>PVML01016950.1_pt1:1255000-1590155 | contig 1590155 bp, 1244 predicted proteins | sample 1853371 | NCBI WGS metagenome assembly PVML01 (sample SAMN08533508, study PRJNA380276) | Human gut metagenome, whole genome shotgun sequencing project. | isolation source: participant 1, chromium library | host: Homo sapiens | collected 2017
GGCGCCCTGTTCAGACTCGCTTTCGCTTCGGCTCCGTTCCTCAAGAACTTAACCTTGCCGGGGAAGGTAACTCGTAGGTTCATTATGCAAAAGGCACGCCGTCACGTCATTACGACGCTCCGACCGCTTGTAGGCAGACGGGTTCAGGGTCTATTTCACTCCCCTGCTCGGGGTTCTTTTCACCTTTCCCTCACGGTACTGGTTCGCTATCGGTCTCTCGGGAGTATTTAGCCTTACGGGATGGGCCCCGCTAATTCACGCAAGATTTCTCGTGCCCCGCGCTACTCAGGATGCCACTAGGCTTCAATCGTCAGTCGTGTACGGGGTTTTCACCCTCTATGACCGCCTTTTCCAAGGCGTTCCACTTGACTCTATCTTGCCACGTCGTGGTCCTACAACCCCCGTGTCGCCTAGACGACATGGGTTTGGGCTCTTCCGTGTTCGCTCGCCACTACTTACGGAATCATTGTTTATTTTCTCCTCCTATGGGTACTTAGATGTTTCAGTTCCCCACGTTCGCCTCCCTTACGGGATGGCAGGCCTTCAGCCTGCCGGGTTGCCCCATTCGGATATCCCGGGATCAACGGCTATTTGCGCCTCCCCCGGGCTTTTCGCAGCTTATCACGTCCTTCGTCGCCTCCGAGAGCCAAGGCATCCACCGTCTGCCCTTGCTTACTTTCTCCCACCTCGTACTTGACGCACGGGTTGATATATCTTAAGCTCGCTCTACTTGTTTCTTCTTTTTGATGTCCAACATGTCAAAGATCCTTCTTACTGAGCCCGACTGTCGTCGGGACGGGATTGGCTGATGCCTATCCCTCTCAATAAACTGTGGAGAATAACGGATTCGAACCGTTGACCCTCTGCGTGCAAGGCAGATGCTCTAGCCAGCTGAGCTAATCCCCCCTCATTCGGAGTAGTCCCAGGCAGAGTTGAACTGCCGACCTCTACATTATCAGTGTAGCGCTCTAACCAACTGAGCTATAGGACTGTCAACTTTGCCAAGACTTACGTCCCAGCGTCATCTTTTTCTCTCCGACCGGCCTCCCGGTCTGTAAGATCTATATATAAACATAATCTCAACAGCAGCACAAGGGATCAATACCTCGTATGACCTCGGTACGGAATCCTGAAGCTCCAGAAAGGAGGTGTTCCAGCCGCACCTTCCGGTACGGCTACCTTGTTACGACTTAGCCCCAGTCACCAGTTTTACCCTAGGCCGATCCTCGCGGTTACGGACTTCAGGTACCCCCGGCTCCCATGGCTTGACGGGCGGTGTGTACAAGGCCCGGGAACGTATTCACCGCGCCATGGCTGATGCGCGATTACTAGCGAATCCAGCTTCACGGAGTCGGGTTGCAGACTCCGATCCGAACTGAGACGTGGTTTGGGGATTCGCTCCCTGTCACCAGGTGGCCTCCCTTTGTCCACGCCATTGTAACACGTGTGTCGCCCCGGATGTAAGGGCCGTGCTGATTTGACGTCATCCCCGCCTTCCTCGCAGCTTACGCTGGCAGTCCCACCAGAGTCCTCAGCTTTACCTGTTAGTAACTAGTGGCAAGGGTTGCGCTCGTTATGGCACTTAAGCCGACACCTCACGGCACGAGCTGACGACAACCATGCAGCACCTCGCAAATCGCTATCGCTAGAGACTCTGTTTCCAGAGCTGTCGAAATGCGTTCAAACCCGGGTAAGGTTCCTCGCGTATCATCGAATTAAACCACATGTTCCTCCGCTTGTGCGGGCCCCCGTCAATTCCTTTGAGTTTCACCGTTGCCGGCGTACTCCCCAGGTGGATCACTTAACGCTTTCGCTGTGCCGCTTACAGTGTATCGCAAACAGCTAGTGATCATCGTTTACTGCGTGGACTACCAGGGTATCTAATCCTGTTTGATCCCCACGCTTTCGTGCATCAGCGTCAGTAATGGCTTGGCAGGCTGCCTTCGCAATCGGGGTTCTGCGTGATATCTATGCATTTCACCGCTACACCACGCATTCCGCCTGCCTCAAACATACTCAAGCCTCCCAGTTTCAACGGCAATTCTATGGTTGAGCCACAGACTTTCACCGCTGACTTAAGGGGCCGCCTACGCACCCTTTAAACCCAATAAATCCGGATAACGCTCGGATCCTCCGTATTACCGCGGCTGCTGGCACGGAGTTAGCCGATCCTTATTCATAAGGTACATACAAAACGGGACACGTCCCGCACTTTATTCCCTTATAAAAGAGGTTTACGATCCATAGAACCTTCATCCCTCACGCGACTTGGCTGGTTCAGCCTCTCGGCCATTGACCAATATTCCTCACTGCTGCCTCCCGTAGGAGTTTGGTCCGTGTCTCAGTACCAATGTGGGGGACCTTCCTCTCAGAACCCCTATCCATCGTCGGTTTGGTGGGCCGTTACCCCGCCAACTGCCTAATGGAACGCATGCCTATCTATCAGCGATGAATCTTTAGCAAATATTCCCATGCGGGATCCCTGCTTCATGCGGTATTAGTCCGACTTTCGCCGGGTTATCCCCCTCTGATAGGCAAGTTGCATACGCGTTACTCACCCGTGCGCCGGTCGCCGGCGGGTATCGCTACCCCCGCTGCCCCTCGACTTGCATGTGTTAAGCCTGTCGCTAGCGTTCATCCTGAGCCAGGATCAAACTCTTCGTTGTTTAAATTGTTTTATCATATCCTCGCTCCGGAATCCGTTTATCGTAGTCCAAAGTCATACTCTATTGACGGTATCGATCCGGAAAATTTCTTCTCCTAATACTTGTACTACTTGTTGAATTATGTAAATCTCTCAAAGAACTCTTTTGTCGCTTTCGTTTTACGAACGTGGCTGCAAAGATAAGGACTTTTATTTTAAACTTCCAAATTATTCCGGAACTTTTTTTTCTAAAAGTTTGTTTCATCATTTTGTACCGGCGTTCTCTCTCGAATGCGGGTGCAAAAGTAGTGTTATAAAACATAACCTCCAAACTTTTCCGGTATTATTTTTCAAGTTTTTTTCACGAGGGGGATCGCGTACATTAGTAATACGTCGATATCCATTCTCGGCTCACGTGGCCCACCACGTGGCCTCACGTGTCACCACGTGCACTTAAAACAAGTGCTCCACGAGTACATTTGCACGTATGAAAACGACAAAAACGATCTTGGCCCCGATAGGAAATCACACAGAAAAAACGGCTTTTAGCTCATGAAATCATGCGAAATGCACTTGGTTTTAGTGCTTTCGGATCACGTAAACGTGGGTAAGGACCCATTATATCGCCCCCCCAAAGACCCAAAAAGCCGAAGAGGGAAGAACCACACAAACAACTGTATATCCACATGTTAAGGCATCAGGAAAATTCCCCGGTAAAAATCCTAGGGCGCAAAAGGCGCATCTTTACGCTTTCAAAGAAACATTTTTAGAAAAATAATATTTACATCACTCTACAGACAAGAGGGGTATAAACGTTATTTACAGAAAAAGTTTTAGAAACATACGTAAAGATGCGCCCCTTGCGCCCTAACCTATCAGCAACATCCCTAATACGGGATACAAAAAAGTCAATGGGACACGGCCGTAAAGTCATTGAGAAACCATCTCTATTCCATTGACTTTACCACCGTTTCCCATTGAGATACTATCGCAAACCAGACACTTCAAGGACGGAAACTCATTCTCCGAAAAGATACTTACAATCCCGTTCAGCCGCCGGTCTCGTCCAATCCAGAGGGATCATCTGCCATTGGTTTAAAGGTTGTGGGCTAAGTACGCCCTTTTCCTTTATATATTGAATCATATAATAACGGAGGTCTTTATCGGTCGAATGAATGATACGGCTCTTTAACTCGTCTTGGGGAATGCCGGCCCCTTTCGTCAATAGCTCGCCTCCTCCGTTACCCCGGTAAGAGTTGAGAGCTACCTTATACGTTTTATTCTCGTCGAAAGGCTTACCATCCGCCATTTTCAAGATCGTGATCTTCTCGCCCTTGGGTTTCGTTACATCCACGGTGTAAATGATACCGGCCGCAGAGTCAAAGTTAAAACTGAAGTTGACGAACGAAGCGTAATTCTCCTGTCCTTTCTTTCTCTCTTTCAATAATAAGAGATGATCGTCCGGAGATTTCATCCGGTTGGTCCACATAGCGTACGATTCCTCCAAGAAGCCTTTGATCTCGGCTCCCGTCAAATTCATCGTATAAAGCATATTCTCATATTTGTAAAGACTGAACATATCGCTGATCGTGATATCCCCTTTATCTATTTTTGCGTCAAAGGATAACGGGGCGGCAAAAGAGACGTCCGCACCAGTCAACTCCAATTGTAAAGAGTGAATAAAATCAATAAAAGCGGATGGCCCAAAGTAAGCGGGACGGGTCGCGATACTCTCCGTAAAAGTTCCCACCTTCTCGGAGACAAAATCATTCACCGCTTTGTATTGCGGAGCGAATTTCTCCATAAACTCTTCGCTAGGCTCCAACTTATCCACATCCGTCAAAACACCCGATACTTGTTTGTCCAAAACCTTTCCATGCTCCATCTTTAACACGACATCAACGGAACCGACTACACGCCCATTACTTGCCGGATTTATCAGTAACACGGAATCTCCCTCGATATTCGCCACCTTACCACAATACCGGCGATGATCATGCCCCATCATAACCACATCGAAGCCCGGAATGCGCTGGGCAACCTCCATCGACGCATCCTCACGGTACTGGCCAGACATGGTACGAGCCTCGTTTCCCGCATGAAAGATACCTACCACAACATCCGGCTTCTCCTTCTCCTGAATGATCTTCATCCATTTACGGGCCGTCTCTTCCATATCGGCGAAATAAAGACCTTGCCACAGAGTCTCCGGCAACCATACAGGAATAGCCGGAGTAATCATCCCCAGTACAACGATCTTCACACCGTCACGCTCAAATACCTCATAGGGCTTTAAATAGGTCTCCCGGTCGGAGGTACGGATAATATTGGCACCCAAGATTGGGAAATCACATTGTTTGATCCAACGATCGAAAACGGCATGGCCAGCCTCTACATCATGGTTACCCATATTTCCCGCATTGTACCCCATATAATTCATCATGGCGGAAGCTATATGCGTAGAGACCGTATCCATGAAATTATAATAATACGCCGAAGGTTGTCCTTGCAAGATATCGCCATTATCCAATAGCAAAAGGTTATCGCCATACGCCCGGCGTTCTTCTTGCACGAACGAATATACCCGTGCCAGACTTCCTCCCCACTCCCGCTGCTCGATAAAATTATACGGGAAGAAGTTTCCATGGATATCACTGGTTTCCACTAATTTCAACTTTACTTCCTTCGTTGTCGCCGACAGACCGAGAGCGACCAGCAGCAATAAGGCAATTGAATAAACTCGTCTCATATCAGGATTTTAGATAGATTAATGACGCAAAGATAACGAAATAACCTGTTCGCCCGGTTTCAACGGGATTTCTTTTCCATCCCAGATAAATATACCCGTAGTACCTTCCGGCAAGACCAGACGGGCGGTTCCCTCACCTCTCTCATCCAATTTATAAGCGGCGGTCACGCTTCCAAGCGGATGTGGGATCGTACCGGAAACCTCCTTCAGTTTTCCCAAAGACGGAGCGATCCGTATCTTCCTAAATCCGGGAGCATCGCTATCTATCCCCAACAAGATCCGGTAAAACTCGATATTCGGACTGGCTCCCCAAGCATGGCAATCAGAACGAGATGGCTCCGGCATCTCTGCCCATGTGGTCAATCCCAACGCCATCTGATCCCGCCATATTTGTAAGTTATCCAAGAACTGATCCCCTAAACCGGAAACTTTCAACGCTTGATTCAAGTAATAACGGAAATAGATTGTACACTGGATCAAGCTCGTATCCGCCAAGGTTTGGTTCATCACCTTTACGGCCTCCTCCCCTTTCGTAACCCCAGTCAAGATCGCCAAGGCGTTCACATGCTGGGAATAGCCGCGATGATCCTGCGTATCGGCGAATAGATTACGGTCAGCGTCCCAATATTTCGGGCGGATCGTCTTACGCATCTCGATAGCGATCTTCCGGTAATGATCCGCCATGGCAGGGAGGCCGATCGCTTGTTCCATCTCCACCGCAAACTCCAAGGTCATTATATACATCAAATCTTGGAGCGCCGAGTTTCCCTCTTTCTCCCGTATCGGCTCGCCATAATCAAAACCGGCCGCCCAATCCACGAAGAACCAATGAGGAACGTACGACAAACTATAATCCGGCTTCAACCATTGCTCGTACCACGACAAAACCTGACGGTAAGCGGGAAGCAAGGTCTTCATGTATGCCTCATCCCCACGGTACATCCAATAATCGTGCCCCATACAAATCCACCAGAGAGAGAACGAGGATATAAACTGATGTACGCTAGACGGATATCGGCTCATCGTAATCCCTTCCGCCACCATGGACTGCCGTCCTTGCTCTATGGCATTCTTCACCATATAAGGGTCTGATGTATTATACATGGAAATCATTGCCTGTATGCGTGTATCCCCGAAATATTGCAGTTGCTCGTAATACGGGCAGTCCATATACGTCTCATTGGCGCACAGACGGGCGGTACGCCATCCTATCTCGAGCATACGGCCCAGCTCCTCATGTCCCGGAGCGGAGAAAGTGGTCTCGTTACGGAAAGGATAGGCAGAGAAAGTCCCATACATATCCTCGATCACCAAAGGCTCGGAAGCCGTCTTCACTTTCAACTCCACATATCTCCATGTACGCCACCACAGGGACGTGAAGAGACGATTATCTCCCCCATCAGCCAGTATCTTATCCCCGTACCCGATAAACTGCTTATCCGTCAACTCGTCCCGATGTCCCTTGCCATTCAACGCATACGATTTAGTGGTCGATTCCTCTTCTTGCTTATAGAGGGCTTCCGAATAACCGATATGGATCTCGGCCTCCTTTCCTTTGCTGAAGGCTAAGGAGAAATAACCCGTCGTCAGGTAATCATTATCCAGAAGCAAGCGGACCTCCGTATTCGCCGGGATCGTCAAAGCTTTTGGCCAGTAAGGAAATCCTTGCGGGCATTCGATCCCTTCCGACCGGCGGAGCTTGGCCAGACGCTCGATCCGGCTGTCCATCGGAGGTATCGGGCTAGGAACCAGCAACCGTCCCGGGTAATCTCTCGATCCTTTCGTGGCACCCTCCATGCCCCGTACGGCCTTCTCCCATTTCCTGTCGTCGTAATCCGGTTGTTCCCAGCCCCAAGGATAAGCGGAGGCTTCCAGTTCCTCGCCCGGGCCAGCCACGTAATACCCCAATACCTGCCATTCGGTCCAAGGAGCATACGCCTTATTACGCAGGCAGACCCAAGTGGTATCCGTATTTACCACCGCCTCATGCCCCGTATTGCCTTGCAGGATAAAACCCGTCTGATCGTAACTGATCTGGGCGACAGGTTTACGCTCGGCATAATTCCAGACAACGGAGGCCAGCGTATTCTTCCCTTTCCTCAGATAAGGAGCCAGATCCACCGTCTCGAAACTCCAGTTATAGATATCCCCACGGGCCGGGCCCAAGGATACCAATTTCCCGTTTACATATAATTTATAACGGTTATCGGCGGAAACATGGACGATAAACCGGGAAGGAACCACCTCCAGATCGAACGATTTACGAAAATGATAGACCCCATATACATTCGGAGCCTCACCCGGGTAGGAGATCCAACGGGCTTTCCATCGTCCCTCGAAAAGAGAAGGATCGATCTTCTCCTGATTATACCCTTTCAGGCTAATCTGGGAGGAAAGGGAGAAGGCTTGAAACACAAAAAGCAAAAGGAATAAATAGGTTTTCATACAAACACGGTATTATTTGAGATTAACGATCCGAACAAAGGTACAAAAAAAGAGAAAGCGCCAAAAGAACTTTTGCCTTTTGACGCTTTCCCTCACAATATACCGGATACCCGGTCCTCCATTAGAAGAATATCTCCGGCTCCCGGCGTGCGCTAAAGTTCTTATGGAGCATCGCCGTGTAAGGAGTATCGAAAGTACGTGCGCCCTCGGGACACTCTTTCACGCAGGCGCAACATTTGATACATAGGTTCGGGTCGCTATACATACCCTCGTCTGCCAAGGATATCGCATGTGTAGGACACACATCCACGCAATACTCACATTGCGTACATAAATCGTTATCCGTAACAGGAGCTTGAGGAGTGGAAGGGCCTTTCACCCGATACGGGAAATTACCTTTCACCTCCAAGGCGGACAAGCATTCCATGCAGGAAACCTTCTCCAGCTCCTCGATAATCTTTTTCCCGAATTCCGTAGCCTGCTTAAGATCCGACTCGTCCGGACGCCCCTCAGCAATGGGCATCCCCTTGCGGCTGAAAGAATGCTCACCGATAAACGCTCCGGCAGCCACAGGTACGAACCCCTGCTCCGACACTAAATCACAGAGCTCTTTCAAAGCATCCTCATAATCCCGGTTCCCATACAATACCACGGGGACTACCGGCGCATGGTGGGCAGAACGGAACATGCGAAAACGTTCCATGGCAGTCTCCGCCACACGGCCACCGTATACAGGAGCGGCTATAATCGTCAGCTCATCATCAATATACTCTTCCATATCCAGACTCTCACAAGTGACATCCGACTCGGACATCGAAGTGGCACCCATTCCTTCCGCTATCGCGTAAACGATCTTGGCGGACGTGTGTGTCGGAGAAAAATAAATTAAATGTATGTTACTATATTTCATGATTCTTATTTTAACGCACCCTCTATTTTAGTCATTAACTCAGCAAATTCCTCGTCGGTATAGCCTTTGCTCGTATAAATGATCTTCCCGTCTTTTCCGACCAAATAGCCACGAGGGATCAAGTTCTTGGCGAAAGCGCCGAAAATAGCCCGGTCCTTATCGGGATACAATGGAAAATCGAAGCCTTTTTTCTCGTTATATTTCTGTAGATCGGCATCGGAATGCTCACGCCCGATCACCAAGAGAACGAAGTCCTTGTTGTTCTTGTATTTCGGCCAGAGGGTTTGTTGGACAGCGGCCAATTCTTTTTGGCAAGGAGGACACCAAGTGGCGAAAAAATTCACGAGGATCACTTTTCCCTTCAACGAAGCGGACTGCAACTTACTCCCGTTGTCGGAAACAATCGTAAATGACGGCATAGTATCACCGACCTTCACGATATCGGAATTATCCTCCTGAGCTTTGCCTACGAAAGCCAATAACGCTAGTAAACTAACCAATAAATACTTCTTCATAACCTTAATCATTTCTCGTTTAGGATTCAGCGACAAAGATACATTAAAATTCTCATCAAACCGCATAATTCTAAGGCTTACGAAAGTTCTACGGTGCCGTACCTACCCCTCGACAGCTCTTCTAAAAGTTCTAGGGGGTTAGATGTTAAAAAAAACGTACGTGAAACCCGGAGATGTCACGTACGCTGATATCATGCAAACCCGGAAAAAGATTTACCGCAGACTTTGCGCTAAGTCATAACCGGCTTTCAACGCCTTTAGGTTCATATTAACTATATCCTCGCCCTTACGACCGAATATCTGACGGATTCCCGCCTCGATCTTATCATACTCGATCCCGATAAATGGGGTAGCAGCCCCCAGCATCACGATATTGGCGGCACGGACAGAACCCGCTTCCTTGGCGATCTCCTCCACGTCCAATACGACCTTGTGAGGGAGTTTGTCCAACTCGGCGTTCACTTTCTCGATCTCCGGATAGTTCGGGATGTTCACGAACGGACGGGAGTTCGTCACCAGCCAACCCTCTTTCTTCAGGTAAGGCAGATAACGCAAGCTCTCCATCGGTTCCAAGGAGATGATCAAATCGGCGTGGCCCTTCGGGATCAAGTCCGAGGCGATCGGCTCGTCGGAAAGACGCAGGTTAGACTGCACGTCTCCCCCCCGTTGACTCATACCGTGTACTTCCGCTTGCTTCATATACAGACCTTCTTTTAAGGCGGCATCTCCAATAACGGCGGCGATAGAAAGGATACCCTGTCCTCCTACACCTGATAGTATAATATCTGTTTTCATTTCTTGCTTGCTTTTTTCTTTCTGGTTAATGTCTGGATACACTCACGGCGGGGGATCAATACGGATACGCCCTTGTACTCGATTTCCTCACGGATGATAGACTTCATCTCCTCGAAGTTCTTTTTTAAAGGAACCATCACACGGATGTGAGCCGGGTCCACACCGATACCGGCGCAGATAGATTCCAGACGTCCCGTTCCGGCGGAATCCTGCCCTCCGGTCATGGCCGTTGTCTCATTATCGGAGATAACGATGGTGATATTCGTGTTCTCGTTCACGCAATCCAGCAAACCAGTCATACCGGAATGGGTAAACGTAGAATCGCCGATCACGGAGATAGCCGGGAATACACCCGCGTCGGAAGCACCCTTCGCCATCGTGATAGAGGCCCCCATATCGATACAAGAATCGATCGCACGGAAAGGAGGCAAAGCTCCCAAGGTATAACAGCCGATATCGCCAAACACCTTAGCCGTACCGTTATACTCGGCGATCACCTCGTTCAAGGCCTCATACATATCCCGGTGTCCACAACCTTGGCACAATGCGGGCGGACGTTGCTCAACCACCTCGGGGATCGCATAATAGCTCTGGATCTCCTTACCCAAGGCTTTGCCTACCGCATCTGGCGTAAGCTCGCCGTCACGCTGAAGCGTACCGTCCAGACGGCCATGAACCGTCACTCCCTTCCCCAAGAAACCCTTCAATTGCTCCTCCACAACCGGATATCCCTCTTCCAGCACCAAGATCTCCTTACACTCGCCAACGATCTTCTCGATTTGCTTTCTCGGAAGCGGATACTGGGAGATCTTCAATACGGGATGCTCGAAACCGTCCGGATAATTCTCGGAAAGATAATTGAAAGCGATACCCGTCGTGATGATACCCAAGTCTTTATTCGGGGCATCGAAATACTTATTATATGCGGAATTCTCGGAAGCTTCCGTGAAAGCCTCTTGAGACGCCAGCAAACTCTTGAAACGTTTACGGGCCAATGCCGGGAGTAAGATAAAACGTTGGCGACCGTCTTCCGGACAATTCATCCGGTTCTCCGGCTTCAACGGACTGGTTACGACACCGGCACGAGAATGCGCCATACGGGTCGTTACACGCAGCAAGATAGGATACCCTAATTTCTCGGATAACTCGAATCCATGATATACCATATCATAAGCCTCTTGCTGGCTGGATGGCTCAAACATCGGGATCATGGCGAAATTGCCATAAACACGGTTGTCTTGCTCATTCTGGGAAGAGTGCATGGATGGGTCGTCGGCCGTAAGGATGATCATACCTCCGTTGATACCGCTCATAGCGGCGTTCATAAAGCAATCGGCGGCTACATTCAAACCCACGTGCTTCATGCAGCAAAGCGCACGTTTACCGGCATAGCACATACCCAAAGCGGCTTCCATGGCGGTTTTCTCATTCGCGCTCCAGCGACAATGGATACCTCTTTCCTTCGTTACCGGAGAACCTTGGATATATTCTGTGATTTCAGTAGAAGGGGTTCCCGGGTATGCGTACACCCCGGAGATACCAGCGTCTATAGCGGCTTGCGCTATGGCCTCGTCCCCCAAAAATAAATGTTTTTCCATGTGTATCTGTTTTCTTAATATTGACTATTCACACTATTTAGCTGCCAAAGGTAATGAAAAATGTTCAATTTAGAATGAGAGACTTATGATTTATACTAGATCCATTACCGTATCCGGCGCCTATTCAACTCCGCCCGATACCGGTTGGCATTGCGGTTATGCTCCGCCAACGTCACGGCGAAATTATGCCGTCCCGAGAAATCCTCCTTAGCGCACATGTATAAGTATTTATGTTTCGTATGATTCAATACGCTATTCAAGCCCTTGATAGTAGGAATCCGTAGAGGACCGGGAGGTAGGCCCGCATATTTATAGGTATTATAGGGAGAATCTATTTCCAAATGCTCAAATAAGATACGTTGCAAAGAAAAATCCCCCACCGCAAACTTTACGGTAGGGTCCGCCTGTAAAGGAATACCGGCACGAAGGCGGTTGATATAAAGACCCGCCACGATTGGATATTCGTCCGATGCCGCCGTCTCCTCTTCTACGATAGAAGCCAAGATAGATACCTCAACTGGAGTAAGCCCGATCTCCTCTGCCTTTTTCAATCGTTCCGGTGTCCAGAAAGCGTCATATTCACGCTTCATGCGACGTATAAATTTATCCGCGGATATATTCCAATAAATCTCATAGGTATTAGGAATGAAAAGGGCATGGATCGTTTCCGGGGTAAAACCTAAAGAGTCGCAATACACGGAATCATTCAATAGACGCAGGAGATTTTCCTTCCCGAACATCAATTGATCACTTATACGTTCCGCCAAATCTTCCTTGAAACGGATATTATTAAAAGTAACCCGGGTCGCTACTTGATGTCCTCTCCGCAAGTCATTCAATAAGGTTAAATTACTCATGCCGGGTTTCACGGCGTATCGACCGGTACGCATGGACGCAGGATACTTCAACAATCCACTCAATTGCTTAAAGCTACCGATACGGAGACAGTTCGCCGAATCACTCAACTGCCGGCAAAGATCATCAAAATCCTTTTTATCATCTATATAGACATAGACCGTCTTATCCGGCTTAAAATTCGGAGCCCAAGCCAAACGGTACACCCAAAAGCCTCCACCGCCTATCAAAACAACGAGAATCGCTATCAAGGCGATAATTATCGGACGCCTCGATAAAATTTGTTTGTTCAAATCCATGAATAATCTATTGAATATCAGAATAAGGCACAAAAGTAGTATCTTTTTTCGAAAAAAATGATGTGCAAAGCCTTGTTTATTTAAAATTATAGTTCTACCTTTGCATCGCAATTCTAAGGAAGAAGCACAGAACACACAAGGAAGTGTGGGTGAGTGGCTGAAACCACCAGTTTGCTAAACTGACGTACTCGTTAGGGTACCGGGGGTTCGAATCCCCCCGCTTCCGCAAAGAGCCAACTAATAAATTTATTAGTTGGTTTTTTTGTTTTTAAGCCAACCGAATTAAAGTGTTTCATATATTTGTCATATTTGAACTTATCGTAAGTCGATCTGTTATTAAAAGGAGATAATTAAATATATACATTATGACAATTGCTTTTATCCGAACATATAACAATAAGCAAAACTCCGAGGTCCAAGAAGCTGTGATCCGGGAATTTGCAGAATCTCAGAAGATAGAGATCGGGAAGTGGGCTAAAGAGGTGGGAAATAGTCCTCGTGCGAACCGCAGACTGGAAAGTATTGTCAAATCTTTAAGTCCCGGGGATGAGATACTTGTGTCCGATATATCCCGTGTGAGCCGTAAGATGATCGAGATCATCCATATCATTTTGCTTTGTATAGAGCGAAAGGTAACGCTCCGTAGCGTAAGCGACGGATATGTGTTCGAGGATAATATCGACAGTAAGACTTTGGCCTTTACCTTCGGTCTGGTCTCTGAGATCGAGCGAAAGCTGGTCTCTATCCGTACGAAGGAAGCCCTTGCCTTGATCAGAAGTAAAGGTGTGGTGCTGGGCCGTCCGAAAGGTAGTCAACAAATGGGACGCTTGGAGCCTTATAAGGAACAAATCGAGAAAGACTTGAAAGACCCGAGCTTGACTTACGCTCAGATAGCGGAGAAATACAATGTATCGTTAAGTAGCTTCAAACGCTTTCTGAAAGAGTATCTTCCCGATAAGAAAAAGAAGAAGACTAAAAAATAAGAAAAGCTCCTTTCACCTCTGCTAAGTATATTAGCATTCAGTAGTGAAAGGAGCTTGTTTTTTTATTTCTCTATACGGATACGGGCGTCTACAGCGAACAAGCCTCTATCCGTAGCCACCAACGGATTTATATCCATTTCCTTTATCTCGCTGGCAAAACGCAATAAGGTAGAGAGGCGAACGATAATGTCCGCATATTGTTGCTCGTCGATACCCTTTTGCCCACGTGTACCTTTAATGATCGGATACCCTCTCAAAGAACGAATCATTGAATAAGTCTCATCGTATGACAACGGAGCCAAACCATAAGACACATCTTTCAATACCTCCACGAAGATTCCACCCAACCCGCAAAGTACCACATGGCCGAAACGATCCTCATATTTAGCTCCCAAGAATAATTCCTGTCCTTTCAACATCGGTTGTACCATGATGCCCGTAACACCCGGCAGACGCATCATACGTTCATACTCGAACAATAAATGCTCTTCTCCACGGATATTCAAGGCCACACCACCGATATCGCTCTTATGCACAGGCCCTACAACCTTGGCTACCACCGGATATTTCACCTTCTTGGCAAAAGCCAGCAACGCATCCCTATCATCCGAAGCATATTCCTCCACTAACGGGATATTAGCGGCACGCAACAATGTACGCACTTCCTCCGGATTTAAATAACCGCTACCCGGCAACCGATCTATGATACGACGAACTTCCGGTACATCCACGCCATATAGCTGGATATCCGTGCTCATCGGTTTCGGCGTATTGATCACCCGTGAAAGGGCAGTACCCAATGTCACCTCGTCCGAGAAGTTCACATGGCCTTTCTTGACAAAGCTCTTCACCTCCGGTCCGGCCGTTACGATAGACGGTAATATCGGGAAGATCGGCTTCTTGCACTCTTCCATCTTTTTATGAAGTACCTCGTAGGTATCATAAAGTTTTACCAAACCGGGACTACCGAAGATGACCATCATCAAATCCACATTATCGAAACGATTCTCACAGAAATCGATGGCTGTAGCCAAATGTTCCGGTGTCCCCGTACCGATAATATCAATCGGATTACCGACAGCGGCACCCGGATACAGTTTGGATTTCAGCTCATCAGCGATAGGGCCTTCCAAACTAGGAACATTCAAACGCCCCTTGGATAAAGCGTCCGCCAGCATTACCGCAGGCCCTCCGGCATGTGTCACGATCGCACAATTCTTCCCTTTCACGTCTTTCAAGGTAAAGATACTCGCCACGGTAGTCAATTCCTCACGGCTAAAACAACGCACGATACCCGCCTTACGGAACAAAGCCTCCACGGCAGAGTCCGAACTAGCGATAGCGCCCGTATGCGAAGAGGCAGCTCGCTTTCCCGACTCCGTACTTCCCGCCTTGATAGCGGCGATCTTGCATCCCTTACGTATCAAGGAAGACGCATGATACAACAATTTATCCGGTTGCTTGATTTGCTCGATATACAACATCTTGATCTTGGAATCCAATACCGGATCAAAGTTCCGATCCATATATTCAAGGATATCCTCTACTCCATTCTGCTTGGAGTTTCCAACCGACCAAACAGAAGAGAAACGCAGCCCTTTTGTCAGCGCCGACTCGATAATGAACAAGGCCGTACCGCCGGAGCTAGAGATGAAATCCACGCCATCGGGATGGAATTCCGGTATCGGTTGCGTAAACACGCCATGATAATTCATATTCATCAATCCGATACAGTTCGGGCCGATCAAGGAAGCTCCCGCCTCATTCACGACATCCAGCATCTGTTGCTCCAAGATACCGCCCTCGTGTGTCTCCTCGCCGAAGCCGGCCGAGATCACGATAAAAGCTTTTACCCCCTTTTGCCGGGCCAGCACTTCCATCACCTCGGGGCACGATTTACTCGGAATCGAGATGATCGCCAACTCCGTCTCCGGGATATCATGTACAGAAGGATAAGACTTGACGCCTTGCACGTCTGTCTCCTTGGCGTTTACCACACATAATTCTCCTTTATATTTTCCATCCAACAGGTTTCGCACGATACGACCGCCCGGTTTATGTACGTTGTTGGAACCTCCCACCACTACGATGCTTTGAGGATTAATCAATTCTCGGTTAATCATAACATTTTGATTAGTTAGATTCAATGAATGGGAGCAAATATAGTTTTTTTCTCCATTTATTCATTAAAACCCGTGGTATTTATTTACACTTTGCACTCTCTGTCTGCAACCAGTCACACCATGCATCCATCCCGTCTCCTTTCGTGGCGGATACCTCGAATATCTGGAGATGGTGATTTACCTTCAAGGCGTTTTCCCGAAGCACTTCCACTTTTGTATTCAGATAAGGAGCCAGATCAATCTTGTTGATTACGCAGATATCTGCCTCCTGAAAGATATGTGGGTATTTCAACGGTTTATCATCCCCCTCCGTCGTACTCACGATAACGACTTTCTTGGACTCTCCGAGATCGAACATGGCCGGACAGACCAGATTGCCGACATTCTCTATAAAAAGGATCGCTCCCTCCTTCGGATTCAGATGCTTAACGGCATGATTGACCATGTCGGCTTCCAAATGACAGCCGGTACCGGTATTTACCTGAAACACGGGAATCTCCAACGCCGCTATACGGTCGGCATCGTTTGAGGTTTGTTGATCACCTTCTATCACATAGATCGGTCGCTTCGCTTTCAAACGGCGGATCGTCTCTTCCAGCAAAGTTGTCTTACCGGATCCGGGCGAACTCATCAAGTTCAGGCAGAACAGGTTCTTAGCCTCGAAATATCCCCGGTTTCGCTCCGCCAATAAGTTGTTACGTTGAAGTATATCTTGTTCCAGATTGATTACGATCCCTTCATCAGGATGGTGATGATGTTCATGGCCATGAGAATGCTCATGCGTATGATCGTGATGGTGATGATGCTCTCCGCATCCGCAAGTTCCGCACATAGTATTTAAGTTTTTATTTCATTAATATATCATTCCTTTTTAATAACAATCGACTTCACCCGAAGTTCCTTCCCTTTAAGGATTTTAACTAAATAGGAGCCACAATGGGGACAAGGGGAAAACAAGGCGTTCATTGGGAAAATGGTCTCACAGTCGCTACACTGTCCTTCCCCCTCAATATAATGACGGATAATCCGGGCCTTTTCCAGCTTGCTACCTTTTATGGCGCTATCCAATGCGAACTCTAAGGTTTGGATCTCTACGCCGGACAAATGTCCTATCTCTAACTCCAACTCTTCGACCACCGAGGCTCCCCGGTTATCCGCTTGTTCCTCGACCAGCTCCACGATGCTACGGGCTATAGACAACTCATGCATATCTGATCTCTTTTAAAAGGGAGTCACCGAGGCGATCGTTAATTGCCCCACGGCTATCCCCCCATCGTTACAAGGTATACGAGACGGAATATAGACGGGGACCCCAGCCATGATGAACTGTCTCCTCATCGACTCCGTCAATAATTTATTCTGGAAACATCCTCCCGAGATAACCACTTGTGTCGCTTTCGTCCGTTTAATCAACAAGCGGGCTTTCTGCACAAACAAGGAAGCCAATGTCGTATGGAAACGGGCGGATATCAAGCTCACCGGGACCTCGTTCGTCTTATCATGCAATAATGCCTCAAACAAAGAATAAAAAGAGATTTCCTCTCCCTCCGCCGAGACTGGATACGCATAAGCGTTCCTCTCTCCCATCGCCGCCTGCTCCAATAAGACCGGAGCCTCCGCTTGGTGGCTGGAGACATCGCAAATCCCCAATAAAGAAGCTACCGCATCAAACAGCCGGCCAGCGCTGGATGTATAGGGTGTATTCACACCTTTCTCCATCATTCGTTCAAGCATAGCGATCCTTTCCGTGCCTATGCGTTCCACGAAATCGGCTGGATAAGGAATACCCGACGGTTCGTCCTTGAAATAATGCCACAAATAGGCGACAACCATTCGCCATGGCTCCTCTGCCGCCTTGTCGCCTCCCGGTAACGGGACATACTCAAAATGGGAAAGGCGACGGTATTTCGCTCGGTCACAAAAGAAGAACTCGCCTCCCCAAACCTTACCATCATCACCCAGACCTGTCCCATCCATCACGATAGCGAGAACCGGCTCATTCAATCCATGCTCCAACATACAAGCAGCGGCATGAGCATGATGATGTTGTACCTTTAATAAAGGTAAGGAAAGAGATTTCGAGATACGTTCCGCCTCTTGGCTGGAAAGATAATCCGGATGCAGGTCACAAACCAATCGCTGGGGATTGAAACGAAACAAATGACGAAACCGCTCCATAGATTCCGTATAGAACCGGAAAGTCTCCCAGTTCTTTAAGTCGCCAATATATTGACTTTGCAGGATCGTCTCTCCTTTTCCCAAAGCGAACGTGTTCACTTTCTCCGCACCGAAAGCCATGATCCCTTCCACATTTGTATCCGTGAAAAAGGGTTCCGGCACATAGCCTCGGGAACGACGGATCAAGCAGGGTTGTCCTCCGCAGACCTGCAACACAGAATCATCTACCCGGTTATGGATCGGGCGATTATGATGCAAGAGGATCGCTACCTTTCCCGCTAATTGCGCCTCCGCATCCTCTGGGGTGATCGCTATCGGCAAATCGCTTAGATTCCCGCTGGTCATTACCAACGCAGGTATCCCTGTACGAGCAAACCAATCGTAATGAATCGGCATATAAGACAACATACATCCTAGCGTATGCATGCCCGGATTGATTCCGGAAGCTAACCGGCTCCGTTGCCTCAGCAGCACGATCGGACGGCGCCAAGAGACGAGGCATCGCTCCTCCATCGGCTCCGTTGCCGTATAGACTTGCAAATGTTCCAGATCACGGAACATAACAGCGAATGGTTTGGTATCCCGCTGCTTTATCTCTCGCAGACGGGCAACCGCTCTCTCGTTCGAGGCATCACAAATCAAATGATAGCCTCCGATTCCTTTAGCCGCAATAACCTCTCCACCAAGCAATAGACGAGAGGTAAGTTTCAATAAGGTCTCATAATCGATATAAGTCTCCTCGTTATAAGTCGCGTAATAAGTCGGGCCACAATGATTGCAAGCGACCGGTTGGGCATGGAAACGGCGATCGATAACATTCGTATATTCTTTCTCACAATCGGGACACATAAGGAAACCGCCCATCGTTGTCTGCGAACGGTCGTAAGGAAGGTCCCGGATAATAGAGAAACGAGGGCCACAATGCGTACAATTAATAAAAGGATATCCGATTCGATGGGGTTGCGTAGTCCGGTCTCGCATACAATCCGCACAAACAGCGATATCCGGGGAGACCTGCGTGACCTCATCCGATTCTGAATGGCTGGGCGTAATCGTAAAATCGTCAAAATCATCTTCATCCATTTCCGTAGATGTATAGGAGATCCGATGGATATAAGCGACACGAGGATGCTCGGTCCGTATACGACTTATCAGCAAATCCCGATCATCCGGAGTAGCGGCAACCAATATACGTACTCCATTATTCATATTCTCCACACAACCTTTCATCCCCAGATCTTTAGCGATCCGGTAGATAAAAGGGCGAAAACCAACCCCTTGAACCAAGCCTTGAATAATCAACGCATATACTTTATTCTTCGCCATAGCACAAATATAGGAATAAATGTCTAATCAGACACGAATCGACTATCGTATTTACTAAAGAGATATTACCTATCATCTTATAAATAATATTTATCAATTTTATCTTTCCCTCTTAAACATATTAAGTATCTTTGAGGTTACTAAATAAATTGAAACGATATGTGTTTAGCGGTACCCGGAAAGATTATCTCAATCGATCGAAGCATCCCCGAAATGACCATGGCTAAAGTTGATTTCGGAGGCATCCTAAAGAATATATGTATTGAATGGGTGGATGTGAAACAGGGGGATTATATCCTCGCTCACGCAGGGATCGCTATATCTGTTGTAGATGAGAAAGAAGCGGAGGAAACACTGAAAGACCTTAAAGAATTACAAAAGTGCGTTTCGTAGACGAATATAGAAGCAACGAGAAGGTACAAACTCTTCTGGAGGCCATCCGCAAAAAGGTGACACGACCTTGGTATATCATGGAGATTTGTGGCGGGCAAACACATGCTATCGCCCGTTATCGGCTGGAAGAGATGTTGCCGCCGGATCTTCAACTGCTCCATGGGCCGGGTTGCCCGGTCTGTGTAACACCGGTCGAGACAATCGACTACGCCTTGAAGTTGGCGACACAGCCGAATGTGATCTTAGCCTCTTTCGGGGATATGATGCGAGTTCCGGGAAGTAAGGAGGATTTATTGAGCGTAAAAGCGAGAGGAGCGGATATCCGTATGCTATATACGCCCTTGGATGCCCTATCACTGGCCGAGGAGAACCCGGATAAGGAAATCGTATTCTTCGCAATTGGTTTTGAGACGACCGCACCTGTTCACCTCATGGCTTTGAAAGAGGCCATACGCCGAGGACTTCCGAACTTTTCCATATTGACTTCCCTATTCACGGTACCACCCGCTATCGAGGCTATCTTATCCGATCCGGAAAGTAAAGTAGACGGTTTCCTGACAGCCGGACATGTCTGCGCCATCACAGGCAACAGGGCCTATCACCGATTAACCGCCCGATATAAAATCCCGATGGTCGTCACCGGATTCGAGCCGGTAGATCTATTATATGGTATCTACCGCTGTGTCTCCCAGTTGGAAGCCGGAAGTTATGAGGTAGAGAACGCTTACAAACGGGCCGTCCCCGAACAAGGGAATGCCGCCGCCCGCCAACTTATGGACGAGATGCTGGAACCTTGCGACCAAGACTGGCGGGGCATCGGAATCATCCCCTCCAGCGGGCTTCAACTTCGATCCGAATATAAAAGATATTCCTCCCGAATGAGATTTCAATTGTGTCCGGAAGAAAACCAGATCGCATCCGAATGTATCGCCGGACTGATTATGAGAGGTTTGAGACACCCCTCGGACTGTCCCCATTTCGGGAAGGCCTGCCATCCCACCCATCCGCTGGGAGCCCCGATGGTCTCCTCGGAAGGGGTTTGTGCCGCTTATTATAGATATAAATAGAAAGATATGGATATACACTTGAATTGCCCGATTCCTTTTACCGACTCAGACCGTGTGCTACTGGCGCACGGAGGGGGAGGACGCATGACACACCAACTGATCAGCCAAGTATTTTATCCGGCTTTCCGGAACCCATTATTGGAGCAGGATCATGACGGATGCGTGTTTCTTATGGAAGAAGGGCGACTGGCCTACTCTACCGACTCCTTCGTGGTAGACCCGATCTTTTTCCCCGGAGGAGATATCGGTGATCTGGCGATCAACGGGACCGTTAACGATCTGGCTTGTTGCGGTGCCCGTCCTTTGTATCTGACCGCCGGGTTTATACTGGAAGAGGGCTTGCCTCTAGCAGATCTTCAGCGTATCGTACAATCCATGAAACGTGCGGCGGAGCGTGCCGGCGTACAGATCGTAGCCGGGGACACAAAAGTGGTGGAACGGGGCAAGTGCGATAAATTGTTTATCAACACCAGTGGGATCGGGATCGTCCCTCCGGGCATACGAATCGCCCCAGACCAAGCCACTCCCGGCGATGTCGTCATTTGTAGCGGCCCGATTGGTCTACATGGTATCACGATCCTTTCCGCACGGGAAAGCTTGGGATTCGAGACGGATCTAAAAAGTGATACCGCTTCGCTAAACATTATGATTTCTGAGCTGTTACATACTATAGGAGAGGTACATGTCTTACGTGATCCCACCCGAGGTGGCGTAAGCGGAACCCTCAACGAGATCGCCCAAGACGCTGGTGTGGATATCCTGCTGGACGAAGACGCCCTGCCTATTCCTGAAGCGGTACGTGCCGCATCCGAGATGCTAGGATTAGACCCGCTCTATATAGCGAACGAAGGATTAGTTCTTGTGATCCTGCCGGAAAGCCGTGCGGAACAAGCGTTACCCCTTATGAGAGGTTTCGAGGAGGGCAGGCAAGCGACCGTTATCGGTCGTATCACCAAGCAAAGCGGAGAGCAAGCCCGGGTCAAGATGAAGACATTATACGGTAACTACCGGATCATCGATATGCTAAGCGGGGAACAACTCCCCCGTATTTGTTAGAATACTTAATTGCTGAGATATGGAAAATAAAAGACCGTCCGTTTACGAAGAGTGCCGTCAGAAAGGCATCTCCCGCCGGGACTTCCTGAAGTTCTGTACCACCATGGCCGCCCTTATGGGATTGGAGGCTTCGGGAGTGGCACAGGTAGTAAATGCCTTGGAGACGAAACCCCGCCTTCCGATCATCTGGCTACACCTACAGGAATGTACCTGTTGTACCGAATCGTTTATCCGTGCCGCCCACCCGATCGTGGCGACCTTGTTGTTAGACAAGATTTCCCTAGACTATACCGAGACGCTGATGGCCGCCGCCGGCGAACAGGCCGAGGCCGCTAAGGAAGAGACCATGAAAAAGTATTACGGCAATTATCTACTGATGATCGAGGGGTCGCTACCTACCAAGGACGAGGCTTATTGTTGCGTAGGCGGCAAGAGTGCCTTGCAGATCACCGAAGAGGCCGCCGCAGGAGCTAAAGCGATCATCGCTTGGGGCAACTGCGCTTCCGCCGGTTGCGTGCAAGCGGCGAACCCGAATCCTACCGGCGCTAAAGGTATTCATAAAGTCATCAAAGGTAAACCTATTATTAATGTACAAGGCTGTCCTCCGATCGCCGACGTGATGGCGGGTGTCATTATTTATATGTTGACTTTCGAACGCATGCCGCAATTGGACGGATTGGGCCGTCCGAAGATGTTCTACTCCCGCCGAGTACATGATACGTGCTACCGCCGTGCGAATTTCGACGCCGGCTTGTTCGTGGAGAGCTTCGACGATGAGAACGCCAAGCATGGCTACTGCTTGTATAAAGTGGGATGCAAAGGTCCGAGCACCTATAACTCGTGCGGTATCATCAAATGGAACGAGGGCACCAGTTACCCGATCCAGAGCGGTCACCCCTGTTTGGGTTGCAGCGAGGAGAATTTCTGGGACAACAGCCCGTTCTATAAACGTATGCCCGATATACACGGATTCGGTATCGAGGCCACGGCGGATCAGATCGGTCTGGCTCTAGGAGCCGCTACCGCCGCCGGTATCGCCGTACATGCCGTAGCAACTAACATACGGAAAAAAGAGCTTATCGACAATGATGAGCCGGAAAGTAAATCTACGATCTAATAAAACACTACTATCATGTCAGAAAGAATTGTCATAGACCCCATTACCCGTATAGAAGGCCACCTGCGGGTAGAGGCTGAAATAGAAGGTGGCACGATCAAGAACGCTTATAGCTCGGGTACTATGGTGCGGGGCATCGAGAATATCGTAAAAGACCGGGATCCCCGGGATGTATGGGCTTTCGTAGGCCGTGTTTGCGGCGTATGTACTTCCATCCACTCGCTTGCCTCGGTACGGGCGGTCGAGAACGCACGGGGTATCGTGATCCCTCCCAACGCCAGTATGGTTCGTAATATCATGCAAGCCGTATTGTACATGCATGACCATACGGTGCATTTCTATCAATTGCATGCATTGGATTGGGTAGATGTGGTATCCGCCTTAAAAGCCGATCCAAAAGCCGCCGCTTTACTTGCCCAGCAACTTTCTCCATGGGCAAAGAATACCGAGGGGTATTTCACCGCCACTCAAGAACGACTAAAGAAGTTCGTTGCCAGCGGGCAGCTTGGTATATTCGCCAATGGGTATTGGGGACATCCGGACTATAAACTTACGCCGGAACAGAACCTTATCGCTACCGTCCATTATCTGGACGCATTGGAATGGCAGAAAGAGGTCGTCAAGGTACACGCTGTGTTCGGGGGCAAGAATCCGCATCCAAACTATATCGTAGGCGGTATGCCTTGCAGCATCGACTTAAATGAGGCCAATGCGATCAACGCAGATCGACTCGCTCTGGTAAAGCAGAAACTAGAGGAGGCGAAAACTTTCATTAATCAAGTGTATATCCCAGATTTATTGATGATCGCCAACGTCTATAAAGACAAATGGAGTAAGATTGGCGGAGGCGTACGAAACTATTTGTCTTACGGAGACTACCCGGTGTTCGATCTCGGGGAAGTGGAAAGTTATAAGATCCCCAGAGGAATCGTCTTGGATCGTGACCTTAGCAAGGTACATCCCGTAGACGCTAACTCCCCGGAAGAAATCAAGGAGTACATTTATCATTCATGGTATAAATACACGCAAGGAGACAAAGCCGGTTTGCATCCCTACGAGGGAGAGACCCATCTGGAATATACTGGCCCTCGTCCCCCCTATAAGTTATTGGACGTAGAGGATAAATATAGTTGGATCAAGACGCCACGGTGGAAACAGGAACCAATGGAAGTGGGTCCGTTAGCCCGTTTGATCGTAGCTTACGCCGCAGGGAAGGAACCTCAAAAGAGTATCGTAGACGAGACTTTACGTCAGCTTGACTTACCGGTAGATGCTTTATTCTCTACCCTAGGACGTACCGCCGCTCGTGGATTGGAATGTAGAATGGCAGCAGACTGGGCCCTTGAGTTTTTCAACCAATTGATCAAGAACCTCGAGAACGGGGATTCCCGGATGGCAAACAGTGCCGAATGGGAACGGGAGAACTGGCCCGATCATGAGCAAGGCGTAGGATTGGCCGAAGCTCCCCGTGGAGCATTAGCCCATTTTATCGTGATCGACAAGAACCGGGTAAAGAACTACCAGATGGTAGTGCCTACTACTTGGAACGCCTCACCGAGGGATGAGAACGGCGTATTGTCCGCCTACGAATCCGCTTTGATCGGTACGCCGATATACGATCCGAAGCAACCCCTAGAGATTCTTCGGACGATCCACTCTTTCGATCCTTGTCTGGCTTGTGCCGTGCATCTGTATGACGAGGAAGGAAAATATGTGCACCAAGTTGATACATTCTAAAAAACAATAGAGCCATGAAGAGTCGTAAGAAACGTTTAAGAGAAGTGTATGTATGGGAATTACCCGTACGTATCTATCATTGGGTGAATGCGCTCTGTATCGTCATACTCTGCGTGACAGGCTTTATCATCGCCGATCCTCCCGCAATCATGTCCGCTTCGGAGGCTTATTTCAGCTATTGGTTCGGCGTGGTTCGGTTTATCCATTTCGTAACAGCGTTCGTATTCTTCTTCAATTTCGTATTCCGGCTTTATTGGGGATTCGTCGGGAATCGTTATGCCAGATGGAATAACTTCATCCCTTTAAAGAAATCCCAATGGAAAGAGGTATTGGAGGTGATCAAGGTAGATATCTTGATGATTAAGAACAAACCGGTAGACAGTATCGGGCATAACGCCTTGGCTAGCTTGATTTATTTCGGAACTTTCTGGGCATTTTTGTTACAAAGTATCACAGGATTCGGCCTGTACGCGAAGATGAGCCAGTCCTTCTTCCCGCAACTGTTCGCATGGACAGTTCCCTTGATGGGCGGGGATTTGATGGCTCGCCAGATCCATCATTTCCTGATGTGGTTCTTCATCCTTTTCGCTATCGTTCATATTTATCTGGTATTTTATCATGACTATATCGAGCAACGTGGCGAGACTTCGTCCATCATCGGTGGCTGGAAGTTTATCGAGGAAGACATAGCGGACAAGGAAGAGGTAACCGAGACTGCCGAGACTATCACTAAGATCGCTAAAAAAGGATGAAAGCGGAGAAGGAAACATTAGTATTAGGAGTAGGCAATTTATTGCTGAAAGACGAAGGGGTAGGCATACACGTTATCAAGGCTTTAGAAAACGAGAAGCTCCCGGCTCACGTCCATTTGATGGACGGGGGCACGGGAGGGCTTCATTTATTAAGTTGGCTGCAAGGATATGACCGTATCATCATGATCGATGCCACGCTGGATAATAACCCTCCGGGCACCGTCCGTCTGATCCAACCTCGTTACGCTACCGACTTTCCCCCGCTTATGAGCGCCCACGAGATCGGTCTAAAAGATATGATCGACGCCATGATCCTGACCGACGATCTCCCGGAAACCCATCTCATTGTCATCTCCGCCCTCAATATCAACGAGGTCGGAATGGATCTGACACCCGAGGTAAAAGCGGCGGTTCCGAAAGTGATCCGGATGATACAAGAGATTATTTCAATACATAATAGAGCATACCGGCAATAGCGGCCCCAGCTATCGGCCCTAAAACAGGTACCCAAGCATACTCCCAATGGCTGCTGCCTTTTCCCTTGATCGGCAAAATAAAGTGTATGAACCGGGGAGCTAAATCACGGGCAGGGTTAATCGCGTAACCGGTAGTTCCACCTAAGGAAAGGCCGATTACCCAGACCGTAAACGCTACCGGAATGGCACCTACCGAACCTAAACCTATCGGCAAGGTACTATTGCTTTCGTAGGTTAGTTCTCCGTCCGTTATAAAAAATACGACAAACATCAAGGCGAACGTACCGATCATCTCACCTAAGAAATTAATTGGATAATCTTTGATAGCAGGACTCGTACAGAATACGCCTAATTCCGCATCCGGATCATCCGTAGCGTTGAAGTGATCCTTATAAACCAGCCAGACCAATAAAGCGCCCAAAGCGGCACCTATCATTTGCCCGGCTATATAAGTACATACATCACACCAAGGGAAAGTCCCTCCGATCGCCAAGCCGATCGATACCGCCGGATTCAAATGTGCGCCACTATAAGGGCCGGCTACCACAACACCGATAAATACGCCTAAAGCCCAAGCGGTCGTTATCGCTATCCAGCCCGCTCCATTGCCTTTTGTTTTCGACAAACAGACATTCGCTACAACTCCTCCTCCCATCAGGATCAAGAGCATAGTCCCTAATAATTCCGCTAAAAATGGAGACATAAGATAATAATTTAAGAATTTGTTAACTTGTTAATCTGCCTATAAGATGATTTTCATTATTCAGCCCAATTCTGAGAACGCCCCACCGCCTTATGCCATTCGTTCAATAATTTACGGGCGGTATCCTCTTTCATTTGTGGGTTAAAGACCTTATCCAAGCACCATTGTTCTTTCAGTTCATCGATATCCTTCCAATAGCCGATCGCCAAGCCCGCCAAATAAGCGGCTCCCAAAGCAGTCGTCTCCAATACATTCGGACGTACGACCGGACAGCGGCAGATATCGGACTGGAATTGCATCAAGAAGTTATTAGCGATAGCACCGCCATCTACCCGAATCTCTTTCGGCTTGGCGTGAATATCGTTTTCCATGGCCATCAATACATCATATACTTGATAGCAGATGCCCTCCAAAGCCGCACGGGTCAAGTGGGCCGCCGTAGTTCCGCGGGTAATCCCGATAATAGCGCCACGTGCGTATTGATCCCAATACGGCGCACCCAAGCCTGTTAACGCCGGCACAAAATAAACGCCCCCATTATCACTGACGGATTTCGCCATTTGCTCCGTAATCGAGGCATTCGGAATCAGGCCGATCCCATCCCTCAACCATTGAACGACGGCACCTCCCACAAAGACACTACCTTCCAGCGCATAGGTCGTCTGATCCCCTAATTTCCATGCGATCGTTGTCAATAGGTTATTCTGGGAAAGAACGGGTTCCTTACCGGTATTCAGGATCATAAAGCAGCCGGTTCCGTAGGTTGTCTTGATCATACCATCCTCTACGCAGAGCTGGCCGAACAGAGCCGCCTGTTGGTCGCCGGCCATACCGGATACCGGAATGCCTTTCTTAAAAATAGGAGTTGATGTCTCGCAGTAAACCTCGCTACAGGCTTTCACTTGCGGTAACATCGAGGCAGGTATTGTAAACAAGTCCAATAACTCTTGGTCCCATTGCAAAGTACGGATATTGAAAAGCATGGTACGGGAAGCGTTCGTCACATCCGTAATGAATTGAGCGCCCCGGGTAAGTTTCCAAACCAGCCAAGTATCTACCGTTCCAAAGCATAGTTCTCCCCGCTCCGCACGCTCCCGGATACCCTTTACGTTATCCAATATCCATTTTATCTTCGTGGCGGAGAAATAAGCGTCGATCACCAACCCGGTCTTCTGCAGGATACGTTCCGCCCAGCCTTGGGATTTAAGTTCCTCGCAATAATCCGCCGTACGGCGATCCTGCCATACGATCGCGTTGTATACGGGAAAGCCAGTCTCCCGGTCCCAGATGATGGTAGTCTCCCGTTGGTTAGCGATTCCGATACAGGCGATATGGCTATCCGTGACATCCGCTTTTGCCATCGCCTCCTTGATGACAGACGATTGGGTGTACCAAATCTCATTCGGGTCGTGCTCTACCCAGCCCGGTTTCGGGAAATACTGTTGGAATGGTTTCTGAGCCAACGTAATAATAGTTCCTTGATGATTAAACAGGATAGCCCGGGAGCTAGTGGTTCCCTGATCGATCGCCAACACATATTTATTTCGAAAATTCATATCCTTCTATATTAGTATCGTTTATCAATTTGTCAATTCAGTATATAATTCGAGGCAACCTCATTAAACGCCTTTACCTGAGCAGAGGTCCAAGTCTCGTCCTTTCCCCATTCCGTAGCCAGAATCCCCGCTACTTTAGGAGCCATCGCCATCGCCGCCCGTGCGTCTAAGAATAAGATACGCAAACGGCGGGCCAATACATCCTCCAAAGTACGAGGCATCTCATTACGGACCAGCCAAGTTACCTCTCCTACCGTATAGGCATAGTCCGGATGCAACTTCTCCGCCATAGCGGGGGAAGAGGCCACTAAGTTACGGATTTCGTCGGCATCCGTACCATATACGTATAAAGGATCGGAGAAATCCGGATTCTTCCGGCTACCATGGATTTGGTAACGCTCGGTAATACAATCTTTTGTAGGAATATGCATGTAACGTATCGCTAGGTCTAGGGTATCTTGGGCCATTTTCCGGTAGGTTGTCCATTTGCCTCCGATAATGGTGATCAAGCCGGATTTCTCCCGGATCAATTTATGGCTACGTGATATCTCTTTTGTCTTTTTACCTTCGCTACGGGGAGCGGCGAGCGGACGAAGCCCCGCAAACACGGATAAGACATCGCTTCGCTTGGGTGGCCGGGTCAAATAATTAGCGGCCGTATCGAGTATAAATTGGATTTCTTTCTCTAAGGCTACCGGCTCCTTTTCCGGCGATTCCATCAAGGTATCCGTTGTCCCTACCACGACTTTATCATGCCAAGGTACGGCGAACAACACACGTCCATCCGATGTCTTAGGAATCATAATGGCGCAATCACTTTGCAAGAAAGAGGAATCCAATACCAAATGGACTCCTTGGCTGGGGCGAACGGTCGGGCGTTTGCCCGGCTCGTCCATTTGCAAGATCTCATCGGCGAAGACACCGCTAGCGTTGATCACGCAACGGGATCTTACTTGATAAACCGTACCGGTCTCCTCATCTCGAACCGTAACGCCGGATACTTTGCGGTCGCCATCCTTCAGAAGCCCTATGACTTTCGCGTAGTTCAAGATACAAGCGCCAGCGTCGATAGAGCTGCGGACCATATTAATCGCAAGGCGGGAATCATCGAACTGGCCGTCGTGATAAAGCACCCCGGCGGTCATCCCTTTCGGACGAAGCATCGGAATGGTACGGAGCGCCCGTTTCGGACCGATACAAACCGAACGTCCCAGACCTAATTTTCCGGCCATCACATCATACAGGATCAGGCCTATCGTATAAAACGGGCCTTCCCACCAACGATAACAAGGGATTAAGAAGGTTTGATCTTTTACCAAATGGGGAGCGTTCTGGCGTAGCAGGCCTCGTTCGCGCAAAGCTTCCAGAACCAAGGAGACATCTCCTTGCGCCAAATAACGGACACCGCCATGGACCAACTTCGTGCTACGGCTGGAAGTTCCTTTCGTAAAGTCCGATTGTTCGAATAAGGCGACTCTATATCCTCTTGTCGAAGCATCCAGAGCGATACCTATGCCGGTAGCTCCTCCTCCGATCACAAGAAAATCAAAGACTTCAGACGGGTCTTCCAACTGAGAAATCATTTTACTACGGTCCATATAGCTCCTCCTTTATTAAGATTAACAGTCACAAATCTAACCATTAATTCTTAGTATAACAAAGGATTTGGGAAAAAGGATCAGTAGCGCTTTCTGTTTTCCATAAAGATAACTGCAGTTTCTATTGGAAGAAACAAAAGTTTCCTGCTGAAGAAACTTTTGTTTTGCTATAGGGAAACAAAAGTTTTCCTTACGAGGAATTAAAAAAAACTGTAATAGTCTGATTATTATCACTCAAACATCTTATCGATGCCTCCCGTATCCGGTGGGGTCGTGGGGCTATCTTCCTCCCCACCTTCGCTACATGGGTTCGCGTATTTCTCGGGGATCTCGAAAGTCTCGTCTTCCGAGTAGCCTAACGTTTTATCTTTATAAACCTTTTGCATATAAAGGGCGTAAATCGGTAACGCCATACTCGCTCCCTGCCCTTCCGCCAAGCGATCGAAATGGATGGAACGATCCTCGCCGCCTACCCAGCAGCCGGAAACCAAGCTAGGCGTAAATCCCATGAACCAACCGTCGGAGTTATTCTGGGTCGTTCCGGTCTTACCACCCATCTCCGCCTTGATACCGTAGCGGAAACGTACACGTCCTCCGGTACCACCGTCGATTACGCTTTTCAACATATGTAGCATCTTATAGGAAGCATCTTCCGTCAGCACCTCACTCATCTGTGGGGTAAAGTTCGCGATTGTATTTCCATATGAATCTTCTATACGGGTCACGAATAAAGGTTCTACCCGGATGCCCTTGTTGGCAAATACCGTATAGGCTCCGACCATCTCACCCACCGATACATCCGGAGTACCCAGACAGACCGAGATAACCGGATCGATATGATTCTTCAAACCGAAAGAATGAAGCAAACGAACAAACGTATAAGGTGAGAGCTGGCTCATCAGATAAGCGGTTACCCAGTTATCCGAGTTCTGTAATCCCCACTTGATCGTAACCATCTCGCCGATTCGCTTCGCGCTGGCGTTACGGGGAACCCACAAACGACCGTTCTCGTCCATCAACTGCTGCTGCACATGTAGCATCTGGTCGCAAGGGCTGATCCCCTCGATCATCGCCAACGAATAAAGGAACGGTTTCATGGTAGAACCGATCTGACGGCGACCGCCATTCACCATATCATATTGGAAGTCATTATAGTCAATACCACCTACATATGCCTTGACCTGCCCGGTGCGAGGGTCCATCGACATAAACGCCGTACGCAAGAAACTCTTATGATAACGAATCGAATCCAAGGGAGACATGATCGTATCGATCGGACCATCCCAACTAAACACACGCATATCGACAGGCTTCTCAAACTCCTTGCGCATATCGGCCTCAGCCATTCCACTCTTTTTCATCGCCCGGTAACGATCTGTCTGGTGCATCGCACGCATCAACATCGTGTCTACTTGACCGACACTTACGTCTCTTGAGAACGGAGCATAGCTACGTCCCTTCTTTTCCCGGAAGAAAGCCGGTTGAAGATCTTTACTCATATGTTCACGGACAGCGTCTTCCGCATATTTCTGCATACGGGAATCGATACTCGTATAGATTTTCAAGCCATCCGTATAAAGATTATAGTATTCTCCGTCGGCTTTTTTATTTTTGTTACACCATCCATATAATGGATTCGTCGCCCAAGATAATGAGTCCTCACTGAATTTCTGAGATTGCCAAGAGGCGTAATCCTTACGCTCCGGTTTCTTCGCGGTCATTGTCAGACGAAGGTATTCACGGAAGTAAGGAGCCAAACCGTCTTTATGGTCCATACGGGTAAAATGTACGACCAAGGGTAAAGCCTTCAACGAATCACATTCCGCCTTGGTTATGTACCCGGCCTTTTCCATCTGCTCCAAAACCGTATTACGACGGCCGATGGTACGCTTGTTATGGCGAACCGGATTGAAATAAGAAGGGTTCTTGCACATGCCTACCAACGTGGCGGCTTCCTCGATCTTCAAGGTTTTAGGGGTCTTTCCAAAATACACACGAGACGCGGATTGGATTCCCACGGCATTGTACAAGAAGTCAAACTTATTCAGATACATATTTATAATCTCTTCCTTTGTGTAATAACGTTCCAATTGAACCGCGATCACCCATTCGATCGGTTTCTGGAAAAGACGTTCCATCATATTATCGGCACTCGGCGAGAATAATTGCTTCGCTAATTGCTGGGTAATGGTACTACCGCCACCACCGCTTTTTTGCATCAAGATACCCCGCTTCACGATAGCACGAAACAAACCCTGCGCATCGATACCGCTATGTTCGGCGAACCGGATATCCTCGGTAGCGATCAAGGCTTTCACCAAATCCGGCGAAAGATCCTCATAATTCACGTAAATACGATTGTCTTTGCTATGCGCATAGGCTCCCAACGCCTTTCCGTCCGAGGAGATAACTTGGGAAGCATATTTATCAATCGGGTTCTCCAATTGTTCCACCGGAGGCATATAACCAATTGAACCATTCGCTATCGCCATAAACACCATTACCACCGCCCCTAATATAGCGAGGTATACTATCCAACAAGAAATAAGGATACCTTTTGTAATCTTTGATGCCATCTTTTTATATTTCACGGTATGGATAAGAGACTCATCTTATCCACAACGACCTATTTAAGATCACAAAAATAGAGGAAAATACGATCTTATGCAAGTTGAGGCACATATTTCGCCAACAAATAACCACCAGCTAGTAACCAAACATATAAAATAGTGGCCAAAACAAAGGGCTTAGCGCCAGCTTTCTTAAATTTCTCGATACTAGTCTCCGTACCAAGAGCAGTCATGGCCATTGTCAGCATGAATGTATCTACCTGATTGATCCCATCTACAACCGCATGAGGAAGCAAGTCGAACGAATTGAAACCAATCACGGCCAAGAAACCAAACGCAAACCAAGGAATAGTGATCTTACCACGAGAAGGGGCAACGCCTCCGCCATTCCTCCCCCCGTTAACCACGGAATTCACGGTGGTTCGAGCCAACATGAAACTCATGACCACTAGCACAGGAGCTAACATCATCACACGAATCATTTTCACGATAATAGCCGCATCCGAAATTTCCTTTCCCATAGCGTTACCGGCTCCTACCACATGAGCTACCTCATGCAAGGTCGCACCCGTATAAAGTCCCATTTGCTCCGGGTCTAAATCAAGAATACCCGCACGGTACATCACCGGATAAATAAACATAGAAAGCGTACCGAAAATCACGACTGTCGATACGGCAACCGCCGTCTTATGAGCCTCGCACTTCACGACCGGTTCAGCGCCCAATACCGCAGCAGCCCCGCAAATAGCGCTACCCGTGGCAGTCAGTAAAGCAAGGTCTTTATCCATTTTCATCAATCGTCCCACCCAAACACCGATCAAGATGGTAAGCACCACGATCACCATATCGATCAGGATTGCCGGAAGGCCGATCGCAATCACGCTCTGGAAGGTCAGCTTAAACCCATATAGTACGATACCCGCACGAAGTACTTGCTTAGTACAAAACAGGATACCCGGAACCCACGTCTCCGGCAAATGGTTTCTCAGGCTGTTGGCGTATAACATACCTAAAATAATACCGACAATCAGCGGACTGAATGACATTTGTTTAACAAACTGGAACTCCGCGATATAGAATGCGGAACAAGAGAAAAGAGCTATCAGCAAGACACCATGTAATACGTTACCTCGTTTTTCGCTAAACATAATTATTGATTTATTTAGTACAACATATCATTATTTGATTTCGTTCGCGAAAGTACATATTTTCATCCGATCCCTTACTTCACAAGTTTTTATAGCGAATAACCTAAAGTTATTGCCAATGTTGACTGGCAAAACGCATGAAACTTTCTTCCATACCGCTGTTCTGTCCCTGCGGCTCCACAAAGGAGAAAGTCCGTTCGGCCTTAAAGCCCTCAATATCTATCACTTTCAAACGTCCAGCCATCAGCTCACGTGTCACCGCCCGAATAGAAAGAATTCCCAAAGCATCGGAATTTTCCAAGAATAATTTGATACTCTCCGTACTACCTAGCTGCAATAATACGTTCAATTGCGACAGTTTGATCTGGTGTTTTGCTAAAGCCCCCTCCAAGACCTCAAGCGTACCGGAGCCGTTTTCACGAAGTACTACGGGCAAAGCACAAAGTTGTTCCAACGTCAGTTCGTCATAAGCAGCCAACTTAGACCCTACATGAGTGACAACCACTAACTCATCCTTCATAAAAGGTATATAATGCATCGTATTTTGACGGGTAGTTCCTTCCACCAATCCTAACGTTATTTTTCCATCTCGCAAAGCCAACTCTATATCCCGGCTATTCCCATTCAATACAGATACATGTATATCCGGAAACATCTTAATGAATAAAGCAAGCACGGGCGGAAGAACATATTGGGATATTGTCGTACTGGCACCTAAATGTAAATCCCCCAGAAAATTATTTGTCAACAGATTCATCTCGAAATCCAATTGACGATACGAAGCCAATAAGGAATGGGTATGCGAAAACAACAACTCGCCCGCACGAGTTAAACGGATCTGGCTACCTGTTCGTTCAAAGAGAGGTGTCTTATATTGAACCTCCAACTCATGGATATGCTTACTAATAGCGGGTTGACTAATGAACAACTCCCGGGACGCTTTCGTGAAACTTAAGTTACAAGCTACGCTATGAAATACTTTTAATCGAAAATCCATGATATTCTATCTTTTGCCGTTTTAATTTAACAAAGATAAAAATAATACTATATATTTGTGGATTGAAACATAAATATATGAATGAATATGAAATATCTATATGTTTTATTGTTGACGTTGACCGTCAATGCATGCAGTGGTCAACGCAATCAAAAAACGGAAGAATCCAATGTAGCGCCACCCACCTTTGAAATGGTCTCAGTCCCCACCCTAATCACAGACCCGGTGGAAAGGGCCGAATATTTAGTGAAACATTATTGGGATAAATTCGACTTCAAGGATACGACCTATATCCATGAACCTCAAGTGACCGAGCAGGCATTATCCAACTATATAGATTTGATGAACTATGTCTCGCCTGCGGCTATGTCTTCTTCCGTAAAAGCGATGATGAAACAAACAGAACAAGACAGTGCCATGTTTCAGTACTTTTCCGAGATGATGGAGAAATATCTATACGACCCGAACTCCCCCTTAAGGAATGAGGAAATGTATATAGCGGTATTGGAATATCTTACCGAATCCTCGTCATTAAGCGATGTGGAAAAGATACGTCCCGCCCATTTGCTAGAGCTCGCATTAAAAAACAGAATCGGGACGCCTGCGACCGATTTCACGTACACATTAGCGAACGGACAAACCGGGAAATTATACAATATAAAAGCGGATTATCTATTATTATTTTTCTATAATCCGGACTGCCATGCTTGTCAAGAAATAACCAGACAAATGGAATCGTCCTTCTTGATCAATGAATTTTCAAAAAGCAACAAACTAAAGATCTTAGCCGTTTATCCGGACGAGGATCTGGACGCATGGAAAGAACACGTTTCCGTCATGCCTAAAGATTGGATCAACTCATACGACAAAAGTGTTTCGCTTAAAAACGACGAGATCTACGACTTAAAAGCGATACCCACATTATACCTATTGAACAAAGAGAAGAAAGTATTGTTGAAAGATGCTACTTTTCAACAGATCGAAAATTATTTATCACAAACAACTAACTAATTTAAAACATGAAAAAAATCTTATTGTCCTTGGCTTTTTTAGCAGGAGTGAGCCTAACGGTTTCCGCCCAATTCAAGATTGGCGGCAAGACCATTAATACGAAAAAAGTGATTAATGCCGCGACTGATGTAGCGCATGCCGCTACTCTATCCGACGAGGATGTAGCCAAAATGGCAAAAGAGTACATCCAATGGATGGACACTCATAACGAGGTAGCGGGCCCGGATACGGAAATGGGACAACGCTTGGAACGCTTGACCGCCAATGTAAAAAAAGTTTCCGGCCTAGACTTAAACTTTAAAGTATATAATGTAGTAGATGTAAACGCTTTCGCCTGTGGAGACGGAAGTGTACGCGTATGTGGCGGATTGATGAAAATCATGGACGATGACGAGGTATTCGCCGTTATCGGTCATGAGATCGGGCACGTCGTTCATTCCGACTCTAAAGACGCCATGAAAAACGCTTACTTGACCTCCGCCGCTAAAAACACCGCCGGAGCCGTAAGTGGAACCGTATCCAAGCTGACCGACTCTCAACTGGGAGACATGGCACAGGCATTGGCTGGCGCTCAATATTCCCAGAAACAAGAGTATGAGGCGGACGAATTCGGTTTCCAGTTTTGTATAGATTACGGGCGAGATCCGTACGGAATGTCTAACTCATTAAATAAATTGTTACAACTGAGTGAGTCGGAAGCTAAATCGTCCAAGTTTATGCAGATGTTCTCAAGCCATCCCGAGACTCAAAAACGTGCCGATCGGGTAAAAGAGAAGGCCGATGAGTACGTGAAAAGCAAGCAATAACTGTTAACGGTCCTTTAGCAGGACGGACTATTATTAAAATAAAGCTAACGTATCAAGGATTTACGCCACGAAATCATGCTGTACAACATAAAATACTATATATTTGCACCGTGTTTTTCATGGTATTAGATTTAAGGTTAGCAATGAAGATTGGTTGTCCGTGACGGATGACCATTTTTTTTTGCTTTGATAGTCAAAAAAACTTCTACCTTTGCAAAAGATCTATCTATTAAGAATCATGAAACACACACATAAATATTTAATTTTTGCCATATCCATATTTCTTGTCTCTTTGTTAACCCTAGGTTGCCAAGAAAAAGAAGAAAAGAAAATCGTGCTTATCCATTCTTTTGAGCAAAAGAAAGATACCTACCCGATTTTTAATGAAACACTGAAACGAACATTCGATAAACCGGACTCCATTGAACGCTATTGTCGGATTCTCGAATCTTATGAACACAGACATCGAGCTCAGTAAGGCAGAACGGGAAAACTTTACCGAGTTAATCAATACGAACAGCGATCTGTTATTGAACCTTATCAATGATATCTTAGATCTTTCCCGTATCGAATCGGGCCGTATGTCATTCTCTTTCCAGCAATATTCTCTAAATGAATTAATAAGCACGATTTACCAGACTTTCCAAGTTTTAATGCCGGAGAACGTAGAACTTCGTATGCAAATACCGGAAAAAAGCATATCCATTCCCACGGATAAGCTTCGGTTGACACAAGTGATTACCAACTTTCTTAGCAACGCTATCAAATTCACGCAAAAGGGATATATATTGATTGGTTATGAATACCGAGAGGAAGGGCGGCATGTACATATTTTCGTAGAAGATACCGGCATTGGTATCCCGAAAGAAAAGCAAGACGCCGTTTTCAATCGTTTCACGAAACTGGATGAATTCGCCAAAGGTACCGGCTTGGGACTATCCATTTGCAAAGTGATAGCCGAACGTTTCGATGGGTATATCGCCGTAGAGTCCGAAATAGGAAAAGGAAGCCGTTTTTCCATTATCCTTCCCCTTAACCCCAAACACACTGAAAGTGATTAATCACATTTATTCGCAATAATCCCGAAAATAATATTACTTTTGCTTTTGTATACAATTTTAAATTTCAGATCTGTGAGTACAAGAATAAAATTAAGGGTTCAAGGATTAGCGAACAGCCAAATTCAATCCGGGGCCTATGCGTTAATTTTGGCAGAGGAAAATGGTCCACGGCGAATTCCAATCATCGTAGGAACCGCTGAAGCACAGTCTATAGCGATCGCTTTGGAGCATATCGTACCTCCTCGTCCATTAACACACGACTTATTCGCCACTTTTGCGCAAGCCTTCAACGTCATTCTTAAGGAAGTTTACATATACAAATTCGAAGATGGTGTGTTTTACTCAGAATTAGAGTTTAGCGACGGTGAGCGCTCGATAAAGCTGGACTCTCGCACTTCCGACGCGATTGCCATAGCGCTTCGGGTAAATTGCGACATCTTTACTTCCGAGGAGATTGTAAAGGAATGCGGTGTCGTACTGGAAGACACCCTGTCCATCCCCGCTGACGAACCGGAGGAGGATGACAATTTATTAGAATTAGAACCGGATGAGATTAAGGACGAAGCCCAGTTAAAGAAATGGTTAAGCCTATTGGATATCCAAGAAATAAACGAGCGATTGGAAGACGCTATAGCGGACGAAAATTACGAATACGCGAAAATGTATAAAGACGAGTTGCGCCGTCGAGAAGAAGAGGAGGACACAAACAAATGATTGGAGAACAAGGAGGATTCGGACTGGTCTCACTTTTAAGAGGTCTGCTTGGGATCATTACGATTTTAGGTATCGCCTATGCGATGAGTTATGACCGTAAACGGATCGATTGGAAATTAGTAGGTGGAGGTTTGTTCATGCAGATCGTATTCGCCTTGGCGGTTTTATATGTGCCGTTCGTCGGAAGCCTATTGGAAGGATGTGGCAAGATATTTGTTAAGTTGATGGACTTCACGGATGCCGGTCTTACTTTCTTATTAGGCCCGTATGCCTCTAAAGCGGCAGGATTCAGTTTCTTGCTTCATTCGCTACCGATTGTTATTTTCTTCTCCGCCTTGGTTTCCATGTTTTACCATTGGGGGATTATCCAGAAAGTAGTCGGTGCCTTTGCGTGGGTATTGCGTAAATTCATGAATATATCCGGCTCGGAGGGATTAGTGGCCGCCGGTAATATTTTTATGGGAATGACAGAATCTCCTGTGTTGATCAAGAATTACCTGCCGACGATGAATCGTTCGGAGATATTTTTGGTCATGGTATCCGGAATGGGTACGATCGCCGGTTCCGTAATGGGTACTTACATAGGTATGTTGGGAGGAACAGACCCGGCGGCGAAGGTTTTATTCGCCACTCACTTGCTCTCGGCTTCCGTAATGGCAGTACCGGGTTCAATCGTTTTAGCGAAAATGCTTTGTCCGCAGACGGAAGAAGCCACGGACCATGTAGCTATCTCCGGCAAGGAAAAAGAGAACTCGAATATTCTAGATGCCATCTCATCGGGTACGGTTACCGGCGTAAAGTTGATGACGAATATTGCCGCGATGTTATTGGTATTCATATCCCTTGTAGCGTTAGCGAATTATATTACGGAAGGTGTGATAGGGCGTTATACCGGACTGAATGACTGGATTGTAAAGATTACGGACGGTAAGGCGCAGGGCTTGACCTTCCAATTTATACTGGGCGTAATCACCTCTCCTTTCATGTGGTTGATCGGGGTTCCCAGCCAAGACATCATGTTAGTTGGTTCTTTATTGGGACAAAAGACCATATTGAACGAATTTGTCGCCTATTTCCAATTACAGCAATGGAAAGATGCCGGATTATTCATGTATGAGAAATCGATCTTGATGTCTACTTATATCCTTTGCGGATTCGCTAATATATCGTCTATCGGTATCTTATTAGGCGGATTGGGCGTATTAGCCCCGGAAAAACGAGGATTAATTTCACGTATCGGCGTACCGGCTATGATCGGCGGAGCCTTGGTCTCTGTGCTATCGGCTACTATAATTGGTATGATCCTTGGGTAATTGAAAATTGAGAATTGAAAATTAGATGGTCATGCAGATTTTTTATACACCAGATATAGCTATCAAGCCGGAATTACCGGAAGAAGAAGCAGGACATTGTATACGGGTACTTCGTCTAGGTGAAGGCGATGAGATAGTATTGACGGATGGGCAAGGCTCTTTTTATAAAGCGGCTATTAGCCGGGCGCATCCCAAACATTGTGAGGTGACCCTCTTAGAGAGTTGGAAACAACCCGATCTCTGGAACTTCAATCTCCATATAGCCATAGCTCCTACCAAAAACATGGACCGGATGGAGTGGTTCGTGGAGAAAGCGACGGAAATAGGGATCAATGCGATCACCTGTTTGAATTGTCGTTTCTCGGAGCGTAAAGAGATCAAGCCGATTCGATTGGAGAAGATATTGGTCAGTGCCATGAAGCAATCCCAGAAAGCGACTTTGCCGGCGTTAGAAGGAATGACAGATTTCAAGAAGTTTGTCGCCACTCCCTTTGATGGGCGTAAGTTTATCGCCCATTGCGAGGAAGGCGAGAAGCCACTATTAAAACATACGTATCAGCCGGGAGAGAATGCCTTAATCCTCATCGGACCGGAAGGTGATTTTAGCCCGGAAGAAATCAAACTGGCTCAAGAGAATGGCTTCGAGCCGATCTCTTTAGGAGAGAGCCGGCTGCGTACGGAAACGGCCGCGCTAGTGGCTTGCCATACGATTCATGTGTTAAATCAATAGAATAATCCTATTTCCATTAAAAATACGTTAATCCTCATAAGGGTTATTAAGCAAATTGCTACATTTGTAATGATATTAACAAATCTAATCTAATAACAATTTAAGTAACATGAAAAAGTTGTTCAAATCATTCTTGATTCTTTCGGCCATAGCTATGGCTATCCCCTGTTTCGCTCAAACTCCGAATACATTGACTAAGAAGGAAAAAAAAGCTGGCTGGGAATTATTATTCAACGGAAAAGACTTCTCTGGATGGCGCCAATGTAACGGTACCGCTATGCCCGCAAACTGGGTTATAGAAGACAATGCCATGAAAGTATTTACCGGCGAAGGTAAGAAACCGGGACAAGGCGCTAATGGCGATATCCTTTACCAGAACAAGAAATTCAAAAACTTCGAGCTCTCGGTAGACTGGAAAGCGAGCAAGATGGGAAACTCCGGTATCTTCTATTATGTACGCGAGGTACCCGGTAAACCTATTTATTATGCGGCTCCCGAAGTACAGGTACTAGATAACGTGGACGCAACCGACAACAAATTAGCGAACCACTTAGCAGGTTCTCTATATGACATGCTTCCCGCAGATCCGAAAACAGTTAATCCTGCCGGCGAGTGGAATACGATCGTAATCCGTGTAAAAGATGGAAAAGTAACGCATACCCAAAATGGCAAGAAAGTTGTTGAGTATACTTTATGGAGCAAAGAGTGGGATGATTTGGTAGCTAACAGTAAATTCAAGAACTTCCCGGGCTTTACCGAAGGTATCTCTAAAGAAGGTTATATCGGTCTGCAAGATCATGGCTATCCGATCTGGTTCCGTAATATCAAGATCCGTGAACTAAAATAGTTCTTCGAATCTATCGTATATAAATAAAAAGCCCGGGATTCAGATAAATCACCGGGCCTTTTTATATCTGTTTAATAAGTAAGCCTAATTACTCCCACTCAATTGTCGCATTCGGTTTCGGAGACATATCGTAGCATACACGGTTCACGTTCTTCACCTCTTTCAAAATACGATCCGTAATCTTCATCAAGATAGGCCAATCAACCGGCTCGATCGTAGCGGTCATGGCATCTACCGTATTGACGGCACGGATAATCACGGGCCATTCGAAAGAACGGGCGTTATCACGTACGCCAACCGACTTAAAGTCGGGTACTACCGTAAAGTATTGCCATACCTTTTTATCCAATCCGGCGTTCTTGAACTCCTCCCGTAAGATCGCATCCGACTCACGTACCGCTTCCAGTCTATCACGGGTGATGGCACCCAAGCAACGTACGCCCAAACCCGGTCCGGGGAACGGCTGGCGATAAACCATGTCATAAGGCAAACCTAACTCTACGCCACAAGCACGAACCTCGTCCTTGAATAATTGACGCAAAGGCTCAACCAACTCAAATTGCAAATCTTCCGGCAGACCGCCTACGTTATGATGGGATTTCACCATCTTAGCCGTCTTCGTTCCACTCTCCACGATATCCGGATAGATCGTTCCTTGAGCCAAGAAATCGATTCCATCTAATTTGCGAGCTTCTTCCTCAAATACACGGATAAACTCACCACCGATAATCTTACGCTTTTGCTCCGGATCTTCCACGTCAGCTAGCTTATCCAAGAAACGATCGGTAGCGTCTACATACACCAAATTGGCATTCAACTGGTTCTTGAAGACCTCAACGACATCCTCGGACTCGCCCTTACGCATCAAACCATGATTCACATGCACGCAAACCAATTTATCGCCGATCGCTTTCAAAAGCAAAGCGGCTACTACAGAGCTATCGACACCTCCAGACAAGGCCAGCAGAACTTTCTTATCCCCTACCTGACGCTTTACCAATTCAATCTGGTCATTGACAAAATTCGTCATATTCCAGTTTGCCTCAGCCTTGCAAGTATCGAACACGAAAGACTTGACAGCGCCCTTGATCGCCTCGACATCATCCGTAAACTCCGGCAATTTAACCTCGCACAACGCCTTATCGTGACCTGCGGCCATTACAGGAGTGCCCATCTCGTAAATACCCGGATTCACGTCGATAGCTACACCGTCGATAACATTGTTTGGGCCACCATTGATAATGATACCTTTCACGTTTGGCAAGGCTTTTAATTCCTCAACCGTGATGTCATGCGGATAAATCTCACTATAAACGCCTAACGCACGAATAGCACGAGCCAACACCGTATTCTCATGACTACCTAAATCCAAGATAACAATCATATCTTGCTTCATGTGACTTTTAAATTTTATTGATTTTACACTTTGTTATACCTAAGACAAATGTCACTCCCACTCGATGGTTGCAGGCGGCTTCGAGCTGATGTCGTACACGACTCTATTCACGCCTTTCACCTTATTGATAATCTCGTTGGAAACTTTGGCGAGGAACTCGTACGGAAGCTGCGCCCAATCGGCGGTCATAGCGTCCGTGGAAGTTACCGCACGTAAAGCTACCGTATTCTCATAGGTACGCTCATCGCCCATTACACCTACGGATTGAATCGGAAGTAAGATTACCCCAGCTTGCCAAATCTTATCGTAAAGTCCCCACTCACGCATCAATGACATATAGATATCGTCAGCGTCTTGCAGGATACGTACCTTTTCCGGCGTGATATCACCCAAGATACGGATACCCAATCCCGGTCCCGGGAACGGATGGCGCTTGATCAAATGCGGTTGCATACCCAACTCCATACCGACACGGCGAACCTCATCCTTGAAAAGAAGACGAAGCGGCTCGACGAGTTTCAAGTTCATCGTATCCGGAAGTCCGCCCACATTATGATGGCTCTTGATAACCGTACCTGTGATAGAAAGCGACTCAATCACATCCGGATAAATCGTACCTTGCCCCAGCCACTTGATATCTTTCAGCTTATGCGCCTCCTCATCGAAGACATCGATAAATCCTTTGCCGATGATCTTACGTTTCTTCTCCGGTTCCGTAACGCCCGCTAGTTCTTTATAGAACTTATCTTTTGCGTTTATGCCGATCACGTTCAATCCTAAATGCTCATAATCCCTCATTACGTTCTCGAACTCATTCTTGCGCAGCAAACCATGATCCACGAAAATGCAAGTCAAGTTCTTACCGATCGCCTTATTCAGCAATACGGCCGTAACAGATGAATCCACACCGCCGGAAAGAGCCAAGATCACTTTATCATCTCCCAATTGCTCCTTCAACTCAGCTACGGTAGATTCGATAAAGGAAGCCGGTGTCCAATCCTTGGCGCATCCGCAAATATTCAAGAAGTTATCCAGCAACTTCGTACCGTCTGTCGAATGGAATACTTCCGGATGAAACTGAACGCCCCACGTTTGCTCACCTTCCACATGGTAAGCGGCAGCCCTCACGTCGTCCGTGCTGGCGATCACCTTGAAATTATCCGGCAATACGGTAATCGTATCCCCATGAGACATCCATATCTGTGAACCCACATGGATCCCTTTCAGTAATTCATCCTCACCATCAATGTGCGACAAATTAGCACGTCCATACTCACGTGAATTAGCCGGTTCCACATTACCTCCGGATGTATAAGCTAGAAACTGCGCTCCATAACAAATACCTAAGACGGGATACTTCCCCCGTATCTCGGTCAAATCAGCCTTAAAGGCATTCTCGTCGTATACGGAATAAGGACTTCCGGAAAGGATCACACCTTTCACGTCGGTAGCGTCATGCGGGAATTTGTTATAAGGAACGATCTCACAATACATATTCAACTCTCTGACCCTACGGCCGATAAGCTGGGTTGTTTGCGAGCCGAAATCAAGAATAATAAGTTTCTCGTGCATGCAATTATGATTATTTAATTGAGTGGCGCAAAGGTAGTAATAAATTCGGGAAGCATAAACACACTGGGCAAATATTCTTCCTTATCACGATACTTTTAAAAGATCTTCCCTTGTCCTATTACGCCTTTCCTCCTGAGACATTCATTATCCACCATCCGTTGCATGATCGTCCACCAACTGTTACATGATCATGCAACGGATGGTGGACGATCATGCAACAGCCATTAGAAGATGAATACCTCAAGAGGAAAACCACAAATCCCCCTAAGGATCCGGCCAAGGGAAGCCATGAAAACAGCGAACCGCCCGACAACCCGGCGAGAGTTACAAACGGACAAAACAAAAAAAGCCTCGAAGCGTTCATTACAAACAACTTCGAGGCTTTCCTCCGAGGTTCCTGGCGGATTCGAACCGCCGTACATGGTTTTGCAGACCACTGACTAAGCCACTCATCCAAGGAACCGAATCAATCAAAAATAAAAGTAATTTTCAATTCTTAATACTGAATTTTCAATTACCAAGAGGTTCCTGGCGGATTCGAACCGCCGTACACGGTTTTGCAGACCGCTGACTAAGCCACTCATCCAAGGAACCATAACTTCAACACAAAACAACTACTTTTGTTTTGCGAGTGCAAAGAAAGAGAATAATATTGGAATTACCAAACTTTTCCTTTCTTTTTTATTTTTCCCTCCGAATATTATAGAAGTAGAGAAAATGAGCTTACCTTTGCCTATCAAATAGATAAATAACGAAAAAATGACTTATACAGAAACTGTAATACCGGGCGTATGGATCATTGAGCCAAAGGTATTGAAAGATGCGCGCGGATACTTTATGGAAGCTTTTAAGCAAGCGGAATTCGAGGAGCATATCGGAAAAATCCAGTTCGTGCAAGACAACGAATCTTGCTCCTCTAAAGGCGTATTACGAGGATTACACTATCAGCTAGCGCCCTATTCTCAATCTAAATTAGTCAGGGTGATCAAAGGACGGGTATTGGATGTAGCCGTAGACGTACGTGAAGGCTCGCCCACATTCGGCAAATATGTAGCTGTAGAGTTATCGGACGAGAATAAACGCCAGTTATTTATTCCACAGGGATTCGCCCACGGATTCCATGTATTAAGTGACGAGGCTATCTTTACCTATAAAGTAGATAATCCATATACTCCGACGCATGAACGGGGAATCCGCTATGACGATCCCACGGTCCATGTAGATTGGAGCATCACAGATCCGGAATCGATCAACCTATCCGAGAAAGACACCAAGGCTCCATTGCTGAAAGACGCTGAGCTTAATTTCAAATACTAAACACTGTACAGATATGAAAACTTACCTAGTTACCGGTGCCGCCGGTTTTATCGGTGCCAATTTCATCAAACATATGCTGGCGAAATATGACGATATCAAGATCGTTGTCCTAGACTTGCTGACTTACGCAGGTAATTTAGGCACCATCGCCGAGGATATCGATGGAGTACGTTGCGAGTTCGTGAAAGGCGATATTTGCGACCGTGCCTTGGCCGACCAGCTATTCGAGAAATACAACTTCGATTATGTCGTGAACTTCGCCGCTGAAAGTCATGTAGACCGAAGCATCGAAAATCCCCAGCTATTCCTGCAAACCAACATCCTTGGTACACAAAACCTATTGGACGCCGCACGAAAAGCATGGGTTACCGGTAAGGCCGAGACTGGTTATCCGGTATGGCGTGAAGGTGTACGTTTCCATCAAGTCTCTACCGATGAGGTCTATGGAAGCCTAGGTGCCGAAGGGTATTTCCACGAGACCACGCCTTTAGATCCCCGAAGCCCGTACAGCGCCTCCAAGACAAGCGCAGACTTATTCGTAAAGGCTTACCACGAGACGTATAAGATGCCGGTATCTATTACCCGTTGTTCCAACAACTACGGACCTTACCATTTCCCGGAAAAATTGATTCCTTTAATTATAAAGAACATATTGGAAGGTAAATCCCTACCTGTATATGGTGACGGCACAAACGTACGCGACTGGTTATATGTAGAGGATCATTGCAAGGCGATCGACGCCGTCATCCACCACGGACGTGTGGGAGAGGTTTACAACGTAGGCGGTCATAACGAGAAGCAGAACATCGAGATCGTAAAACTCACGATCCGGACGATCCATCAACTAATGACCGAACAACCGGAATATCGCCAAGTATTAAAGAAAAAAGAGATCGGTGCCGATGGAGAAATCTCTATCGACTGGATCAACGACAGCTTGATTACATTCGTAAAAGACCGTCTGGGCCATGATCAACGATACGCAATCGACCCGACGAAGATCACCAACGAATTAGGCTGGACACCAGAGACCTGCTTCGAGGTTGGTATCGTAAAAACCATCCGTTGGTATCTTGAGAACCAGAAATGGGTGGAGGATATCACCGGTGGAGATTACATGAAATATTACGAGCAAATGTATGGATCACGTTGATTCCTCAACGTGACCGTGTGTATGTGGATGAATCTCAGAGAGGCTGTTTCCTAATTCGGGAGCGGCCTCTCTTATTTGTTTCCGGATCGTCTCGCGTATCTCCTCACGCACATTCCTGCGGGTACTATCCAGTTCCGCTTGCTTGGTAGGTTTCAAGAAATCTTTATATTTACATTTCACTATCTTGAACTTGAAATCATCCAGATTCCCTTTTATATCGATACCCAGCTTAAACGGCACCGGCGATTTTAAAACCGAGAGATGGTAATCGAACGTCATATCCAAATTATGCGTTCCTCCTACGGCTACTTTATACCGGTCCATCTCCACCAAGAATGGGAATACCTCGATCTTGTTATCATGGATCGCTAAATCTACCGCTATACTATCAATCATATTCCGTTTTTTATTCTTGAACATCAGCGTCTTCGATATCTCGGTAAATGTCTCACCATCCAGCAGCACCATATTCTTTCCGCTCAGGTAGCAAGAGGCATTTACAGACGGCAGCAACACGGACATCGTAGAATCCGCCTTGCAAGTCGCCGTCATCTGGCAATCTACCATGCCTTCGAACGAACGAAGCATAGGGACCAATGTATCAATATCCGGGAATAAACTGATTAACCGTTCCACTAAAATATCATTTAAGGACAACTCAAATCCCATAGTCGCCTCTTGATCTGTTTTGGTCGTATAAACCATCGTCAGATCTCCAGAACCGATATTCGAGCTCATACATAAATCGCTCAGATTGATACTTTGATCCCGGATTACAACCTCACCTTTCACATCCTCCAACTTCAGATCCTTAAAATCTATTTTTTTAGCATTTGTATGAAGCGTCAGATCCAAGAATTTCGGAACGACAAATAGTTGAGAGATCGAATCCGTAGCGACACTATCCACGGTATTCGCTAATAGATGATCCGTCTCCAGTACGGAGATACTGTCTTCCGAGAAGGCCCCAACTGAATTGGATGCCAATTGATCAGAAAACTGCAAACCTTTACCTATAGCTAGCATCAACTGGTTACAATCGATCAGATCGGATTCCAACTCGAAATTCGCTTTCAACTTTCCTCCCCGTAGCATGGCCCGCCGGATGTCGCTAAGCTCTCCGCTCAAAGTAAAATCGCTCTTTCCTAAATGCAGGCGGGCACCACTCAACGTCATATTGTTAGTATTGAATTTCACGCTTGTCTCATCAATATACATCGGAATGGGGAATAAGCGGCTAAAGCCCCTCAATTGCTTAAACCTCACTTGTCCCCGAGCCTCCCATTGGCGTAAGACACTGTTTGAGGAAGCGACCGAATCCACTTGCGACCGCTGTCTATTCGCCCTTCGGGTGGTCTGCGTGCGCCTGCGCAAGGTATCACCGGCGGCAATACGGCGTTCACGTTGTTGACGAATCGCTTGCCGATAAGGTAATGCTTCCAAAGAGAACTGGCTTTCCGTCAGAACCATACCCGTCCGTAAAGGGATAAGAATATATTTTAAGGTGTCCACCGAGATCGTAGCTCCCGCCATAGGGATCCGCTTATCTGTAGAAGAAGCCTTGATGCCCCCTTTCAACACGGTCTTACCGGCCACCATCCAGGTAGAATCCGGCAACTTGGTGCGTAAATGATCAAATTCCAACCCTGCGGTCATAGGGATAACAGCCGTTGTATCAATAACCGGCGTCGTATTGGCTACCATCTTCAATCCACCGATATTCGTACTGATCTCATCCTTATACTTTATATTCAAGGTATCCACCGATAGATTAGCGCTCAACAATCCTTTCGCATTCAGATATTTACTTTCATTTTCCGTAGATCCTACAAACAGATTCGCCCCAGCGATATACATATCCACGCCTAACGGCTTACTAAACGCCTTGAAGCGATCAACCGTCAAATTGCCGGATGATTTGACCTTGGCGAAGCGGCTATTCACGATATCATCCACCTTAAACACCGTAGATAAATCAGCCATCATGGTACCCTCCAGCAGCAGTGTGTCGGGATTCAAGAACTCTTTAGCCAAACGGGTAAAATCGACCTGCCCTTTCATCTCCGCCCGAATCGCGGGATTCCTCCAGATATCCCTAACCTCGCCACTCATGGTCAACGAGGTATTCAACCCGATCAATGTCAACTCCTCCAAAGAGACATAAGAAGAATCCGGGTAAGCGCCATTCAAATGTAAATCCACGTCCATGCGCAATGTATCGATCCCCTGTTCAATACCTTTTACATGATAAGAACCATCCTCTATCTTGCAGCATAAGTTCACGGTCGGAACAATACTATCCCCTAATTCTCCACGGATATCCCCTTCCAAAATAATACGTCCCTCAGCAAGTGTTTTATCCCGATCCTTAAAATATTCATCCGGAATAAAATGTAAGAGATCATTCATATCGGAAACCTTCAACCCGAAAGTCATATCGATCCGTGACGGATTATCCTCGGTAGCCGGTACCATAAAGCCATCCGCCGTAAAAGGCAGGTTATTCACCAGCAACTCCGCGTCCCTCAACCCAATCCGGCGAAGTCCGTCAGCCAACAACAAACGTCCCTTGAAGCGTAACGCTAACTTATTCGCCAAAGAATAAGACGGGCTACGGAATACGATCGAGGAAGAACCGGTCTCCACATCCAACTTATTTCCTCGTTGGGTCAAAAGGCCGTCTATATGTAAAAAGAAACCATCGATCGCCGTATATAAATCCTGCTGGCGGTCATCATAGACAAAGTGCCCATTCGTAATATGCACTTGCTGCAAATCTATTTTAGGCAATGGAGATGACGATGATTCATCTACCGAATCCATCTCACTTTGATAAATCTCCCAATTCGCCTTTCCCTCCTCATTCACATAACCATAAAAACGGATACTATCCATGATAACCCGAGGAATCGTCACCTTCCCGCTAAACAGATAATCCGTAGGGTTAAATACGACGATCGCTTTTTTGAAAGACAACAAGGAATCCGAAGGAATCATCAAATCCTCCTGATAGCCTATAGAATCCTCAGCCAGATTTGAGATCAAACGCCCATTCGTCAACTTCACTCCCAGATAAGGATACGTCTCAAAATAAGTCAACTCCACCCGCTCACATTCCAAGTGCGCCTCTATGAATTCGTTTGTTTTTTCTACGACCAGCGGTGTCAGCTTCTCCGGAGGTAAGACCGCCCATTTCAGTATACCAACCCCGATCAAGGGAAGTATGAAAAAGATCCCGACCAACACAGACACAACAACCAGCAATATCTTTCTTATTCGTACCATACTCATTCCTTCATCTTATCACAAACAACACTAATTAAATTGTATGAGCAAAAATACGAAATACTATCCCAAAGACAACGCTTATCTCATAAAAAAAGGCCCCCCGCAATGAGAGACCTTCTTTTTACATCTTATTTATTTTTCTACAATTCATTTATCCAGAACCTCGTATTTAGAATGCTGGCTCTTGAACTCAGGAACAATCTCCTTCATCCGCTTCACGATCTGCATATCCCCCTCCACGGCACAAGCATGTACCAAGGCATCAATCCGCAGATTGGCGTCCGCATAATCATACGCACGGACTTGGGCGATCTTGATCTTCGGATGAAAAGTAGGCTTGAAGGTCTCCTCCTCGTTGAGTACCTCCTCATACAATTTCTCTCCGTCTCGCAATCCCGTGAACCGGATCTCGATTCCCTTCACCCCGCTCAGACGGATCATACGCTCTTCATTTACCAAAGCAATGATGTACTCAACTTTGTCTTCCAGATGATAGTTACGAGGTATATCCATAATGATTATTTTACTGAAAATAAAAATAATCATTTATCATCTTAACACTAACTTTTCCGATAAAAATATTAGAGTACATTTGCTCTCAATTGTAACAAATATTCTTCTTTATACAATCCACAATATAAGCCACATCCTCATCCGTCACATAGGGGCCGGAAGGCAAGCACAACCCGACCTTAAACAAAGATTCGCTCACCCCATTCACGTAAGCCGGGCAATCTTTATAGACAGGTTGCTTATGCATCGGCTTCCACAAAGGGCGAGATTCTATACCCATCGCGTCAAGTCCCACACGCATCGCCTCGACATTGGCATTCGGCTCGCAATCCGTATGTGCGTTAACCGCTGCGTGAGTCACACCGCCCGCACCACCAACAGCACCTTGTACCGTCGCTTGATAAGCATCCTCCTGCCCTTTCACCCTCAATAAAGGATCCAAGACAATCGTATTCAACCAATAATTACTATCAAAACGACCGGAAGGATTCTCATGCAAGGTGATCCCTCTCACATCCTTCAACAGTTCCCGGTATAAATCACACGTATGCTTATGATGAGCCACATGAGCATCAGCCACCGTCATCTGACCACGCCCGATACCCGCACAAATATTCGACATCCGATAATTATACCCGATCCGCTCATGCTGGTAATACGGATAAGCCTCCCGAGCCTGCGTAGCGTAGAACATGATCTCCCGCTTAGCCTCCCCGTCCGGACAAATCAACGCACCACCACCACTGGTCGTAATCATCTTATTCCCATTGAACGACAACACCCCATATTTTCCAAACGTACCCAGCATACGTCCATCATAACGAGAGCCAAAACCCTCCGCCGCATCCTCAATGACCGGAATCCCATACCGATCAGCGACCGCCATAATCTCATCCACCTTATAAGGCATCCCATATAAGGCCACCGGTACAATCGCTTTCGGTGTTTTTCCCGTCTTCTCGATACGATCTTGAATCGCCTCTTCCAACAACACAGGATCCATATTCCAAGTATCCACCTCCGAATCCACGAACACAGGTGTAGCCCCCAGATAAGTGATCGGATGCGAGGAAGCACAGAAGGTAAAGCTCTGTACCAGCACCTCATCCCCCGGCTTCACGCCACAGGCAAGCAACGCCAGATGCACTGCGGCAGTACCGGCAGACAGAGCCACCACATGTTTACCTTCACCCACGAATTCCTCCAGATCTTTCTCAAATCCATTCACGTTCGGACCTAGAGGCACGACCCAGTTCGTATCAAAGGCTTCTTTGATATACATTTGTTCTTTGCCACTCATGTGAGCAAGGCAAAGGTAAATTCGTTTATTCATTATTATTGTGATTTTAGAAAATACTTCGGATCAGCATAAAAGCCTCAGCTCTTTCTACGCTAATTGTAGCACCTCTATATTTCGCCAAAGCTTCCAAAGCCTCTAAAGAACGAGAACTAGGGAACCGCCTTAGTTGAGATTGATAACACTCCATCGCTCTCAATTTCATTTTCATTCCATCTTGACTACAAGGAATGAACACCGTGGGAATAAAAGCATCATCCGCATAAGGAGCAGCCCATTCAGTTTCAGATAACGTTTCATAGGTATAAACTCGCTTAACCGTATAATCTCCAACAGGACGACAAGCGACTAATACACTGTCAAAGACCATCCGATGATCTTTATGTATATCTCCTCTATGGGGAATAAACACTGTATCTATTTGATTTTCGGATATACATTTTGAAACTTCACGAGACATGATATAACCTGGATATTGATCTAATGCAGGAGCTGGAAAATCAAAGAAAAAGGTCTGTTTTACACCTAGTAAACGATGAGCTTCCAGTGCCTCTGTTCTAACACGCTGAATACCTTTTTCGGAAAAAATATTTGGATCAGATTTACTGGCATTTGTCATAATCAGCACATACACATTATGACCTTCTTGTATCATCTTATAAATAGTTGCCCCACAGCCCAATATTTCATCATCCGCATGAGGTGCGATAAACAAAACATTATTTTTCATTTTTCAACAACGTTAAATCTTGCTTTATCATTTCTATCTCATTCCGCAAACGGAAAATCTCATATTGATCATAATAGCCTAATCTAGAACCTACAACCAAATGCTCATCGACAGGTCTATCCAAATAATCAACCATGTTATATTTCACCAATTCAACATAACCATCAGCTGTTTGAACAACAGGATTATCATTATTGAAATTCACTACACGACCAATAACACCTTTCGCATATCCAGAAGCATAATAATTTGATTTCCATACCAGAACCTTATTATTACCATAGAAAGAGAAAGCCCCGGGATGAGGCGATGTACTAGCCTTTATCAAACGATCAATATCTTTTGCCGTGTTCGACCAATCTATACAACCATCCAAAGGAGCCCGCCTAGCATAGAAAGTAGCCGCCTTCCCATCTTGAGGAATCCCTTTTAATCCGACAGAAGACAAAGAAGGAAGCCAACGATCCAAAGCCCGAACCATAGCCTCTTTCAACTTAACACCAATAGAAGTAACATCATCATCTTCCCTTATAGAAAAAGGTTCCTGCACAAAAATATCCCCTTCATCAGCATTTGTGTCTATTTTAAAAAAAGTTGCCGCACCTTCTCCCTTGTCCAATATCAGCCAAGCCATAGGAGCCCGACCCCGTCCTTTTGGCAACTTCGTTGGATGAAATCCTACACAAGCCAATCGAGGTAATCTTATAATATCTTCATCAACCAACTGAGAGACACCAACCACAAAAAGAATATCAACCGAAGCGTTCCTAATTTGCTCCTTGATATCGTTCGAATTTATTTTTATGAAAGGATAATAAGAAAGATGATTATCTTCCGCAAATCTACGCATCGAACAATAACCACTTACATTTAAAGTCGAGTGAGGTTCATACCCCCAAACTCCAACAACATTAAATGAATATTCCACCAACTTTTGTAACGTCAGCAAACTACTGCCAACACTACCAATCAATCCAACCCTCATTTCTTAATATATTTTTCTTCTCCAAACAAAACAATCGCCACGGTCTTGACAAGAATCCTCAAATCCAACATAAACGACATACGGTCAACATACTCACGATCCAAGCATAAACGCTCTTCCCAAGGAAGATAGATATTACCATTAACTTGCGCCCAACCTGTCATTCCCGGCCTAACTTCACATCGTTTCTTTGCAATTTCTCCAAATTTCTCATATAAACTCGGTAACGCAGGGCGAGGGCCAACTAAAGACATATCACCAATAAACACATTCCATATTTGAGGCAACTCGTCAATCTTAAAACGCCTTAAAAGTCCCCCTATTCTTGTAATATCCGGATCTTGCAAATACGTTTGTTTCACATTAGGATCTCTCTCCTTATTTGTCATCGTACGCAATTTATAAATCCTAAAAACACGCCCATTTTCACCAACTCTACTTTGCAAATAAAAAATAGGGCCTTTCGAATCCAACTTTATTAAAACAGCAACTATGATAAAAAGAGGAAATAAAAGCAACAATATAGCGAAGGAAATAAAAAAGTCAAATAAACGCTTAAATTTCAAATACATAACATACAAAATATAACAATTTAGGACATTCCCATTAAAGCAAAGGATTGTGCCTCTAGCTGATCTAAATTAAAAATCGCAGTAATACATCACAGATATAATTCTGAATTTTTAAACGTAAAATCCTTTGAAGCCAATAATGAATTATTACAATACTTTTGTTTTAGCATTTTGTCCGATTTTAATTCTCGGATATAAGCAACAATATCATCCACATTTGACTTCGAAATACAACGACCATTCTGGTACTTACTAATCAAACGAAACATCTCTGTATCATTATTAGAAATGGCAAGAAGAGGAACACCTACAGCCATTAAGTTAAAAGTCTTACTTGGAACACTGACCCTTGATACATTTTCATCAAGGGTAATTATACCCAAATCTGCAGAAGCTAACGAATATGGTAATACATTAAAATCCTGAAGAGGCAAAAAAGTTATATTACGAAGATTTAACTCTTCGGCTTGAGCCACTAAATCCGTTTTCTTTTTCCCCTCACCTATCATTAAGAATTTAACATCATTATCAGTTTGCATATTTTTAGCTACTTCAATAAGACATTCCACACTGTGTGTATAACCAATGTTTCCTGAATACATCACCACAAATTTATTTTCAAGATGATGTTCTTTAACAAATGGATTCTGTTCTTTGCATATAGGCTTAAAATCATCAGATGCAGACCACAATGGTACCACCTTTATCTTTTCAGCCTCACCATACTCAAGCAATATCTCTTTCATTCCCTCACTAAGAGTATAAATAGCATCTGCTTTTGCATATAGCTTCTTTTTTATTGATTTCCAAATCCTATATATAATATGCCTATCTGAGATTCCTATAGCTTCAAGGGCATTGGGATATATATCATACTCTACAATCCTAAACTTATTTCTCAACAATAATGCGGAGAAACATGCCATAGGAGGGTTTGTATAATATACAACTTCAAAATTTCTATATTTGAAAAGGAGTTTAAATAAAACCTGAATAGTCCCCAAAGACCAAGTCAATAATCTTCTTAAAGTACTAGCTTTATTATATTTACATATCTTATCTATTTGCACTTTAGGGTTAATTGAACGTACGCCTTCCTTTATTCCTGCACAAAGAATACTCACACAATCATATTTAGTACAATACGCATTCAAATCATCTACAACCAAGAAACCTGAACTTTGATTAACTAGAACTATCCTCTTTTTCATAATCGACATATAATCCCTAATTTTGGAAGACACACCTTAATCTTGCTATTTGCTTGTTTCCTAAACTATGCTTTGTCTTTATACCATTTCTAACATTCCGCACGCATAGGATTTGTCAAAAAATCAATATACGACAAACGAATCCCTTCCTCTAGTTCTGTCTTATATTTCCAGCCAAGACCTTCCGCCTTCGACACATCAAGCAACTTACGAGGGGTTCCATTCGGTTTTGTTAAATCCCATTCTATCATACCATCATATCCAACCACTCTTGCCACTAACTCAGTCAACTCTTTTATGGTCAATTCTTTTCCTGTTCCTGCATTTACTGTTTCATTACCGCTGTAATGATTCATCAGGAAAACACATAGATTCGCCAAATCATCCACATATAAGAACTCTCTCAAAGGACTTCCATCACCCCAACACACCACAGAAGGAAGTTTCTTTTCCTTAGCCTCATGAAAACGACGAATTAAAGCGGGTAGAACATGGCTATGGGTTGGATGATAATTGTCATTTGGACCATATAAATTGGTCGGCATCACACTAATAAAGTCTGTACCATATTGTCTATTGAGAAACTCACAATATTTCAATCCTGATATTTTTGCAAGCGCATACGCCTCATTTGTTTTCTCCAATTCCGAAGTTAACAAACAGCTTTCTTTCATTGGTTGAGGGGCTAACCTCGGGTAGATACACGAAGAACCAAGAAATTCCAATTTTTTACACCCTGTATTCCATGCGGAATGAATTACATTCATTTCAAGCATCATATTCTCATACATGAAATCAGCAAGCGAGTTCTGATTAGCCATAATCCCTCCCACTTTAGCTGCCGCAAGAAAAACATATTCCGGGCACTCAGCCTCAAAAAAATTCTCCACATCTACCTGCCGAAGAAGATCTAACTCCGCATGCGTGCGAGTAATTATATTGGTATATCCCTGTCGTTTCAATTCTCTAACGATCGCACTTCCCACCATTCCTCGATGGCCTGCGACAAATATCTTAGCGTTCTTTTCCATATCACTTCACAATACCCTTTTCCAAATACTCCGCTAGATTTAACTTAACCTGCTCACCCGCACGTTCAGCAGCTACTTTTGCCATATCCGCCTCAACCATGATTCTCACCAAATCCTTAAACGAGGTCATCCTTGCTGGATCCCAGCCTAATTTTTGCTTTGCCTTTGTTGGGTCTCCCCACAAATTCACCACATCCGTAGGCCTATAAAAATCAGAGGAAACTTCTATCAATATCCGCCCTGTTGACTTATCCACTCCTATCTCATTAGCTCCCTCACCCTTAAATTCCAGATCTATGCCAACAGCCTTGAAAGCCTCATAGCAAAACTCTCGGACAGAATGTTGTTCTCCTGTAGCTATCACAAAATCCTCAGGTGTATCTTGCTGTAAGATAAGCCACATACATTCCACATAGTCCTTGGCATATCCCCAATCGCGCAATGAGGAAAGATTGCCTAAATACAATTTATCCTGCTTTCCTTGAGCTATGCGAGCTGCTGCTAACGTGATCTTTCGGGTTACAAACGTTTCCCCCCGTCGTTCTGACTCATGGTTAAAAAGGATACCCGAGCAACAAAACATGTTATAAGCCTCACGATACTCTTTCACAATCCAAAATCCATATTGCTTTGCTACCGCATATGGACTATAGGGGTGAAAAGGGGTATTCTCGTTCTGAGGAACTTCCTCAACTTTTCCATACAACTCTGATGTAGAGGCTTGATAAATCCGACATTTACCTATTAAGTCACAATGTCTCACCGCCTCTAAGACTCTAAGTACCCCTGTCGCATCTACATTCGCCGTAAACTCTGGTGAATCAAAAGAGACTTGCACATGAGATTGAGCCGCAAGATTATAAATCTCATTGGGTTGAACAAGTTTAACAACCTGCAAAATACTCATTGAATCTCCCAAATCCGCATAGTGCAAATGAAAATGGGGCAACCCCTCAAGATGAGCTATCCTTTCACGATAATCAACCGATGACCGACGAATCGTTCCATGTACATCATAACCTTTATCCAATAAAAACTCAGCAAGGAAAGAACCATCCTGCCCGGTTATTCCTGTTATCAAAGCTGTTTTATTCATTTTATTACCTTTATTTCAATATTACTAATTGTGAAACCACCATCGGTTTTGTCTTCATCCACATGGCCCCCCAACTCAATTCCAGTCCAAACGAAGACATTAACAGTGTCGTTTCTTTAGTCCTAAGTTGATCTGCGATCCTTGTTACCATCAATGAAGGAATCGAAGCACCTCCTAAGTTTTCAAACTCTTCCAAATTGCAAGGCACTTTCGTTTTGGGCAACTTCAGTTTTTTCACAATACGCTCCACAATCATCTTGTTCGCTTGATGAATCAAGAAATAATCTATATCTGTTTCACGATTGATATTATAATCCGCTAAGAACATTTCGATAGACTTGGGAGAACGGGGATATAGCAAATGAGAAGACATTTATATGTTTATGAATAAAAATTCAAAACAAGATTATAATAAAGTATATCCACCATCTATCGCTAAACTAGAACCTGTTGTAAAAGTACTTGCATTAGAAAGCAGATAAATCGCATAGTAAGCGATTTCTTCTGGTTTCGCATAGCGCTTCAAAGGATAAGACAATTGATTCTTACTAACCTGTTCTTCTGAAATATTATCTCTATGAATAAAGGGTGTTTCTACCCTTGCAGGAAGTATACAATTCACACGAATTCGTTGAGCAGCTAATTCTACCGCTTGAACTTTCGCTATTCCCTGTATCGCAGACTTTGACGCTGCATAAATAGAGTTCCCGATATGTCCTGTAATCGGTCCATCGATAGAAGATAGATACACAATAGAAGCTCCTTTATTTATTCGTTTATATTTCAACAGTTTCTGAGTTAATAGTACGGGAGATTCAAAATTCAAACTCATCATCTTCCTCAAAATCTCATACGTTGTAAACTTAAACGGCAATGTCAATCCCATACCTGCGGAATGCACTAAGCCATCAATCACACCGACATGATTACACAAGTCCTCTATGGACTGAGAATCCGCTATATCACAGCTAAAATAAGAATGATCTCCATCCTCTAACTCTGTAAAAGCCCGAATTAAGCGTTCTTCATTTCTTGCGACTAATATCAAGTCCGCTCCCATCCGACTGCATTCTAAGGCTATACTTTTTCCAATACCGGAAGAAGCTCCGGTTACCAAAATTCTTTTTCCTTTAAGAGAAAAAGGATTATAGTTTTCCCTCATACTCTATCAAAGATAAATAACGTAAATCTGTCGAAAAATAAATGCTACCCCATGATAATCCTACTCCAAAAGCTGTCGCAATTACTTTTTGTTTTTTCTTAAGCATATCATTACACGAAGCGGTTAATGTCAATGGAATTGTAGCACAACTTGTATTTCCATAATCTCGTAACGAATAAGGAACCTTTTCCTCCGGAATTTTCAATTTCTTACGAATCTTCTCATTCATAAATAAATTGGCCTGATGAAATATAAAATAGTCTATCTCATTCACCTCTAAAGAAGCAAAGCTAAGAATATCCAAAACCGACTCCGGTGCTCTTTTTAACCCAAATGCAAAAACAGACATTCCATCCATTTCACTATCTAATGGTCGCCGAGCAATGCCTTCCCCATAAACCACTTCTTTCAATGAATTTTCAGTTACAGGATTCCGTGCTCCACCATCTTTAACAATAATTGAACGGTAAGATTTCCCTTCTGTCGCAAACGTAAAAAACATATCATCCGATTCTTCCGAATACTCTAAGGCCGTTGCTGTTCCCGCATCTCCAAATAAAGGCCAAGCGGTCTTATCATTCCTTGATTTGAATTTCGTAGGCGTATCACCAACCAGCAACAAAGCCTTCTTCATATACCCAGATGATAAAAGAGAAGCAACAACACTCATTCCATAAACCCAACCCGGACAACCATAAGATATATCTAATGTATAACATTCCGTTTTTAGGCCTAAACGTCCTTGCATAATACAAGCATTTGAGGGTAATATATAATCCGGAGTTTGGGTCACGAATATCAGGCAATCAATCTCATCCCGTCTCCAGTTCAGCCCCATGAGCAAATCTTCAGCTGCGTCATAACATAAATCCGCAGAAGTCGTATCCACATCCGCAATACGTCTACGCTCAATGCCTGTAGAAGCTATCACTTTTTCAGCCTCACCCTTTTTAAAAAAAGACAATTCCTTATTTTCCTCAATCATTTTAGGAACACATGACGTAATTCCCGCAATCTTTACATTTGAGATTTTTAAATGACTCATTTTCCCTATTAGATAATTGATAAATCAGAATAGATAATCTTACCCGAATCAGTCCTTGGTATCTTGCCAATAAATCGAACCTCATAAGCTGAAGGATTTATTAATACTCGGTTTGACAAAACCGATTTTATAGAATCAATTTTATCCAAATCTATAACATAAACAATTAGTTTATCATCGCTACCAACACAAGCACATTCTTGGCAATGATCTTTCACGATAGATTCGACAAAATCTAAACTTATTCGGTTTCCATATAATTTCAAGAAACGTTTCTTTCTCCCTGATATATAATAAAATCCCTCCGAGTCAACATAAGCTAAATCGCCAGTATAAAGTATCCCTTTATTCTCATCACCTTTAAACAGATCATCTAATGATTCGGCATATCCCCAAAAAACATTAGAGCCTTCATATACTAATTCGCCTTCCACATTAGGAGACACTATCCGCATACCATCCTCGTCAATCAAAGAAAAATGCCCACCCGGTATTGCGACCCCTACACTCCCTACTTTATTCAAAGTATACTCAGCAGGTAAGTAGCTCATTCTTGCGGTGGCCTCTGTCTGCCCATACATTACATAAAAACGTATATCGTGCAAACGTGCATATTCCGAAAAATACTTAATTAAAGAAGAATTCAATTTACCACCAGCTTGCGTCATAACCTTAACAGATGAAGGCAAGAATTTCTCAAAACGCATTTTCTTAAGAATTTCATACGTAAAGGGAACACCTGCAAAAGATGTCGCCTTCTCTTCTAAAACAAATTTCCAAAACTCTCGCTGCACATACGATTTATCAGTCAGCAACAAGGTAGCACCTGCCAATAAATGGCTATTCAGTACAGATAAACCATAAGAATAATACATCGGTAAAGATGTGATCGCTTTCTCGGAAGAGGTTATTTTCAAATATTCAATGATAGAACATGCGTTACTTTTTAAATTGTCATGCGATAAGCGAACAAGTTTAGGAGATCCTGTACTACCCGATGTAGTTAATAGCAAAGCTAACCCCTCAGGTAAAACAGGAGAATCTCCGTCATATTGAATCAAAGAATATCCCCCCAATGAATATTTTTCCTTCCCCTTAACAAGCAGATCTCTTCTACTAGGGAACCAACAATATCGAGGGTGATAAATAGCCTCCAAATGATACAAGGTCTCATCCGGAACATCCCGACTCAGCAGCAAAGGAACTACCCCCGATCGCAAACACGAGACATAAGCCACAATTGACTCCAATGAGTTCTCACAGCCGATAAAAATCAATGATCGTGGCACTAGATGCTCAGAAAATCGTTCAGACAATCCCAGCAAATCAGCATACGTATACACATGATGATCCTCTGTAATAAAAGCCTTATTCGATAGAAAAGAGGAGAAATCAAACATTAGAATCTTTGATTATATTTACTTTCTAAGACCTTAATGGCCGAGTCAAACGTATCGATCTCAAACATATCATCCGCTTCCAAATCTAAGTCAAAAGCATCCTCTATTTCTGAAATAAGCGTAATATGTCCAACAGAATCCCAATTCGGAGATTCTTTTAACTTAAGAGCAGGAATTTGGTCTATAGAAGACAGATTTAAACCCTTAAAGAAAGCGGTTTGTAATTTTTCCAAATTAGTCGCCATCTATCACTTCTTTATACGTTCAAACAATTCCTGTATAGTATCAGACTTTAGCAAGTCATCCCCTTTTAAAGATACATCATATTCCTCATCAATCATAGCAATTACGGATAAGGCTACTAACGATGACCAGTCTTCCAACTCCTTAAAATGAGTATCAGGCTTAAATACAGATATCTCTGTATCGTCAAATTGTTCAGAAAACTTGTTGATAAAATCTTGTAATTCCATATATTATTATATTTAAATAAAATCAAACTTTTTTGCGGGATTACCCACATAAACACTATTATCCTTTGTTTTTCGCATTATAACACTATTTGCACCAATAGTCGTACCTGTTCCTATCTTGACACCTTGTAAAACCACAGAAGATACACCAAAAAAATTCAATGTTCCAATTTGAGTATCTCCACTAATTCTAGCGGCTGTCATAAAAGAATTGAAATCTCCAACTTTAGCATCATGTCCTAAAGAAACCCTGTTATTGAAAACATTAAAATCTCCTAATCTAACATTACAACTCATTGAAGCGAAACTACAGATAATATTACCCTTTCCCATCAAAAAATTATCCCAATCTAAAACATAAGCTTCGGGCGCAACAATGTTAGGAAAATCAATTAAAGGATTATTTATATTCGAATAAGCTCTATACGATATTTTAGGATTTCCAAAAGCAAGAATCAAGGATAAATTTGACGGATAAGTATTCAAATCATCAATACCACCCAATAAAGATCCATATTCATTTGAACTTCCTTTTGGTTTATTCCTAAAATCATCATCAAAAAAACCAACAAAATTCCATTGATTTTCTATACGATTTATTCGTTTTATCAATGAGGCTACTTCACGACCAAAACCACCAGCCCCATAAATAGCAATATCCTTCATTATTTACACATTACTTCTTGAAATACGTTGATTAGTTGAGAAGCTATTACATTTGGAGAAAATCGAGCACGACTATCAGCTGAAATCTTTTTGTGATCATATTGATGACAATTCTCATACATATCCTTTATTGCAGAAGAAAGCGCCTCAACATCATCACAAGGAACAAGTAAGCCATCTGTTTTTTGCACAAATTCTTCAGGACCTCCACAAACTGTAGCTATAACGGGTAATCCCATCATCATTGCTTCTACATAAACAACACCAAAAGTTTCAGATCGCGACGGCAAGACAAAAACATCACTATTACATAATATAGAGCCAATCTCTTTTTTCCCTTTCCTTCCTAACAAATAAACATTACTATTCAAGCCTGCCCGATCAATCTGCTGTTCCAAATTCACACGCTCCTCCCCCTCACCTATAATAACCAACTCCCATTTATCCAAAGGAAGTTTGAGCTGACCAAAAGCAGAGATTAACAAATCATATCCTTTACGATGAATCAAACTACCTGTTGAAACAAAACGAATCTTACCATCCTTGCTACCTCTCGAACAATTATAGCAAAACTCTGATCCAACCATATTATGCACAACAATACTGTTTATCTGAAAATGTTGAAGTAAACGCTGCCTCAAAGATTCTGAAACAGAAATCACGGCATCACAATCTGAATAAGTTGCCCGTCCTAACCAAACAGCATAATCCGATAAAACATCCTTATTAAGCTGACTCCAATGCTCAATTGCCACCAATGGCAAATTATACATCTTTTTCAAAATAAGTGCAGCATATGAGTTTGTCAAATAATGAGAATAAAGTACATCCGGCAGGCTATGTTCCCGAATCACTCGATTAAACAACCTCTTAAGTTGAATTCTTTTAATTGAAAAATCAACTTTTTTTCCAAATAATCTATGGGTGATAATTCCTGGTACCCAAAAACAATCATAATAATCAATGCCATTCAAGCGATAATGAGAAATACCAGGTTTTCGCCAATAGAGCCGGAAACGGCTATCCACACTAATCACGGCAACCTTATGCCCGACTGCCACAAGAGCTTCCGCTTGATCTTTTTCAAAACAACCCCATTGAGGATCACGTTTAGAAGGAACACCACGAGATATTAATGCTATAAACATAATCCTATTTATCATTTACTAGACATTCTCGTAATACGTCTAAATAGCCATGACCATATTTTAAGTCAGGCTCAACATAATTACCTTCAGCCCATTCATTCCATGATTTAAGAAATAAAATTCTATGTTCATCTTGCTTATTATTTAGAAGATTCAAAGCCTCGTAAATCATTTTCTTAAAATTCACCGGTGTGGAATTAACATAAATGCCATTTACTCCTGAACGAGGGCTTCGATCCCACTGAGGCAGAAGCGAAGGATACACATTATCCCACTTATCCTCAGGAACATAGTAATGTTTAATAATTTTTAAATAGTCATACTTATCTAATGAAGAAATATGAAACCTAGAAGATAATACTCTATGAATAATAAACCATATTCTATTTTTAAGTTGCACTTCAGCACGCCAAGTGCCAAAAGAAGCAACTGCATCGAAACCTAATTTATCGATTAAATATTGGTAATATATTCCTGCTTCATCAAGGGAGAAATATCCTTTGGCTATATCATTACCTAGCTCATCTTTTAATCCATGAGCACTCGTATTTTGAGTATATCCAACAAAATGAATATCTTTAAGTCCGTTTTTTTGCGCTAACTCACGCCATAATGGGATAAAATCATTAGGTAAAGCATAGGGATCAAACACAACAAATAAAGGCTTTCCATCCACACAAATATATCGAGGATCCCTAAATGCTTTCAGTACATATTCGAAATGCATCATATAATCCTCCTTTCCTAAATACTTTTGTTCAGCAATCATTCCTGTAGATTGACCCATCCTTCCATTTGCCCACGTTTTAGTTGTCCAAGTATGATTTGCCCACCCCAAACAAAAAGGAAAATTAGGCTTTCCACTTTCAAGAACCTCATTGAATGGACGCTCCAATAATTGTTTTCCATTACCAAACCAATAATGCCAATAACAAAAGCCCTCGATCCCTGCTTCACGAGCCATCTCCGCCTGAGCCTCACGTACCTCCGGCATCCGAAGATCATAATACCCTAAATCAGCAGGCACACGTGGCTGATAATGACCTTTAAACAAGGGCTTAGCTTTTCCTACATTCGTCCATTCAGTGAATCCCTTACCCCACCATTTATCATTTTCTGGTATAGGATGAAATTGAGGAAGATAAAAGGCTATAACACGAGCTTTTCTATTTTGATATTCCATAAATTTTATTTAATTCGCAAATAATTCATAATTATCACATCTGACGAGCAGATATTTGATCTAAGATATGAGTTCTATAACTGGAAACATTTTTATCGATTATAGAACTATAGGGGAAATATCTATCATAAAATTTACCATCTGTTCCTCCATCGCCCATATAAATATTATACACTTTATATGACAAATAGAACAGCAAAACAGGTATAACAAATATATTCTTCCGTTTCCCAACAACAAATCTTGAAGAAAATGCATGTATTACTTCCGCATAAGCCACTGCAAGTGGCAAAAGTATATAATTGGTAAATCTATAAAATATATACACTCTTGATGTCAAAATATTAAATAGTATCGACATCAATATAAAAATCACTAAATACTCTTTTCCTCGTTGTTTTTTTAAAATAAACAACGATATAAAAGGAGTTAAAACAGAAGCAACAATGAATGCATAAGGATTAACCCTTGTATTTTCTCCATATATATCCGAATTCATATAAATTATCAACTTTTCATAAAAAGCGAAATCAGATCCTACTATAGAGAGCAATATATTTACAAGATCCAAAGAACTCAAAAATATATACAGAACAGACACAAGAAGAAACAAACTACTAGAGTTCAATTTATTAACAAGATAAAAAAATGGAAGAAGCAGTAAAACCAAAGATGACTCATGAAACATGAAGGCAACTAAGAAACACAAAAAATACTTCAACCATGACTTATTTAGATAATAAGAGAATGACAACAAGAAAAACGATATAGAAATGCTTTCACGCAATATTTCAAAATTATAATTAAAATAAGAAACTACAAAATAGATCAGCAACACAGTAAATATATACCGAGTGTTTTTCTTAATAAAATAAGCCACTACCATATTTATCCAACAAGCTAGGACAATTCTTAACAGGATAAAATTATCCCATATTCCTTTTAGAAATGATGTCAATAATATCCAGCCAAGCCTTTCTTTTGAACGAATATCTATTTCATCTGCCAAAGGTACATTAAAAATTGATCTATAATCATACTTCCAACGATACATATACACTTCTGTGTCTCCACCAATCTTATAACTCAACACATTCAGCAGGATAAGGATGAATATAATCGAATAAAAAGAAGTATATTTATAGCGAGTGCTATTATGTATATCATAAATGTAGATACACAAAATCATCAGGAATACAATAAACGCATAAATCATCAGAGGATATATTAAGGTTTATATCTTATAATATTTCTTCCTTTCATAAAATAAAAGGACACTAACCAACAAGTCCCCCCAGCAAAAAGAGCTACTAAAAAAGACAGGGATGGATTTTCTATCATATTACCACATAATAAACAAACTAAGAGACTTGGTATAGCACAAACTATACTTTGTCCAAGGTATTTCAAAGGTAAATGAACTAACTTATGATGAAATGTATATAAAATATAAAATAATGTCACCACCGTCTCAGATGCCACCAATACCAAAGCAGATCCTACGCTTTCCAACCGATATACCACTGTTAAGTTTACTAATAAAGCAACTAAAGCACCTATAACAGAAGCTTTCAACAGTATCTTGTCTTTCTTCATAGGAATTAGAACCTGAATAGCCAACACTTGCGCAATCCCTACAAATAATATCGCGGGCATTATGATTCGCATAGGCAATATAGCTCCCTCATATCCTGCTCCCGCCAAAATAAAAATCATCTGAGGAGCCAAGGCTATACTACAGGCTATCATCGGAATACTAAACATCGTTATTACCATAAACGAACGACCAATCAGTTCATGAAAACGCTGTCCCTCTCCTTCTGAAATCAATGCGCTCATTCGTGGCAGCATCACATTGGTAAAAGCTGAGAACAAACCCAATATTACATAATAGAGCTTAAACGCCGTGGTATAATAACCTACTTCCACATTATCAGACACAAGACCTAAATACATCACATTGAACGTAAGATACATAGATGTCATGATCGCATAAAGTCCTAGCATACAGTTTTGCCTATAAAACCGTGTGGAAAATAAATCCTTGAACTGAAAATCAATAAAACGATATACATATACGGTATTAATCAACGCATTTATCACTACAACACCCACAGTCAAGATAAAATAGAGCCGATAATCAGCAGGAGATTTAATCAAGAACAATATGGATATGATATATATACATTTAATAAACAAACTACGCAAAGTTATATAATGAAAGTTCTCAATTCCGGTAAAAAACCATTCTATCAGAAATGCGGAAAATAGTATCTTACCTGCTCCTATATAAAACAATTCTTCATATTGGTTGAATTTAGGTACAACAGCTATGCAGATTAGATAAACGATTAATGTAAATAATGTAAACACGATGTTCATACCCATCAAATTGGAAAATACCTGACTTTTCCTTTGGTAATCATTTTTTACCGCAGCTATCTCACGTATCCCTAATATACTCATACCCATGGTCGCAAATAACAGAAAATAATTCACTGTATTATCCACGAAATTAACCAAGCCAACATATTCCACACCTAATACTCTTGATACATAAGGGAATATCATAAGATTAATTAAGTAAGTAGATAGGGTCAGTATACTTTTATAAATAAAGTTCTTTTTTATCGAAGGAGAAGACATATCAATCGAACATAAACGTTTTCTTTAGACTAATAGAACAAAGCAATCGGGATTTTAAACTGCAAGTAATCACTTTAGAACTTATCTGAATCCCTAAATCCATCTTGCCATAAACTCTGCTCTTACATATATTAAGGGAAATGGAACTGTATCAAATTAAAGACTCTTCTAAATCTTCGCTACTGCACATAATTCTAAATTTAAAATTTACGCAGCAAAGATAAGTCTTCTAATATTGAGCCCTAATTTGAGTGTTTACAATGTTTATCAAATTAACCGTCCTATCGTTAAGCACTTTCCAATTTCCCCTGAGTGAATTCTTTATCCAAATAAAACAAGACATGGCGTGGACTTTGGAAATAAAGGTCAGAAGTAGGATTCAGCAGTTTTTGATAAGTATCAGAATTGTATAGTATCTCAAAAGCCACTGTAATTACCATTCCTCGTTCCTCAACAAGAGTACTCAGTATATCACACAGAGGCAATTCATCATAAATTCAACATCTGCAGTTTCCATCATTTAAATTACTTGAAGCTTAGAAATAGTTTTTTTCCAAAAAGAGCGAAGCTAATCAAATTATCATCCAACGACAAAGTATGCATTATACCATAATGCTCAAAACAGACCTCTATTCCTTATATCTAGCGATATAACGATATGCCTGCTGCGGTGTCAAATGATAAGGTTTGGCAAACTCTGTGATAAGCATCACTATGTAACCAATCTTTTCTATTACCATACCTCCTTCCTCCTATTGATTGCTTTTCAGACGATCTGTCTTGCTAAGGATAATGGCAAAGAAACAAATAAATATTCAATTATAACAATACATTCAATCCAACTCCTCAAACCGGGAGTTCTGGCTCTTGAACTCAGGCACGAAGGATTTCATCTCCCTCACCATCGAGAGGATCTGAACACGGAGGGATAATTCGGTCAATACACGGATGTGCTCTACTACATCCTTATAGTCATACTCACGAACCGCCGCTACCCGGATCTTTTCGTGAGGAGTCTCTTTCGTATTCTCCTTGTTGTTCAATAGCTCCTCATATAGTTTCTCGCCGGGGCGAAGACCAGTATACTTGATCTCGATATCCTTGTCTACCTGCAACCCGGACAGTTCAATCATGCGCTTCGCCAAATCCGCTATCTTCACCGGCTCTCCCATGTCGAAGATGAAGATCTCACCACCCTTGCCCATCGTACCGGCCTCTAATACCAGACGGCAAGCCTCAGGAATGGTCATGAAGTAACGGATGATATCGGGATGGGTAACCGTCACGGGGCCTCCTTGAGCGATTTGTTCACGGAAACGGGGGATAACCGACCCATTGCTACCTAGAACATTGCCAAAGCGGGTCGTAATGAAACGCGTCTCGCCTTTCACCTCTCCTCGCTCGATCGCAAGGCTCAGACTCTGTACATAGATTTCGGCCAAGCGCTTGCTACAGCCCATGATGTTCGTGGGGTTCACCGCCTTATCCGTACTGATCATCACAAATTTCTCCACACCATAGCTTACAGCGGCATCCGCCATCACACGAGTACCGAACACGTTTGTTCGGATCGCCTCGCAGGGGTTCTCCTCCATTAAAGGGACATGCTTGTAGGCCGCCGCATGGAACACCACTTGGGGGTGCCAGTTGCGGAACACATAATCCACACGGTCCGGACTACGGACATCGCCGATTACTGGGACAAAGTTTAGTCCCTTGTATTTCTCTTCCAATTCCAGACGGAGATTATGCATCGGGGTCTCAGCGGAGTCGAAGCAAACCAACTTCTTAATCGGGAAATGAGCCAGCTGGCGACAGATCTCGCTACCGATACTGCCGGCGGCTCCCGTGACAAGCACGGTCTTCCCTTCCAACAGATTGCCGATTTCGTCCAGATTAATATGGATCTCCTCACGACCCAACAAATCCTCGATACGGATCTCACGGACCGAACGCTTCACCTCACCTCCACGTAGCTCCTCCATCTCCGGAACTACCAACGTCTTCAATGAGGCCTGCTCGCAATAGCGGATCAAACGGTCACGCTCCTGATGGGCAACCTTTATATTCGGGAAGAGAACGCCATCCAAGCTGTTGCGAGGGATCAAGCGATACAGATCCTCCACGTTCTCGATCTGGTAGACTGGCAACTCCGCAATCCGGATGCTTTTCTTGGAATTACCAAAGGAAAGGAAGCCCATGATGCTATAATTCTGCATGAATACCTGACGGTTAGCCGATGTGGCGATCATCACGCTTTCCTCCTCCGTGCCAAAGACCAGTACCCGCTTGCGTTTCTTGCCGAGTTGCAGGAGGACGCTGTTATAGACATTGATCACGAAGACACGCAACGTGACCAACATCACGATCGTCAACGTACTGTCCATGATTCCACCCAACCAATAGATAGAAGGGCTGAAACGGGCTTTCAACAGCCAAAGCAGCAGGAACATCAAGAGCGACTTGCCGATCGCAGCACCACCGATCCGCCACAAGCCACGCAGCGTGGAATGGCGAATAACCCCATGATATGCTTTGAACAGCAAGAACGAAACGATACTGGCCACAAATGAGGAGAGGCCCACTTTCAGCACATCAGACTCTCCAATACGTATATGCAGAATGGAGAACATTCCTAGTACGCCCAGCAACGATACGGAGAGCGAGACGAAAAGGTCCGCACTAAAAATGATCCAACGGTTGATATACCGCAAATTCACTAGACGGCCTAAGGCCAATCGCCATCTGCCCTTATGAAAATCCATCATTTGTATTTTGTTTGTTTTATATTCAATGCCCTAACTTTTCCCAACGGCGGTGCCTGTGACTCGTGGCGTCCCGAAGCGGCGGGCGTAATACAGCTTTCCGTCCGCAAGATCGTACCATCACCATGGTGGATGATTTGGATCGCATGGGTTGCATTGGGCACGATCTGCACATTGCAACCGTAGATATGGAAGACGAAATATATATTAATTGCCCTGTGAAGTATATATTAATTGCCTAACGCAGTATATATCCTCGGGCACATGCAGTATATCTTCTCAAAAACGGCCAGTTGAGCGGTGTCTGAGACGACTGCTTCACGCATCGTTGATACGGGTACGGATGAAACGCTCTTTGACCATCTCCTCGGGGGTTATTTTCGGATCATTTCAGGCATGAGATCGCAAAGGAACAAGCATATGCAAGAACCAAGTGACGAAAGTGATGAGTTTCGATGCTGTCGAGCATACACATGAGCGTGAAATCATCCCCATACACTATTTCCCGGCTCCGAGAAATTGCGTCTTGCATTATAATACGCTTTCTTTTTATCAAATTCAAAATCGGGCGTATATTCATAGACTGTTGAATCCTCGAAAAACCCTTCAATGGAACTTTGTTCCAAACTGAACACAAGAACTCCGGCTTTCGTCTGCCAGCAATCTTGATAGATAACATAACCTTCCCCGTAAATACCAAACTGAAATTCCCTATTATTATATCTAGCAACGATCGGAGTTCCGTCCTCCAAGTCATCTATATTCTCAAAGTCAAGCTGTCCGTGTTTACCCCTATTCAAAAAATCTCCAAACATCTTTCCTCATTAATCGCCGCTTTGACGGCTTTGGGTATATCTTCTTGCGTCTCTCTCTTTTAAACCTAGACAACAATGATACAAGAGACCTTTCCCATAATTGTCAGCGGGGCAGAAGTACTCAATGAGCGTATCCTGCTGACCCATGTGGAGAACGGATTATTGATGAATGGTTTATGATAGAATAGCTTGCTTCATCGATAATAAGGTTGCCTGCAAAAGGGGTAAGTCCTCCTTCATTGTTGAATAAACAATATCAACATCTATTTTAAGATAATGATGAGTATCACATCCCGCAACTTCATAATCTCCTTCCAAGGAATTACAGGATATAAAGGGAAAAGTTCTCCTTCTGAAAGTTTATCTATAGTTTTTACACTTTCACCAATAAAAATCAATTTCATACAAACACCATCCAAAACGAACATATCATCAGGAGTCAATAAGAAATCATTGCCATCCTTAATATGAGATGTACGGACTTATATAACATGAATTGAATCAATCATCATGTCTATTAAATCCAAAATTCGTCCCGAATCTTTCCATTTATACATAAATCAAATCTTTATTTATGGATTTTTCCATACGAGTTCCTGCAAATGACTCTCTTTTACGGAATAAATCAACAGAACAACCTAGAAGTTTCTCAAGTTCTGACTTTAGGCGACATAATGTAAACAAACTCATATGAGAACTCTCGTAATATATATCAATATCACTATCTTCCCTTTGTTCATAACGAGCCACCGAGCCAAACAAACCAAGATTACTTATCTGATATTTACGAAACAACGATTCTTTTTCGCTCCTTAATATACTTAAGTATTCCTCTGTAGACTTCATAGGCTCATTCTTTTTGTTCTAAAGACAAAAATATAAAGAATAATTGAATCCTCCAAGTCAACTAATTGAAATTGCCCTATGATTTTGGGGTGACAAACGCAACAGCTGATAAACAGACCGCTCAAACGCCACCCAATGCGTTCCCGTAGAATATAGGGGATCTATGTTATAGTAATCGAATATATACAGGATCGACCTCCACAGCGGCGACCAACAGACCGGGGATCTCCACTATCAAACGTTTCACTCGGGAACCCCGTATAGAAAGTAAGCGTCCCTCGTAGCCATCCAATGGGCCACCCTCGATGCGGATCATGCGACCGTACATCGCTGGAGTTAATTCTTCAACCAAGAAATAACGCGGGGAATCATCGGAATGGACAGCACGGATAAAACGGTTCATCTCCGCATGGCCTACCGTCATCGGCTTACGGTAGCCACCACGCAAATAACGATATTGGAGAGTACTGATCTCTTCTACGATTGGATCCATACACGCACAGGTCGTATGGGCAAAAAGTAAATCGTGCAGAAGAGGAACCTCCTCACGAATCCGCTTACCCTTCCTCTCGACCAACCGCCAACGCATAGGAGTGAAAATCTCAATACCCTTTTCCTCTAGCAACCTATAGGCCGGGCGTTTAGCATTGGGACGGGTCAGGTCTCGCAATACGAACCAATTGTCTGTCAAAGGATGTTCCACAGGATGATGGATAATTCTTCTAGTCCTGAAAGGATGTATATTCTATTAATATCCAATCAGTTACAAAATATAGTCTTATAAGTTGGAAGGCGTACTTGGCGAGTAGCATTCGTTTCACGCTGCAAATATAGTGAAAAATAACTAAACACAAGCAAACATCAAGCCTTGTTTGTGTTTAGTTATTTTTCACTACATTTGTGTTCGCTAAAAAAGGAGTAATTTAAAATGATCGATCAACCTACCATAGACCGGATATTGGACGCGGCGAACATCGTGGATGTTGTCTCTGAATTCGTGACTCTTCGGAAACGAGGGATCAACTATGTAGGATTATGCCCATTTCATTCGGACAAATCACCGTCTTTTTACGTATCCCCCTCAAAGAATATCTGTAAGTGTTTCGCTTGCGGAGAAGGTGGAACCGCCGTTCACTTCATCATGAAGCATGAGCAACTCAGCTATTTCGACGCTTTACGCTTTTTGGCGAAAAAATACAATATAGAGATACAGGAACGGGAACTTACCGAGAAAGAGAAACAAATCCGTAGCGACCGGGAAAGTATGCTTATCGTCAATAGTTGGGCGGGACAATACTTCTCTACTTTATTACATGAGCATGTTGAAGGGAAAAGCGTAGGTATGCGTTACTTTGCCGAGCGAGGATTGAGGGAAGATATCATCCGTAAATTCCAACTTGGGTATAGCTTGGACCAGCGGGATGCTTTATACAAAACCGCTATAAAAGCAGGTTATAAAAAGGAATTCCTCGAGAAAACCGGTTTAGTTATCGCTTATGATAACGGAAACGTGAACGATCGTTTTCGAGGACGTGTTATCTTTCCCGTCCATACGTTAAGCGGAAAGGTCGTGGCATTCGGCGGACGTGTATTGAAAAAGGACGAGAAGACCGCGAAGTACGTAAACTCCCCCGAAAGCGAGATTTATCATAAAAGCAACGAGCTTTACGGCATCTATTTCGCCAAGCAAGCAATCATGAAACAGGATCGCTGTTTCTTGGTGGAAGGATATATGGACGTGATCGGTATGCACCAAGTGGGCGTAGAAAACGTGGTTGCCTCCTCGGGTACGGCGCTCACGCAAGGGCAAATCCGGCTCATACATCGTTTCACGAATAATATCACGGTATTATACGATGGAGACGCCGCCGGAATCAAAGCGGCTCTCCGGGGTATCGATATGTTATTGGAAGAAGGGATGAACGTCAAGGTCGTGCTTCTTCCGGCGGGAGAAGATCCGGACTCGTTTGCCCGTAGCCATAGCGCGAGCGAGTTCGCCGAGTTTATCAGCCAGAACGAGACGGATTTCATCCGTTTCAAGACAAAGTTACTATTGGCGGAAGCGGGGAGCGATCCGATCAAACGTTCCGCCCTGATCTCGGATATTATCCGTACGGTAGCGATCATACCTGATAATATCGCTCGCTCCGTGTATATCCGGGAATGTAGTACGACCATGGAGATAGACGAGCAAGTCTTACTCAACGAGGTCAATAAGATCCGTCTCAACAAGGAAGAGAACCAAGCGGCTAAATCCGTAAGGAATACACCGCCCGTTCAATCTCCCGTCAATACGATTCCGGAGTATCCGGATTTCCCCGGCTACCAACCGTATACACAGGAAGAGGCGAATACCCTTCCTCCGGAAAATATTCCGCCTCCACCGCCCGAGGACTATATTCCGGAAAAGGAAGCGGGTCCGCCCCCTACTCCTCCCTACGAGGTTCCGACGGCTCCCAACATACAGGTCCAACCGAAACGTTCTCCTTTTGAGGCTTATGAGTTGGCTCTTCTGCGCTATATCGTACGATATGGCGAACGTGTCCTCTATGACTACGTAGATGAGGAGACCAACGAGCATGTCATCATGAGGGTCGCCGATTATATCCGTTTCGATCTGGAACGTGATGACCTTACGTTTTATACGCCAGCCTTCAAACAAATGCTGGACGAAGCTGCTGAACATTGTCAAAACGAGGGCTTTATGGCCAGTCGTTATTTCCTTGCCCATCCGGACCCGAACATCAGCCGGCTTGCCGCCAACCTTATCAGCGATAAGTACCAGCTTAGTAAATATCATACGAAGTTCAGGGAACTGGAGCAAGAAGAAGATAAATTGGATTACTTGGTACCCCGGGAAATCTATTCCATGAAAGATGCCTATATCCTCTATAAGATAAAGGATATCCAAGCGAAAATCAAAGAGGCTCAAAACAAGGGTGACATGGAACAGATCTTTGATTTAATGAAACAGAACGCCCACCTCAACGAGATCAAGAACGTGCTCTGCAAAGAGCTAGGTGAGCGTATCGTATTAAAAATGTAATAAAAAAACATCTATGAATTTCCTTGAGACAGAAAACGTGGTAAAACAGTACGCCGGACATCTGGCGCTAAACAAGGTAAGTATCCAAGTTCCTCAAGGAACAATCTTTGGATTACTGGGGCCTAACGGGGCGGGCAAGACGACCTTGATCCGGATCATCAACCGGATTACGGCACCGGATAGCGGAATCGTTCGCTTCAACGGCCATGAATCCAGCCCGGAAGACATCTACCAGATCGGTTACTTGCCGGAAGAGAGAGGGTTGTATAAAAAGATGAAAGTCGGGGAGCAGGCGATCTATCTGGCACAATTGAAAGGTCTCTCCTACCCAGAGGCACGCAGTCGTTTGACCCGTTGGTTCGAGAAATTTGACATCATGCCTTGGTGGAATCGCAAACTGGAAGAGCTGTCGAAAGGTATGCAGCAGAAAGTGCAGTTCATCATTACCGTGATACACGAACCCGAGCTATTGATCTTTGACGAGCCATTTAGCGGATTCGATCCGGTCAACGCCGATCGCCTTAAACAAGAGATATTGGAGTTGAAGGCGACCGGACATACCATTATATTCTCAACTCACAACATGTCCTCCGTTGAGGAGATTTGTGACGAGATTGCTTTAATCAATCGCTCTGAGGTCGTCCTGTCCGGCAATGTCAAGGAGGTACGGGAACGGTTTAAGAGTAATACCTATATATTAAATGTACGCAAGGAGACTGGAGGTATTGAGGAGTTAAGGATACGCAAGGAAGAAAATATCAGTAACTCCGATTGGCTTACCCGGCTGGCGTCCCAATATGAGATTCTTTCCTTCACGGAGGAGATCCCTTCTATGAATGACATTTTTATCAACACCGTTTCCGGTACAAACACATCAAAAGTATGAGCAAAATTGGATTAATCATCAAACGGGAATATCTCCGGAGAGTAAGTAAAAAGTCATTTATCCTGCTCACGTTCCTCACACCGTTTCTATTCGCTGCACTTGCGTTCGTCCCCCTATGGCTCTCTTCCATCAAGGGAGATGAGGTTCATACAGTCGCCATACTCGACGCCACCGGCAAATACGCCCCGTTGTTCGAGGATACGGAAAGCTATCGTTTTATCAACGGCGACAAAGATATGGATAAGTACAGGCAAATGTCGGAAAAGGAGATATTCGCATTTCTCAACATCTCCGACGACTTGCAGAAAAATCCGAAAAACGCAACCCTCTATTCCAAGAAACAAATCCCGGCGGATTTGAGCCGACTCGTCAATATGACATTAAAGAAGCAGATAGAGAGTGACAAACTGGCAACATTCAATATCCCCAATCTACAAGAGATCATAAAAGAAAGTAAAGTAGATTTCAACATACAAACGATCAAATGGGGGGATGACGGAAGCGAAAAGCAATCCTCGTCCGTAGTGGCATCCATAACCGGAGTAATTTTCACCATGCTTATCTATATGTTCATCCTAATCTATGGAGGAATGGTCATGCAAGGGGTTATGGAAGAAAAGACGAACCGGATCATCGAGATTATGATCTCGTCCGTCAAACCTTTCGACTTAATGATGGGTAAAATTATAGGAATCGGTTTTGTCGGGCTTACGCAAGTATTCCTTTGGGCGGTTATGACCTTTATTCTCATCACCGGGGGAACTTTCTTTTTGGGAGGAGGTATGGAAAGCGAGATCTTGCAATCAAGCATGGCACTTAACACAACCCCTAACATGACGGTTATCGCAGCCCAGCAGCCGGGAAATGAATGGATAGAAATGCTTCATACGATTAACTTCACCGAGATAGGCATCTTGTTTATCGCTTATTTCATAGGCGGCTACTTATTATATTCTTCCTTATTCGCCGCTATCGGATCAGCTGTAGACGGCCAAGAAGACACGCAACAATTCATGCTACCAGTCACGCTCCTTTTAGTTTTCGCCCTCTATGCGGGAATCTATAGCATGGAAAACCCTGACGGACCATTAGCTTTCTGGTGCTCCATGATCCCCTTCACCTCTCCGATCGTGATGATGGTCCGGGTGCCATTCGAGGTGCCTTTGTGGGAAATACTACTTTCCATTGGATTTTTGTATATATCATCCATCGGTTTCACTTGGTTTTCCGCCAAAATATACCGTGTAGGCATTCTCATGTATGGTAAGAAACCCAGTATAAAGGAGATGTCCAAATGGCTTCGTTACAAATAAAAACATGATATCTACAACAAAAAAGCCTCGCTACTCTTATCGAATAACGAGGCTTTTTTATGTTGTTCTACCTGGATTCGAACCAGGACAAACAGGACCAGAATCTGTTGTGCTACCATTACACCATAGAACAATCTCTACAAGATTGTCAAGTAAACTTTAAACGTTGTTCTACCTGGATTCGAACCAGGACAAACAGGACCAGAATCTGTTGTGCTACCATTACACCATAGAACAATATTTAACAAATCACCAACTCTCTTGTTAGCGAGTGCAAAGGTATATACTTTTTCAAAATTTGCAAATAAACCTTCGAAAAAAATGTCCAGAAAAAACACGTACGTCTTTCGGATAAAACACGTACATGTTTTCTCAAAAAGACGTACGTGTTTTTTTAAAAGCTTATAACAATCGAGGAGATAGTCTCAAACAAGCTATTACACATATATTAATGAAAGAAAAAGACGTATGTAACGAATTAAGAAGTATATTTGCGACTTGGAAAATTATATCAATAGAAATAAATGGATCAAACAAAAGAATTAGTAAAAACGATTGTTGAAGGCCTTCAAGAAAAAAGAGGCAAAAATATTGTAACAGTAGATTTAAGCCAGACTTCTGGTGCCATTTGTCAATATATGGTTATTTGTGAGGGAAACACTCCTACCCAAGTTTCTGCTTTATCCGATTCCGTATGGGATTTCGCACGCAAGAATGCAAATGAGAAGCCTTTGTCTATTGACGGTACACAGGGCGCTCAATGGATCGGCATGGATTATGGCACGGTTCTTGTACATATATTCTTGCCGGAACAACGTGCATTTTATAACTTGGAGAACCTTTGGGCAGACTCGAAGGTTATACAAGTACCTAACATTGATTAAGCCGGTCTAAATATTTGATGATAATCTCTTATGGAAAATAAAAACGACATGTTTAATAAAACACCGAAGAGCGGGAAACCTAAGATGTTCCGCTTTAATTTGTATTGGATGTACGGGTTGATCTTCATCATGCTTGTTGCCCTATACATGACAAATGATTCTTCGGGAACGAAAGAGCTAGGCTGGACAGAGTTCCAGAAACTAGCGCAGGAAAACGTATTCGATAAAATGACAGTCTACAACAAGAAGAACTTGGTGGAGGCTACAGTGAAAAATGGAAAGACAGAACAGGTCTTTGGGAATATGGACGTTTCTAAAATCGGGGTTTCTCCGAAAGTATACGTAAAGATCCCGTCAGCCGACAAGTTTTCCGATTTCTATGACAAAGCGGTAGCCGATAGTCATATCGATACACAAGTCCGGTTCGAGGAAGGCGATGACGCTATCTGGAATTTCTTGGTTTCATTCGGCCCGATTATCTTATTGATCGGTGTATGGATGTTCTTGATGAGACGTATGTCCGGTGGTACCGGCGCAGGTCCGGGTGGCGTGTTCAGCGTTGGTAAGGCAAAAGCTCAGCTTTTTGATAAAGATAATGACCGTAAGGTGACATTCAAGGATGTCGCCGGATTGGCGGAAGCGAAACAAGAGGTAGAGGAAATCGTCTCTTTCTTAAAGAATCCGGAAAAATATACCGAATTAGGAGGTAAGATACCCAAAGGTGCATTATTGGTAGGCCCTCCGGGAACCGGTAAGACATTATTGGCGAAGGCTGTTGCCGGAGAAGCTAATGTGCCGTTTTTCTCCTTGTCTGGTTCTGATTTCGTGGAGATGTTTGTCGGTGTAGGCGCCTCCCGTGTGCGTGACTTATTCCGCCAAGCGAAGGAAAAATCTCCTTGCATCGTCTTTATTGATGAGATCGATGCGGTAGGTCGTGCCCGTGGGAAGAACGCGAATATGAATAGCAACGATGAGCGTGAGAACACGTTGAACCAGTTGTTGACCGAAATGGATGGTTTCGGCTCTAACAGTGGTGTTATTATCTTAGCCGCTACAAACCGTGCGGACATTTTGGATAAAGCGTTGTTGCGTGCCGGACGTTTTGACCGACAAATCCATGTTGAATTACCGGATTTGAATGAACGTAAAGAGATATTCGGGGTGCATTTGCGTCCGATCAAGATAGATGAAAGCGTAGATGCTGAGTTCCTAGCAAGGCAGACTCCGGGCTTCTCGGGTGCTGATATCGCTAATGTTTGTAATGAAGCCGCTTTGATCGCCGCCCGTAACGGAAAGAAATTCGTACAGAAAGAAGACTTCATGAATGCGGTAGACCGCATTGTCGGTGGTCTTGAAAAACGTTCAAAGATCACGACGGAGGAAGAACGTAAATGTATCGCGAACCATGAGGCCGGTCACGCTACGTTAAGTTGGTTGTTGGAACATGCCAATCCGCTGGTTAAGGTGACAATCGTTCCCCGTGGTAAGGCATTAGGTGCGGCATGGTATTTGCCGGAAGAGAGACAGATCACCACCCGCGAGCAATTGCAGGACGAGATGTGCGCTACTTTAGGAGGACGTGCCGCAGAGGAATTAGTCTTGGGAAAAATATCCACAGGCGCATCCAACGATTTGGAACGTGTCACGAAACAAGCATATGCGATGGTCGTTTACTTCGGTATGAGCGATAAACTTCCAAACTTGAACTATTACGACTCCACCGGACAGGATTGGGGATTCACCAAGCCTTATAGTGAGGAGACTGCGAAATTGATCGATACGGAAGTACAGAAGATCATCAATGAGCAATACGACAGGGCAAAACGGATATTATCCGAGAATAAGGAAGGACATAGTAAACTTGCGCAGGTATTATTGGATCGTGAGGTAATCTACTCGGAAGATGTAGAGCATATCTTCGGGAAACGAGCCTGGATCTCCCGTTCCCAAGAGATTCTGGAGTTGCAGGAAAAGGCTAACGGAAAGAACAAGGAGAATGCGGATAAGGAGGCGAAAGCGGACGCAACAATGGAAAACGTAACCGATACTCCTACCGAAGAAAACAAGACAGGGAAAATAGCTTGACCAAAGTCAAGACATTCATAACAAGTAAGGCTGGGGCGTATCTTTGATCAAAAGTTACTATCCAGCCTTCCTTATTGCTGTATTATCAATTTATTAGTTATATTTGCAGCCAAAATTACAAACAAGCAAAAACACTATTGTTTTGAAAAATCTGATTACACGTGCATTGACTGGCATTATTTTCGTCGCGGTATTGGTCGGTGCGATCTATTTCCACTCCTATTATTTTCTTACGGTATTTGGACTCATTACCGGACTTTCTCTATGGGAGTTCTACGGATTGGTCAAACATTATGAGAATGCCGCCATCAAACGATTTGTCAGTTCCTTGGGGGGAGCCTACCTCTTCGCCGCCACATTCGGTTACGCCAATGGCTTGGTTGGAGGCAATATATTTCTCCCCTATCTTTTATTCTTAATGTATACCATGATCACCGAGCTTTACGATAAAGCCAGTAATCCAATCAATAACTGGGCATTGACCTTATTCGGTCAAATCTATTGCGCAGGCTCTTTCTCTCTGCTAAACTTTATTACATCGGTACCTAATACGCCGGGCGAGATCGTACATATCCCCTATTTTGCCTTGGCTATTTTCGTTTTCGTATGGGTAAATGATACGGGAGCTTATCTAGTGGGATCTATGCTTGGAAAAAGAAGATTGTTCGAACGTATCTCTCCCAAGAAGTCCTGGGAAGGTTTTTACGGAGGGTTGGCATTCGTATTAATAACCTCCCAAATATTCGCTTGGTTCATGCCGGCCACGAACTGGTACACATGGCTTGGATTAGCCGGCACGATCGTAGTATTCGGGACTTGGGGCGACTTGATCGAATCTTTGATGAAACGTACGTTAGGCGTGAAAGATTCCGGGCATGTATTACCCGGACATGGAGGCATGCTGGATCGCTTCGATAGCGTAATGATGGCTATTCCGGCCGCTTATATCTATATCGAGTTATTTATTCGAAATTAAATGTCAGGATCACCATACGGGATGTAGCTTTCGATAAGGCATCCGTATATTTGATATTTGCTTGATCTACCAAGTCCGGACGATCTTTCTCCAATAGGTTAACCAATCCGAAACAGAATTTCAGCTCCGGGCATAACTTAAAGTAGGGTAGATAGATATCACATCCCAAGCCAAACTCAAATCCGAAGTCCGTGCTTTTCAATAAAATCGGATTACCTTTCTTACGGCCTATATCCACGGAGCCATAGATACCGCCGATCAAATAAGGACGATAATTATTCAAGCGTAAAGCCGTATATTTAACGTCTAAGGGGAAATTCAGATAACTGGAACGAACGTTCGTGATGAATTCCTCTCCCGTAGCCTGTTCCCGAAACTTAAATTTCTTATCTCCGAAATGGATAGAAGGCGTGAAACGTAAATTGAAATAAGGATTCATATACATATCTCCGATCACCCCGACACTAAAGCCGGGTGAGTAAGAAGGAATCTCCGCGAACCAAGTCTCTCCATTGGTCATGACACCGGTATGGGTCAATAACAAATCCTGCGAGTGAATACCCACATGAAACCCCAGATGAAGCCATTTCAAATCAGCGTACGGCTGATTCCTCACCCTTTCCTTTTGAGCCATGGCTCCCATGGTAGCCAAGCTTACCACATATAATATAAGTAATAATCGTCTCAAATCTCAACCTATTTTGTTTAATAACGAAAACCCGACAAAGATATTGCAAAAAAGAAGATTTTTGAAGAAAATAAGCCAGTAGATATTTTTTAAATAGAAAGAAAGCTATATTTTTGCACCTACTAATAGTTATCAATTTAAACGTTTAAAAAAATGGCTTACGTAATTAGCGATGATTGTATTGCATGCGGAACTTGTATTGATGAGTGTCCGGTAGGAGCAATTTCAGAAGGTGATAAATACAGCATCAACCCTGAAATGTGTACAGATTGTGGAACTTGCGCTGACGCATGTCCTACAGAGGCTATCCACCCGGCTGAATAATTCGCAGCAAAGAATAGGATTTTCCTTTGCGGAAAGCTCCTAACACATAACGGGCTGTTTCTCTCCATGAGTAAAACAGCCCGTTATCTTTTTCTCTTCGTGTTACATTAAAACTCAATATCCAACTTTATAGCACCGGAAGCCATATCCTCCTCTGGGGAATCGCCATGAATCGTTTCCTCCTCTTCAGGTTCCACCACGTCTTCCGCGGATTTCTTCAGATTTGAGTTCTTGATATAACTGATTACATCTTGCATTCCCTCCATGAACTTCTCAAAGTCCTCCTTATAAAGGAAAATCTTATGCTTCTCAAATGAGATTTGCAAACCATCCTTTGATTGAATTTTCTTACTTTCCGTAACGGCAACGAATAGGTCATCTTTCAAATTCCTCTTCACATCCAGATAATAAATCCGTTTTCCCGCTTTAATGGCTTTAGAGTATAGAATCTCCCTGTCGCCACCTTCAACATGTTTTTTATTCCTTGATTCTTCCATGACAGCTAACATTCGTTAAAAACCCACCCACTTTATAGAACTTGCTTCAAATATGTGCATTTTTTTTTAATTAGCAACTATTTTAACGATCGAAAATACGCCCATTGAGGCTAAATTTGTAAAATATCATCTAACACATATAAAATTAAGTAAATCCGGATTCTTTTATGGAAAAAACAACTACCTTTGCAGCCTAATTTATAATAAGAAGTTCCTTCAAACGATGATCAACAGAATTTTAATCCGCATTAAAGTTTTACAGATAGTATACTCTTACTATCAAAACGGAAACGGTGACCTCAAAGTTGCGGAAAACGAATTGCTTTTCAGCCTTCAGAAGTCATATGACTTATATTATTATTTCTTACTCCTAATTATCGAAGTTACCAACCTGCAAAGAAGGATCCTTGACACCCGGAAGTGCAAATACATGCCTACCGACGAGGAGTTAAACCCGAATACACGCTTCATAGACAATCGTTTCGTCGCTCAATTAGCGGAAAACGATACGTTGAAAAAGTATGTAGACGAGCAAGGTCTCTCATGGAGCAACGACGAGGAGTTCATTAAGAACGTATTGGATACGATCCTAAGTTCTGAGATTTACGCCGAATACTTGAAAAACGAAGAAGACTCGTACGAGACGGATCGTGAGTTCTGGCGCCAGATCTTCAAGAAAATAATCTGTGGAAACGAGATGATAGAGGAATATCTGGAAGATAAAAGCATCTACTGGAATGACGATATCGAGATCGTAGAGACTTTCGCCTTGAAGACTATCAAGAAATTCGAGGAGAAGAAAGGTAGCAAACAAGCCTTATTGCCAATGTTCAAGGATTTGGAAGACAAGGCTTTCGCAATCAAGTTATTCCGTCAAAGTTTGTTGAAAGGTAAGGAATATCGTGAACGCATCGACAAACATATGAAGAATTGGGAAACCGAACGTATCGCCAATATGGACTTGATCATCATGCAAGTCGCCTTAGCCGAGATTTTATCGTTCCCGACCATTCCCATCAACGTTACCTTAAATGAATATATCGATGCCGCAAAGTATTATAGTACACCTAAAAGCGGAACATTCATTAACGGAATTCTGGATTCAATAGTCAACGAATTAAAAAAAGAGAAGTTATTGCTCAAAGATTAATTATTATCATTACATTTGTGCATATCATTATTGATATTAACTTGTAAAACGATTATTATAGTATGAACTTACTCAGTATTTTACTTCAAACTCCAGCTGGAGGAAGTCAGTGGTCCGGTATTTTGATGATGGTAGTTATCGTAGCTATCTTCTATTTCTTCATGATCCGTCCGCAACAAAAGAAACAAAAAGAAATCCAGAAATCACGTGAGGCGTTGAAAACAGGCGATAAAGTGATTACCGCCGGAGGTATCTATGGAAAGATCAAAGAGATTGGTGATACTTATATGCTAATCGAGGTAGCGGATGGAGTACGTATCCGTGTAGATAAAACTTCTATTTTCGCTTCAGCGGAAGACGCTCAGCAGCAGAAATAATCTAACTACAGAATATGTCACGACTTGAGAACATACAAAATTCCTTCAAGTCTATCCAAGCAAAGACTAAGGCTTTTTTCCACGGAGACAGATGGAAAGAGGTCTTGGTCTTTTTCTTTTTCGCCCTTTTGGCTTTCGGTTTCTGGCTACTCCAAAGCTTGCAGCAGGAATATGAGATAGAACTTGTTTTTCCGGTTAAGTATAAGAACGTACCTGCCGATATAGCGTTTAATGCCCCTGAGGTGGAAACGATTACCGCAAAGGTAAAAGACAAGGGTAGCGTTTTACTCAACTATACTTTTGGAAGATCGTTTGCTCCGATTGAAGTGAACATGAAGAATACGAAGGAGAAAAATGGTTCGGTTCAAGTAAGTAAAAGGCAGATCGAGAACGATATTCAAAAACAATTGATAGCCACTACGGCATTACAAAGTTTTGATCCGCAACAAATAGATATGGATTTCAGTCAGCGGGTCCATAAGGAAATACCGGTCGTCTTTAATGGCGATATTCATCTGGAAGCCGGCTTTCAACTATCCGGGGATATCCGAATCACCCCTCAAAAGATCAACGCTTATGCCACCGCGGCGATCTTGGATACACTGACCTCGGTTAAGACGGTCTTCACCGAGGTTAAAAAGGCGAATAAAAACATTACGAGAACCGTACAACTGATCAAGGTAGACGGCGTTAACTTCGATCCGGAAAGTGTATCCATCACGATTCCGATAGAGGAGTACACGGAGAAGACATTGGAAATACCTGTCTCTTGCAGTCATATACCGCCACATTATACGGTACGTATGTTTCCGGCGGTCGTAAAAGTGACTTGCAGTGTGCCCTTGTCCCGATTCAAAGGACTTTCGGAAGATATGTTCTCGATTCATATACCTTTTGAGGATCTGGAGCAAAACGTATCTGGTACCCTACCCGTCAAACTCACCAAGAAACCAGACTGGGTGCATACGGCAATCTTATTGCCAGATAAGGTAGAATTTATTTTGGAACACAACAATAAGCATGATTAAAATAGGTATTACAGGAGGGATCGGGAGCGGCAAATCCGTCGTAGCCTCTTTATTAGCGTTATCCGGTGTACCCGTATACATAGCGGACGAGGAAAGTAAATGGCTGACAAATAACTCCCCGGTTATCCGTGAGAAATTAACAGCCCTTTTCGGTCCGGAGATTTATACGAATGAGGGATTGAACAAGAAACTTCTAGCCTCCCACATCTTTAATAATCCGAAACAATTACAACAGGTCAACCAGATCATTCATCCTGAGGTAAACCGTCATTTCTCGGCTTGGGTAGAGAGACAGACTTCCCCTTTATGTGCCATCGAATCCGCCATATTATTCGAATCCGGTTTCTACAAAGTGGTAGACATAAGCTTGATGGTCTATGCCCCAAGAGAACTCCGCATCGAAAGAGCCTTGGGGAGGGACTCAGCCTCGAGAGAAGAAATCGAACGCAGAATCAACAGCCAAATGTCGGACGAGGAAAAGAAAGATCGCTCCGATTACGTTATCTATAATGACAACAGACAGGCCCTTATACCGCAAGTAGGCAAACTGTTATGTTGGCTTCAATCCCAATAATCACCGATAGCGGGACGAGTGGCTTTTACAGTATCTTACCTTCATCATCCAATGAACCTAAGATACTTCGTCAACGAACCTAAGATACTTTGTCGATGCACCTAAGATACTTCTCCAACGAAGTTAACTGTCCTCATGACGGAAGAATTCCACTTTTTCTTATTACCTTTGCCACCTCGAAGTTTAACACTAATAGAAAATAAAAACATTATGTTGAAGACTATTTTGTCTATTTCGGGAAAACCCGGTCTGTATAAACTGGTTTCCCATGGAAAAAACATGTTGATCGTTGAATCGCTGACTGATAACAAGAGAGTACCCGCATACGCAAAAGATAAAGTAATCTCATTAGGCGATATCGCAATCTATACGGATGAAACAGAAGTGCCTTTGCATGAGGTATTGACTAGCGTAAAGAATAAAGAAGAGGGAAAAGCCGCCTCTTTAGTACCTTCTAAAGCCACGACGGACCAATTGCGTGCGTACTTTGCCGAGGTATTGCCTAGCTATGATCGTGAGCGTGTTTATCCGAGCGACATCAAGAAACTACTCTCTTGGTATAACATCTTGATCAACGCAGGCATCACTGACTTCACCCCGGAAGATGCTCCGGCAGAAAAGGAAGCTGCTGAAAAAGAAGCTGAATAACAGCATACGACATAAAGATTAAAGAAAGGACCGTTCGATACCCATCGTCCGGTCCTTTTTTTATATTGCCACATTAACCAACAAAAGCACTTATGCAAAAATAGTCCATTATTTTAGGCTAAACCTCACATTGTCTAGGGCGGGTAACTCCTCTATCTTTGCCAACAAATAATTCACTCTATTGACCTCATAAAATAAAGAGCAAAGATGGAAAGCACCAAGTATTATCTCGGTCTGGACGTTGGCGGTACCAATATGGTCGCTGGCGTAGTAGATGAGAATCACCAGATTATCGCAAAGGAGAGTATACCGACACAAGCCGGACGCACGATCGAGGAGATCACCGCCGACATGGCGGAAGTCAGCAAAAAAGCGGTTCTCAAAGCAGGCTTGCAAATGGAAGACATCTCTTCTTGGGGCATCGGCATGCCCAGTTACGTAAATCCAAAGACGAACCTTTTGGTACATGCCAATTGTTTCGGATGGAAGAATGTCCCCATCTACGACTATTTAAAGAAGCATATTTCATTGCCTACTTATATAGCCAACGACGCCAATTGCGCGACCTATGGAGAGGTCTTGGCCGGATCGGCCAGCCAATATACCGATGCCATCATGTTAACGCTAGGAACAGGAGTCGGAGGCGGAATTATCATGGGTAAGAGGATTTATTCCGGAGCCGATAATATGGGAGCAGAGCTTGGACATACCAAATTGGTATACAATGGCGAACGTTGCACATGCGGGCAAAAAGGCTGTTTGGAAGCTTATTGCTCATCTACCGCATTAATCCGCATCATGAAAGAGGCCTTACAAGAGAATAAGGACACCTTGATATGGAAACTTTGCGGCGAAGACGAAAATAAAGTCAATGGAGAAATCCTTTTCGAGGCCGCTAAACAAGGGGATTCCCTCGCTAAACAGATCGTCGATGACTATATCAGTAAACTGGCCGCCGGAATCTCCACGTTCATAACCATCTTCCGTCCGCAAGTAATCATCTTAGGGGGTGGTATCGCACATGCAGGTGACCTGCTGTTGAAACCTTTAAACGAGAAACTACATACTTGTACCTTCGCCGCCGAGGAAATAGGTATCCCCCAAGTCATCCGTGCGGAATTAGGAAATGACGCCGGAATAATCGGCGCCGCGCTTTTAGAGAAAACGATGTAACGAAAAAAATATGAAAACAAATAAGAAAGAACTTTTAGATTCATTCAAGGGAGGACTGATCGTATCCTGTCAAGTACAACACGATGATCCGACTTTTTCAGTAGACTTTGTCGTAAAAATGGCAAAAGCCGCCCAATGGGGAGGAGCCGTGGGTATCCGTGCAAACGACCCAGAGCAGATCAAGGCGATTAAAAAAGAAGTGGATTTACCAGTAATCGGGCTTTGGAAAATCTGGCACGATGACACGGATGTGTTTATCACCCCAACCTTAGAGGCCGCTAAAGCCGTATGGGAAGCCGGAGCCGAGATTATCGCCTTGGACTGTACGAGCCAAATAACCCATGAAGGCCGCCCTGCATACGAATTACTACCAATCGTCAAGAAAGAGATACCGGAAGCTATCATTTTTGCGGATGTCTCTAATTATGAGGAAGCTGTACGTGCCGTAGAAATAGGAGCCGATATCGTTGGCCCTACCTTGTATGGATATACGGAAGCAACCAAGCATATCGAGCAACCGGATTTACGGGAATTCGCCCGTATGTGCCGTGACTTTAAAGACAAAGCCTATGTCATTATGGAGGGGCATATCTACTCGCCGGAAGATGCCATGAAATGTATCTTCCTCGGAGCTCATTCCGTAGTAGTAGGCAGCGCGATCACCCGTCCGCACTTGATCACGAAACGTTTTACGGACTTACTAACCGGTTACCAAAATAACTGGCGGGAAGCCGAAAGAAGCAAACATTAAAAAATCATCTGCTTGTAGAGATAGGGCATGCCCCGTCTCTACACAATATTAACAACAATAATCATATGGCAAATTTCAATGTAGAAGGGGCGCAAAACGTAGAGATCAGCAAGAAAATACCTTGCGAGAAACCTCTGATCGTACAACTGGAGATCATGGAGCGGTATACGGCAGTCCATAAAGCCTGTGCCGCCCTACCCAAAGAGATACGTGAAGTGGAATGCCTGAAAGTTTTATACCCCACGCTATTTCGCAAGATCACGAATCAAGACTTGATCGCCGGACGTACGGACTTCCTACCGATCGGGTTCGGATGCGTAACCTCATTAGGGGGTGTCGGGCATTATTGCGTATTCAAGAAACTCCGTGCCTTCCAGCTACAACTGGATGAAACTGAACGAAAACGGGTGGATGCGTTATATGATTATTGGTTGGATCACGATTTAAAGACCCAATTCAACAAGGAGGTCCTCACCGAGGATACATTGGGTATGTTCATCGACTGCGAATACCCGATGATCGCTACCGCACGTCTATCTGGAATGATGCTGGATTACCCGAAACTATTGGATAAGGGCATCGGTGGCCTTCGCTCTGATTTACTGGAGAAACTCAAAGAGCAACCCGATAATAACTTTTACAAAGCAGGCATCCAATGTCTGGATATTTTTGTAGATTGTGCTTCTCATCTCCAGCAAGACGCTAGAGAGCAAATGGCTTCAGCCAACATGAAAAGGCAAAAAGAATTAGAGCGTATCTGCCAAGCCCTAGAGAACATCAAGGAGAAGAAACCCGGTACGTTCCATGAAGCAATGCAGTTATTCTGGTTATTCGCTTTGTTGGCCGGTGTTATAAACTACGGTCGTCTGGATGATTATCTAGGCCCTTATTTAGTAGCCGATCTCAAGTCCGGGCGATTGACCGACGAAGAGGCATACCGATATATCCACTCGCTTTGGACCATGATTGAGAATCGCCGTACCACCGTAAACGGACGTATCATCGTAGGCGGTAAAGGGCGCAAACACCCGAAAGAGGCCGACGTATTCCTGCATATCGCCATGAAAGTAGCGAAAAATTGCAGATATGTAGAGCCACAATTCACCTTGCGCTTCGATAAAGAGACCTCCGAGGAAATCTGGGACGAAGCGTTGGACGCTTTGGGTGCGGGAGCTACTTACCCGACCCTTTACAATGATGATGTAAACGTCCCGGCCGTCATGTACGGAATGCGTGTAGACGAGAAAACGGCGGAACAATACGTGCCTTTCGGTTGTACCGAGTTCGTGATACAAGGACAGAGTACGGGTACGCCCAACATTTGCATCAATTTACTAAAACTACTTACGATTTATATGAATGATGGTATCGACCCGATTGACGGTAAACGTAAATCCGGGCCGGTATCTCTAAAGAAATTAGAGGAGTATCAGACATTCGAGGAATTCTATGACGGTTACAAGGCTTTACTCGATTATTATCTGGATCTGTCTGTCAAAGCCCAATACCATTCGTATGAGGTGATGAACCAGCACGTAAGTTTCTTGTTTACCAGCCTATTGACCGATGATTGCATCGCACGGGGAAAAGCGCTTTTGGACGGAGGCGTACGTTATCTAGGCGGGACAAACGAGACGTATGGCAATATCAACACTTCCGATTCCCTGTGGGTAATCCGGGATCTGGTATTCAATCAAAAAAAATACACGTTACGGCAATTGAATGATGCCATGCTAGCTAATTTCAACGGCTATGAGGCTTTACGAAAAGATTGCCTGAACTGTGATAAATATGGTAACGACCTTGAGACTGCCGATACGATGGCCAACGATTTGTACGAGTTCGTAGCGAAAGGCGTACGCAATCGCGGTATCGCCATCGGTATGCAATACTTCTTGATCGTTATCAGCAATAATCAATTAAACACGGAATGGGGAAACCGGACCGCCGCCTCACCCGACGGACGATTATCGTGCATGTATATGAATCCTGCCAATAATCCGCAAGGGGGAGCGAATAAAAGCGGCCCCACGGCCATGCTGAATTCCTTGGCGAAGTTCGACGCCAAGTATCATGGAGGCTCGGTACAAAACATTAAGTTTTCTCCTTCCATGTTCAACGAGAACAGGGCTGTCATCAAGAGCCTGTTCAAGACTTATTTTGCGAAAGGGGGTTGCCACTTGATGGTGACTGTAGTAGATAAGGGAGTTTTAGAAGACGCGGTAGAGCACCCGGAAAATTACCCGGACCTAATCGTCCGGGTAAGCGGGTTCTCCGCGGTATTCGTCGATTTATCTCCCAATATTCAACAGGAACTTTTAAGCAGGGTATTGTATGATAAATAAATATAAGGTTAGCGAGAATAGGTTATCAATCATGGAGATCGAACGGTTCGCCGTTCACGACGGCCCGGGCATCCGGACCGTCGTTTTCCTTCAAGGGTGTCCTTTACATTGTCCATGGTGCTCCAATCCGGAATCCCAGAAAAGGAAACCGCATCTGCTCCATGTCAAGAATAAATGTATCGGATGCGGACGTTGCGAGGCGATTTGTCCACGGGGCAATATCGCCATCCAAGACCATTTTCCGGTGTTTAATCGTCAGGCCTGTGTAGCCTGCAAGGCTTGCGAGCGTATATGCCCGCAGAACGCCATTAAGTTTGTCGGTGAATCTATTACCTCATCCGAGATCATGGAAATCCTTTTACGTGACCGGGATTATTACCTGAATTCCGGTGGAGGGGTTACGTTTTCCGGTGGCGAAGCTTTCACGCAATTCGAGGGATTGATGGATTTGCTGATCCAATGCAAGAACGAGAAACTGCATACCTCCGTGGAGACTTGCGGGCAAGTGAATCTTGATAAGATAAAGCAAGCGCTTCCGCTTATCGATTTGTTCTTGTTCGATATCAAACATACGGACAAGGATTTACTTCAGAAAGAAACCGGAGCGAACTTGGATACGATCCTCACGAATTTACGGTATATATCCAGTAAGAGCGCTAATAAAGTAACGATCCGTGTACCGGTAATCCCCGGTTTCAATTTCAATGAGAATACGCTTCGGGAAATATTCATGCTGGCGAAAGAAAATCGTATCAAATGCGTACACCTGCTTCCCTACCATACATTGGGCAAAGATAAATACGAGCAATTAGGTCTCACCTATCCTTATCCCTGCGAGCAAATGCTAGCCAAAGAAGAGCTGTTCCCCTTTAAGGAGATGGGGGAAAAAATGGGTTTGGAAATACGAATCGGAGGATAAACTCCTCCCAATAAAATAGTATCTTCGCGCAAATCATCGTTTTATAAATCTTAGTAAGAGACATATGAAAACAGAAAAAGAGAAAGCGGCGGAAGGTCTATTATACAACGCGAATCATGATAGTGAGCTTCAAGATGAGATGAAAAGAGCGAAATGCGTCCTTTTCAAATACAACCAATTGCCTCCCGACCAAGAGGAAGAAAAAGATCGGATTCTAACCTCTTTTCTAGGCAAGAAAGGGAAGAACACCGTTATCCTATCCCCTTTCCAATGCGATTATGGCTATAATATCGAGATTGGGGATAATTTCTTCGCCAACGTGAATCTCGTTATCTTGGATGGAGCGAAAGTTCGTATCGGCAATAACGCGTTCATCGCCCCGAACGTAGGCATCTATACCGCCGGCCACCCTTTTGACGTAAAGCAACGTAATGAGGGTTTGGAATACGCTTTTCCCGTGACCATCGGCGATAACGTATGGATCGGTGCGCAAGCCTGTATCCTTCCGGGGGTGACCATTGGCGATAACACGGTAATCGCCGGAGGTAGTGTCGTAACCAAAGATATTCCGGCCAATGTTATAGCTGCCGGCAATCCCTGCCGTGTAATCCGGGAAATAACGGAAGCCGACCGGAATAAATACCGCCAGCCCTAAGCTCCCGTTTAGGGTATCCCTAAGCCCTCGTTTAGGGCAGCCCTAAATTCCCGTTTAGGTTCATCGTAAATATCTCACTTCGGCAACGAGTGCCGGTAATCCTTGGGCGATGTACCTACTATCTTCTTAAAGATACGGCTGAAATAGTAGGGATCGTCAAAGCCCAGTTTCAAGGCGACTTGATTGATCTTCATATTCGTATGTAATAATAGCTGGCAAGCCCGGTCTATTTTCATATGCAAGAAATAATTCATCGGAGCATAACCGGTTTCCTTGAAGAAAAGCCTGTACATATAAGATTCCGAATAGCCGAAATGAGAGGCCAATTCCTTTAATGTCAATTTATTCTCCAGATTCTCCGTCATGAAGTGGGTCGCCAAACTAATAAAGAACGTATTCTCCGCCTTGCTTTTGGAGAATTTAGCCTCCCTATACGTCTTCACATAGAGGAAAGAGGCGATCAAATGATTGAAACTTAAATTGACGTAATTAACCGTAGCCTCATCCGTCCCACTCTCCAACACATTCAATAGTTCATCGAAGAAGGCGATACGATCGCCGATACGGGAATTATCATCCATGTCGATCGGGATCACCCCTTGCAGTTGATCGCTGATATACTTCGCCTTTTTCCCTTTAAAATGTGCCCAATAAATATACCAAGGATCATGCTCGCTCGAACCATATTGATGGGGCTTCTCTGCCGGGAGGATGAAAAAATGATTCTCGGGTACGACATATCGTTTTCCATCCAACACGTACCAGCCCTCTCCTTTGGTGCAATAAATTAAAAGATACTCTCCACAACCGGACGCACGATCAATATAATGGCTTTCCGCCTTCGGAAAATACCCCATAGAGTGTACGACCAAGTCCGCAACTAACGGGTTGTTCAACGCTTGTTCTATAACGTAGAAAGGATAGACAATCAATCGCTGACCGGAAAAACCATGCTTTATTTTCGCCATAAACCAGAACTTTTAGATGGTTACTGAATAACGCAAAGATAATCCATTTTTTTTAGCTAGATACTCTATTATCCAAATCCTTTATGTGCAGTATTTTTGCCAATGAACAAATAAACCATATCAAATGGCGTTATCATAAGGAGATAATTAAACTAAATATTCTAATATATGAAAAAGATCGTATCTATTTTTCTAGTAACCATTTACGGGATGTGTATGGTTGCATGTGGAAGTCGTTCCTCATCCACGGAAGTAAAAGATAATGTATTGACTGAGGAAGAAAAAGCGGAAGGCTATACCTTGTTATTCAATGGCAAGGATTTTACCGGTTGGAAAATGTTCAACGGAGGTGATGTCAAGGGATGGCAGGTAGAAGACGGGGTGATCGTCGGCTACGGAAACGGTGGTGACGTGATAGCGGATACTACGATCAAGGTAAGTACCGATATCGTTACCGTTAAGAATTACCATAATTTCCAGATCAAATGGGACTGGAAAATCGGAGCGCAAGGAAACTCCGGATTCTTATATCACGTACAAGAAGGACCTAAATACAAAGCTCCTTTTGAAACCGGCCCGGAATACCAGTTGATCGATGACGATAACTATCCTTGGGTCAGCGAGACCGGAAAAGAGGGATTAGAAGACTGGCAGAAAACGGGTTGCAACTACGCTATGTATGTACCGGAAACCAAACAGGTGAACCCTCCGGGAGAATGGAACTCCTCTATGGTACTTTACAAGGATGGATATGTTGAGCACTGGCTGAACGGAGAAAAACTATTCTCTTTCCAAGAAGGGTCCGAAGATTGGAAGATGCGTCGTTATAGCGGTAAATGGGAAGCTTTCCCCGATTACGGTATCTCTACCACCGGTAAACTTTGTTTTCAGGACCATGGAAGTAAAGTATATTTCAAGAATGTGAAGATTAAGGATTTAGACTAATTGTATTAAGAAATCAATGCCATGAATAGAAAAGAATTCTTTAAAGTATCGGCCGCGGCAAGTCTCGCGTCACTACTATCACCCCTTTCCGCCTATGCGGAGAAATTCGAATCGGAAGGTAAAAAGGTGAAAGTAGCCGTTATCGGTTGCGGAAGTGTATCTACCCAATATTTTCCCCATATATCGAAGTGCCCGTATGTAGAAATCGTAGCTTGTTGCGATATCAAACCGGATCGTGCTCAAAAGGCGGCCAAGCAATATAATATACCTAAATGGTACAAGCATATCGATGATATGCTTAGTGGTTCCAAGTTCGACTTGATGCTTACATTGACCGATATGCAGGTTCACGGAGAGTTGAACCGTAAGGCTTTGATGGCGGGAAGAAATGTCTGGAGCGAGAAACCTTTGGCGAATTCCTATAAGGAAGGCAAAGAATTATACGATCTCGCTACGAGCAAGGGACTTCGTATCTGGGGTGCGCCTGCCGTTGTAAACAGTCCTCAATTTGCCTTTATGGCCGAACAAATCAATAAAGGAACCCTAGGTAATCTGGCATGTGCGCACGGACATTACGGACATGAAGGCCCTTCTTGGTCCGCTTTCTTCTACGAACCGCTAGGTGGCAGTATGCCCGACTTAGGAGTCTATAACATCGCTACCCTAACCGGATTATTGGGACCGGCTAAATCCGTTGTTGCCATGACTACAATCGTAACCCCGGAGAGAACCGTAGACGATAAGGGCAAAATCAAAGTTCGAGAAGAAGATAATGCCATGATTATCATGGAACACGAAAAGGGAGTCCTTTCTCATATCGAGTGTGGTTTCAACTATTTCGATCCATACGGACATTTAGGTAAAGGACAGGAGAAAGCGACGATCTCCTTATACGGTTCACACGGCAATATGCATATGGTAGGTTACGACTGGGCACCGAACGGGGTGGACTTATCGACGATGGATCATCCGGTACCCCAGCGTTTCGTTCCGGACACCAATGGCTATGTTTGGCAAGAAGGAGCTTCCGATATCAGCAAACACATGGCATTAAACACGGAACCACGTATAAATGTCGAGCATGCGTTACACGTATTAGAGATTATCGAGGCCGCCCGAAAATCACAAGCTACAGGTCAACGCATCCAGCTTGTATCGAAGTTTCCTTGGCCGATGGTAAAATAAATTAAGAAGTCTTAGTAGTGAAAAGAACGGGACATTTAATATATTTGTTCCTGTAAATACCAGAGAAACATGAGGAAGATAAGTGAAATTTTATGCTGCGTAGCCATACTTTGTTGTGCATTGAGCGCATGTAGCGACAAGCAGGCAACGGTAAAAGTCAGCAGTTTCAATATTTGGTTGAATACCCTAGGGGGAAAGCTTCCCCCTAGCCAGACAGCGAAAGTGATCGAGGCTAGCCAGACGGATATCGTAGGAATCCAAGAAGGGCATATCTATGAAGAAGACGGCATCAAGCACGATCATGTACCGGAAATCGCGGAATCCCTAGGTTTCCACCTTTTCAACCAAGGGGAGGGACATTATATCTTATCTCGTTATCCGGTCGTCGACAGTACGGCTTCCCGCTACGGGGTGAAGATACAAGTAGGCAAAGACAAATTCTGCTGGATGTTTAATTGCCATCTATATTATATTCCGTATCAACCTTATCAATTGAATGGGATTCCTTATGGCGATTATCCGTTTATCGATACCGAGGAAGAAGCTGTCCGGTTCGCCAACGAGGCCCGGCGTGAAGAAGTAACTCGTTATCAAAAGGATATACAGCAAGTCATGAAAGAAGGTTATCCTGTCTTTTTAACAGGAGATTTTAACGAGCCTTCTTTCTTGGACTGGACACAACGGGCCGCCGATGCCGATATCCACAAGATCAAGGTGGAGTGGCCGGCAACCAAGGCTTTCTCTGAGATCGGGATGAACGACTCCTACCGGACAATCCATCCGGACGAGGTCTCCACACCCGGCTATACATGGACTCCCGTTCCTAGCGAACAAGAAATACTAGACCGTCTGGATTTCGTACTATATTCCGGATGTAAGGTAACAGACTCATTTATCACAGGCGAAAGCGAGGCCACCTCGGACGTGGTAGTCTCCCCTTACCCTTCGGATCATAGAATGGTAACCTCCTGTTTCAATTTCTAACAGTAACTACTAAAAAACAAATTATACAACATGGAATCAAGAAGAGATTTTCTGAAAAAAGCAGCCGTAGCGGCAGCTGGTCTAACAATCGTCCCCTCTAAAACGATCGCTGGATTAGGCCATAAGGCACCAAGTGATACAATGAATATTGTCGGTATCGGTATCGGTGGTAAAGGCCACCCGAACTTGGTCGGCATGAAAACCGAGAACATCATCGGGCTTTGCGATATCGACTGGAAATATGCGAAGAACTGCTTCGAGGAATTCCCGGACGCTAAACGTTATTGGGACTGGCGAAAGATGTTCGATGAGTTGGGCGACCAGATCGACGGTGTCATGGTAGCTACTCCGGACCATACTCATGCCACGATTGCGGCCACGGCCTTGACAATGGGGAAGCACGTATATTGCCAAAAGCCGCTTACCCACTCCGTTTACGAGAGCCGTTTATTGACAAAACTCGCCGCTAAATATAAGGTAGCGACCCAGATGGGTAACCAAGGGAACTCCGGCGATGGTGTACGTCAATTATGCGAATGGATCTGGAACGGAGAGATCGGTGAAGTAAAAGAAGTACACGCATGGACCAACCGTCCGATCTGGCCGCAAGGATTACAGCGCCCAACCGAAAAACAACGTTGTCCGAAGACGATGAATTGGGACTTATTTATCGGCCCGGCCGCCATGCGTCCGTTCCATGAGATCTACACCCCTTGGAACTGGCGTGGATGGTGGGATTTCGGAACCGGAGCTTTCGGAGATATGGCTTGCCACGTACTCGACCCGGTTTACCAATCCTTGAAGTTAGGTTATCCGGATCGCGTACAAGGCCGTTCTACCCAGATCAATACGGAATCCGCTCCTCAATCGGAGGTGGTAGAATTCCGCTTCCCGGCTCGTGATAATCTTCCAAAGGTAGCCTTACCGGAGGTGAAAGTATATTGGTACGATGGCGGTATGCTTCCTCAGCGTCCGGACTTATTACCGGATGGCGTAGATACGATGCGTGACGGTTTGGGTGGATGTATCTTCGTAGGTACTAAAGACACGTTGATCTGCGATTGCGGAGGTTTCAACTCCCGGTTATTATCCGGCCGTGTACCTCAAGTAACCCCTTATTTGCGCCGTATCCCGAACGCTACCGGATACTTCGACGGTTTCCATGAGCAAGACTGGATCCGTGCTTGTAAAGAATCTCCTGAGAACCGTGTGGAAGGAACTTCCAACTTCGCTTATTCCGGACCATTCAACGAGATGGTGTTATTAGGCGTATTGGCGATCCGTCTGCAAGGCTTGAACAAGAAATTGATGTGGGACGCCCAAAACATGCGTTTCACCAACATATCCTCTTCCGACGTATTGAAGATCGTAACCAGCGATGATTTCAAGGTGATAGACGGTCACCCCTATTTCGATACGAAATACGCGGAGTTCAATGCGCTAGAGGCTGCCAACGAATATATCAGACATACCTATCGTGAAGGCTGGAGCCTTCCGGAAATGCCGGTATAAGTATGAAACGATATATTATATTAGCACTATGTACGGTCATGCTCCTTGGGCAGGCCGTACAGCTGGCGGCGCAAAAAGCGGACTGGAAGGTGGGTATACAGACTTGGACTTTCCACAATCTTACGTTGATGGAGACCTTGGATAAGACCCAACAACTGGGCATGGGGTATGCGGAAGCTTTCTTTTTCCAAGAATTGGGTGCTCCGTTCCCAAAAGAGACCTATCTGAATTACGACTTGAGCGATGATAACTGCGCTTTATTACGCCACGAGTTCAAGATAAGGGGAATCAAGCCGATCGCCTTTGGTGTAGCCTCTTATGGGACTAACGAGGAATGGGATAAGTTCTTCGCATTCGCTCATAAAATAGGCGCACATATCGTGACTGTCGAACCGGAGTTAAACCAGTTGGACTACATCGAATCCCTCGCCAAGAAGTACGATATGGAGGTAGCGATCCATAACCATCCGAGTCCATGCATTTACGCAAGTGCCGAGGTGGTAGAGAAAGCGCTGAAAGGCCGTTCTCCCTTGATGGGAGTATGCGCCGATATCGGCCATTGGAAACGAGTGGGTGAAGATCCGCTCAAGAATCTCCAGAAGTTGTCCGGACGCATCAAGGTAGCACATTTGAAAGACCTCACCGACAAGATGGAAGACGCTACATGGGGAACCGGGATCTTACCGGTAAAAGCGTTCGTCAACGAGCTGAAGCGTCAGCATTTCAACGGGCTTATCTCCATCGAGTACGATGATTTCAAATCCGATATCCAAGAGATACGCAACAGCTTGGAATTCCTACAGAAATGCTCTAAATAAAGGCATACTCTTCCTTTAAAAACACCTATATCGGCATAGGCCCACACGTATATACGTATAGGCTTACGCCGATATTAATATGGGCCTACACGTATATACGTATAAGCCCACACCAATATATGCATAAAAAGTCGTTATTAAAACAATGGATTATCCACCTTTTCTCTCAGCAACGCCAGATCCACCACCTGTTGAATGTCACTCACATAATGGAACACCAAGCCTTTCAAATACTCCGGTTTAATCTCATTGATATCCTTCTCATTCTCCTTGCAAAGAATCAATTCCTTAATCCCGGCACGTTTAGCCGCCAAGATCTTCTCTTTGATACCTCCCACGGGAAGCACTTTGCCACGCAACGTGATCTCGCCTGTCATAGCCAAGTTCTTTTTCACCTTACGCTGAGTAAAGGCGGAGACAAGAGAAGTCACCATCGTTATTCCGGCACTCGGTCCGTCTTTCGGGATCGCCCCCTCCGGTACGTGGACATGCACATTCCAGTTCTCGAACAACTCCTCGTTGATATTAAACTGAGCCGCATGCGCATGGATATACTCAAGTGCCAACATGGCAGACTCTTTCATCACATCTCCCAGATTCCCGGTCAAAGTAAGCTTTGACCCCTTACCTTTACTTAAGCTCGACTCCACGAAAAGAATCTCACCACCAACAGCCGTCCAAGCTAATCCCGTAACCACGCCGGCATAGTCATTCCCTTGATATTTATCGCGGGAATATTCGACCGCCCCTAGATATTCATACAAATCCTCCGGCTTAATGCTCGTCGGGATAGGCTCGTCGCTAGCGACCTTACGGGCTAGCTTACGCATGATTTTGGCGATTTTCTTATCCAATTCCCGGACACCGCTCTCGCGTGTATAGGCTTCAACGATCACTTGTAAGGTTTTCTTGGGGAATTTCACGGAACCTTTCTTCAAGCCGTGTACATCCATCTGCTTAGGCACGAGATGCTTCGCTGCGATCTCTACCTTCTCCTCCATGATATAACCGCTCACCTCGATCAGTTCCATACGATCCAGCAATGGCTGGGAAATCGTATTCAAATTATTAGCGGTAGCGATAAACATCACCTTGCTTAAATCGTAATCGATATCCAGATAATTATCGTGAAACGCGTTATTCTGCTCCGGGTCCAAGACCTCCAATAAAGCGGATGCCGGATCCCCCTTGAAATCATTCGTGATCTTATCGATCTCATCTAAGATAAAGACAGGGTTCGATGTTCCCGCCTTCTGTATATTCTGGATGATACGTCCGCACATAGCACCGATATAGGTACGACGATGTCCGCGAATCTCGGCCTCATCATGCAATCCACCTAAAGAGACACGTACATATTTACGGCGCAAAGCCTCTGCGATGGAACGCCCCAATGAAGTCTTGCCGACTCCCGGAGGACCGTACAAACAGATAATCGGAGATTTCATATCCCCTTTCAGCTTCAATACCGCCAGATGCTCGATAATACGCTCTTTCACCTTCTCCAAACCATAATGATCACGATCTAAGACCTTCTGGGCATGAGACAAGTTGAAATTGTCCTTACTATACTCGTTCCACGGCAAGTTAACGATATTCTGGACATATTGCGTCTGTACGGAATAATCCGGAGATTGCGGATGCAATCGTTCCAATTTTCGCAATTCCTTCTCAAAGACCTGCGCTACCTCGGCAGGCCATTTCTTACGACTGGCTTTCTCCCGTAATTCTTTTATCTCCAACTCATTGATATTCCCGCCCAATTCCTCTTGAATCGTCTTGATTTGCTGTTGAAGGAAATATTCTTTTTGTTGTTGATTGATATCCTCATGTGTCTTCATCTGGATGGAAGCTTTCAACTCCACCAGCTGATACTCGCGGTTCAAGATAAAAAGTAACCGATACGCACGCTCTTTTAAGTCCCCGATCAATAACAATTGCTGTTTCTCGGCCGATCCACTCGGTATATTGCTACAAGAGAAATTGACCACATACAAGACATTCTTATTATTCTTGATCGAGAAGATCAAATCCCGGGGAGGTTCAGCCACGGCCCCAAGCATCTTGATGGTCAAATCCTTGATCGTTGAGATCAAAGCCTCGAACTCGCGGTCTGTCTTGTCCGGCTTCGTGTCCTCCAACACGGTGATCTTACCGGAAAGATACGGATCTGTCTCGGTCAACTCATTCAATTCAAAGCGTTTCTTACCTTGAAGAATAACAGTAGTGCTACCATCTGGCATCTCTAAGACACGAACGATGTCAGCGATTACCCCGGTAGTATATAAATCCTCTAAAACCGGATCTTCCGTATCCATCTCTTTCTGGCAAACAACTCCGATCAAACTCTTTTTATGTACAGCCTCTTTGATCAGGCGCATCGATTTAGGACGCCCGATAATCACCGGCATGGCTACACCCGGAAAGAGTACCATATTCCTTAACGGAAGAATGGGTATAGTGTCTCCAACTTTCTCTATTCCTTCTGTGAAATCCTCATCTACATCGCATTCTGTAAGAATTGGCATTACGATACCAATATTGTCATCCAAGTCATCAAACGAATTCTGGCAAAATACTCTCGTCTTTTCTTTCATATATACATTCATCATTGTATATGTTAATACAATAAACGTGCCAAAGTTACAGCTTTTCATTCAATTCTTACTAATTTCGCGGCATACAATCGATAGAGATATGGCAAATCCTTATTTTCAATTCAAGAAATTTACGGTATGGCACGATAAATGTGCCATGAAAGTCGGAACGGATGGCGTTTTGCTTGGGGCATGGGCTAGCACAGAGAGATGTCAGAGGATTTTGGATGTGGGAACCGGAACGGGATTGATCGCCCTCATGCTGGCGCAGCGTAGCACCGCGATTTTAGACGCTATCGATATAGATTCAGACGCATGTTTACAAGCTCAGGAAAACATCGCGAAATCGCCTTTCGCCAACCGGATACAAGTCTATCAAACCTCGCTCTCCGAATATATGCCGGATGAGAATATCAAATATGACTTGATCGTATCCAACCCACCCTATTTTATTGATTCATTGAAATGCCCGGATACTAAACGTAATCTAGCCCGGCATACGGATACTCTATCACTCCCGGATTTATTGCGTGATAGCCGCAAACTGTTGGCACCCGAAGGAAATATCGCCTTGGTGCTTCCCTTCGAGCAACGGGAGTCTTTAATAGACATCGCTCGAGAAGAGTCTTTGTCTCCATCGAGAGAAGCCCACGTTTCCCCCATACCGGACGCCCCTCCTAAGCGTTTATTAATAGAACTCTCAGCGACGCCGGTAGCAAAGCCCAAGTCGTCTCATCTGACTCTAGAAATCGAGCGGCATCGATATAGCGAAGAATTCACCGCTATAGCTAAAGACTTTTACTTGAAAATGTAAGGAAGCTTTTTATCGAAGAAGCGAGTTACCTCGTCAAATAAATTATGTACCTCCTTGGTGAAAGACACAACCTCCGGAGTCAGCACATGTAAGGCTTTTGGTTCCACCGTAATATCGATACGGCGATCTGCCATGATCGGTTCTCCATCCAAGTGCATCACGCCCGGATGTTGGCGAATAATCGTGACTTGCTGGGCTTTCATCGTCTTAATCTTACTATTCCGATCAATCTGTTTGGTAAACAATTGAATGGCCAAAGGAGCGATATCCAATGGCATAAAAGGGGATAAGATCGTAACGTCCATCCGTCCGTCCTGTATATTCGCGTGCGGAGCGATAAACGCGTTATTACCATATTGCGAAGCATTCGCGCAAGCGACTAGAAACGCCTTCTCCTTGATCGTCTGATTATCCACCACCAATTCATAAGGCTCAGGCTTATAGCTCAGATACTCCTCTATCGTATTCTTTATATAAGTAAGAGAGCCGCGCCGTTTCTCATTCGCGAATTTCTGGCTGACGGCGGCATCAAAACCGACTCCACAGGTACAGAAAAAGACCTGTCCGTTCGCCCGGCAGCAATCTATCGTCGTAACATGCCCTTTCGCGATCAGATCGATAGCTCTTTTCACGTCCATCGGTATGTGCAATTCTCTAGCTAAGCCATTGCCCGAACCTTTCGGGATGATACCTAAGATCGCATTCGAATGGATCATAGCTCTCGCTATCTCATTCACCGTCCCGTCACCGCCTACCGCCAAAATATATTCAGCTCCCTCCTCTATGGCTTGCCGAGTCAACTCGCTGGCATGGCCTGCATACTCTGTAAAAGAAATGTTTAACGAACAGTTCTTTTTCGAGCAGATCCCTTCGATCATCTTAGGTATCTTGCGCTTCGACCCTACACCTGATATAGGGTTTATGATAGCTTGTACTTTTATATCCCGTTCGCTCATCCTCACTTCTTCTTTTTTATTTGAGAGGACAAAAATAATGCTTTTATAAAACTTTTAAAGCATTTCGACTACTATAAGTTATTTTTTTACTACTTTTGCGGCTGGATTTGCCGAAACATGGGATTATGTATGCGGCGAACCTGTGTTCTTTATTAGAATAAATAAATAGCGAGATAAATCATTCTCTTTTATAATAATATGAAACTTTTACAAGAGAAACTAGCAAAGTACGACGCTCCTCAAAGAGCCATGGCAATGGGAATCTATCCTTACTTCAGGGAAATCCAGAGCGATCAGGACACGGAAGTTCTAATCAGCGGGAAGAAAGTCTTGATGTTTGGTTCTAATGCGTACTTAGGATTAACCAATCATCCTAAAGTAAAAGAAGCAGCGATCGAGGCCATTAAAAAGTATGGTACAGGTTGTGCCGGCTCACGTTTCTTAAACGGAACGTTGGACTTACACCTCCAGTTGGAAAAACGTTTAGCAGAATTTGTTGGTAAAGAAGACGCCATCGTATACTCTACAGGTTTCCAAGTTAATCTAGGTGTTGTATCCTGTATCACCGGACGTGAGGACTATATCCTTTGGGATGAGTTGGATCATGCATCCATTATCGAAGGACATCGTCTTTCTTTCTCCACGAAATTGAAATTCAAGCATAACGATATGGACTCCTTGGAGAAACAACTCCAGAAATGCGAGCCAGACAAGGTGAAACTTATCGTTATCGACGGTGTCTTCAGCATGGAAGGTGATGTCGCTAAATTACCGGAAATCGTAGCTCTCGCAAAGAAATATAACGCAAGTGTAATGGTTGACGAGGCTCATGGTATCGGTGTATTCGGTGATCATGGCCGCGGTACTTGTAATCACTTCGGCGTTACGAACGATGTTGATTTGATCATGGGAACTTTCAGTAAGTCTTTCGCTTCTATCGGTGGTTTTATCGCATCGGACGAACCGGTTATCAATTACTTACGTCACCACTCCCGTTCCTATATCTTTAGCGCAAGCAATACGCCTGCCGCTACTGCCGCAGCGAACGCGGCATTAGATATCATGTTAAGCGAACCGGAACGTATCCAACATTTATGGGATTTGACTCATTACGCATTGGATGGTTTCCGTAACATGGGTTGTGAGATCGGACATACTTCTACCCCGATCATCCCGTTGTTTATCCGTGACAACGACTTGACATTCCTTATCGTAAAAGAATTATTTGAGGCCGGAATCTTCGTAAACCCGGTAGTAGCTCCCGCAGTTGCTTCCGAGGATACACTGATCCGCTTCTCCCTTATGGCTACCCACACGAAAGAGCAACTAGATTACGCTTTGGAGACAATCCACAAGGTATTCAAGAGCCATGGGTTGGTAGACTAATCGTGTAAATATATAAGAAAAGGCCCGAAGGTTAGGTATAACACCTATCTTCGGGTCTTTTTTATAACTGAAAAAATCATAACTATGATTTTGAATGGGAATAAATCACTATTTTTGCATATTTAGATAAATTGGGTGGTTATGTCGATGGCCCTCTTACAAATTAAAAATAAATGGATTTCATATTAGATAAAGGAAGTAGCCACATGGGCTGCAAAGGTTGCAGCAAAAGGCAAAACAATAAACTGAATACCTATGATTGGTTGTGCGATGTACCCGACGCGGAAGGCTCGACTGATTTCGTAGAGGTTCAATTTAAAAATACCCGCAAAGGGTATTACTTGAATAGTGCTAAAATACCTTTGGAAAAAGGTGATATAGTAGCCGTAGAGGCAAGTCCCGGTCATGATATCGGTACGGTTTCTTTAACGGGTAAATTGGTTCTGCTGCAAATGAAGAAGAACAATGTGCGCACGGAAGCCGAGCCTAAACGGATTTACCGAAAGGCAAAACCGACCGATATCGAGAAATATGAGGAAGCAAAAGCAAAGGAACATGCCACCATGATTCGCTCGCGGCAAATCGCGGCCGATTTAGGATTGAATATGAAAATCGGTGATGTAGAGTATCAAGGTGACGGTAATAAGGCGATCTTTTATTATATAGCGGATGAACGTGTAGATTTCCGTCAACTAATTAAAGTGCTAGCGGAGGCTTTTCGTGTTCGTATCGAGATGAAGCAGATCGGTGCTCGTCAAGAAGCCGGACGTATCGGTGGTATCGGCCCTTGCGGTAGAGAACTTTGCTGTTCCAGTTGGATGACAAGTTTTGTATCGGTCGCTACCGGAGCTGCCCGTTATCAAGATATTTCCATGAATCCCCAGAAATTGGCCGGACAATGCGCTAAATTGAAATGTTGTATCAATTATGAGGTAGATACATATGTGGAAGCCCAGAAACGCCTTCCTTCCCGGGAAATTGTCTTGGAGACCAAAGATAATAATTACTATCATTTCAAGACGGATATTTTCAAACGGGAAATTACCTATTCTACGGATAAATCATTTGCGGCTAATCTTATCACGATTCCGGCAAGCCGTGCTTTCGATGTCATTAACATGAATAAGAAAGGCATGAAGCCGATATCTCTAGAGGCGGATACGAAGCCACAACCACCGAAACGAGACGCTCAAGATATTCTTGGGCAAGAAAGCGTCACACGTTTCGACTCTGTTAAAAAGAAAAAGAAAAAACGTCCTGCCAACAAGAATAATGGCGAGAACAATGGAAACGGGAACGGAGCTAACACCACTGCGACGGCAGTTACCAACACCGACGCACCTGTTTCTGAGAATAAGAACAACGGAGGAAACGGAGCCGGTGGCAATAATCGCCGCAACGGAGGAAATAATAGGAATAGCAATCGGGAGAATAACCGAGACAGAGAGAATAACCGGGAGAATAACAAAGATAATAGCCGGGAAAACAGTCGGGAGAATCGGGAGAACAACCGTGATAATAACAGGGAGAGCAACCGAAACAATCGCCCGAAACAAAGGCCGAGAGCTAATAACGATAAGCAATCCAACAATGACAAGCCTGCGAATAATGACAAACCTCAGCAACCGATCAAACAGGCCAGACCTGATAAAACGGAGAATAGGCCAGAGACAAAGCCTGAGGCTTAAAAAGTTCATTGCCGCCTGTGTAACATGCTTCTTATGCTTCTCTTGCGAGAATGAAGCTGTATACGATCAGTATCAAGCTATCCAGAACACCTCGTGGGAGAAGAATAAGGAGTACTATTTCACTTTCTTGATTGAGGATATATCGGTTCCGTACGACCTAACCTTGGAAGTACGGAACAATAATATGTATCCGTATCAGAACCTATGGGTATTTTGCAGCGAGGAACTTCCGATAGGTCCTTTAAAAAGGGATACGATCGAATGTATGTTAGCTGATGAGTTTGGGAAATGGTATGGGGACGGGATCTCCCTGTTTCAATCCAGTTTCCCGATACGGTCTGCTTACTATTTCCCCGTTAAAGGGCAATATACCTTTAGCTTCCGGCAGGGGATGCGTAACGACCAACTTCCGGGCATTCAGGAAATCGGCTTACGGGTCTTACCTTCTTCCACTAACGCTCCTTCCGGGAAGCGTCCAAACGAAGAAAAATAAACAATAAGATCGTAAATCCCCAGAGCGAGGAACCTCCATAGCTAAAGAAAGGCAAGGGAATGCCGATAACCGGAGTCAATCCCGTCACCATGCCGACATTAATCGCCAGATGGAAAAAGAATATGGAGGCTACGCTATAGCCATAGACTCGCCCGAAAGCATTATCTTGCCGCTCCGCCAATACAATCAGACGAAGAATAAAAAGTCCAAATACGATCAATACGGCAGAGGCTCCCAAAAAGCCTTGCTCCTCGCCTACCGTACAAAAGATAAAATCCGTATCCTGTTCCGGCACATACTTCAATTTGGTCTGCGTCCCATTCAAGAATCCTTTTCCGGATAATCCTCCGGAACCGATAGCGATCTTGGATTGATTCACATTATACCCCGCCCCGCTAGGATCATCCTCCAAGCCTAAAGAGACTTTAATACGAATTTGTTGGTGAGGTTCCAATATGTCATTAAACACATAATCCACAGAAAACAGGAAACCGATAGAACCTAAAGCGAACAGAGCGATTAACGCATAATGCCATACCCAGTTTCGAATGGATAAATAGAATAAATAGATTGACGCGGCTCCTACCAAGCCTATCGATATCCAAGCGAAGTTTACCGGGACAAACAAAGAAACGACATACCCGATCAAGAATGTCGAAGCAATTCCCCCAAGCATGATCTTAACGCTTATATAATCCTTACGGACACTCCCAACTAATCCCATGGTTATTAATAAGACAAGGCAAGAGACGATTAATTCACCCAATGGGGTAATACCCACCATCACCTCTGAATATTTCATTCCCGTAACGAAAAAGACGACCGCACAAACTCCTATCAACAAAATATATCCAGTCATTCCTTCCCGGTATAACATCAGAAAGAATGCCAAGTAAACCAATGCCGACCCCGTCTCTTTCTGTAAAAGAATACAAACCATCGGCAAGAAGATCAAGAACAAAGTGATTGAGAAATTCTTGACCGTCGTTAGCTTAAAGCCATAGCCATTCATAAACTTCGCCACGGCCAAAGCGGTAGCGAACTTAGCCAACTCCGCTGGTTGCAAACGGATAGGTCCCAATACGAGCCAAGAATGCGATCCCTTGATATTAGGTGCTAAAAATATAGTGGCGATCAACAATACGATCACGCACGCATAGATCAGATAGGCGAATATATCGAAGAAGTCACTTTCCAGCATCAATATGACGAAAATAAGGGCGAGTGAGGTACCGATCCAAATCATCTGCATCCCCGGACGGCCCGACGGGTCGAACAAGCCAACGTTATCAAACTCGTAGCTCGCCCCACAAATACTAAACCAACCGGCGATTACCATAATCAAATACAACAAAATGGTAATCCAGTCTACCGACTTCCATATTTCCGTTTTCCTATAGCGCATTGTTCGGTAGTATTACGGCATTCATAATATATTCCTCCGTCGCCTTGTTAGCCTCGGATATTTCTCCTTTCAAATATTTCTCCAACATCAATTTACCGATAGGCACCGCATAGGTAGCACCGAATCCGGCGTTTTCCACAAACACGGCAATGGCGACCTTCGGCTTTTGATAAGGAGCGAATCCCATAAAAATAGAATGGTCCTTACCATGCGGATTCTCCGACGTTCCCGTCTTTCCACAAACCTCAATATCCGGTAAAGCCGCCCCACGACAGGTTCCACCATAAGCGGTTCCCGTAACAGCCCCTCGCATACCCTCGGCAATATAACTATAATAATGCGTATCCACCGATGTATAATGCCTCTTACTATATAATGTATCCAGCGGAGTGTCTTGAATCTCTTTTACGACATGCGGAGTAATATAATATCCCCGATTAGCGACAGTAGCCGCCAAATTACAGATTTGCAAAGGCGTAGCCAATATCTCACCCTGACCGATAGCGATCGAGATAACCGTACTGGAATTCCAACGTCCCCGGTACACCTTATCGTAGAACTTACTATTCGGAATGAACCCTCGCTTCTCTCCCGGAAGATCAATTCCCAACTTATAGCCATATCCCATTGAGACCATGTGATTCTTCCAAACCTCAAAAGCCTCCTGTACCGAGGGATATCGCTTCCGGCTGTCGATCATATCATGCAGTCCCCAAGGGAAAAAAGAGTTACAAGAGGTCGCCAACGCCCCGACCAGATTCAGAGGAGACGGATGCCCGTGGCAAGCCGGCTTACCACCCCGGAAGGTGTATCCATGCGCACAGGTATATTGAGTTTCCGGGGTAATCACACCTTCTTGCAAGAAGATCAAACCTTGGGTCGGTTTAAAAGTAGATCCGGGAGGATATTGCGCCATGAGCGGACGGTTGAACAGAGGTTTCAACGGGTCCTTCTGCAAAGCCACGTAGTTCTTTCCCCGCTGGCGCCCGATCAAGATACTCGGATCATACGTAGGGGCGGAAACCATACAAAGCACCTCCCCTGTCTCCGGCTCTATCATCACGATACCCCCTAATTTATTCTGCATTAACTTCTCCCCATAAGCCTGCAAGTCCATATCCAAGGATAATTTCAAGTTTTTGCCGGATTCCGGCTGGATATCGTGCAGGCCTTCCTCGTATCGCCCCTTGATACGTCCGTGAGCGTCACGCAACAGGATCTCGACACCCTTCACGCCCCGCAAATATTCCTCGTACGATTGTTCGATCCCGGTCCTGCCGGAGTAATCGCCTTGTGTATAATAAGAGTCACTCTCTATATCTTTCCGGTTTACCTCGCCGATATTTCCCAGCACAAGAGCGGCATTGGGATACTCGTATTGGCGGATCGTGCGATTCTGTATATAGAAGCCGGGAAATTTGTATAACTTCTCCTGCAACACGCCATATTCCTGCGCGGAAAGCTGGTTCATAAATACTTGAGGGACATAGGAAGAATAACCGGGATTTAACCGCCGGTTCTTAATATCCGCTATACGTTTGAGGAATTGCTCTTTCGTGATGCCCAGCACATCGCAGAAATCGAGGGTATCGAAAGGCTGTATCTCACGCATGATAAGCATCACGTCGTAAGCGGGCTGGTTATAGACCAATAATTTACCATTACGGTCGTACATCATGCCTCGGGAAGGATATAAGGTCTTTTTCAAGAAAGCATTACTATCCGCCCAAGCTTTATAATCGTTGTCGACCACCTGAAGGATGAACAAACGGATAATAAAGATGATAACCAACAGGATCACCGCCCCACCTAAGACATAGCGCCTGTTCTCAAACTCATACTTGGTATTATTCTCCACTTTTCTGAGACTCTATATTGAATGCTTCTACCGTACAAATCAATAAGGTTGTCATCACCACGCTCGAGAGGATACGGACAACCAGAAACAACGGGTCAAATAAAGTCAACGACTCAATCACGAAAAGAGTCGTATGTTGTATCAACACAAACGATAACACATATCGGAAAAAGCCTCCGAAACCAAAGGTCTTATAAGACGGGTAAATACCTTCCGGCAAATCTTTCCCCATGAATACACGGATTAAGGGCTCCCTGCAAAATCCCGCCAATGTACAGGCGGCCGCATGCATACCCGGTGTGTTGCTGAACGTATCGATAACCACCCCGGCTATGAAAGAGAAGAAAACGACTTGCGTCCGTGAGCTACCGACCGGCATCTTAATAATGAAATAGAGATACAGAAACGGGGTAGCGATCCGCAAGAAATGAATGTTGTTCAAGATCAAGACCTGAATCAACACAAACACCACGAAATATATGAAACCACGCAGTAAATTATTAATCATTTCTTTTCGCCTCTTGTTCTACACCAATTTGCTCCGTCTGACGGAAATTCTTGATAATACGCACGTTGTTCAACGCTTGAAAATCCGTAGCCAGCTCGACCTGTAATGAATAGAAATTATCATCGTGTTGTTTCTCGAAATCAGCGACCGTACCTACGATAATACCCGAGGGGAATACGGCGGAGTAACCGCTCGTCACGATCGTATCGCCTTTCTGGAACTCCACATGGCGCGGCAACTCATCGAGGTTGGCGTACAGCGTATTGCGTCCATTCCAGCTTAATGACCCGAAATAACTACTACCTAATACCTTACAACTCAACCGGAACTTAGGATTCAGCAACGGAATGATCACGGAGAAATGATCGGAAACCGTCGATACGATACCCACCACACCTCGTTCCGAGACAACTCCCATATCGGGCATGATCCCGTCCAGCTTCCCTTTATCCACGGTAATATAATTAGACAAATGCGTGACACTGTTGTTCACTACATCCGCCACGACAAACGAATAAGGAAATTGCTCCGTCGAATCCGGCGCAAATCCCTTAAAACTAACCGTATCCGCAATCAGCGCATCTAACTGATCTTGCAGATCCAGCATTTGCAATTCCAACTGTCCGTTACGCTCCAATAACTCCTTATTGATATCCCGAAGATTCAAATAAGAAGTGACAGATCCGGATATCGAGGCGATATATCCTGTCACGACATTCGCTGAGCTGAATATAATATTCCGTTGGTACGCGTTATTACGATAGACCAACATCAACGAAACAGCCTCAAGCAGAATGAACAAAAACCAATGCCTCTTCCCGATCAGGAATTCTAGTAACTTACGCATAGGAATTGAAAACTGAAAGTTGAGAATTGAAAATTGAAAAGAACCAGACCTATCGGCTCGCTAATTTTCAACTTTCAATTCTCAATTCTCAATTATTTACTCTTATCGGATTAAGAAATTAAACTTCTCAATATTCTTCAAAGCGACTCCCGTACCTTTCGCCACGGCATGCAACGGATCCTCGGCGATATGGAACTGGATATTCATCTTATCCCGCAAGCGCTTATCCAAACCGCGAAGCATAGCACCACCGCCAGCCAAATAGATACCATTTTTCACGATATCGGCATATAACTCGGGAGGGGTTTGCTCCAAGGCACTCAAGATAGCCGCCTCGATCTTCGAGATAGACTTATCCAAACAGTGGGCGATCTCCTGATAAGAGACGGGTACCTCCATAGGTAAGGCAGTCATCTGATTCGGGCCGTGAACCACGTAATCCTCCGGAGCGTCTTCCAATACCGTAAGCGCAGAACCCACGTTGATCTTGATACGCTCGGCCATACGCTCACTCACCTTCACGTTGTGTTGGCGACGCATATACTCCACGATATCAGCCGTTAAATCGTCACCCGCCATACGGATTGATTTATTCGACACGATACCACCTAAGGATATGACAGCGATCTCGGTAGTACCACCGCCTATATCCACGATCATATTACCCTCGGGGGCCAAGACATCTATACCGACACCGATAGCGGCAGCCATCGGCTCAAAAACCATGTACACATCACGTCCACCGGCATGCTCGGCAGAGTCTCGCACGGCACGTATCTCTACCTCCGTACTACCAGAAGGGATACCAATCACCATACGTAAGGATGGAGCGAACCAGCGCTTCCTTCCGCTCGCCATCTTGATAAAGCCGCGAATCATTTGCTCGGCAGCGTAGAAATCCGCGATAACTCCCTCACGAAGCGGTCGTACGGTACGAATATTCGGGTGCGTCTTCTCGTACATCTCACGGGCCACCTTACCGACAGCCAGCACCTTGTCCGAGCGAGCATCCAAAGCAATCACCGAAGGTTCGTCTACCACCATCTTATCATTACACGTGATAATGGTATTGGCGGTACCCAAATCTATGGCAACTTCTTGTGTGAAAGAAAACAATCCCATTAGTCTTATTATTAATGTTTAAAATGACGAACACCTGTCTTCACCATAGCCAAACCATGTTGGTTACAGTACTCGACAGACAACTTATCATTGATAGAGCCTCCCGGCTGGATTACGGCCGTGATACCTGCTTGGTCTGCGATCTCAACGCAATCGGGGAACGGGAAGAAAGCGTCGGAAGCCATCACGGCGCCATTCAAGTCGAAGCCGAATGATTTAGCCTTCTCTATGGCTTGTCTCAAAGAGTCCACACGAGAGGTCTGCCCGATACCGCTGGCGCAAAGCTGCTTGTTCTTCACCAAGGTGATCGCGTTGGACTTGCTGTTCTTCACGATTTTGTTGGCGAACAACAGGTCCTCAACCTCCGAGGCTGTCGGCTGCTTATCCGTCATAGGCTCCAAATCAGCCTTACCTTGGATGCTCAAGTCCTTCTCCTGCATCAAGACACCATTCAATAAAGAACGGAACTGCATCGGGCAAGTCTTGCAATCCTTACGGATCAAGATGATACGGTTCTTCTTCTGTTGAAGTACCTCCAATGCGTCAGCGTCGTAAGCCGGGGCGATAATCACCTCGAAGAAGATCTTATGGATCTCCTCGGCCACTTCCTTGTTAATCGTAGTATTCGTGATCAAGATGCCACCGAAAGCGGAAACTGGGTCACCGGCCAAAGCCTCTTTCCAAGCCTCAACCACATTACCGCGGGAAGCGATACCGCAAGCGTTATTATGTTTTAAGATAGCGAACGTCAGCTCGTCGAACTCATCGATCAAGTTCACGGCAGCGTCGATATCCAATAAGTTGTTGTAAGAAATCTCTTTTCCATGGATTTGATCGAACATATCGTTAAACTTACCATAGAACTTAGCGGCTTGATGAGGATTCTCGCCATAACGCAAATGCATCGGACTATCTACCGTTGCACGGAAATGGGAACCTTCGCGGCCATCAAAATAATTGAAGATAGCGGAGTCGTAACCCGAGGAAACGGCGAACGCCTCTTTGGCGAACCATCTACGATCCTCGATGCTTGTCTCAGCGCCCTTCTCGTTCAAAAGATCCATCAACGGCTGGTATTGAGCCTTGGAAGCTACGATTACCACATCCTTGAAGTTCTTCGCGGCGGCACGTATCAAAGAGATACCGCCTATATCTATTTTCTCAATAATCGCTTGTTCCTCAGCGCCGGAAGCGACAGTCTCCTCGAAAGGATATAGGTCAACGATAACCAAGTCGATCTCCGGGATCTCATATTCGGCTAATTGTTTCTGGTCATTCTCGTTCTCGCGGCGAGCCAAGATACCACCGAACACCTTCGGATGAAGCGTCTTCACACGACCGCCCAAAATAGACGGATAAGAAGTCAAGTCCTCTACCGCATCACAAGGCAAACCCAATGACTCGATAAATGATTGAGTACCACCTGTTGATACAAAGCTCACACCCTCGCTATGCAATTTCTTTAGGATTTCGTCCAGCCCGTCTTTGTGAAACACAGAGACCAAGGCACGTTTCATTCGTTTCGTTGCAGCCATCTTTCTATTTTCGTTTACTTTAATGTTTTAGAGCACAAAAGTAGATATTTATTTCCAATCCAGCCTTATTATTCAGATAAAAACAAGGCAACCATACCAAATTTCATCCATAGCCAAAGAAACATGAATCCATCGCACATGATACGGGAGACGGGGCACGCCCCGTCTCTACAACATATGACATTGCCCTAAGATAATGAGATTTCCTTTGTTAATAATAGAAGATCGCCCAATTTGACATTCTGACATTTTGTATTCTAAAGCTCCAGAGAATCGAATATTTCGCCCCAGAGTACAGTCGGCTTCCAAATTTGAGAATAAAAATCCGCAATTAGTTATCTTCCAAGGATATATCGTTTTTGGAGCTTTTATTCTAGCGAGGATTCCCGTCTCTTATCACCCTCAAACATACAAACAATAGACTTCTTATTCGAAAACAATAGACTTTTCACTCGAAAACAATAGCATTCGTAGTCGAAAGCAACTAACAACGCCGCCGTAAACACCCTACAACTGGATCGTAACAACCTTACAATGCCTATCCGCAGCATGAAAAGACAACCAAATCCTCTCTTTTCTCCCCTCTATTCCCGCTATTTCAGTCTATTCAAAGGAATGGCTTGTCAGCGAAAAGCGCCCATTCCAAGCAAAAAGCCACGAATAAGCGAATTACGCAGACAAGCCATTTTAGTGATGAGAACTATCGTCCACCAGTAATCAGCAATAAAAAGGAAGGGACACACCGCCTCATCCCGCCATACAAAGCGAGTCCGATCCCTATCACCACACAGGCAGATCCCAAATACAAGCCTATCACCTCTAACTCAGACCCCGGAGGGAGATACCGAACCACCACCTTGATAGCCAACGCCAACGGCATCCCATGATAAGCATAAACAAAGAAGCTGCTCCCCGCCAGAAAACCGCTTACCCGACAAAGCCCTCGCTCCAAACAGGTCGCCGTGAGGCTGATAAAGCACACGCACCCCACGATAATCCCCACGTTATGCAGGTATCGGCACCATGGTTCTCCCATAAAACAGAGGTCGCACACAGCCAAAATCGCATAAAGCCCTACTATGCAGCAAATAAGCGATAGGGGTCTTACACATATTCTACCTCCTTTAATATCTGCTGGCCAATAAAAGGGCTTAACCCTTTAAGGGTGACTATGTCCACTTTCAATCTGTCAAAAAGCTTCTCTAATATCTCACAAGCCAAAAGGAAATTGGAATAAGTCTCTTTATCATCCTCAAAGTCGATCAATATATCCACATCACTACTTTCCGTATTGCTCTCACGAACAGTAGAGCCAAAAAGCCCCAACTGCTTTACACCGCAACTCTGCGACAAAGGCTGCTTTGCTTTCCGAAGAAGAGATATGACAGATTGTTTATTCATTACACAATTGGATATTAATGTATAATGCAAAGATAAGCAATATTTTTCGTACCTTCTCATTTAAACCGCGTATCGTTTGCTTAAATGAGATTAATATACTTACTTTGCGATAAATAAACTTTTAATCAAACTATTAAACTATGGATATACTAAATTCTCATTTACCTTTGTCTATAACTACTCAAAGCAACTACAAATGACACAAAAAGAATCTATCCGCTTATTCGAAGAAAGAAAAGTTCGCGCCATATGGGATGACGAACAAGAGGAATGGTATTTCTCGATCGTTGATGTTATATCTATTTTAACAGATAGCCCCAACCCTCGAAAATACTGGAGTGTATTAAAAACCAGAATGAAAAGAGAAGGTAGCGAGTTGACTACAAATTGTAGTCAACTGAAAATGCAGGCCGCTGATGGCAAGAAATATTTAACCGACGTAGCCAATACCGAGCAACTCTTCCGCCTTATCCAATCAGTACCATCTCCAAAAGCAGAACCTTTTAAGTTATGGATCGCCCAAGTAGCGAAGGAACGTTTGGATCAAATGCAAGACCCGGAATTGTCTATCGAGCAAGCCATGGCCGATTATAAACGATTGGGCTATTCGGATAATTGGATCAACCAACGATTGAAATCCATCGAGATACGGAAAGATCTAACAGACGAATGGAAGAAGAGAGGACTGGAAGAAGGCCTCCATTTCGCTACATTAACCGACATAATCTATAAGTCATGGTCCGACATGACCTCCAAGGAATATAAACGATTCAAAGGATTAAGAAAAGAGAATCTTCGAGATAATATGACAAACAAAGAGCTTGTATTAAACATGCTGGCCGAGTTATCTACCAAGGAAATATCAGAAGCATCGGAACCAGACACCTTTAGCGAGCACATAAATGTCGCCCAACAAGGAGGCGAGGTGGCTCGTAACGCCCGATTAGAGCTGGAAGCCAAAACCGGGAAAAGCGTTATCTCACCGCTCAACGCCCAAAAGATAATTAGCCTAAAAAAGGGAGAGAACGAGCGGGATGTATGACATCCAATGATAAGATAAACAATATTTTTCGTACCTTTGCATCCTCAATCGCAATTTAATAGGTATACGAAATATGATAACAGTTAACAATCTGGACGTACAGTTTGGAAAACGCATCCTTTTTCAGGATGTGAACATGAAGTTTACACCGGGCAATTGCTACGGTATTATCGGTGCTAACGGGGCCGGAAAATCTACGTTTCTCCGTGTAATCAGCAAGCAATTGGACCCTACCAGAGGTAGCGTTAACCTAGGACCGGGCGAACGCCTTTCCGTATTGAGCCAAGATCACTTCGCGTTCGATGAATATACGGTAATGGATACCGTATTGATGGGGCACACGACCTTATGGGAGGTGATGAGCGAGAAAAACGCCCTTTACGAGAAACCTGATTTCAGCGACGCCGACGGTATCCGCGTATCGGAACTGGAAGAGAAATTCGCAGAGATGGAAGGCTGGAACGCAGAGAGCGACGCCGCCAACCTATTGAGCGGACTAGGCATCAAGGAGGATTTGCATTATATGTATATGAAGGACTTGAGCGGTAAGCAGAAAGTACGTGTCTTATTGGCCCGTGCCTTGTTCGGACAGCCCGATAACCTATTATTGGATGAGCCGACGAACGACTTGGACCTTGAGACGGTTTCTTGGTTGGAGAATTATCTCTCTAATTTCGAGCATACCGTATTGGTTGTTAGCCACGACCGTCACTTCCTCGACTCCGTTTGTACGCATACCGTGGATATCGACTTTGGTAAATTACAATTATTCGCCGGAAACTATAGCTTCTGGTACGAGTCTAGCCAGTTAGCCCTTCGTCAACAGCAGAACCAGAATAAGAAAGCCGAGGAGAAGAAGAAAGAGTTGGAAGAATTTATCCGCCGTTTCAGCGCCAACGTAGCGAAGTCCAAGCAGACCACCAGTCGCAAGAAGATGTTGGAGAAGCTGAATATCGAGGAGATCAAACCGTCCTCACGCCGCTATCCGGGAATCTTGTTCACGCCTAACCGCGAACCGGGCAACCAGATCCTAGAGGTGAAAGGATTGTCGAAGAGTATCGACGGACAGGTATTGTTCAAGGACTTGAACTTCTTCGTGGAGAAGGATGACAAGATCGTATTTATCAGTCACGACCCTCGTGCCATGACCGCCTTGTTCCAGATCATCAACGGTGAGGAGAAAGCGGATGCCGGTACGTATCAATGGGGACAGACGATCACGACCTCTTATCTTCCTCTCGATAACTCCAAATATTTCAATACAGATATCAACCTGCTCGATTGGTTATGCCAGTTCTCGCCGGATACTAACGAGGTATTCTTGAAAGGCTTCCTCGGACGTATGTTGTTCTCGGGCGAGGAGCTTATGAAAAAGGTAAGCGTACTTTCCGGAGGTGAGAAGATGCGTTGTATGATCTCACGTATGATGCTCACCGACGCCAACTGCTTGATCTTGGATACTCCGACCAACCACTTGGACTTGGAATCCATCCAAGCCTTCAATAATACGTTGAAGACATTCAAGGGAAATATCCTGTTCTCCAGTCATGACCACGAGTTCATACAGACTGTATCGAACCGTATCATCGAGCTGACTCCTAACGGTATCATCGATAAGATGATGGATTACGATGATTACATCACAGATCCGGCTATCGCGGAGTTACGGGAAAAGTTATATTCGAAATGAAAAAAAGATTATTATTCATACTAATCGTTTTTATCGCATGGCTACCGGTTTTTGTTATTCAAAAACCGGTATTTATGTTTTATCAGCATGCGTTGTCCGAGACTTGTACCTTCACGGACTTCCTACAGGTTATGCTTCATGGGCTGAAGCTGGATTGCACGATAGCGGGATACCTTACCGCCATCCCTCTCCTATTGACTCTAGCATCAGTTTGGCTTCCGGGCGCTTGGTTGAAGAAGGTATTGAAAGGGTACTTCTTGATCATGGGAATTCTGGTATCTGCGATCTTCTCCGTAGATGTGGCTTTATACAGCTTTTGGGGATTCAGGTTGGACGCTACTTTATTCTTCTACCTCCAATCGCCTGCCGATGCGATGGCGAGTGTTCCGTTGGGATTGTTCTTTATCCAATTATTGGTATTCGTGGCATATGCGCTAGGTATCTATGCTTGGTTCACCTTCATCCTCCGGTTCGCACCAGTAAAGCCTAGCTTTCCACCTACGGGATTGGAACAATTGGGAAGTACTTTCGCCATCCTCTTAGCGGGGGGAATATTGTTTATTCCGATCCGGGGAGGCGTAACTACGTCTACGGCGAATGTCGGCATGGTTTATTTCAGCCAGAACCAGTTCTTGAATCATTCGGCGATCAACCCGTGTTTCAGTCTGATAGCCTCATTGAGTAAGCAACAGGATTTTGCCTCGCAATTCGATTTCTACCCGGAGGAAAAGCGGAAAGCCTTATTCGATACGCTCATTCAAGCCCAAGACTCCTTATGCCCGGGAGATTCCATACCTACAGAGCCTGTCAAGCTATTGACAACGACTCGTCCCAATATTCTCATTATCATCATGGAGAGTTTCACGGCAAATGCTATCGAGGCTGTTGGCGGTGAGCCGGGAATTACGCCGAACTTGAATCGGCTGAGCAAAGAGGGTGTATTATTCACGAACCTATATGCCAACTCGTTCCGTACCGATCGAGGCTTAGTCTCCGTATTGAACGGCTATTTAGCCCAACCCACCACCTCCATCATGAAGTATCCGGTGAAAAGCCAGACCCTTCCATCTATCGCAAAGAGTCTTAACAAAGAAGGATATACGGCAGATATGCTCTATGGAGGTGATATCAATTTCACGAATATGCAAAGTTATTTCTATAGTTCCGGCTACAGCAAGATAACGGCAGACCGTGATTTTCCCTTGAGTAGCCGTCTGAGTAAATGGGGAGCAAACGACGATATCACGTTCTCGCATCTTTACGAGGATATCAAGCAAAGACCAGTCGACGGCAAACCTTGGTTAAGTACATTCCTAACATTAAGTAGCCATGAGCCATTCGAGGTCCCGTTTCACCATTTGGAGCATCCCTATCTAAACTCCGTCGCATTTACGGACAGCTGTATCGGCAATTTCATTGATACGTTCAAGGAACTGCCGGCATGGAAAAATACGGTAGTCATCTTTGTCTCCGACCACGGATACCGTTACCCTGAAAACATGCAGGAGTACGGACCTTTGCGTTTCCACATACCTATGCTATGGCTAGGTGGAGCGATCGCTGAACCTAAAGTGATCGATACGTACGCAAACCAGACCGATTTGGCAGCCACCTTATTAAATCAGATGGGTCTCCCCACGGATGAGTTCTCATTCAGCAAAGATATATTGAATCCTTGCGTCCCGCATTACGCCTTTTATACATTCAATAATGGATTTGGCTTTATAGACGAATCCGGTGTTTCCGTATACGACAATGAAGGGAACAAGATTTTAGTAGAAGAACCTGAAAGCGGAAACGAGACCCGCTTGGAGAAAGGAAAAGTCCTATTACAAACTTTATACGACGATCTGGGAAATCGATAACGACAGATATAAAAAGGCCGACTTACACAAGCCGGCCTTTTTTATTTATATTAAATATATTCTTACTTAGCGTAGCTTACCGCACGAGTCTCACGGATCACCGTGATCTTAACCTGTCCCGGATAAGTCATCTCATCCTGAATCTTCTTAGCGATCTCAGCGGACAAGTTCTCAGTGTCCTTATCATCAATCTTATCAGCGCCAACGATTACGCGCAACTCTCTACCCGCTTGGATAGCGTAAGTCTTGACAACACCCGGATACGATAAAGCCAATTGTTCCAAATCATTCAAACGCTTGATATAAGCCTCTACGATCTCACGACGTGCGCCCGGACGAGCACCTGAAATAGCGTCGCAAACCTGTACGATCGGAGCCAACAGCGTCTGCATCTCCACCTCATCGTGGTGAGCGCCTACGGCGTTGCAAATATCCGGTTTCTCCTTATATTTCTCGCAAAGCTTCATACCCAAGATAGCGTGCGGCAATTCCGGCTCATCATCGGGCACTTTACCAATATCATGTAACAATCCGGCACGTTTCGCTTTCTTCGGGTTCAATCCCAACTCGGAAGCCATCACGGCACAAAGGTTGGCCGTCTCACGAGCATGTTGCAACAAGTTTTGTCCATAAGAAGAACGATACTTCATCTTACCGATCATACGAATCAATTCCGGATGCAAACCGTGCACTCCCAAATCGATCACGGTACGCTTACCGGTCTCTACGACCTCGTCTTCCACTTGCTTCTTCACCTTCGTTACCACCTCCTCGATACGAGCCGGATGGATACGTCCGTCCTGTACCAATTGATGCAAGGCCAAACGAGCGATCTCACGGCGAACCGGATCGAATCCGGAAAGAACGATAGCCTCAGGCGTATCATCCACCACGATCTCAATACCGGTAGCGGCCTCCAAAGCACGGATATTACGTCCCTCACGACCGATGATACGGCCTTTGATCTCGTCCGATTCAATATGGAACACGGTAATAGAGTTCTCGATAGCCGTCTCCGTCGCTACCCGTTGGATAGACTGGATCACGATCTTCTTCGCCTCCTTATTAGCGGTCATCTTCGCCTCCTCGACGATCTCGTTGATGTAAGAAGCGGCTTGCGTCTTTGCCTCATCCTTTAAGGACTCGATCAAACGCTCTTTGGCTTCCTCGGCGGACAACCCGGAGATAGCCTCCAAATGCTCCACTTCCTTCTGATGAAGTTTATCCAAATCTTGCTTCTTCTTCTCCACCAACTCCAACTGAGAAGATAAATTCTCCTTTACAGCCTCTACCTCGTTATTCCTACGCTGTAACTCTTCCTGACGTTGATTCATCGTCAGTTCTCTTTGTTTCAATTTAGTCTCGACAGACTGGATCTTAGCGTTACGCTGTGATACCTGTTTTTCCAAGTCCGCTTTCAAATGAAGAAACTTCTCCTTTACTTCCAGCATCTTGTTCTTCTTTATCACCTCGGCCTCCTTCTCCGCCTCTTGAAGCACGGAGTCGTACTTCGACTTCAGAAGGAAACGCATGCCCAGCCACGCAAGCAACCCACCAATGATGAAGGTTACTATCGGTATGATTATATACATTCCAACCATTTAACTAATAATTTAAGATTCATTTATTTATATACAAAAAAAGCACTACCATCACACGGTCTCACCGTGCAAAGCAGTGCGGAAACTCTCTTCTTACAATATGTATGTTATTTCTTCAGATATCCTTCCAACTCGGTTGTAAGCTCCTGTATCTTATCCGTAAAAGGATTTGTATCATTCCGTTTTTCCAACTCCAGATTATGCATCGAGAGTTGAAAAGCCACCATGGCTAACAAATCTTTCGTATCCACCTCGACCGCGAAATGCTGCCTGTATTGAAGAATCTTGCTGTTGATCTGATCAGCGGCGGCACGCGCCAACTCTTCCTCATGACGTTTGATCGTAAGCGGATATTTCTTTCCGGCTATCACTATATTTATAAGAAATTCTTCGTCCATCGCTTCTATTCATTTAAAAGTGCGATGCACTTGTCTACTTCCCGCACTAATTTTGATAACCGCATCCGGGCGTTCTTCATCTCTTCCTCGTTCGTGGAAACAATTCGCGCCGTCAGCATGTTATCACATTTGGCATTCAATCCTTCAATCATATCCTTCGCCTGCCGCAACTCCTCGTCTTTAAGGCTCAAAGCAGCTGTAAGTTCGTCAATTCTACGTTTCTGCTGATCGCATAACGCCATCAAATCACGAACTCTAACCTCAAATACAGCTAACAATCTCTTATGATCTTCGGTCATTTCACACCAAATTCTACACAAAAGTAAGTTTTTGAATTGAATTAACCAACTGTAGACTTAATTATTTTGACAGAAAACGTATGGACAAATAAAAAGGCCGTCCAAAAAAATCGAACAGCCCTCCCTAATTCTTGTAAACGTTCCTCTTGTTTACACTAAAGAAACATACATTTCACCTTCAATCTCCTCGAAAGCTAATTTACCTTCTTTCGCCAACCAACCAAAAGCGGCGTACATATCTTTTTCCGCTTTAATCTTCGTGGCTTTCTTCACTGCCTTAAAACTCATTTTACCGCCTTCATTTAAAACGTTCCATACAAGGCCGGCGTTTGTACCAATTAATTCAATCATTTTATGATAACATTTGATTACTGGGGACAAATTTATAGATTAAATGATTAAAACAAAAGATTATAGATGTTTTTTAGCATAAAAGATGGACATTTTTCGCTTTGTAAACAATATTAACACGGTTATAACGTTATTTTTCCTCTGTTTTCTCGGCATATCAGTTCCGCTTCCACGTTTACCGCTGAGACATATCTTTTTAATAAGTCAACCGAGTAACCACCCGCTTCCAATAAGCCCTCCTTACCGGAATAACCATTCAGAATCATTAACAATGAAGTGGTCGACATTTCAATCTTGGTACGTTCCTCATCGCTGGTAGGCGTTCCGACACCCGCTACTCCATCCCTGTAGACTGGAAGACCGGCGATATTCAATTCACCACGTCCGATACCGTGATAAATTTCCCCCTCTTTTCCGACACCTAGTTCCAATCCGCCTACAATCTTATCTGCGTCAAATCCTCCGATAGAATAACCGCTACGGATAGAAACCAGATTGACGATATCCACCAAGGTATCTATCTTATATAAAGGAAGCCCGCGAAGTATCCGTCGTCTTAACGCCTCGGCGGAAGGGCGATACCGGTTCGGGTCTTTCCCCAGACGTTTATAAGCCTGACGGGTAGCGAAAATAGGAGTCCACTTATTAATATCCTCTATCTTACAGGTAGAACGGATGTCCTCCTCAACACGGGTTATTTCTTCCCAAAGTCGTTCATCGGGCTCCGTGTTCTTTACTTGGCAGGCGATAGCCAACACGTGAAGATCGGGGCAAGCCTCCGATATCTCAGATGAAAGAGTGATTGAAATCATGTCTATTATAAGTTTGAGCCAATATAACTAAGATTTTTTCAAACATATCCCGGTAAGGATCCGGCCGCTTTTGACACCGAGGCGACGAGCGGAGAAATAATCCTCATACCGAATATAAGTACAGATGCCAGCGATCTCTATATGCCCGGAGAGCAATCCTGCCTCTAACAATTGTAAACGGTTGGTTTCCCATAGATCGATATGCGCTTTTTGAGTCTCCGCATTACGTCGAAGAATCCGCTCCATTGGGAAGCCCTCCATTTGAAAAGCTTTTACGACTTCCTCTCCCACCTCAAATGCCGCTTGACTGATAGAGGGACCTATTCCGGCAACCAATTGAGTAGGATCGCAATCGTATGCCTCGATCATCAAGCTTGCCGCCTTACGAGCTATGTGTAAAACCGTACCCCGCCAACCCGCATGGACGGCAGCTACCACTTTACGATCCGGCGCATATAACAAGACAGGGACACAATCCGCCGTAGATACGGCTACACATACATCCGGAACATTCGTCACCAAAGCGTCCACGCCTTCCAAACGTAGCTTTCGCTCTTTATCATTCAGCGAAAGGAAAGACGCGTCGATCGCCAATACTCGATCCTCATGGGTCTGATGAGGTATAACCATATTCTCTAGGGAAATCCCGACCGCATTCGAAAGAAGTTCCAAGTTCTTCCGGATGAAGCCCGGATCATCCTCGGTATAAACGCCCGGATTCATCGAAGCGTACGTTCCCGTACTCACGCCGCCATGACGTGTTGTCGTAAAATGAGAAATGTCGCGGTATCCGCTTAACCCGGAGAACCGCGACACCTCTATTTGCTTATTTTCTTGTATCTTCATCTTCATCATCGTCCCAGTATTCCTCGTATTCCTCATCCGGGTCATCCTCGTCCTCGTCCACGGGGAAGATGTATTCGTCGTCGTCCTCAAATTCCAACGTGCTTACATCTATATTCTTATGGACAATTCGCTCTGCCTCATGGAAATTCTCCTTATTCAGCTCTTTCCATAAAAGGTCTTTCAACTCGACAATACCCAGTCCCGTGATAGAAGATATAAAGACATACGGAATTCCCTCCGGCAAGTCTTGCGACAAAGCCTCGATCAATTCCTCATCCAGCATATCGCTCTTGGTGATCGCCAGTACACGGCGTTTATCCAGCAATTCCGGATTATACTTCACTAACTCATTATGCAATATCTCGTATTCTTTCTTGATATCGTCTGCCTCAGCGGGAACCATGAACAATAACAATGAATTACGTTCGATATGACGTAAGAAACGAAGTCCCAAACCTTTTCCCTCGCTTGCTCCTTCGATAATACCCGGTATATCGGCCATTACGAACGAACGGTTATCGCGATAACTCACGATGCCTAAATTAGGCTCCAACGTAGTAAAAGGATAATTAGCGATCTTCGGTTTAGCGGCGGATACGACAGAAAGCAAGGTAGATTTACCCGCATTCGGGAAGCCTACCAAACCGACATCGGCCAGCAATTTCAACTGAAGAATCACCGTACGTTCCAATGCCGGCTCACCCGGTTGCGAATAACGGGGCGCTTGATTGGTAGCCGTCTTGAAGTTAAAATTCCCCAGACCGCCACGACCGCCTTTCAGCAACATCACTTGCTGACCGTCTTCCGTAACGTCGCAAATAAACTCTCCGGTCTCAGCATCGTAAACAACCGTACCGCAAGGAACCTCGATTACTCGATCCTCCCCGTCTTTACCCGAGCTACGCTTCGCGCTACCACTCTCACCATTGGTGGCCATGATATGACGCTCATATTTCAAGTGAAGGAGCGTCCAGTAATTCCGGTTACCACGGAGATACACATGACCTCCTCTCCCTCCATCGCCCCCGTCGGGACCTCCTTTCGGAATGTATTTCTCACGACGGAAGTGAGAAGACCCTCTTCCACCCTTTCCTGAGCGGCAATAGATCTTGACATAATCTACAAAGTTCGATTCAGCCATATTGGTTTATTTCAATTATTTTACGTTATTAACCGCCTCTTTGATACGACCGAAGATTTCCTCGATTGTTCCCATCCCTTTGATGGCTACGTGCTTGCCTTCACCTACATAGTAGTCTGCCAAAGGAGCTGTTTGAGTATGGTAAACATCCAGTCTGGATTTGATCGTCTCCAAGTTATCGTCAGAACGTCCGGATACTTTACCGCGCTCCAATAAACGCTTGATCAACTCCTCTTCCTCTACTTGAAGGTTCAACATAACGGAAACGTCTGTTCCACGCTCGTTCAACATCTTCTTCAAGGCTTTCGCTTGAGGGATCGTACGAGGGAAACCATCGAAGATTACGCCCTTAGCCGGCTTCTTGCTATCCAATACATTCGCCAACATATCAACGATCAACTCGTCCGGAACCAATTGTCCCTTCTCGATATAATCCTTAGCGATCTTGCCCAGTTCTGTCTCAGCCTTCATCTCGCCACGCAATACATCGCCAGTAGAGATATGATCCAAACCGTATTCTTTAATAATCAACTCACTTTGTGTTCCCTTACCTGAACCGGGAGCACCAAAAATAACCACGTTCAACATACTATTGTTCCTTTATTATATATAATGTATACTATTTTATTCCACAACCTTGTAGATATCCTTATATGAGCGGCCCAACTCATCATAATCCAAACCATGTCCCACGATAAAATCAGCGGGTATCTGTAAGCCTACATAATCCGGAGTCAACTCGCATTTCAAGGATTCCGGCTTGAAAAGCATCGTTGCCAATCTTACATCGGCGGCACCCTCGCTCCGAAGCTTCTCCATCACGTAGCTCATCGTAAAGCCCGTATCGATAATATCCTCCAATAAGATCACCATACGTCCGCGAATATCAGCCTGCACCGGCATGATCTCATTCAATATGCCCGTACTGGAAGTTCCTTGATACGAGGAATAACGAGCGAATGTCAGCTCATACGGAACATCCAGCTCACGCATCAGCTCGGCGACAAACATAAAAGCCCCGTTTAGCACACCCACGAATAGAGGATTTTTCCCTTCCACATCCGCTTTAATCTGAACGGCCATTTTAGCGATAGCCGCCTGAATATCCGACTCCGGAATAAACAGTTCAAATTCTTTGTCTTTTAGACGAATTCTGTCCATAAATCTTTCGGTTTTCGAGGGGACAAATGTACAACTTTTTCGGCGATGCACAAAAAAGTGTAGCAACATACCAAAGTTTGTTATACATTTGTAAGCAGAATAAAACCCCAGACATCTAGAATTATGATTAAGATATTCGCTACAGACAAGGTAAAGGAGCTCGACCAATATACGATTCAACACGAGCCAATTAGTTCGATCGACTTAGTGGAGCGTGCCGCTACGACGTTCGTCCATGAGTTTTGCCGGCGCTACTCCAAGCAGGTCCGCATCGTGATTTTCGCCGGTCAAGGCAATAACGGAGCCGACGCTTTGGCCATCGCCCGCCTTTTGAACGAGGAATCATACCGGGTAGAGACGTATTTATTCAACCCGACAGAGCATCTGTCCGTAGAGTGTGAGCAAAACAAGCAGCGTCTGCTCGACATGGAACGGATCGAATTTACGGAAGTGGTCCGTGACTTTGAGCCGCCGACGCTAACCGACCGAGACGTGGTGATCGATGGCTTGTTCGGTTCGGGATTAAACCGTCCTCTCACCGGAGGTTTCGCCGCTATGGTCAATTATATCAACCAATCCGAGGCGGAAGTCGTAGCGATTGATATTCCTTCCGGCTTATTCGGGGAAGATAATCGTAAGAATGACTCGGAGGCGATCATCAAGGCCAGCTTAACCTTGACATTCGGCTTCCCGAAACTGGCGTTTCTTTTTCCGGAGAATGAACAATACGTAGGCGAGTGGAAAATACTGGATATCGGAATCCATCCGGACGCAATTTATGAGACGGCTTCCCCTTACTCATTGGTTACGGAAGAAGATATATCCTATTCGTTAAAGTCTCGCAAACGTTTCGCCCATAAGGGAACGTTCGGACATGCTTTATTGATCGCCGGAAGTAAAGGAAAAATGGGAGCCGCCCTATTATCCGCGAAGGCATGCTTACGGAGTGGAGCCGGACTATTGACCGTGCATATCCCGACCCGAGGCGAATCAATCTTCCAGACCGCTTTCCCGGAAGCGATGTTAAGTCTAGACGCAAATCCTGATTATTTCTCTACGGTTCCCGAGATAGGTAGTTACTCCGCTGTCGGTATGGGACCGGGACTCGGACAGCATTTAGAATCCGCAGCAGCGATCGAACGTATCCTGCAATCCAGCACAAAACCAGTCGTTATCGATGCGGACGCTATTAATATAATGGCATCCAACAAGGACTTATTCAATAAGATCCCTCCACGGAGCATCCTCACTCCCCATCCGAAGGAGTTCGATCGGATAGCGGGTGAAAGCACGAACTCATACGACCGTTTGATGAAAGCGCAATCTTTCGCCGCCGAACATAAGATTTGTATCGTATTGAAAGGTGCTTATACCGCTATTTGTTCTCCGGCAGGAAACATTTATTTCAATAGTTGCGGAAATCCGGGCATGGCAACCGCCGGTAGCGGAGACGTGCTGACGGGCATCATCCTCAGCTTATTGGCGCAAGACTATTCTCCGGAAACTGCCGCTGTAGTCGGAGTATTCTTGCACGGTACAGCCGGTGATCTCGCCGCCGCTTTCCGCTCGGAAGAGAGCATGATCGCCAGCGACATCACGGATATGCTCGGAAAAGCGTTTAAGCAAATCAAATAAATCCAGCAAAAACAACGGGCGTTTTTACTCTCGTTTGTTACAATTACTACCGCTATTCCATATATTATACGGACTTACAGTGTACATATAGAATGGTGGTAGTAAATTTTCATGGTACCCCAACGCCTTTTGCTATCACATTTCAACCTTTTCTTACTCACTCGATAAATGTCGGCGATATCTTTTATGACAAAGCTCTGTAAAGTAGAGTTATTGTAACTTTTAAACATGTATAATTGTATCCCTATCATTTTATAGAAAAACACGTACATGAATTTTTTTAAACATGTACGACTTTTTTCGAAAACACGTACGTGTTTCAGCATAAACATCATGATATTTTCACAATGCTGATTATCAACACTTTAAATAAAGCATTCGATTACTGGCTTATTGTAGTATTTTCTGTAAAGAAAAGCTTCAGTCGTTGATACCATAACTATTACAGCAACATTTGGCTACATCATATAATGTATTTAGTGTATCCAAATCAGATATACTGCGTTGGCGATGTTTGTATATATTACTTGGCAAAGTCAGTACTACTGCGTTTGCCGACTAATAAATGACCGATTGCCATACACTTCCGTTAAAATAAATAAAAAAGGAAAAAGAGCTTACGTATCCCTTGCCCCAGAGTTGTCTCATATATAAAACACCGACAAATTTGTATTAACAATAAAGCTATACGTACATGAAAATAACAATCGTATCGTTCGCAATGGCAGCTGCTTTCGGTTTAATCGCCTGTGATAACACGAAGCATAACACATTGACCGAACAAGAGAAAGCGGAAGGTTGGGAACTTCTATTCGATGGGGAAACCTTGGATGGCTGGCGGGATTATAACGGAACTGCCTTGACCGGACCTTGGGAAGTTGTAAACGGAACCATCCAAGCGGACGGGCAAGGTAGCGATGCCAGCGGATACATCGTCACCGACAAGGCTTATGAGAATTTTGAGCTTTCGTGGGACTGGAAAATCTCGAAAGGAGGAAATAGCGGTTTATTATATCATGTGGTAGAACGTCCTCAATTCCCGGTTCCCTACGTTACCGGTCCCGAGTATCAATTGATTGATGATATCAATTTCGCGGAGCCATTGGAAGATTGGCAACGTTGCGGAGTGGATTACGCGATGTATTTACCGGACTTCAACACGATAAAAGTACATCCGGCCGGCGAATGGAACAACTCTAAGATTATTTTTGACAACGGACATGTCACCTACTTTATGAACGGGCACAAAACCGTAGAGTTCGATGCATGGTCTGATGATTGGTTCTCCCGTAAGAACAGCGGTAAATGGGCGAACGCTCCCGAATACGGATTAGCGCATAAAGGCTTGATTTGTTTGCAAGACCACGGTTATCCCGCATGGTTCCGTAATATCAAGATCAAGGAACTTCCCCGCAAGACACGAGAGGCTCGTTTATTCAACGGCGAGGACATTACGAACTGGGATAAATACGGTACAGAATTATGGTATGTAAAAGATGGTTTATTAGTATGCGAAAGTGGCCCGGATAAACAATACGGCTATCTAGCTACCCGGGAATATTACGACGATTTTGACCTTACCGTGGAATTTAAACAGGAAAAAGATGGTAATTCTGGCGTATTTATTCGTTCCTTTGTAGAAGAAAAAGACGTAAAGGTAAACGGCTGGCAAGTGGAAGTCGCCCCCAAAGGCTTTGACACGGGCGGTATCTACGAATCCTACGGACGAGGATGGTTGATACAGATCCCGGACGAGAAGGAGAACATCCTAAAACAAGGAGAGTGGAACACGATGCGTATCCGGGTACAAGGAGATAATGTACAAACTTGGCTCAACGGAGAGGAGATGGTAAACATCCGGGATGAAAAGATCGGAGCCGGTCAAGGACGTATCGCATTACAAATACATGATGGTGGCGGCATCAAGGTTCTCTGGCGCAACCTTCATTTACAAACATTATAGTATATCGTTTTCTTAAAATTTAATAGTTATGAAAAACATTTCGAGAAGAAGTTTCCTCAAGACCGGAGCCGTAGCGGCAGCCGGACTAACGATCGTTCCGGGTTCCGTGCTCGGTAAATCCTTTGGCTATACAGCTCCTAGTGACAAACTGAATATCGCGGGTATCGGTGTCGGCGGTATGGGACGTCGTAACCTCGCCAACATGAACACGGAGAATATCGTAGCTTTATGCGATGTGGATTGGCATTATGCGGACAAGACCTTCAAGGACTATCCGAAGGCTAAACGCTTTAAAGACTGGCGTGTCATGTTCGATGAGATGGGTAAATCCATCGACGCGATTATGGTAGCCACCCCGGACCATACACATGCCGGCGTGACTGCCCACGCAATCACGCTAGGCAAGCATTGTTATACGCAAAAACCGCTTACCCACTCCGTTTACGAATCACGTTTGCTTACCAAACTGGCGAAGAAATATAAGGTAGCCACCCAAATGGGTAACCAAGGTAACTCATTCGACTGGTGCCGGCAGATCGCAGAGTGGATACAGTCTGGCGTAATCGGCGATGTATATGAGGTACATTGTTGGACAGACCGCCCCATCTGGCCCCAAGGCTTGATGAAGCCAAACGATACCCCGAAGTGCCCGAAGACACTGGATTGGGATTTATGGATCGGCCCGGCTCAAAAGCGGCCTTATAATCCGGTCTATACCCCTTGGAACTGGCGTGGATGGTGGGACTTCGGAACCGGAGCCTTGGGCGATATGGCTTGCCATATCATGGACCCGTTGTATTGGGCACTCGACTTAAAATATCCGACCAGCGTAATCGGCAGCTCGACTTTGAGTAACCTGTACTCCCCACCTCACGCACAGATCGTAACGTATACATTCCCCGCACGTCCGCCCAAAGGAAATGTCAAGATGCCGGAAGTAAAAGTCTATTGGTACGATGGTGGCTTGATGCCTCCCCGTCCGGAAGAATTGAAAGACGGGCAGATGATGGGCGACGAGAACGGCGGTATCATCTTCATCGGAACGAAAGGAAAGATCATGACAGGCTGTTACGGAATGAACCCGACCTTATTACCGGTTTCCGACATGGAGCATTTCAACCAGCCCAAACCTACGATCCCGAGAGTGAAAGGCGGCAATGGAGACATATGGTCTACCAACGCCCATGAGCAAGACTGGATCCGTGCATGTAAGGAATCCCCGGAAAATCGTACGGAAGCCTCATCCAACTTCCAGTTCTCCGGTCCGTTCAACGAGATGGTCGTGATGGGAGTCTTGGCCGTTCGCCTCTCCGGACTGCAAGGTTTGCATCGTGAGTTGCAATGGGATGGAGAGAACATGCGGTTTACGAACATCTCCCCGAACGATAAGATCAAGATCGTCACGGTGGATGATTTCAAGGTAATTGACGGAGATCCGCGTTTCGACCGTCGCTTCGCCGAGTTTAACGCTGCGGAGATGGCCAACGAATGGATCAAGCATACGTATAACAACGGTTTCTCTTTGCCTGATATGCCAAGATAAACCTTTTAATAACAACCGAATATGATAAGACATATCTATAAAATAATGATAGCGCTCGTTTGCTGCCTATTGGCTATTCCAACCGAAGCGCAAACGAAAGCCGAGAAGAACGGATGGCGTCTAGGTATGCAATCCTATAGTTTCCATCTGTTTCCTTTGACGGAAGCTCTCGACAAGACGCAAGAACTCGGATTGAAGTATATCGAGATCTATCCCGGCCATAAGCTCGGAGGTAAATGGGGGGATAAAGTATTCGATTTCAATCTTGACGCACAAACCCAGAAAGAGATCAAGGAGCTAGCGACATCCAAAGGCATCAAGATCGTAGGAACCGGGGTGTATGTAGCCGAAAAGTCATCCGATTGGGAAAAGATGTTCAAGTTCGCGAAAGCGATGGACCTAGAGTTCATTACTTGCGAACCTGCTTTAAGTGACTGGGACTTGGTAGAAAAATTGTCTAAGCAATACAACATTAAGATCTCCGTCCATAATCACCCGCAGCCTTCCGACTACTGGAAACCGGAGAACCTGCTGAAAGCCATCTCCGGACGTAGTCAATCGCTTGGTTCTTGTTCCGACGTAGGCCATTGGCGCCGGGAGGGATTAAACCAGATCGATTGCTTAAAACAGCTCAAAGGCCGGATCATCTCTTTGCATTTCAAGGACATCGCTCCGAAAAAAGCAGGAGAGAAAGAGCAACACGACGTAATCTGGGGCACAGGCATCCTAGATGTAAAGGAAATGTTGAAAGAACTCAAATCCCAGAATTTCAAGGGAGTATTCTCTATCGAGTATGAATACAACTGGGAAAACTCAGTACCAGACATTAAAGAATGTATCCAATACTTCAATAAAACCGCAAACGAAATCTTATAATAGGGATTAGCATTAATTGACAGGTAGTAAGCGTATAGGCCCAAGGAATGTTCTCCTTGCCTATACGCTCCACCTTTCTAATAATACACGGGAATAAAATGGCATCTGACAACAAAATAATCGAATTGATCAAACAAGGAGATATAACCGCCTTTAATACCCTGTTCAAGTCTGTTTATCTCCAACTTTATATACATTGCCGGAAATTTATCCCCGACCCGGAAGACGCAAAAGACATCTTACAAAACGTCTTCCTCCGCTTCTGGGAAAAGCGTGAGAACATCGATATTCACACGTCTTTAAACGCTTATTTATACAGAGCTATACAGAACGAATGCCTCAATTACCTTCGTTCTACCGGAACTCCCTATCAGATTAGCCATAATTAATAAATTTAAGATTAATAAAAAGTTCTAACAATGTTACGTTTTTATCCGTATTACGCTAAAAATCATCCATTTCTCATAAGCAAGACTGTTTTTAAGATTAATAATTCAATGATTTATTATTTGATTACTATAGTATCTTTCAGTATTTGATAGCGAATACCCGTATTCGTCTTTATCACATTGAGAATCTCCGATAAATCTTCGTTGTTACGGAAACTTCCGCTAAACCTTAATTTTTTTATCCCTTGATTTTCATAACGAAATACAACGTTATAGTTCCTTTCCAACAACTTTGTTATATCTTGCAGATACATCATTTCAAAAGACAAGAAACCTCCTCTCCATTGAGCGAATAGTTTCTTATCGTAAGGCACTACTTCTATCTTATTTCTACTTTTATCATAAACCGCTACTTGGTTAGGCTCAAGTAAGACCTCTTGTTTAGTCAACGTTGGTTGTACGGCGACTTTGCCATTGAACAAGGTTGTGGTTAGTTGCGAGTCTTCCATATAAGCGGAAACATTAAAGGCCGTACCAATCGCTTTCACATCAATACCGTTTGCCTTTACAACAAATGGTAAGTCTTTATTCTTGGCGACTTCAAAATAAGCTTCTCCATCCAAATAAATGTTACGATTGGAATGGCCGTAGTTCTCCGCATATTCTAAAGTTGTACAAGAGTTAAGCCAAACCTTCGTACCATCCGGTAATTGCAAATAGCTCTTCTCTCCTTTGCTCGTTACTAATTTATAATTTCCAACTGTCGATAAGTTCTCTTGATTCGTAAGATACAACGTTGATAGAGAAATACCTATACCCAAAAGCACGGCAGCGGCATATTTCATGTATTGAAGGAATAGCCTTCTTGTTTTCATTTTGGATATAGTTTTTTTCTCTATGGATGAAAACAAACGCTCCCACTCCCTATCAACATCTACTTCGTCTTTGAGACTTTCCGCAATTATATTTTTTATATATTCTTTCATTGTTTTTTCTCGATTCTATATGTATGACACTTCAAAACGATGTGCTACTTACAAGATTGATAAATATTTGTATTATATTTTTTCAAGAAACCAGATAGTCTTTCAATCTACTTTTCAAAATCTTAAGGGCTCTATATATCTGTGTTTCCACTGTACGGACGGAGATATCCAATTTGTCTGCGATCTCTTGGTTCTTGAGTCCATTTATACGACTCAATTTAAAAATGGATTTACATTGATCTGGTAATTCCTCTATCGTATTTTCCGTGATTCGTTCTATCTCAAAAATACTAAGTATCGAATAAGGATCATTATCTTCTACAGCCTCTTGTTTATCCATCCCTGATATTTCATATCGGAGGATGTCAATAGTTCCGGTAGAACTAATTACAGAACCCTGAAAAAATCATTATTTTTAGGTATGTGCTTAACCTTTTTCCAGCCGTACACAGCAGCGGCATCAGCACAAATTATATCCTTAAATATCACAAAAGGAACTATCACTGAAGTTTTTAAGGCGATTGAAGACCAAAGTGAATATAAATTCTTTTATAATGACAATCAAATCAATTTGAATAAACGGGTTGATGTCAATATCCATGAAGAATCCATAGAACAAGTATTAAACAATGTCTTTAGAGGTACGGATATTACATATAAGATCGTCAAGAATCACGTAGTACTTACCAACAAGACCATGAAAGATACGAAGTTACCATCTACCAACCAAAATCGCAAACGGCTAACCGGACAAGTAGTAGGACAAGAAGGGGAGCCTCTGATCGGAGTAAACGTTGTGGTAAAAGGTACGACAATCGGATCTATGACCGATATGAACGGAAACTACATTCTAGAGAATATTCCCTCCAATGCTACCGTTGAATTCTCGTACATCGGTTATCTCCAACAAAGTATCAACGTAGGCAATAAAAGTACCCTCAATGTTACTCTAGCGGAAGACACTCAAAAGTTGGATGAGGTAGTAGTCGTTGGTTATGGATCATTCAAGAAAAGCGACTTGACTGGTGCCATCTCACAGATCAAGGGTGACGAAATATCAGGACTTCCTCTTCGAAGTGCCTCTGACGCTTTGCAAGGTAAAGTGGCCGGTGTAACTATCACCGCAAATTCAGGTAGCCCCGGTTCATTAGGCGATGTTCGTATACGTGGTGTAGGTACTCTTTCTCAATACGGAAACAACCCATTGTATGTTGTCGATGGGATGCCACAAAGTGATATAGGTTGGCTGAACCCCCGTGACATCCAAAACATAGAGGTATTGAAGGACGCTTCCGCACAAGCTATCTACGGTTCTCGTGCAGCTAATGGTGTCGTACTAGTAACCACAAAGCGTGGAGCAGATGGCGACTCATACCGAAGCAATATCGAGTTCGACATGAGCGTAGGTTTCCAAGCCGCATCCAAACGCTACGATCTACTTGATGCCGAAGGGTTCATGGAATATAAGAACCGTGCATATGCCGCTGCAGGCAAGGAACTAACAGAAGATTTCGCTACACCAGAGAAAAGAGAGGCTATCTTGAGTTTCTTGGAGAAAAACGGAGGAAGAGAAGGAACAGACTGGTGGGACGTAGTAAATCGCAAGCCTAGCGAAGCTATGAACCAAAACTATAACCTCGCGTTGTCCGGTGGTATGAAAAAACTAAGATACCGCGCAAGTTTCAATTACATGAATCATAAAGGTATATTAAAGGGATCTGACTACGAGCGTTTATCTGGACGTTTGAACATAGATTCTGAGGTTACGAAATGGCTAAACGTTTCAGCGAACATGAACGTGAACTATCAGTCTCGCAGAAACATTCAGGAAAACGACTCATACAACGCCACAGCATTCATCGCTGCTGCCGCAGATCCTATCACTCCTATCCATCGTGACAACTTGGTGGATGTGCCCGATTTCATGCAGGATCGCATCTATAATGGTTATGAGCCTACGAATTCATGGTCTAAATATACCGGAGTGCTCTACTCCAATAAAATGAACCCGTTGGCTCAAGTGGAGAGAATGGCTCAGAATAAATGGCATGGTATCGCCACCAAGGGTAATTTGACCGGAGAATTCAAGCTATTCCCGTTCTTAACATTCAAGTCCAGTATCGCTGTCGACTTGAAACGTGAGCAAAGTGATTCTTTCACTCCGAAATATTACCTTGACGGTGATGAGTACAGCTCATACGCTACCGTGGGACGTACGGTATACAACACCGACTATTGGGTTTTCGATAACTACTTGACTTATGCGCAGAAGTTCAACAAGCACAACGTGTCTGTGATGGCTGGTACATCTGCCGAAAAGGAGCGTTATGAAGAGATTGCCGCCAGCAAGCAAGGAATGGCTAACAACGACCCTAGCCAGCAAATCATCAATGCAGGTACGATCAATCCGGCAGCAAGCGGATGGTACAGAGTGAATACATTAAACTCATACTTCGGTCGTGTATTCTATTCTTTTGACAATCGCTACATGATTACGGCAAACATCCGTTGGGATGGCTCATCCAAATTTGGCTCAGGACACCGTTGGGGATTCTTCCCTTCCATATCCGGAGGTTGGAACTTCTCCGAGGAACACTTCATGGAGAACACCAAGAGTTGGCTGTCTCAAGGTAAGTTGAGAGTTGGTTGGGGCGAGATCGGTAATCAAACTATTCCCGCAGGAGCATACTTGAGCCAGTATAGCAACGGACATCCATCGATGTGGTACGCCCAGTATTACATGTTCGGAAATACCAACCCGACATTATTCGCTTCTCGCTCGCAGGTAGGTAATCCGAATTTGAAATGGGAGACTACAAGACAGCTTGACCTTGGCTTGGATTTGGCCTTCCTAGAGGGCTCTTTGAGATTCACATTCGATTACTATTCTCGTGACACCAAAGACATGCTCGTACAAGTTCCGAACCCAGCCAGCATGGGATTCCCCAACACTCCATGGGTGAATGCAGGAAGCATCAGCAACAAGGGATTCGAAGTTTCTATCGGATATGACGGAAAGGTGGGAAACGACTTCAAATACCACATCAACGGCAACGTATCTACCTATAAAAATAAAATCAAGGATCTAGGTAGCGAGGCTAATATTCCAGGTAAAGAAGTACATCTAGGTTATTATACATACACCATGACTGAGGTTGGAAAACCTCTCGGTTACTACTATGGTTACAAGACCGATGGCGTGTTCCAAACTCAGCAGGAGATTGACAACTATCAAAACAATGGTCAAGTGGTAATGCCTAACGCAAAGCCCGGAGACTTGAAGTTTGTCGACTTAAACAAGGACGGCAAGCTAGGTGACGAAGATCGTACAATGATCGGTAACCCACATCCAGACTTCACCTTCGGCCTGACTCTTGGAGCCGAGTACAAAGGTTTCGACTTCTCAGCCTTCTTCCAAGGATCTGTTGGCAACGACCTTCTCAACATTGTGAAGTATGACATTTACGGTGGCGTGGGGTGGTATAACGCTCCGAAAGACATCTTGACTACTTTTTGGAATGGCCCGGGCAGTACGAACGAGAACTTCGCCATCGATGCCGACAGTCGTTTGAACCGCGAAATGTCTGAGTGGTATGTAGAGGATGGTTCTTATGTTCGCTTAAAGAACCTGACAATCGGTTACACGCTCCCGTCTTCTATCACACGTAAGATCACATTAAACAACCTCCGCATATTCGTGGCCGCACAAAACCTGTTCACGATTACGGGGTATTCTGGACTTGACCCGGAGATCGGCGAGTTCAACCAGAACCCGATCTACAAAGGTATCGATATGGGATATTATCCACAGGCCAGAACATTCATGTTCGGTATCAGTATGAAACTATAATCATTAAATCTAAAGACGATATGAGATCAATTATAAAGAAATGGAAAGCGGGTGTCATCGCACTTAGCACCGGAGCCTTGGTTGTTAGCTGTAATTCAGATTTCTTGGATCGTCCCACATTGGGTACGATGGACGAGACAACCTTCTTGAAAACAGAGGAAGCAGGCTATAAATTGTTAACAAGTTGCTACCAGCCCATGCTAGATATATGGGCATTCGAGCAAATGTGGTTCGATTTGGGCGACCAAATCACCGATGACTGCTCAAAAGGTGGGTCAGATGCTGCCGACCGTGTGACCATCTCAGAGCTAACACGCGGTAACCCTCCAACGACAAACTCAATGCTAACAGACATATGGAACCATAGGTTCAAGATCGGCATCTCAGCATGCAATGTATTCCTCGCAAACGTGACTCCGGAGACAGAGCTTATCGCCAGTGGAGGATCATTGGTGAGCCAAGAAGTAAAGGAGCGCTGGATAGCGGAAGCAAAGTTCATGCGTGCGTTCTACTACTATGACTTGGCAACCGTATTCGCCAACGTGCCTATAATCGATACGCCATTGTTAGCCGAAGACAAAAACAGCATCACCAAGGCCAGCAAGGAGGAGGTGCAGAAGTTCATCCTATCAGACCTTGACGCTGCTATCGGTAGCGGCAAACTGCCTAGTGCCAAGAGTTTGAGTGCTGATGAGCTTGGACGTATCACGCAAGAGGCTGCCCTCTCCTTCAGAGCTCGCGTGAAGATGTTCTTCGGTGACTATGAGGGAGCCAAGGCCGATCTTAAGGTGGTTGTGGATAGCGGATGCTACGAGCTTGTGGACGACTACCAGAAGCTGTTCAATAGCAAGACCGATGGATACATGTCGAAAGAAGCCGTATTCATCACACTTCGAGCCTACCAGCCTCCTTACACATCGCTAGGATCTGTTGGTCCTCAGATGGACATGGGACGTAACGCCATCGGGGGATGGGGTGGAGAATGTCCCACGAATGACTTGGCAGAAGAATACGAGGTGGGAGACCCGCGCCTAACGCATACCATCATCTCTCACGGAGATATCTTCTATAAGGCAAATATGAAGGAAACCGAGACTCACGACTACTCGGGCTACGACAACTTCCCGAGACAGCATAGTCGCAAACATTGGATCGACTATTCAAGAAGACCAACCGGAAGCTTGATGGAAACCGACTGGTCATTCTACTACATCCGCTATGCGGACGTATTGCTCATGTATGCCGAATGCCTTATCGAGACTGGAGGGAACAAGCAATTGGCCGTAGATTTAATCAACCAAGTCCGCCACAGGGCATTCGTGACATCTTCTCCTACAGATAAATTCGCTCAATACCGCAAGTTCAACGTGCCGGAGGATAAACGTGTGACGGAAGAGATCTTCAACAGTAAATACAAAGTGAAAATATCTGATGACTTGCGCAAGGCCGTGCGCCACGAACGTCGCGTCGAGTTAGCTTGCGAGGGACGCCGCTACACAGACCTCCTGCGCTGGGGTATTTTCGTACCAACCATGCAGGCCTTCAACAAGACCGATGAAGGACGATACTCCGGAGCCGGAAGCAATGTCACCGACAAGACATGGCCATACCCTATTCCACAGAATGAGATCGACTTCGTGGGAGGTTCATTGGTACAGAACGAGAACTATTAAGACTCGATAAAACGCTTGTCTAATCCATTTATATAACCTTATCTAGGCAAATGGCAATCACTCGCCGTTTGCCTATTTTTAACAATATTTTGAATTTTCAACAACATGAGACGCTTAGCGATTATACTAGTCGGACTGATCCTTTGCCTAGGGATCTCGCAAGCCAAGAACAAACATTTACGAGTGATGAGCTATAATATACGCATCGGTATCGGCATGGATGGAGAAACCGACCTAGGCCGAATAGCCGACGCTATCAACCGCATAACCCCCGACTACGTGGGACTGCAGGAGGTAGACAGCGTATGTGAACGCTCTTTTTGGGTGAACCAATACGCCGAACTGGCCAAGCACACAGGGATGTACCCGATATTCGCCCCAGCCACTTCCCGCTCAAAAGGGCTTTATGGGATAGCAGCCCTAAGCAAGGTCCCCCCCCTATCCTATCGAGTCATCTCACTGCCGGGGAAGGAGGAGCCTAGAGTACTACTTTGCCTAGAGTACAAAGACTACATACTGTTCAACACCCACTTCTCGCTTGACAAGGAATCGCGCATAGAATCGATAAAAGTCATTAACCAAATCGCCACTGAATATGATAAGCCCATCATCATCACTGGCGATTTCAACATGACTCCTGGTTCTAATGAGTTCGAGGCTATGAAAAGCAAATGGCAACTCCTGTCAGACCCTTCGAACAAGACATATCCCGCAGACCGCCCTCGCTTACGGCTTGATTATATCTATGGAGACATGAAAAAGAATTTCAAGGTGACAAAGGATGTGGTGGTAGACGTAATGTCATCCGATCATCTCCCGCTTTACATAGATGTAGAGTTCTAGCCTTAAAAACCTTTCTGAAGAACTAAACATAACTATTTTAGGCCCTTCTTGCCTCATGGAAAGGCAGGAAGGGATCACACTGCAAAAAGGTAACTTTAGTTGGTTTTAAGCAAAATATTTCCTAGTTTTGCGCAATAATATACAGAATTAAAATAAACTGGGATATGAAGAATATAATCATTATAGCTAGTTTACTCCTCGGGATGCCGCTTATGGCACAAACCAAGGTGGTAAAAAAGAACGCCGTAAAAGCCAATAATTTCGGAATCACCTACTCGTTACCCAAGACCTCGCTAGTCGTAGACGCCGAAGTGACGAAAGTAACTTGTAAAGCCGGACCTTACTATCAATATGCCGAGAAGTATCTTGGCGTGAAAGATGCGGTCACGGAAGACAAGGTTTATTTCGATCTCGGAAAAATCAGTCTGATCAACCGGGGATTACCCGATGCGGATAATACCTATATCGTAGAATTCAAGCAAGGTACGGTCGCCCCTTACGCTTATCTTACCGAAGATGGACTATTATGTTCGATAAACGCAGAATATACGCCGGTTGAATCCGAGCTAGATGCCGCGAAGAAAAATAAAGGCTCCCAACAAAAAGTAACAGACGCTTCCGTCTTCTCAGAGGAATTACTAATGGCAGGCTCCACCGCCAAACAAGCGGAGGTGGCCGCTAAACAAATTTACCGTATCCGGGAAAGCCGTTTGAACATCTTGACCGGCGAGGCGGATAATTTACCCCCCGATGGTGAAGCCATGAAACTGGTGATCCAGCAATTGGAGGAGCAAGAAAAAGCATTAACAAACCTATTCACCGGAATCTTGACCAAAGAAACCGAGCATTATGAGGTAAGCATTATCCCTCACGACAACCTAGACAAAGAAGTATTGTTCCGTTTCTCCAAGCAGCTAGGTATCGTAGACGCTGACGATTTGGGTGGTACCCCTGTCTATATGAACTTGAAAGCGACAGAAAGAGCTCCGATCCTTGATGCCAAGGAAGCCGAGAAGAAAGACAAATCATTGAAAGGAATCGTCTACAATGTTCCGGGAAAAGCCAGCATAGAAATACTAATGAACAAAAAAACACTCTACAAAGGAGAGGCCCAAATCACTCAATTCGGAACACGGGAAGGATTAGCCCCTGTTATGTTTGAGGATAAGAAAGCCCCTGTCAAGGTTCTTTTCTATCCGGAAACCGGCGCCATAAAGCAAATTATTCAATAAGTATAAACTAATATTATCTAAAACACATGTTACAAGGACAACCTAAAGGTCTCTATGCCCTAGCACTCGCGAACACGGGCGAACGCTTCGGTTATTACACGATGCTTGCGATTTTCACACTATTCTTGCAAGCGAAATTCGGCTATACGGCCGCTGAGACATCAACGATTTTCGCTAGCTTCTTAGCGTTCGTGTATTTTATGCCATTGATTGGCGGTATGATGGCCGATAAGTTCGGTTATGGAAAGATGGTTACCTCGGGTATCATCATCATGTTTGTCGGTTATCTTTTATTAGCCATCCCAACAGATGCCGCCTCGGGAAAAATCATGATGTTCGGCTCGCTAGCGCTAATCGCTTGCGGTACCGGATTATTTAAAGGTAACTTACAAGTGATGGTAGGTAATCTTTATGATGCCCCGGAATACAGAAGTAAACGTGACCAAGCCTTTAGTTTGTTTTATATGGCGATCAATATCGGTGCCATGTACGCACCTACGGCTGCCACTAAAATGACAGACTGGATGTTGGGTAAGTACAACCTTTTCTACGAGTCACAAATTCCGGCACTCGCTCACCAATTCTTAAACGGAACCATCTCCGCAGAGAACAAAGAGGCACTCGCCGCTCTGCAAAGCGCACAAGGTTTCACCGGCGATATGGCTACGTTCTGTTCCACGTATATCGAGAAGTTGTCTGAGGCATACAACTATGGATTCGGTGTGGCTTGTATCTCATTGATCATATCGATGGCTATCTATATGGGATTCCGCTCTACCTTTAAGCATGCGGATGTCAATACCAAACAGGCACAGGCTTCCCACGCTCCGCAAGAGGAATTGTCACCTGCCGAGACGAAACAACGTATCACCGCCTTGCTGCTGGTATTCGCCGTGGTATTGTTCTTCTGGATGGCTTTCCATCAGAACGGTCTGACGATGACGTTCTTCGCTCGCGACTATACGGCCAACCAAGTGACCGGACTGGATCGTATCGGCTTTGATGTGATTAACTTAACATTATTGGTTATCGCCGTGTATGGAGGATTCGCTATCGCACAATCCACAACGAGCAAAGGCAAAACGATCGCCGGCATCGTGACCGTGGCCGCATTAGCCGCTCTAGGTATCAAATATATGGCTATGCCGGAAACCGTAACGATCCTTCCGCAGACCTTCCAGCAATTTAACCCGTTCTTCGTGGTTGTATTGACTCCGGTATCGTTGGTGATCTTTGGTTATCTGGCTAATAAGAAGAAAGAGCCGTCCGCTCCTCGTAAGATCGGATTGGGTATGATGATCGCCGCTTGCGGTTTCTTGATCTTGGCGATCGGTTCTATGGGCTTGCCTACACCGGACGCTTTAGCGGCGGATAGCAAATTGCAGGTATTGGTTTCTCCGAACTGGTTGATATCGACTTATCTGGTATTGACCTTCGCCGAATTATTGCTTTCTCCGATGGGTATCTCTTTCGTATCCAAAGTGGCTCCTCCTAAATACAAAGGTATGATGATGGGTGGGTGGTTCGTGGCTACGGCTATCGGTAACTATCTGGTCGCTATCATCGGTTATTTGTGGGGAGGCATGCAGTTATGGATGGTATGGAGCGTGTTGATCGTTCTTTGTTTACTGTCTGCGTTGTTCATGTTCTCTATCATGAAGAAACTGGATAAAGTGGCTTGACAATTGAGAATTGAAAATTAGAGGATGAGGAAGTCGTATACATATCGTTCGCAGGCACTCCGTTTCAGAAGATGGAGCCGGAAGGCGTATGCGGCTTTCATCAGTATACAGAGGGCTGTTACGATCGGACAATTATCCTTTTCCGTAGCCGATCGCTTCGAGAAAAAGAACCAGTCTTTACATACTGGTATCGGTACGTTCACGGACGGATTTTTCGAAGAGGATGACGAGGAGAGGGAGAATACCGAGGAGAACAAACGGAGCCTCGCGGTATCGCATGGACTGTTTACGGCATTACTCCCGGTATTGGTATCAAATGAGATCGCTCATCCGGCTCATCGTGTAGCTCACTATACATTATATAATATAGTAAAGGCGGGAAGTATTCTTTGGGATACTTTCCGCCTTTCTTATTTCCATCCGGTTGTAGAGACGGGGTATATATATACGTGGAATTATTAAATGAGAGAAAATGACAATAGAAAAAGCAAAGCAGTACATCCTAGAGGGTGGGAAGATTACTGAGGAACAGGCTTTAAGCTTGGTGAATCACCCGGACAAAGAGGCGCTTTACGAGGCCGCCCACCAAATCACCCGCCATTTTATGGGGAATAAGTTCGACACTTGTTCCATCATCAACGCCAAAAGCGGCAATTGCAGCGAGGATTGTAAATGGTGCGCACAGTCGGGACATTACAAGACCCTCGTAAACTTATATCCTTTGCTCCCTGCCAAGGAATGTGTCTATCATGCGGTATATAACCGGGAACAGGGTATCCGGCGTTTTGCCTTGGTGACTAGCGGCAAGCGAGTATCGGATAAAGAATTGGAACAGATCACCGATACGATCCGGCAAATCAAGCGGCAAAGCGATATTAAATGCTGTGCCTCCATGGGATTGCTAACCCGCTCCCAACTCCAATCGCTTTACGATAGCGGAGTGGAGAATTATCACTGCAATATCGAGACCGCCCCTTCCTATTTCCGTCAACTCTGTTCCACGCATACGATCGAGCAGAAAATGGAAACCATCCATACCGCCCGGGAAATCGGTTTCCGTATCTGCTGCGGCGGCATTATCGGTATGGGCGAGACGATGGAGGAACGAATCGAGATGGCTTGTTTCTTACAGAAAGAAGGTGTCTTATCCATCCCTCTCAATTTATTACAGCCGATACCGGGAACTCCTATGGAGAATACACAGATCCTAGAAGAAGAGGAATGGCTAACAACGATCGCCCTTTTCCGCTTGATCAATCCAAACGCATTTCTCCGTTTCTCCGGCGGACGGGCACAATTAAGCGAGGCCACGCAACGGAAATCCCTATATATAGGGATTAACTCCGCAATCATCGGAGACTTATTAACGACTATCGGAAGCAAGGTAGAGGAAGACAAAGTCTTATTTACCTCCGAAGGCTATTCACTCACCGAAAACACCGATTGGGAAAAATGACAACAACCGAACTTTTACAATACGACCGGGATCATCTATGGCATCCCTACACCTCGACCATCGATCCACTTCCCGTCTATCCGGTATCCAAAGCGGAGGGCGTAACGATAACCCTTGCGGACGGCAGGGAGCTAATAGACGGAATGTCTTCTTGGTGGGCGGCAGTCCACGGATACAACCATCCGGTACTTAACGCGGCGGCTAAAGCCCAATTGGATAAGATGAGCCATATCATGTTCGGGGGATTCACGCACGAGCCGGCTGTCGAGTTGGCCGCTAAATTATTACCGCTATTGCCCCCTTCCCTAGAAAAGATATTCCTAGCGGATAGCGGCTCGGTCGCCGTGGAGGTAGCCTTAAAGATGGCGATCCAATACTGGCAGTCCAAAGGCATACCGGGAAAACATACCTTCGCCACGATCCGTAGCGGTTATCACGGGGATACTTGGCACGCCATGTCGGTATGCGATCCGGTGACAGGTATGCATGGGATCTTCTCCGGAAGCCTACCCATCCAATACTTCCTGCCTCAACCTTCGGTCCGATTCGGCGAGGAATGGAGAGAGGAGGCCATGGCTCCCTTGCGGGATTTACTAGAGCGGCATGCCGACGAGATCGCCGCCTTGATCTTGGAACCGGTCGTACAGGGGGCAGGAGGCATGTATTTCTACTCCCCCACTTTCCTCGTTCGTGCCCGGGAACTTTGCGACCGGTATAACGTCTTATTGATATTCGACGAGATAGCGACTGGCTTCGGGCGTACCGGAAAGTTGTTCGCATGGGAACATGCGGGAGTCGAACCCGATATCATGTGTATCGGAAAGGCATTGACGGGAGGTTATCTTACGCTTTCCGCCACGATCACGACAAAGCCGATAGCCGACACGATCTGTTCCGGCGAGGCGGGATGCTTTATGCATGGACCTACGTTTATGGGAAATCCCTTGGCATGCGCTATCGCTTCGGCCTCGATCTCTTTATTGATCGCCAGTCACTGGCAGGAGAAAGTGAAGCTTATAGAGGAACAATTGCGGGCGGAGTTAGCGCCAGCCGCCAAGCTGCCTGAAGTCGCTGAGGTACGGGTATTGGGAGCGATCGGGGTTATCGAGATGAAGCATCCGGTGGATATGGCGGTATTACAACGCCAATTCGTAGAGGAAGGGATATGGGTACGTCCGTTCGGACGGCTGGTTTACCTCATGCCTCCTTTCATTATCTCCATGAATGAACTATCCAGACTAACCTCCGGATTATTGAGAGTATTAACGCATAATTAACATATCTACAACCGGGTAATATATAGATATATGAAATCATATAACGAGCAACTTACGGCTTTACGAGCCTCCGGGAATCTTAGGCACCTACCGGAAGTCGAGCATCAAGGAATATGGATATTAAAAGAGGGAAAGCGTATGCTGAATCTCTCTTCCAACGATTATCTTGGATTAGCCAGCCGGCAGGATTTACAAGAGGAGTTTCAAGCATCCACACAAGACCGCTTCTATCCCTACTCCTCATCATCATCCCGCTTGCTGACGGGTAATTTCTCCGTATATACGAAACTGGAGAAACAGATCGCCCGCTCCTTCGACCGGGAAGCCGCATTGATCTTCAATAGCGGCTATCATGCCAACACCGGAATCCTCCCGGCCTTAACCGATAAACAGACCTTATTACTCGCCGACAAGCTGGTGCACGCCAGCATCATCGATGGCATCTTGTTGAGTGGCTCCCCATTCCTCCGTTACCGCCACAACGACTATGACCAACTGGAACGCCTCGTACAAAAGAACGCCTGTCAATACGAGACGATCATCATCTTGACCGAAAGCATTTTCAGCATGGACGGGGATGTAGCGGATTTAAACCGCCTGATAGCTATCAAAAGGCAATATCCCAATATCCTATTGTACGTAGACGAGGCTCATGCCATCGGAGCCCGTGGAAAGACGGGGCTAGGTATCGCCGAGGAACAAAGTTGTATCCAAGAGATCGATCTATTGGTCGGTACTTTCGGCAAGGCGTTAGCGTCTATGGGGGCCTATTTGGTTTGTTCCCGTACGATACGGGAATATCTGGTCAATACGATGCGACCGCTCATATTCAGTACGGCCCTGCCACCGTTCCAAATCGCATGGACTTCCTTCATCTGGGAGCAACTCCCCTCGTTCACGAAGGAACGGGAGAATCTTCTAGCATATAGCCGATTGCTGGCGGAGGCTTTAACGGGCAAAGGAGGCGAGATCAGCCAAAGCCACATCATCCCTTTCATTGTGGGAGAGAGCGAGGATTGCGTACGGAAAGCGGAAGAGCTACAACGAAAAGGCTTCTACTGCCTCCCCGTTCGCCCGCCGACAGTGCCCAAAGGTACCTCCCGTATCCGCTTCTCCCTTACGGCAAACCTCACAATAAAAAATATTCATCAACTGATTGTAGAGACGGGGCGTGCCTTGTCTCCCACCGGGACATGCCCCGTCTCTACACCCCCGGATAGATAACTGGATAGATAGTATGTATATAAATTGAATTGATAGTATGTATATAGATAAGATAATAAATAAGCTATCCCCTAGTCTGATCCTCTGTCTCGCCGGCTGGTCCACCTCGCCGGAGCTTTTCCGCCATCTGGAAGTACCGGAGCAGACAGACCTATGGATTGCCTACGATTACAGGACGCTCGCATTCGAAGAGGCATTCGCCCCCTATAAAGAGGTACATCTGGTCGCTTGGTCTCTAGGCGTATGGGTAGCCACCCGACTCTGGGCAGGCCACCGATCCTTTACCACGGCGACCGCCCTGAACGGTACCCCTTTTCCCATGCACGATACGCTAGGCATCCCGACCGCGATCTTCGAGGGAACCCTCCATCATATCAGCGAGGAAGGCATGCGTCGCTTTAACCGCAGGATGTGCGGAGACAAGGAGACATTCAATCGCTATTCGGAACTCTCACCACGTCCGCTGGAGGAAATCAAGGAGGAACTGGAATCTCTATATAATCAGATCCTCCCGGAAAAGCTCGAATCAGCCGATCCACGGATATCCACCTTCTGGGATCAAGCCATCCTATCCACCGAAGATAAGATATTCCCGGCAACCAACCTCCGGAACTACTGGCAAGGCCGTTGCCCCATCCAAGAGATCAAGGCGCCTCATCTTCCTTTTTACCACTATCAATCATGGAACGAATTATGGAAGTAATCGAACAAGAACGGATCCGCCGGCGTTTCAGCCAAGCGGTGAATACATACGACGATCACGCGGATGCCCAGAAACGGATATGCGCCCATCTGGTACAGCTATTGACCGTATACACCTCCTCTCATTTCCGCAGGGTGCTGGAAATCGGTTGCGGAAGCGGCGGATTCACCCGTTTATTAAAACAAGAATGCCAAATCGAGGAATGGGTACTCAACGATCTTTGCGAGACTTGGCAAAGCGCCATCGAGGAGTTGTTTCCTTCCGCCACTCCTCTATTCTTGGCCGGTGATGCCGAGCGACTGGCTTTTCCCGGCACGTTCGACTTGATTGCCTCGGCCTCCGCCCTGCAATGGATGAAAGACCTTCCACGTTTCCTCCATAAGCTATCGTCCACCCTATCGCCCGGAGGCATGCTGGCTTTCAACACCTTCACGCCAGACAACCTTCACGAGATCAAGGAACTGACCGGAGAAGGGCTCACCTATCCTACCGCCGGACAATTAAGGGAGTGGTTATCCACCTACTTCCAGATCGTCCATGAAGAGGAAGGAAATATCGCCCTGACCTTCCGGCACCCGCTGGAGGTGCTAAGACATCTAAAGTACACGGGTGTCACGGCCAACGCCTCTTGCGTCTGGACACGGGGAAAACAGGAACGTTTCTGCCGGGATTATCAAGAGAGATTCCCCTCGGCGGATGGTGGGGTCACATTAACTTACCGTCCACTCTATATCTTAGTGGTCAAAAGATAAAGGTGAGGTAGGTCGCCTCTTCCGAGGTATTGATCCTTTCACCTATATGATATGATCGTATCACAAGGGTGAAACGATCTTTTCACCTAGGTGATACGTTCTTTTCACAAAGGTGAAAAGATCAATAGCGCAGAAGAAAAGGAATAAATCTCTTAGAGACAAGGGGTAATATCCATAGAGACAAAAGATTAATCAAGCAACTATTTAAACAACAGAACAATGAACCATCAAACGAAAGAAAATGTATTATTTATCTCCGGCATAGACACGAACGTCGGAAAGACCGTAGCCACCGGAATGATCGCCAAGGCATTGGCGAAAGCCGGAAAGAAAGTGATCACCCAAAAGATGATACAGACCGGATGCGAGCACGTATCGGAGGATATCGAGGCACACCGCCAAATCCAAGGGCTCCCCTTTACCGACGAGGATACGCAAGGACTGACTTGTCCTTATATCTTCACCTATCCCTGCTCTCCTCATATGGCGGCGGCGAAAGATGGAAGACGTATCGATTTAGACACGATCACCCAAGCCACTCGGCGATTGCGAGAGACCTACGAGTATGTATTACTGGAAGGAGCTGGAGGACTGATGGTTCCGAACGACATGGAATCCCTCACGATCGATTATGTAAAGGAACAGGCGTATCCCTTGATACTTGTCACGTCCGGCAAGCTGGGAAGTATCAATCATACTTTGCTCAGCCTGTACGCCTGCGAACGATACGGCATCGAGGTAAAAGCCATCGTCTATAACCAATATCCAAGCATCGACCCACTGATCGAGGCGAATACCTTGGAGTATCTAAAGGCCAAATTCCCGGAGATCCCCTTAATCCTCCTTCCGGAAATGAAAAAGGGAAGCGAGGAGCTTCCCGATATTCGCCCGTTGCTATAACGCCCTATCAAGCCGGATCAGGAAACAGATCCAGTATTTTCTGATCCGCTTTTCTCCGGATCTCCGGTGTAATGCTATCCTTCACCATTTTCAATACGAAAGTCATCACCGCCACATCGTCCGTGAAGCCGATAATGGGGAGCACGCTCTCCGGGATCAAGTCGAAAGGCAATATAAAGTATCCTAAAGCCCCGATTATATAAGCCTTATGTTGAAGAGGTACCTTTTCATCCTGCAACATATAATACAGCGTGAAGACAGGACGCAATACCGTAGCCCCCACTTTCTTCGCTACCCGCTCTATCTTCTTCCAGAAACTCTTCTCCGAGAAATAAGTCCCATATCTTTGTATCTCATGTACTTCCTCGAAAGGAACATCCTCAATCTTTCTTGTGTCCATAAACGAATCCTATTAAATCATCTTTCACAAAGATAACAAGTAGTGTAGAAAAATTGCACATCAAATGAGGAAATATTACACAATGCCACCTCCACACCCGTATTCAAAGCTTTTCGTAATAATCTCATAAGAAAACAATTATAAAGAAATCTACAGGATTTATCACATCTGGCACGCCTTTTTCAGATAATCCTTTAGTTAGTATAGGTATTAATAAGACGTTTTAAACAAAAAGAGATGAGAAATGTAAAAACATGGGGCATACTATTCCTATGTCTACTTCTATTGCCCGGGGTAGCGTATGCACAAAAAAGACAGATCGAAGGAACGGTGATTTCCCAAGAGGACAAGGAGCCTCTGATAGGAGCGACCGTTATCGTAAAAGGGAGCCTGTCGGGAGCAGAGACCGATCTTGACGGGCATTTCACGCTGGAAGTTGATCCTGACGCCAAATTCATTATTGTCGATTACATCGGCATGAAGCAGACCCAAGTACCTATCCCGAAAAGCGGTATCTTAAACGTGGCTTTACAACCGGAGGCGATGAACCTCGATGAGGTCGTGGTAACCGGTTACGGTAACTTCTCACGTTCTTCCTTTACCGGTTCCGCCAACACTTTACGGGCTGACCTACTGAAAGAGATGCCGGTGGTTTCCATAGAACAAAAACTACAAGGCATGACCTCCGGTGTCAATATCACGGGAAGCTCCGGGCAACCGGGAGCGAACGCATCCATCCGTATCCGTGGTATGGGCTCGTTCAACGCATCGAACGAACCTTTGTTTGTGATAGACGGAGTTCCCGTCACCTCGGGAAACCTAAGTACCGGAAGCGGATCGGAGGCCTCCTACATGAACAATGCCAAGACCAACATCATGAGTACGATCAATCCCTCCGATATCGAGAATATCACGGTTATCAAGGATGCCGCCGCCGCCTCCCTTTACGGTTCCCGTGCGGCCAACGGTGTTATCTTGATCACGACCAAACAAGGATCGAAAGGACGTACCCGGGTCACGTTGAACGCTAGCGCAGGATTCTCGGACGCGGCGGTAGACTTCCGCCCGACCCTCAACGGAGAGCAACGCCGGAAACTACTTTATGAAGGCTTGGTTAATTACGCGCAAGACCAGATCGCCAAAGATCCCGCATCTTTCACCCAGACTCCGGAAGAGTACGCCAACGCCAATATCGGGGCATACACCTCTGTTCCCGCTTTAGGCTATACCGATTGGAAAGACGTGTTGATGAGACAGGCCGTACATCAAAATTATGAGGCTTCCGTTTCCGGTGGCTCCGAGAACACGACGGTCTACAGCTCCTTGGGTTATCAAAAACAAGAGGGTCTGGTGGAGAACTCATCGATGGAACGATACTCCGGACGCTTTAACGTACAACAAAAGATCGGCAAACGAGGCGAGGCCGGAGCGAACCTCATGTTCTCGCAAGTGAATCAAGAGATGAACGAGGAACGTACATCCAGTATCAATCCTTTCTATTGCATGGCAGTAGCCACTCCTCCCTCCTACCCAGTATTTAACGAGGATGGTTCCTACGCCAATACCTATCCCGGAACGAACGTAAATCCTTTGCGGGATATGCGTACCGACTATAACCGGGTTCGTATGACCCGTATCTTCGGTACGGCGCACGGTGCGGTAGAGATTATCAAAGGACTTAAATTAAAGGAAGTACTCAGCTATGATTATAGCATCCAAAAGGATGCCCGCTATTTCAACGCATTAAGCGGGGCGGGTCCCAAGAGCGGTAGCGATGCCCAATCGTCCAAAGGTTTTATCGAATACGGGAAATTGATCTCTTCTACCTCGTTGAACTACGTGAGGACATTCGCCAACAAACATCATCTGGATGTACTAGCCGCTTATGAGGCGGAAAGTTTCCAGACGGATAAAGCCGCCGGTGAGAAAAGCAAGATGCCGTCCGACCAATTATTCGAACCGGACAATGCCGCCGTTATAAACAGTTTCGTATCCTCTACACAGGATTATCGGTTGCTTTCTTATCTAACCCGCTTGAATTATGATTACGACAACCGGTATTATATCGCCGGAAGTTTCCGCCGGGATGGTAGTTCCCGATTGGCACCGGAGCATCGCTGGGGTAATTTCTGGTCGGTCTCAGGCATGTGGCATCTGGGAGCCGAGGATTTCATGAAAGCCGTAAAGCCGGTGTTGAGCGATGTCAAGATCCGTGCCTCTTATGGCGTGAACGGTAATCAGCCGGGATCTTATTACGGTTATATGGGTTTATATAGTTACGGAAAGAACTATATGGATAACCCCGGTTCGTATGAAAGCACACAAGCTAATCCCAATCTAAAATGGGAGAAGAACTATAATATGAACCTCGGACTAGACCTCGCGTTTATCGATCGCATCTTCGTAACGCTCGAGTATTACAATCGTGACACCAAGGATTTGCTTTACAACCGTCCGATCAGCGCCACGACCGGATTCCTGAACTATCTGGGTAATCTGGGGCAGTTAAACAATAAAGGTGTCGAGCTGGAGGTTCGTTCCTTGAATATCTCAAACGCAGATTTTAATTGGACTACGGTATTGAACTTGACACATAACAAGAATAAGATCGTGGCCCTTGATGGTAATCTCGATCAAGTGGTGGAAAGTAGTTGGTTTATCCGGAAAATAGGATTGCCATTCAATACATTCTATGTAAAGGAATTCGCCGGGGTAGATCCCTCGAGCGGAAATGCGCTGTATTATAAAAATACGGAAGACGAGAACGGCAATCTAGACCGCACCTTGACCCAAGATGTCAATGAGGCGCAAGCGGTTCCTTATAAACAAGTAGATCCGAAGATATCCGGCGGCCTTACCAATATCCTTTCTTATAAATGGTTCGACTTGGCCTTTACGCTCTCTTATTCATTGGGCGGCTATTCTTTCGACAAGACCGGTACGTATATCGAGACAGACGGAGCCAGCGAAGGAAACCGCAACCTGCCCATCTATGAGTTAGACCGTTGGCAAAAGCCCGGTGATATCACCGACATTCCCCGTTTCGTATTGGGACGCTCCGACAAAGTGAGCGGTGGTTCCTCTCGCTTCGTACATAGTACGGATCACTTGCGGTTAAAGAACCTGACGTTCGGGTTTACCCTGCCTCATAACTGGACCGATAAAGTCTTGCTGGATAAAGTCCGTGTCTATTTCTCCGGCAGCAACTTGCTGACTTGGGCGAAATGGAAGCAATATGATCCGGAAGTGCCCGTATCCGGCGAGGTATTCTGTGAGACACCGCCCATGCGCACCTTTAGTTTCGGCGTGGAAGTTAATTTCTAAACACAACAATTCATTCGATAAAAAAGAAATACAATGAAATGGTCAATTAAATATATCGTAAGCGCTCTTCCTTTCTTATTCACGGCTTGCTCCGGAGATTGGCTGGATCTGGATCCCTCCACTTCCGTGACCAGCGATAACGCTATTCAGTCACTGGAAGACGCTAAAACCGCATTAAATGGAATCTATCGCATAGCATCCGAGCATAGTTATTATGGAGACAACTACCTCTATTATGCCGACTGCCGTGGCGAAGACGTACAAGCTCGTATTGACAAAGGTCCCGGCAGACGTGTCTCTCCGTACTATCTGTTCAACGTAGCCGCCGACGACGCTTTTAATATCACGAGAGTATGGAACCAACCCTATATCGTGATTCATCAAGCGAACAGCTTAATCGAGAAAATAGACAACGGTAGCGTCCAAACCTCCGACACGCAAGAAATCGCCCGTATAAAAGCAGAGGCGTTAGCTATGCGTGGCTTGGCCTTATTCGATTTAACCCGCCTCTTTGGTATGCCTTATACACTGGATAATGGAGCGTCCTTGGGTGTGCCCATCGAGATCAAGACGGAGTTGCCGACTCACCAACCGTCTCGCAACACGGTAGCCGAATGCTACAACCAAGTGATCAAAGACCTGACCGAAGCCTTACCCAACCTTGTTACAACCAAATCCGACGGTCACCAAAATGTATGGAGCGTGAAAGCACTTCTATCTCGTATCTATTTATATATGAACGATAACGAGAACGCCCTTAAATACGCTCAAGAAGTAATCAATAACGGAGGTCTTTATACCTTGTTCACGCACGATGAGTATACCTCCGTATGGGGAAAAGACTTCAATTCCGAATCCCTGTTCGAGTTCTACTTTACGCTTACCGAGCCTTCCGGCGGTAGTGGCGGAGAGGGCGCTCCCATGGTATATGCCGATAACGTGAAAGATTGGAACAATTTGGTCTTGACGAAAGATTTCTTGGATTTACTGGGTGAAGACCCGGATGATGTTCGCCATGCCTTATGCCGCTTACCTCAAAAACCGGACGAGGATATCCTTCCAACCGGTTCGACCGGACATCCTAAATATCTGGCGAAGTATCCCGGAAAAACAGGAGATGTATTGACCGGCAATCCGCAAGACAATGACCTATGCATCATCCGTCTGTCCGAGATATACTTAAATGCGGCCGAGGCGGCTTTCAAGCTAGGAAAACGTAGCGAGGCGTTAGGCTACCTGAATCAAATCGTAAGCCGAGCCAACCCCAATAAATCCGTTAGCGACTCCGAGCTTTCCCTAGAGAGAATCCTTAAAGAACGCCGCAAAGAATTGGTTGGCGAAGGACATGCGTTCTTTGATTACATGCGTAACAATATTCCGGTAATCCGCAAGGGCGGTTGGCATTTGCCGCAATTACCTACCGACGCACAGGTGATCAACGCTTCCGATCCCTGGGTAGCACTCCCGATTCCGCAAAGCGAGATCGACGCAAACCCGAATATCGTACAGAATAAACGGTAACCAACAAGAAAAAGGGGAATGGCATTAAAACCATTCCCCTTTTTCTTGTTTCGCTTATTTCTTTTTCAAGATCCGTTGCGCCGAATCCGACAGCACCACGATCGCACCGGCCAGTATCGCCGTATCTTTTATCACCAATCGCCCGGCCCCCGATAATAACGGGAAACCAAATTCCCCGCTGCCGAGATTAGGTACCCAGACCTCCGGAGTCGTGACCAAGAAGGACAACGTCCCGAACGTCATGATTATAGCCAACCCCGCTCCTACCAAACCGATCTTCGGCGAGAAAATGCCGAGGAAAGTCAAGATACCGATCGCCATGATCAAGATTCCCAAGCCACGAGAGAAGCCATACGTGTTATTCTCTTGATGCCACTCATGCTTCGCTTGATCGAACTCACCCTCTTTTAATTTATACGTCTTATATTCGGGAGCGCTTTTCGTATAGAAGAAACTCATGAAAGGGCTGTTCGCCACAAACGGAACGATGCCTTCCGCTTCATAATTCCAGAACTTCAAACCGCCGATCCACACAAATATGATCAAGATCGATATACGGATCAAATTAATACCTAGCTTTTGAGTAGAGGCCGCCACTTGCAAAAACAAGTAAAACAGATCATTCAACTTTTTCATCTTATTATTTGTTTTATAGTATTGAACTTATACCGCAAAGATCGGTAGAAACACCTATCCCGTAAATGGCGATTTTACCGGATGAGTTAGCAATTATTCCTGTTTCTCTCTTTTCCGGTACTCAGAGACGCTTTCTCCCGTCATTTTCTTGAAAAAACGGCTGAATGTGGCTTGATCCTCGAAGCCCAAGATCTCCGTGATTTCCTTCGCGCTCTTCTGGCTATATAATAGCAATCGTTTGGCCTCAGCCTCAATTCGTTCGTGAATGATCCGTAACGGAGAAGGTAATCCGCAAGTCGTAAAAAGGTTGGATAGGGTTTTTGGGGAGCGATGCAGCATATCCGCATAATCTTGGACCATCTTCTTTTCCTTAAAATGGTTATCTACCAATACATAGAACTGGCGAACCATATCGAACGCCTTTTCCCGTTCCGGGCTTACCGAAAACTTCTCACGTGCGATCCGGGTGCACAAAATAATGAAACGTTTCAGTAAGATACGCAGCATCTCCTCTTGCAAATTATCCTTTATGGCGTACTCACTCGTTAGGCTGTCGGTGATATCGCGCAAAGAGGCAACTTGGGATTCGCTCAATTTCAATTGCATCACATTGGAAGTCCCGTTAAAAAGAAAACCATTACACGACACCTCATTGTCATGTCCGAAAATACAATAGAAGTTACTGTTAAACAGAAGGGTCAAGTACTCGCCATTGATCGCCTTGAACTCGATATGGTGCAAAGGAGTCAAGGGAATAATCTCACCTTTCATTAAGGTAGTCGGTACGTGATCGATCTCCAGTTGCAACGAACCGCTTTGTACCCAAATAAACTTGTAAAGCGTATTATCTTTCTGCAAAGCAAGGTTCGTGTGATACGAATCGGTCAACGCTATATTACCTCTTAAGCGAGTATTAAAAATATATTCCATAGATTTCTTCCGGATTTTAAGACGGATAAAGATAACAATATTATATAAACAAAAAGCGGAAGTTCACTTTATTCCCAGCAAACTTCCGCGTCACTAATCCCCAAAACACACTATACGAGTTATTTCGACTCTAATAAAATATCATCTACCAATTTCTTCAACTCATTCTTCGGCATAGCCCCTTGAACCATACTCGGTTCTTTCTTCATCGGTACAAACAATAAAGAAGGAATACTACGGATACCGAAAACACTCGCTAAATCCGCCTCTTTATCGACATTCACCTTATATACGTTGATTTTACCCTCGTACTCTTTGCTGATCTCATCCAAGATAGGAGACATCATCTTACAAGGGCCACACCAAGTGGCATAGAAATCGATAACCGCAGGTTTATCACCCTCGAACTTCCATGCGTTCGGGTTTGTCTCAAAGTCATACACTTTCTTTACGAAATCTTCTTGTGTTAATTCTGTTACTGTCATTTTATTTTCTGTTTTATTGTTATTATTCTTATTTCCATTACTAGCGTTCGCCATTCCTACCAAAAGACTTGCGAACAATACGGCACCGAACTTAATAAAACCCATCTTGAACCTCCTTTTTATTTATTACTTTGTCTTCTATTTATATTGCAAAGTTCATCTTATTTCCACGATTAAGAAATGGCCATATCGCCGGATAAGTTTGCAATACTTCCCGATCCCCATCAAAAAAGTATAAAATAAGTTTTTTCAAGATAAATGCCGAACCTTGCTAACAAGATCCGGCATATCGTACGTTCTTTATCTCGCAAAAACTCAACGACCTACAAATGCAACTGCAAGCCGATAGAAACCGGATGCACCTTCGGACCTTTCCCATTTTCAAAGAGGTCGATCGGTGAGTACTTGGCGTAAAGACCGATCCAATCCCAACCGGCTTGAAATAAGAAATCCATAGTTACCGGACGGATATTCATACCGGAATCCATTTTCTCTTTGTGCTTTTTACCGGAAGCGTCATTATATACGATCTTCGAGGAAGAACAAGTCTTGATCACACCGACTACACCCGCAGACAAGAAGAATTCACTCGAACGCTTTTTAGGTTGCCATTCCAATAACAACGGAATGGTCAGACTCGTGATATTCAACTTACTCGCTTTCAACGTAACACCCTCAGGAGCCGGACGCAAAGCCGTAACACCGTCTATCTCCTTGAAATACTCATTCGTATCTATCCGGTAACGGCTCCAACGCATACCGGCACCAATCACCACCGCCCAACGATACCGAGAGAACGGGAACGCTTTTTCCAATACATTCAAATTATATTCCAATGAGTTTCCACTACGAAGGGAAACTCCGTCTACATCATTTACATGTAAACTCCCATCAGCGAAGTTCGCAAAGCCCATTCCAAAACCGGCCCAATGCGGATTGAAGTCTTTATCCCAAGTAGGCACAGGGATATTGATAGACTTCACGTGTTTACGGCGTTCATAGCTTTGTCCGTCCCGGTAATGCCCTTCGAAGATCAACTCGTCGTCCACGGAATCACCATCCTCGTCTACCTCATACACCCTGACTTTCATGCGATCGCCATTATCTTTCACCTCGATACGTTTTCTCTCAAGGGTGATAATCGTATCCCCAGCCAAAGGCTCAACCTCAGCGGCCATCAACCCGATTACCGGGAAGCAAGCCATTAAGACTAAAAGTATTCTTTTCATCTTCCTATCTGTTTTGTTTGTTTATAAATCTTTCTTCGTAAATAATAGCGTGATTAAATCATCACTATCCAAATCTCCCTCAATGTATACCAAGGTCATTACCCCTTTCTTGCTGACCTTAAAAAGGACAAAACGGTTGATATCTGCTTCTACGCCCTTCAACTGGTAATAAGCGGAGACTACCCCTCCATCGTCCGTCACCTCTTTGATCTTCCGGGCCCCTTTCTGGTCCGCTTCCAGACATTGGCGGGTAAACCGCAGGGCTTCCGGATCATCTTTGATCGTAATACTCTTATAACGAGTCATGCCATACGTTTCCAACATCTCGTTAGACAACTCCACCATCGTGACATTACGTTTTTTGCCATATCGTTGAAAGACTTCCTGAATCTTCAAATCTTTCTGTGTCTCGGCAGCCGAGACACCACAAGGCATTAAGCAAAATACCGCCACTAGCAACCATAACATGTATTCGAACCGTCTCATATTTACAGTATTTTTATTCATTATCATCAAATAAAGAACGAAGCTCGTTCAATTGGTTATCAATAATCATACGGTCGGCCTCATCACGATCCGCTTCCGGAAAGTACTCGTCCGCAGGTGTGGCCACCTCCTGCAAAGCTTCCAGCGCCATGGAGCGAACTTTATGAATATCCGTATAACAACGACCGTTTATAACGACATAATTATCCGAACAGAAACAAGGATCTACCGGATTCAACAGATGGTTAAGCCCCAAAAGCAGCAAGAAACTGGCGGCGATACCGGATACCAAATACAACACGGATCGTAAAGTAAACGTCTTCTTTTCCTCCACCTTTTCCGCATCCAGCATAAAAAGGATATCCTCATCAATCGGAATCAATGCCTCATCCGGCTGTCGTTCCTTCCGACTCTCTTCCTCCAAATAGGTAAACATAGGCGTATAGACCGCCAACCTGTCCGGAACATTCCCGGAAGTAAAGAAGGCTCGAAGTTCCCGCTCTTCTTCCGAAGAGGTTTCTCCTTCAAAATATCGGTTTAATAACTCGTCTATGTCCATTTCTCTTGTTTATTTAATTGTAAAAACTGTTCCCGTATCTTTTTCCGAGCCCTTGAGAGATTCACCCGGACATTCTCGACCGGTGTAGCCGTGATCTCCGCGATCTCGGCTAACTCATAGCCTTCTATATCCTTCATCCGGATAATGGTTTGCTGCAAAGTGGGCAACTGGGCGATCAAGCGCCGTATGCACTCGGCGGCATCCTTTTGCTCCAGTTGTTCGTCCGGGCTTACCGCTTCCGATATCAATGTAACGCTCTCCAACTCCGATCCCTGCGGCTTTCGCAACTTTATCTTATCCAATGAGAGATTTTTCGTAACCTGCATAGCCAGCGCCTCCACGCTATGGTAGGCATCCAGTTTTTCCCGGATATACCAAAGCTTTATGAATGCCTCTTGCACCACATCCTCAGCATCGGCTGCGTCCTCAACCAGTCTCCGGGAGAAATTCAACATCTTCTGCCGGAGAGGTAGTACGGTTATTTTAAACGTCTCAAGTTCCATTTCTATAATCAAGACGACAAAGGAAGAAAAACATATCATGGAAAATTAACTTATTTGGAAAAAACTTTGCCTGTCACCCGTTTGTTTGTAATAGAAAACTTAAACGTTATGAAACTAAAAGTATCATTTACAGCCATTTTATTCATGAGCTGCTGCTTATTCCTCACCGTAGGTTGCCAACAAAAGAAACAAGGTTTCGATGACAAATCGGTCTCTCAAGCGATTCAAAAGGTGATCCAGATAAAATATCCGGGGGCGACCATTACCGATTACGATAAAGATGCCGCAGGTGTAGAAGTCGACATCAAGGATAAAGGCGTTAAGAAAGAGGTTCTGCTCGGCAAAAATAACGAGTGGCTAAGTACGAAATTCGATATCCATGCCGAAGATGTTCCCGTAGACATCATGGATAACCTAACAAATTCGGCTTATCATGAATATAAGATAGATGAGGTGACACAAATAGACAAGCCTTCGGGAACATTTTACGTATTCAAACTAGAGCATGAGAACAATGAGGTTCGTCTCACGTTTAACTCAGAGGCCCAATTATTGAAGTAGAACGATACTGAATCTTTTCTTATTCCAGATTTTTATCAGAATATTTCAGTAGCTTTGTGTGATTAACAAGCTAGCCTATGAAAATTCTGGTAGTCGAAGATGAAAACGCACTGAGAGAAGTTATCGTTCGTTCTCTTGAAAAAGAACGATATGTGGTAGAGAGCGCTTCCTCTTTCCGGGAAGCTTCTCTTAAAATAAATGATTATGATTACGATTGTATCGTATTGGACATCATGCTTCCGGGAGGTAGCGGCCTTACCCTTTTGAAGGAATTAAGGGCCTTACGCAAGAAAGACAGTATCATCATTATCTCCGCAAAAGACTCTATCGAGGATAAAGTTACAGGATTAGATCTTGGGGCCGATGATTATCTGACCAAGCCTTTCCATCTGGCGGAATTGAACGCCCGCATCAAGAGCGTTATCCGCCGCAAGCAACAAGATGGGGAATTGCAACTGTCTTTAGCGAACCTAACGATATATCCCGATAAACATTCCGTCTATATAAACGGGAAAGAGATCGTATTGAACCGTAAGGAGTTCGATCTGCTCTACTATTTCATATCCAACCCCAACCGTTTGATCAGCAAAGCTACTTTAGCCGAGTCCGTCTGGGGAGATTATATAGACCAAGCCGATAATTTCGACTTCATCTATAGCCAAGTAAAAAACTTGCGAAAGAAATTAAAAGCCGCCGGAGCCATCCCCGAAATAAAGGCGGTCTATGGCTTCGGTTACAAAATGACCGACGAGGAATAAATATGAAGCTAATCCATTACACCCTCCGCAATTTATTTGTCCCCATATTGGTCATTTTCGCCGCTTGGGGATGTGTTTTCTGCCTTATGATTCTACATGAGGTAGAAGACGAGACAAATGACAGCCTTGAGAACTACAAAGAGATTATCATCCGCTCCGCCTTAGCGGACAGCACATTGCTGAAAGATCATGTAGATATCATGACCCGGTACTACATTCGTGAGGTTCCGGAAAGCGAAGCGAAACTAGATAAGGACGAGTTCTACGATACTACGGTATACATAGAGATAGAGCAAGAATACGAACCGGTTCGTGCCTTACGCACTTATTTCATGACAAAAGATCGTAAATTCTACGAACTGACGCTGGAGTTATCCACCTTAGAACAAGAAGATATGATCGAGACGATTATCTGGAGCATGGCCGTCTTATATATCGCATTGATAAGTTGCATCTTATTCGTGATCCATCGAGGATTCAAAAGAAGCTTTAAGCCTTTATATAAGCTATTAAGCTGGCTGAAAAGTTTTCAAGTAGGCAAATATAATCCTCCATTAAACAACCCTACACCCATCGAGGAATTTAAGATATTAAACGAGACCGTTCAAGAAAGCGTCAACCAGAGCGACAAGCTATACAACAAACAAAGACATTTCGTAGAGAATGCCGCCCACGAGTTACAAACTCCATTGGCCGTATGCATGAACAAATTAGAATTATTAAGCGAACATCCAGATTGCACAGAAGATCAACTGAAAGAGATCGCTGGCTTGCATCAAGCGTTGAACGGCATCATCCGGTTGAATAAATCCCTCCTATTACTTTCTCGGATAGATAACAAACAATTCCCCGAGACCCGGGATATTTGCCTAAATCATCTTATCCATAAGATATTAGAAGGAATTAATGACATATACGAAAGAAAAGCTCTCCACTTACGAGTTTCAGAAAAAGAGAGTTTGGTATGCACCATGAATGAATCGCTGGCCACTACGTTAATCACCAATCTCATTAAAAACGCCTATGTCCATAATTACGAGAAAGGGGATATAGGAATCACGATCTCTCGTCGTATGCTTACAATCGCAAATACGGGAATCGACAAAACCCTTGATAAGGAATTATTATTTGCCCGTTTTGCCAGCCAAAGCAAACAACAAGAATCGACGGGCCTTGGGTTGGCCATTGTCAAATCAATAGTCGATCTATATTCGATCCGGATAGATTACCAATACGCAAATGGCATGCATACATTCACATTATTATTCTATTAACGGCCGAAATTCCCAATTTTTTCCAAAATGCATCCTTTTCTTTGCGGTATAATAAAAAACAAGGCATATGAAAAGGATCAATTATTTACTGATAGTCTTATCATTATTATCTGTCATGGCTTGTGCCGGCAACGATAAGATCACGAGTGACACCAACATATTGCCGGTTTCCAGCCGCCAATTCATATCGGATCATTTTAAAGACATCCCAGTATCGCATATCCAAATAGAGAAAAATCTGATCCGGATTAGCAGTTACGACGTGATCCTCACGGACGGGACCAATGTTGAGTTTAACCATAAAGGAGAATGGAAAGAGATTAAACGGCATGGGCTCCCTATCCCGCCAGCGATCATTCCGGAGGTAATACAAGACCTTATCAAGAAAAACTATTCATCGAATAAGGTTGTTAAAATAGAAAAAGAGATACGGGATTATGAGATAAAGCTAGATAACGGTCTTGAGATGACATTCGACTTAAAAGGGAACTTGATTGATATCGATGACTAATAGACACTCTAAGATAAGTATTAATATATTTTTAATTAAAATCAATCGTATGAAAACAAAAGCATTCATAATGGCAACTTTGGTTTGCAGCTCATTCGTATTCATGTCATGTGATGACGATGATGACAAATTCACACCTGAGAGTATTGTAACAAAAGCCTTTGACACAAAATATCCGGATGCGCAACGTGTCAGTTGGGAGAACGAGGCAGGCTATGTCAAAGCAGAATTTTACACCGGTTCATATGAGGCTGAAGCGTGGTTTGATCCGCAAGGCAACTGGATGCTGACAGAGACCGATCTTCCTTACAACGCTTTGCCCCAAACCGTAAAAAACAGTTTCGAGGCAAGCCTATACGCTAAATGGAAGATAGACGATGTAGATATGCTAGAACGTCCGGACGCTGGTACCATTTACGTTCTCGACGTTGAAAATGGCGAGCAAGATGCAGACCTACATTATACGGAAGGTGGTATTCTCATCAAGGAAGTAACCGATGGTAACGGCGACAACGAGTATCGTCCCTCTGTTACCCCCAGCGCTATTAAGGAACTCATTTCAGAGATGTATCCGGGAGCGACAATCCTTGAGATAGATACGGAGACAAAAGGTACCGAGGTGGATATCCTTCATGAGAATATCCATAAGGAAGTTTGGCTGGATACCCAGAACAAATGGTTATATACGGAGTGGGAAATACGCTCTTCCCAAGTACCCGATATCGTGATGACCGCATTCAAGGCCTCCGCATATGCCTCTTATCAAATCGATGATATCCATGTCATTCAAAAAGCGGAAGGACTCTCTTATGAGTTCGAGCTGGAGCAAGGAGACCGAGATATAACAATTCTTTTTAATGAAGAAGGGATCTTAGTCTCTCCTACCCATTAAAAAAAGACTCTTTATCGCAGTACTACTGCAACCCACGTGCAGTATTGCCGCAACCGCCGTGCAGTAGTACCGCAAAAAAACCTCTTGAACTATATCGGAGTGGATGGATAAGGAAAGAATTACTGAAAATGATATTTCTGCCACGTATAGACTTTCGGTTCAATGAGATACGGCTCTATTTTCTCACGAGCCTCTTGGCTCAGATATTGAGGAGTCGTATAAATGGCAGTCAAAGTCTGATCATCCGGACTCAATCGATATTGAATTAAATCCATATCCAAATGTGAGGCGGCCTCTTGATAGGCTTCGTCTTTCTTATCTATTCCCTGCTTGATATACCAATCGGAAGTTGGCTGCGTGAATAAATCGGATGTTGCCAAAGGCTCCCAATTGGTCGTGAAAAACTCGATACGGCTATCCGGAACCGGGCCGTTTACCGTAGAGATCATACAAACCACGTAGGTATTGTTTACCAAGGGAAGTAATTTCATCTCTACCGTGCTACGCTCCGTAGTCTGTAGCAAAAGGTAATCGTTCGTTAGCTTTTGCAAGGTAGAAAAGCCATTCATCGTATTTTTCAGCCGGGATTCTTTTCCTGAAGTATAAAGATCCACCAAATCCTTTCGCCAAGCGTGCTCCAATTGAGGAATGTATTGGTCTGGCATTGCCGTGAACACACTTGTCATATCTTGTGCGTTCATTCCCAACGCAAAGACACAGATCAACAACGTAACTATAACTCGTCTCATTATCTAATTTTCTATTTTGTCCCCAAATATAGGAATATCATTCCTAACAACACAAGGAATAAGTCGATCGCCTTGTTCTTTAAGTTTTTTTCATGGAAGAAGATGGCTCCCGCCAAGAATGTCACCAATACGTTACTCCGACGTACCATCGATACGATCGAGATCATGGAATCCGGGAATGTCAAGGCATAAAAGTACACCCAATCCGCCACGCATAAGAATACGGAGATAAAGATGATATTCCATCGCCATTGGAAAGGCGTGCTCTTTTTCCGGTTCGGATACCATAGAAACAACAGGATAAATGACATGATAACACATTGATAGACATTAAACCAGACTTGTACCGTCATTACATCCATACTACGCATCAAATGCTTATCATACAATCCGCTCATCGCTCCGGTCAAGATAGACAGGACCGTGAAGAAGATCCATTTATTATGGGCAAAATGAATCCCCTCTTTCTTCCCCGATGAGGAAAGGAGATAAAAGGAAGCGATAGAAAGCAAGACTCCGACCCATTGAAATAGATTCAGCCGTTCCCCGAACAGAAGCATCGCACCCAGTAATGTAAGCACGGGCTGGCTGGCCTTGATCGGCCCGGTTATCGTCAGCGGCAAATGTTTCAAGGCAAAATACCCCGATATCCAAGAGGATAAGACGATCACCGCCTTTATCAATACCTTCAGATGGTCCTCCAAAGAGGCACGGGGTACATACACCATCGTCCCGTCCAAGCAATCCGTATAAAAAGAGAGCAAGATGAACGGGACGAAAATCAAACTGCTTATGAGCGTATTGAAGAATAAAACGGGAATAACGGCATTCCCATTTAACGACATTTTCTTATTGACCTCGTAACAACCTAACAAGAAGGCGGAGAGGAAGGCTAGAGCTAACCACATGGTTTAATCCTCCACTGGAAAGAGTTCTTCCGGGTACGTGACGTCTACCAAGAACAGGGCGTGTCCCGGCACGGAGGTTCCGGCCTTGCAACGATCCTTTGCCTCAATCACGTTTCGGAAGCCGTCTATCGTTAAACGTCCTCTTCCGACTTCCAATAAAGTACCAACGATCGCACGCACCATATTACGAAGGAAACGGTCTGCACGGATCGTAAACACCCAAATATCCCCTTCTTGCGTCCAACCCGCATGTTGGATATGGCAATTATTCGTCTTTACATCCGTATGCAACTTACTGAAACTCGTAAAATCGATATAATCGAATAAGACCTTACACGCCTCGTTCATCGCCTCGAAATCCAAACGACCGGGAAGCTTATAAACCAGCTCGTGATTAAACGGGTCTTTCTTTGTCGTAACATAATATTTATAGGTTCGCGAGGTAGCGTCGAAGCGGGCATGCGCCTCCGGTACGACCGGCACGATCTTATAAACGGCGATATCTTTGGGCAGGAGCCTATTCAATTTTTCCGCGAGGAATACCAAATCCCCGATCGGTTCCTCCCAATCAAAATGTGCGATCATCAAGTGGGCATGTACGCCGGCATCGGTACGGCCGGCCCCCACAATAGGCACGGGCGTACGCATCAAGATGGCCAAGGCCTCCTCTATAGATTGCTGCACCGTCATACCATTCGGCTGGATCTGCCAGCCCCGAAAATTCTTTCCGTTATATCCCAGATATATAAAATATCGTCTCACGCTTATGCTCTTTACTTTCTCTTTTCTAAAATATGGCACAAAGGTACAGAAATCCTGCCAAGCCGTTGCCCGAATGGGCTAAAAAGTTTAATTTTGCATCTTTAACAGCTTCACTTCAAAACTATCTGACATGTTTGAAACATTACTTCAGTCTTCTTATTTTGCCCTGTTTCTGATCATAGCGCTTGGATTCATGCTAGGCCGGATACAGATCAAAGGTCTTTCGCTAGATGTATCGGCAGTTATTTTCATCGCCCTGTTATTCGGTCATTTTGGGGTTATCATACCCAAGGAATTAGGGAATATGGGGTTGGTGTTATTCATCTTTACCATTGGTATCCAAGCGGGCCCCGGATTTTTCGACTCCTTCCGTTCCAAAGGCAAGACACTCATTATCCTGACGTTATTAATTGTCGGTTCGGCATGCTTGACAGGAATCTTATTCAAGTATATCTTGGATATCGATACCCCGAGTATCGTCGGTCTGATCGCCGGGGCATTGACGAGTACGCCCGGTTTGGCGGTAGCGATCGACTCCACGCAATCATCCGCAGCATCCATCGCCTATGGCATCGCTTATCCGTTCGGCGTAATCGGCGTGATCCTTTTCGTGAAACTATTGCCCAAAATGCTTCGCAAGGATTTGATAGCCGAGGCCAAAGCGCTGGAAGCCCAACGGAAAAGCCAATATCCTACATTACATACCGCCGCATTTAAAGTCACGAATAAAAACATCTGCGGAAAGAGTTTGGCACAATTGCAGGTACGGGCCATGACCGGAGCGGTAGTCTCCCGTATAAAACACGACAATGTCATATCTATGCCAACTCCCCATACCACGCTTAACGAGGGAGATTTACTGAAGGCCGTAGGTAACGACAAAGCCTTGGAGCAACTGACATTATTGTTGGGAGAACGTATCGAGGGAGATCTGCCGTTAAGTGGCGGACAGACCTTGCAATCCCTGTTACTGACCAATAAGAGCATTATCAATAAATCGCTAGGCCATTTAAATTTACAAGGAACTTTCGGTTGTACGGTAACCCGTGTACGTCGAAGCGGAATCGACCTTTCCCCGGAACCTAATTTGGTGTTGAAGTTTGGAGATAAGTTGATGGTCGCCGGCGAGAAAGAAAGCGTAAATGAACTCGCCCAATTCATTGGCAATGATGAGAAACGTCTTTCGGATACAGACTTTTTCCCGATCGCTATGGGTATCGTATTAGGCGTATTGTTTGGAAAATTAAATATATCCTTCTCGGATTCCTTCTCATTCTCTCCGGGACTAACCGGCGGTATCCTTATGGTTGCCTTGGTATTAAGCGCCATCGGAAAAACAGGTCCGATCATCTGGTCAATGTCCGGTTCCGCTAATAACCTGCTTCGCCAATTGGGATTATTGCTATTCCTCTCCGAGGTCGGGACATCCGCCGGTGTAAATCTGGTTTCCACTTTCCAATCAAGCGGTTTAACTTTATTCGGAGTCGGTATCGCTATAACAATGATCCCTATGATTATAGCCGTATTAGCTGGATATTATTTCTTTAAGATCAACATTCTCGATTTAGTCGGAACAATCGCCGGTGGTATGACCAGTACCCCGGGACTTGCCGCCGCAGATTCTATGACAGACAGCCCAGCCCCAAGCGTGGCTTATGCGACGGTTTATCCGATAGCGATGGTATTCCTGATCTTGTTTATACAGATGATAGCGAATTTGATTGTCTAAATCTTTATTTATTGAAAAACATAGAATATGAGAAGAAAGAACATGAAAAAAACCGCGGCTTTATTCCTCTTAAGTGTAGGTGTAAACTGCATGACCGCACAAGACATCGTTCCTGTCCATGAGTTTGACATCGATATACAGAAAGTAGGCTCGCCTATCCAGTCAACCATGTATGGAATCTTCTTCGAGGATATCAATTTCGGGGCAGATGGAGGATTGTATGCGGAGCTAATCAAGAACCGCTCCTTCGAGTTTGAGAATCCATGGGGAGGTTGGGAGCCTTTCGGCGATGTAAGTATAGCTGAGAAGAATCCCTGTTTCAACAAAAACCCCCATTACGCACACCTGACTTATACCGGGCAAATCACCGGAACCGGTCTGGAGAACGAAGGCTTCAAAGGTATCGGTATAAAGGCTGACGAAAATTACGACTTTTCCTTATATGCCCGTACCGAGACCAATAACCCGATCAAACTACGTATTGAATTAGTAAACAGGGATAACGATATTTATGAGACACAACACCTAGAGATAAAAGGAAAAGACTGGAAGAAATATTCCGTTATCTTGTCTCCCAAAGCTACCGAGGCTAAATCACGCCTACGCATCACGATGGAAACGGCAGGTACTTTGGATATGGAACATATCTCCCTTTTCCCGGAAAAAACATTCAACAATCGCACGAACGGCCTACGCCGCGATCTGGCACAAGCGTTGAAAGATCTAAAGCCGGGAATCTTTCGTTTCCCGGGTGGATGTATCGTTGAGGGTACAACCATCGCCACACGCTACCAATGGAAAAATACGGTAGGCCCCGTAGAGAACCGGCCTATCAATATCAGCCGATGGAATTATACATTTCCTCACAAGAAATTCCCGGATTATTATCAATCTTACGGTTTGGGATTCTTTGAGTATTTCCAATTAAGCGAAGATATCGGAGCCGAGCCCCTGCCTGTATTGAATTGCGGGCTGTCATGCCAGTTTGAGAATGAGGGTATGGACCAGCATGTGCCGGTAGATAAATTACAACCTTATATAGACGATGCCTTGGACTTAATCGAATTCGCCAATGGCCCGATTACCTCCCAATGGGGCAAAGTGCGTGCGGATATGGGGCATCCGGCTTCTTTTAATCTGAAATTTATCGCTATCGGCAACGAGCAATGGGGACCATTATATCCCGAACGCCTCGAACCATTCGTGAAAGCCATCCGAGCCAAATATCCGGAGATCAAAATCATCGGCAGTTCCGGTCCTGATTCGGAAGGAAAAGATTTCGAATATCTATGGCCGGAGATGAAACGCTTAAAAGTAGATCTGGTGGATGAACATTTCTATCGCTCACCGGAATGGTTCCTAAATAGTGCCAAACGATATGATTCGTATGATCGGCAAGGCCCCAAAGTGTTCGCCGGTGAATATGCTTGCCACCCGACTAACCGGGAGAATAGCTTCCTGACCGCATTATGCGAGGCTGCGTTTATGACCGGTCTTGAACGGAATGCCGACGTGGTGGAATTATGTACATACGCCCCTTTATTCGCACATGTCGATGCGTGGCAATGGCGTCCGGACTTAATCTGGTTCAACAACCTAAACATCGTGAAAACTCCTAACTACTATGTACAACAATTATACGGGCACAATGCCGGAACAAACGTATTGCCCCTGACGATGAACAAAGAAGCCGTTACCGGGCAAAGCGAGCTATTCGCCACAGCCGCCCTCGACAAAGGCACAAACGAGCTCATCATCAAAATCGTCAATACCGGCATCCAGAGCAAAAAGATCCAATTAAACCTAAACGGAATCTCATCCGGCAAGCATAAAGGAAAGTTGATGGTCTTACATGCCTCAGACTTAGAAGCGAAGAACACATTGGGTAAACCGGAAACAGTCATACCCATTGAATCAGCGGTGGAACTAGAGGCTCCCGCTACTGAAGTCTCCGTCCAACCATTGAGTTTCTTAGTCTATAGGATATCGCTATAATCTATCATACATACGAATGTTATGAATATTGAAGAGTTTAGGGAATATTGCCTTTCGTTGAATGGTGTTTATGAAAAAATGCCTTTCACGAATGTTCCTGATAAATACAGTCGGGACGTTCTTTGCTTTTATGTAGGAAGTAAATGGTTCTGCTTCGTAAATATCGAAGTATTTGATTTTTGCTGTATCAAATGTGACCCGAATGAATCGGGAGAGTTGCAAGCTCGATACTCTGGCATAACACCCGGTTGGCATATGAATAAAAAATACTGGATTAGTGTCTATTTTAATCAAGATGTACCCGACAACAAGATCAAAGAGCTTATAAAACAATCCTACGATATCGTATATCAATCTCTTCCTAAAAAGGAAAAAGGGATGTAGATTTTAGCGCAGTTACTCCGTTTATTTTCCATTTGAGAAGGACGTTTGAAAGATTATACGTACATTTGTGAATTCACCTAAACAGCTTAAATATGATGCAGACGAATTTACAATTGGACCTTGCCTTCAACTATCTGGAAAATACCGGAACCAACATCTTCCTTACCGGAAAAGCGGGAACAGGAAAGACCACATTCTTGAAAAAACTTAAAGAGACTTCCCCAAAACGGATGATTGTGGTAGCACCTACCGGAGTGGCGGCGATTAATGCGGGAGGGGTAACCATTCACTCCTTCTTTCAGCTACCTTTCGGACCGTATATACCGGGTAGCGAAATGGCCTCCGGGCAAAATAAATCCTATTCTCATAAATTCAGCCGGGATAAGATCAATATCATCCGTAGTATGGACCTGCTCGTGATTGATGAGGTCAGTATGGTACGTGCCGATTTGCTGGATGCTATCAGTGATATGCTACGTCGTTATCGGGATAGGAATAAACCCTTTGGGGGCGTTCAATTATTATTGATCGGAGATTTACAACAATTAGCCCCCGTAGCGAAGGAGGACGAATGGAATTTGTTGAGAGAACATTACGCCTCTCCCTTCTTTTTTGACAGTAAGGCTCTTTCCGAAAGTGATTATCTTTGCATCGAATTAACTCAAGTATATCGCCAAGCGGACGATACGTTCGTACGCTTATTGAACAATATCCGGGAAAACCGCTTCGACGAGAATACGCTACACACCTTAAACCAACGTTATATCCCCAATTTTAAACCAAATGACAAAGCAGGTTATATCACGCTGACAACCCATAATTATCAAGCCCAGCAAATCAATAACCGGAAGTTGCAAGAATTACCCGGCCCGGCTTATACGTACAAGGCGGAGATCAAGGATGACTTTCCAGCTTACTCCTACCCGACCGACGAGGTATTGGAGCTAAAGCAAGACGCTCAAGTCATGTTCGTAAAAAACGACTCTTCCGGCGAAAGGCGATATTATAACGGAAAGATCGGCCGAATTGTCTTCATCAGCCCGAGCAAGATTATCGTATCCGACGAATTAGGAAACGATATCACCGTAGACCGGGAGACATGGACAAACGTGAAATATACGATCGACGAGAACACGAAGGATATCACGGAGACAATCGCCGGCTCTTTCAGCCAATACCCACTGAAAACCGCTTGGGCGATCACGATCCATAAAAGCCAAGGCTTGACTTTCGAGCATGCCATCATCGACGCATCCGCCGCCTTCTCACACGGACAAGTCTACGTTGCTTTGAGCCGTTGCAAGACATTGGAAGGAATGGTATTAAGTAGCCCGATCACTCGAAACGCCATGATTAGCGATGAGAAGATATTAAGTTATACCTCTTCCCTCTCGGAGCGTCAACCGTGTGAAGACCAACTGCGTCAAGCCCAACAACAGTATTATTTGAGATTGGCAACCGAGCTATTCGACTTCAATCCCGTACAACAAAAGTTGCAATATACATCTTACGCGGCATACACCCATCTGCAAAAACTATACCCGGAATTAAGCAACCAATATCCCCGGGTACGGGATTATTTCCGTTCGGATATAGTAGAAGTAGGCGAACGTTTCTGCCAGCAACTCACCCGTATGATCTCCAGCACGAATCTCTATGATACGGACGAGCATATACAAGACCGCATCCGAAAAGGTTGCGCTTACTTTCTGGAAAAGATCGAGACCTATTGCCTCCCTTTGATAGAGGCTTCCGATGTAGAGATCGACAATAAAGAGGCCCGTAAGGCATTTACATCCGCATTAAAAGCTTTCAGCGATGAGCTTACGATCAAGGTCGCTACATTAAAAGCCTGCCAAGATGGTTTTCGTCTCATCGACTATCTATCCGCCAAGGCTAAAGCGAACATTGAGGAGTCGGCTGTTGCCAGCAAGCAGAAATCGACGCGGAAATCGACGGAAGCGGAAAAGATCCCCGTCTCCACGGATGTCTTACATCCTGAGCTATATGCCCGTTTGAAACAATGGAGATACGAGCTTGCCGTAGAAAAGGAGTTGCCTCCTTACACGATCTTGCAACAGAAAGCCTTAATTGGCGTTTGCAACACTTTGCCCACGAACTCGAAAGAACTGTTGAAGATACCCGGAATCGGCAAAAAGATCATAGAGAACTACGGTGAGACCCTATTAGAAATCGTATCTTCCTACTCACCTTCCACGCATGGGAACGGGCTGTGAGATACGGAGACAACTCACGATAGCGGCGACTAAAGCGAAACCGATCGCTACATACATACAAACCGGCATACTATCGGTGGCAGAGGTAACACTAAAGATCAAAGCGACAAATGTCGTCCCCAGCGTTTGCCCCAACAGTCGTGCCGTACCTTGCATACCGTTCGCCCCGCCACTCCGGGAACGAGGGGCGGCCGATATCATCGTGCTATTATTCGGGGTCTGGAACAGGCCGAAACCCATACCGCAAAGCATCAATCGCCAAGCGATATCCATATTGGTGGGTTGCCCCGGCAATAAAGCCAATAGAAGAAGTCCGGTCGCATACACCACCATTCCGATACCGCCTAACAATCCGGGATGATATTTCTCGATCAGCCTCCCGGCTACCGGAGCGGTCAAGATCGTCGCTACCGGCCAAGGAGTCAACAGCAGCCCCGTCTCCACCTCATTTCTTCCGGCCACATTTTGCAAATAAAAGGGTAATGATACCATCGCCAACAACTGTGCCGTAAATGAAGTGATCGAGGATAATACGGACAAGGCGAATATCGGAATCCGCATCAAGTCCAATGGCAATATCGGAACCTCCTGCCGTAGTTGCCTGCGGATAAAAAATGTTCCGATCACCAATAGAAGAAGAACCTGTAAAGCGATCATTCTCCAGTTCTCATGATGGGCGATGCCTTCCAACGAATAAATCAGCAATCCGAAAGTCAGGGCATTCGAGATTCCACCGATCTTATCAAACTTTCGTTTCGGCCCATCCTTGCAAGGATTTTGAGGCAAAAGAAAATAACCCGTTATAATCGCGCAAATCCCTAAAGGTACGTTGATAGCGAACAACCAATTCCAAGAAGCGACTGATAAGATAGCGCCCGCCAACGACGGCCCGGCAGCAATCGATACCGCCACGACCATGGCATTGATACTCATTCCCCGCCCTATATATTGTGGAGGATAAATAATACGAAGTAAAGCGGTCGTCACGCTCATGATAGCCGAGGCTCCGATCCCTTGCAATATTCTCGCGACCGTCAACATGGCGAAAGACGAGGATAAGGCACAAAATAATGACGTTGAGCAGAATATTGTCGTCCCGATCAAGAAAATCCGCTTATATCCATAAATATCTCCCAAAGCGGAGAACGATAAAAGAGACATCGTAATCGTTAGCTGATAAGCGTTGACAATCCAGATCGTGGAGGAAGGGGATGTCCCGAATTCACGGGACAAGGTAGGAAGCGCCACGTTGACAATCGTGCCGTCCAACACGGACATGGTCAATGCCAACGCAACCGCTATTACTGCCCAATAACGCCTCGGTATAAATCGTATCATATTACATTATTTCTTCAAATCGAAACCCAGCATCATGCCATCATATTCACTTGCCAACTTATTGATAGCTTTCAAGGTCGTATTGCTGGATATAGAAGAAACCGTGCTCAAGAACTTCAGTAATTTATCCGCGTTAAAAAGCAATGTCAACTCATTACCAGAAAGGACGACATGGGCGGTAAGCGTAGAAACGGTCAGCTTCTTATTACCCACCGTATACCGTAACGTCACCGTTTTATCTTCCGGACTCACCGAGTAAGTACCTTTCAGGCTTCCCCTTTTCAACGCGCTCGTAAACGTACTATCCGAATTAAAGACATAATTAAATACACCTTCCACGATACCTACTTTCGCGCAATATTCCTTCATTTTCTTCTCTGCCTCGGTAGCAGCCAAGCTTCCCGCTACATTCTTCAAGGCATTATCACCTTCCAGTTGCAGGGCAGGGTTCACATACATCCAAGTTCCCTGTAAATTCTCGAAAGTCACGGCTTTCCCTCCGGTGACAGAAGTCACGGCGTTCTTTACGGCAGATGAATTTAAGATATCTTTCAAGGACTGTCCCTTCATGTTTCCGGGAATCAACAAAAGGCCGCATACGACCATCCACATACATAGTAACTTTTTCATCTCTTTGTTTTTTACTCAATTAGAAAAATCGGCCAAAGATACGAATATTATTCATACATTTGTTTTAAATAACTTTATACAAACATACCATGAGAAAGCAAGTCGTACGTATTTGTATGTTACTGGCCTGCGCCTTTAGCTTTATGCAAGGGCAAGCCAGCATCCAGCCTTCTATCGTAAAAGCTACGATTGACGAGCTAATAGCCAAGGACGCTAAGAATCAAGCAGGAATCACGAAGGGTGTCGAGCAAGTAGCCCGCCTCTGGCAAACCTCCGATGGGGATGAGCAAGCGTTTCAAACCTTCTGCCGGGAGAATTATCTATCCGATCCCGCCGAAAAAGACCAAGTTTTCCTCAAGATCAGCGAGTATATTGAAGGTATCAATGGCAATTTCAACGAGATGGTACTCTGTCTGCAACGAAATTTGAACCTAGATACCGGACCTCTACACGCCATCGATGAGAAATTCGGATCCTACAGCCCCAGTTCCCACCTAATGGACGATCTATACGCCAACAAGATCGGCTTCATCATCGCCCTCAACTTTCCCCAACTTACTCTCAAGGAGAAAGAGGCGTTAGGGAATGACCGTAAAGCATGGGCCTACGCCCGGCTAGGCGATATGTTTACGGAACGGATACCGGCGGAAGTAAAGCAAGCCGCCGCAGATACGGAAAGTGACGCGGATATTTACATAGCGGATTATAATATCTATATGGGGCATTTACTAACTCCTAAAGGAAAAACCATTTTCCCCTCCGACATGCGCTTACTTTGCCATTGGAACCTTCGCGACGAGATCAAGGCCAATTATAACAAAGGAAAAGAGGGATTGGAAAAACAACGGATGGTATATGAGATCATGAAGCGAATCATCTCGCAAGAAATCCCGAAAGAGGTGATCAACTCGGATCGTTACGAATGGAACCCGTACGCCAATACGTTATCTCAAGCAGGAAATGAACTAGAAGGTACCCCTGAAAGCCCGGCCCGCTATCAGAAAATGTTGAATAACTTCAACGCCATGCAGCGTATAGACAAATATACGGGAAACACCTATATAGACCGTAAGTTCACGGAAGATATGGAAATAGATGTCAACGATGTAGAAGCCCTGTTCGATCAATTCCTTTCCGCCCCCGAACTAAAGGAAGTGGGGAAAATCATCTCCAAACGCCTCGGACGCAAACTGGAAGCCTACGATATATGGTACGATGGCTTCAAGGCCCGTAGCAATCTGGACGAGAACAAGCTAAACGAGCAAACCCGTACCCTGTATCCCGATGCGGTAACGATGGAAAAGAAGCTACCGGAAATATTACAGAAACTAGGATTCAGCCCCGATCGTGCCCAATATCTAGCGGATAAGATCGCAGTCGATCCCGCCCGTGGTTCCGGTCATGCGTGGGGAGCCTCCATGAAAGGCCAGCGTTCCCGTTTACGTACCCGTATCCCTTCACAAGGGATGGATTACAAAGGATATAATATCGCCATCCACGAGTTCGGACATAACGTAGAGCAAACGATCTCATTATATGATGTCGATTATTATATGCTCAACGGAGTTCCCAATACGGCTTTCACCGAAGCGCTGGCCTTTGTCTTCCAGAAAAGAGACCTTGAGTTACTGGGCATAAAAGACGAGAATCCGGAAAAAGAAAAGATGGATATCTTGGATAAGATATGGAGCATGTATGAGATTTGCGGTGTTTCCATGCTGGATATCTCCGTATGGAAATGGATGTACGCACATCCTAACGCTACCGCCGGGGAATTGCAGGAGGCCGTGATCCGTCTTTCCAAGGAAATCTGGAATAAGTATTACGCTCCGGTATTCGGTGTAAAAGACGAGACCGTTCTAGCGATTTACTCCCATATGATCGGTTATCCGCTCTACCTTTCCGCCTACGCTTTCGGACAGATTATCGAGTTCCAGCTAGAGAACTACCTCAATGGCAAGGATTTCGCGAATGAGGTTAGCCGGATATTCAAGCAAGGCCGCCTCACCCCGAATGTGTGGATCAAGCAAGCTACCGGCAACGATCTTACCGTAGATCCGATGTTGGAAGCGCTTCGTAAGGTATTAAAAGACTAAACTACAGACCAAAAGAAAAGCCATCCCGATACCGAGATGGCTTTCTTTATTTATATCAAGAAACTTCCGATTATAACTTGTCGTTAGAACCAAGAACGTTGATGATCTTGTGTTTGTAAAGTTTCTCCATGTTATCACGAGCCGGGCCCAGATATTTACGAGGATCGAATTCAGCCGGTTTCTCAGCGAAAGTCTTGCGGATAGCGGCAGTCATCGCCAAACGAGAGTCTGAGTCGATATTGATCTTACATACAGAAGATTTAGCAGCCTTACGCAACCACTCTTCAGGAATACCGATAGCAGCCTTCAAAGCGCCACCGAATTTGTTGATAGTCTCAACCTCTTCCTGAGGAACAGAAGAAGAACCGTGAAGAACGATAGGGAATCCCGGAAGTTTCTCCATAACAGCGTCCAAAACGTCGAATGCCAATGGAGGAGGAACCATCTTACCTGTAACAGGGTCGATCGTACATTGCTCCGGAGTGAACTTATAAGCACCGTGAGAAGTACCGATTGAGATAGCCAAAGAATCGCAGCCCGTACGAGTAGCGAAGTCGATAACTTCCTCAGGATTGGTATAAGTGTGGTGGTCTGAAGAAACCTCATCCTCAACACCTGCCAATACACCAAGCTCGCCTTCTACAGTTACATCGAATTGATGAGCGTACTCAACAACTTTCTTAGTCAAAGCGATGTTCTCTTCATAAGGAAGGTGAGAACCGTCGATCATTACAGATGAGAAGCCAGAGTCGATACAGCTCTTGCAAGTCTCAAACGTATCACCATGGTCTAAGTGAAGAACGATCTGAGGATTCGGGCAACCTAATTCCTTAGCATATTCAACAGCACCCTGTGCCATGTAACGAAGCAAAGTAGCGTTTGCGTACTGGCGAGCGCCCTTTGAAACTTGCAAAATAACCGGAGATTTTGTCTCTACAGCAGCCTTGATGATAGCCTGCATCTGTTCCATGTTATTGAAGTTGAAAGCAGGGATAGCATATCCGCCCTTGATAGCCTTAGCGAACATTTCTTTTGTGTTCACCAAGCCCAAATCTTTGTAATTTACCATAGTTGTTATTATGTTATTACGTTAATGATTAAAAACTTGCACAAAGATAATCAAGATTCACGACAAATGATGCTTCAAAGCATATAAAATAACACAAAATCAACGCCCTTGAAAAAAATAATACGATTTTCTTTGTTTGTTTGTGGCAAACCCTTACCTTTGCAAGCCAAAATACCGGTTACCAAATATATACAGAGTATAAATTAAAATAGATAATAAAGCAATGAAAAAAGGTATTCATCCTGAAAATTATCGTCCTGTAGTATTTAAGGACATGTCAAACGATGATGTATTCATCACTCGTTCTACTATTAACGCTAAAGAGACGATCGAGATCGACGGCGTAACTTATCCGTTGGTAAAGGTCGAGATCTCTAACACTTCTCACCCGTTCTACACTGGTAAGTCTAAGTTGGTCGATACAGCCGGACGTGTTGATAAGTTCATGAGCCGTTATGGTAACCGTAACAAGAAATAAGATTTCTTTCTTTAAGAAATAAAAAAAGGTCACGATTTGTATCGTGGCCTTTTTTTGTATCTTTGCCGGAGTTAACATAATGAAATATCATGGCAAAAACGAAAGAACAATTACTAAACATCTTGGATCAGTTCCAGTTGGACGAGAAAGTAGTTTCCGCTGAACCATTCGGAAACGGACACATTAATGATACATTGAAAGTGACCAACGAGAAAGGGGAGATCAAATACGTGCTACAGCGTATCAACCATTTAATCTTCACCAATGTGGATATGCTGCAAAATAACATCCATGTGGTTACCACTCATATCCGCAAAAAGCTGGAGGAAAAAGGTGAAACGGATATCGACCGTAAGGTATTAACCTTCTTGCCGACTAAAGACGGGAAAAAATATTATTTCGATGGAGATAGTTATTGGCGGGTATGCCTATTCATCCCTCGCAGCAAAAGCTATGAGGAAGTAACTCCTGAGCTTTCTTATGAGGCTGGCAAAGCGTTCGGTGATTTCCAGACCATGTTGTCCGATATACCCGAGGGTACGCTGGGCGAGACCATCCCGGATTTCCATAATATGGAGTTCCGCTTGCGACAATTCCATGAGGCTGTAGCCGCTAATCCGGCAGGCCGGTTGGAAGAGGTGAAAGATTTGGTAGAGGAGATCGAGAAACGTGCCGAAGCGATGTGCATTCAAGAACGCCTGTACCGTGAGGGCCAATTGAAGAAACGCACGAACCATTGCGATACAAAAGTTAACAATATGATGTTTGACGCTGATAGCGACAAGGTGCTTTGCGTGATCGACTTGGACACCGTGATGCCGGGCTTCGTCCTTTCCGATATCGGCGACTTTATCCGTACCGGAGCCAATACGGGTGCCGAGGACGATGAGAATCTGGATAACGTAAACGTTAATATGGAGATATTCAAAGCCTATACCCGTGGATACATGGAAAAGGCCAAGGCGTTCTTAACTCCTACCGAGATCAAATTGCTACCTTACGGAGGACGCTTATTGACTTATATGCAGACCGTTCGTTTCTTAACCGATTATATCAACGGCGATACCTATTACAAGATCCATAGCCCGAAACATAACTTAATCCGTACGAAAGCCCAATTCAAGCTACTTCAAAGCCTAGAAGCCCATGCGGAAGAGATGGATCAGTTCATGAATCAATGGTTATAATATAAAGTAACTAAGGAATATAAAAACGGGCGGGGTGACTCATCGATTCATCCCGCCCATTCTTTTTATTTCGTCCAATAATCCAACACCGTAACCGCCGATGCCTTCCCTCCTAACACCTTGCCAAATGCTTTATGCGCCGGATGTACCAAATAGGCGTCCCGATCCGCATCCGAATGAAAAGTCAAGAAAAAGCAATGAGTCAAGCCCTGTTGCAATCCCTCCGGACTACAATCCGTTCCCCACTCATATCCTTTGATCAAGTCGATTTGAGAAGGCAACTTACAAAAGGCATCCTCAACCTCTTTCACCTGCGCCTCGGACACATCCGGCTTAAAACCGAACATAACAACATGGCGAAGAACTTTCTCCGGCTTTTGATCACTCGAATAGCTTACCATTAATACAGAAAATACGATAATCGCAAGGATAAATAATACAGATACTACTTTCTTCATGATATTCAAGATTAGATTTCTATTGCATTTATACGGCCCAAAGATAGTATAAAATCCAGTACAGCTTGCCCAAAACCTCCATATCCTTTAGCCCTTTCCATCCCTATCTTTAGACTTTTCCTCAAGAGACATCCATCATCTATCAACTGTTGGACGATCATGCAACGACTGGTAGAAGATCGTGCAACAGTTGGTAGATGATCATGCAACGGCTGTTGCATGATGAATACAAGCAGACAAAAAGGCTAACACCTGTAAGAATACAGCCTTAGCCTACAAGGGAAAAACCTCAAACCATAAAGGGATTATTTCAACTAAACCAAATCTTAAACCTTGTCAATCCATCCGCGTAAGAGCGGAGAGAGAATCGGCAATCATGTTTTAACAGCACCTCACGGATAAAGATCAAGCCGATACCTTGTCCGTTCGGTTTCGTAGAGAAGAACGGGCTGAACAGTTTCGTTTCCGTTTCCTTGTCGATGCCCTTGCCCGTATCGGCTATCTCCAAGCAGGTAGGACGCACTGTCGTCCGGATATAGATCTTTCCGTCCCGGTCGATGGATTCGGCGGCATTCTTGATAATATTGACCAAGACTTGCTCGAATAATGAATTATCCAAATTCACGACTGGAGATTCCTCGCTCAGATCCATAACAATCTCGATATTCCGGTTCTGGCAAACTGTCTCCATAAAGCGTTTACAAGCGGACACCACTTGGTTCAATTCTTGCGGACGACTTTGGGGTTCGGGTATACGCACCACATCGGCGAAATTGGTGATGAAATGGCTCATGCTATAGCAGCGTTCTATGGAGACCCGCAAAACCTCGCAGACATCCTCCATATCTTCCATCCCGCTGAAAGTAGACTCCAACGTATCCAAGGTAGAGGTGATACCCGCGGTCGTATTATTCACCTCATGAGAGATCATACGTATCACTTTCTCATACGCTTTCTTCTCGGCCTTGAACACCTCTTGGGTCAACGTCTCTATCAAATAAAACGGGTGGTGAAAACCTCGATCCACAAATGAGGAATGCGTACATTTATAAATATTAGCGTCGTTCAACCGGACGGTTTGCGCTTGATACATCGGAACCCGTACCAATTCTTCCGCCAAGGGAGAATCTAGTTGAAGAAAACGTTTTCCCACCATATCCTCCGAGCTTTGCGCGCCAAACAATTTACATGCGGCCGGGTTCATGGATAGAATCTCCTCATCCAAGTTCAAGATGATCACTCCCATCGGAGAGGCGTTGACCAGCAAGTCCAAGAAATGGTTTTGCTCCCGGAGGTGCAAACGCTCATTCTTCAACTGCTCCATCATCTTATTAAACACATCGACCACCCGGTCCGCCTCCGTTTGCCCGACCTTTCCCAAGCGGGAACTAAAGTCTTGCTCTTTCAACAGCTCCATGCCGTTACCGATGATATGCAAGGGCTTTATGATACGGCGATAAAAGACAAATAAATAGATGATCGTAAGCAAGACCAAGGCTTCTACCGCGAAAAACATCCGGATAGAAGACGTATAAAAGACATAATAAGTCACCACCGCCAATATAGTCAACAGCAGCGTCGTCAATATCCAGAATAGTCCTTTCAGCCTCATCCTTGCCTCTTCTTATTTATCGATCGGGATTCCGTATTTCTCTAATCTCCGGTACAAGGCGGCACGACTGATTCCCAACGCCGTAGCGACATGCGATAAATTACCTCCATGCGCTTCCAAGGAGCGTAAGATGGTTTGCTTCTCCAACTCATCCAAGGTCAAGCCCTCCAAAGAAGGCGGAATCGTCGATTTAGCACCGGATGTATTCATGCAATGAACCTCGAAATCAGCGGTATCCAAAAGCGTCTTACCCGACACAAGGATCGTCCGCTCCTCCAAGTTCTTCAACTCACGGATATTACCGGGAAAAGGGAGACGGCTTAAATAGGTCTGGGCATCCGATGAGAACTCCACCCTCGGTAGCCCATTGATCTCCGATTGCTTATCCGCGAAATACCGGGCCAGCAATGGGATATCCTCCCTTCGCTCACGTAAGGCGGGTAAATGCACCGTGATCAAATTGATCCGGTAAAAAAGATCCTCACGGAACGTACGGTCCGCCACCATCGATCGTAAATCCCAGTTTGTAGCGCTTACGACCCGTATATCCACCTTCCGGGGGCGGCTATCCCCCAAGACCTCAAAGGTCTGGTCTTGCAATACCCGAAGCAGCTTTACTTGGCAAGACAGTTCCAAATCGCCGATCTCATCCAAGAAGATCGTACCTTTGTTCGCCATCTCGAAACGCCCTACCCGATCCATGTACGCATCCGTAAAAGCCCCCTTCTTATGTCCGAACATCTCGCTCTCAAAAAGACTTTGGGAAAGTCCGCCTAAGTTTACCTTTACGAAAGCCTCTTTCGACCGGGGGCTATTCGCATGGATCGCTTCCGCTATCAGCTCTTTACCCGTACCGCTCTCGCCGGTAATCAAAACAGAGGCGTTTGTCGGAGCGATACGCGAGACCGTCCCCAAGACATCCATCAAAGCGGCACTTTGCCCCACGATCTTATCAAAATGAAATTTATGATCGGCATCCGAACGGTTCAAGGGAGCGTTTGCCTCCTTCTTCTGCTCGCTCAGTTCCAAGGCGGTCCGGATCGATTTTAATAATACCAAGTTATTCCAAGGCTTCGTGATAAAATCGAAGGCTCCGGCTTGCATTCCCTGCACGGCCAAAGAGATCGATCCCCAAGCGGTCATCAAGATCACAGGTACATCGGGACGAAAGATCTTCACCTGTCTCAATAATTGAATCCCCTCCTCACCCGTGGTAGTCAACGTGAAGTTCATATCCATCAAGATCAGCTCCGGCGCCGTGGCACGGACTACCTCCAAGGCCTCCTTCGGCCCCGGAACCGCCTCCGGCCGGAAACCCGCACGTTTTAGCAGGAATGTAAGCGAGGAACGAACAGCCGCATCATCATCTATTATCAGTATCATATAATCAATTTATCGTTTCACGATTTCCTCGAAATCGGCATCTAATGTACGATTATTCAAGAAATCATACAATGTTATACTACGGATGTTATAAAAATAACGCCAGTAATAATACAGTTCTTGGATATGCTTTTGCTTCGCGTCATCCTTCGAACTCTGGGCGTCATTCAGGTCTAGGATATCGATCTTTCCGATCATGAAAGTCTCGATCGAGGTCTTGTAGCGCTTTTCCGCCAACGTGTCCACCTCGGCGGCTATCTCCAATTGAGCGGCCTGATTGTTGAAATTCTCCACCAAGAGGAAGATATCTTGATTAAAATCCATTTGCTCCTGACGAATCTTGGAAAGTACGACATCCCGATTCGATTCGGCTACTTTTACCTTTCCCTTCCGTTTTCCCCAGTCCAAGATAGGAATCGAAAGCCCGACCTCTACGATCTGGTTATCTTTCAATGGATTGTAAGCTCCTCGCATGGACATATCCTTACCGGTATAACCCACGGAGGCAAACAGGTTAATACTTCGACGGTTTCCTTTGGCGGTCGCCACATCATAATCCGCTTCCAACTGACGGCGCATGATATTCTTTGAGAACGAGTTATTTTCTTGAGCCTTCTCCAATACCGCCTGATAATCCATACGGACCCCTTCTATCGCCTCGGGAAGAACAGGCTCGATCACGTCTTGCTCGCTCATCCCTAAAAAGGAACGGAGCTTGAACATCATCGCGTTATAATTGGATTGGGCCTCGGTTAGCTTACCTTTCGCTTGCAAGGCCGACTGTTTCAAACGCATCAACTCGCTCTCCGAGATATGCCCGATCTTACGCTTCGCTACCGCTATGTCATAGAGTTTATTGGCGTTCAGCAAGTTCTGATTACAGATATCCAGATTATCTTCCGCCAACAGTAAGTTGAAGTAATTCGTGATGGTAGCGATCGTTACATTCTCCACGTTCTCCATATAAGCGGCCTTAGCCTCTTGGTAACGAACAGGCTCGATACGACGTTTCCATTTTTGGTCATTCACGCCGAAGATCGGTTGCGTCAATGTCAAACTAACAGGTACGCTCATAAACTCGTTGTAAGCGCCACTACCTAGCTGACGGGTAAAATCCAAGGAGGTATTCAAGGCGATCTTACCTCCGGTCAAGGCTATGTTCTGGGCGATAGAGATCTCTCCATTTAAGCCTAAGGCATTGTTTTGCACATAGGTATAAGAACCATCCGATTGCTGGTACTTCGAGTATTGCTTGCTATATGAAGGCAGAGTCCCCGTAAATATCACTTCCGGCAACTGATCCGCCCGATGCGTACGGAATTCCCAATAGGCCGTTCGCAACTCATTGAGCGCCACGGCAGCGTCTACGGATTGAAGCTGTGCGATCTGGATCGCTTGCCGCAGGGTTATTCGAACTTTATTCGTATTGTCTTGGGCACATACTCCCGAAATCCCCACCCACAGACAACACATCGCTATATAGATCCTTCTCATCTTAGTATAAGTTTTTTTATCCTGCCTAAGGCAAAAGGCATGCCAAAAACATATACTATTGATAATCCGATAAATAGGAATATTTAAAGTGTTCGATAATGAACAGTGTGTTCGTTTTTGGATACTTATCTTTGAATGAGTTGATTATTGACGATCGATTTATAGACCTCTTCCCGTAAAGAGCGCGACACCGGAATTTTATGCTCCCCAATGATTAATAGATTTCCTTCTATCGCTTGTACATAAGAAAGATTCACGATGAAAGAGCGGTGCACTTGCATAAAAATTTGTGCCGGCAACGTTTCCAATATACTCTTCAACCGGAGATGAACGATCTCTTTGGAAGTGAGGGTATGGATAACAATATAGTTCTCCATGCCCTCTATAAATTGAATCTCCTTTAAATAAAGCCTTTTAAGTTGCTTCTCCGTCTTGACAAAGATATAAGCAGGCTCCTCGCTTTTCGATGTAGATTCCATCAACGCATGTGCTTTATTGACCGATTTCAGGAAACGGGAAAAAGAGATCGGTTTCAATAAATAGTCCACCACGTCAAACTCATATCCTCTCAACGCATACCGCTCGTATGCCGAGGTGATAATTACCTTCGGTGTGTTCTGAGCACTCTCCAAGAAGTCCAGTCCAGACATATCCGGCATCTCTATATCCAGAAAAAGCAAATCCGCCTGAACCGAATTCAGCATATTATTGAGTTGTATAGCGTCCTCACATTCTCCGACGATGGTCAGAAAATCAATTTTACCGATGTGTCGCCGAAGTCCTTTTCTGGCGATTGGCTCATCATCCGTTATGATACACTTTATTTCCATATTATTCTGATAAATCAATACATAACTCAACCCTAAAACGGGTATTGTCTTTTTTTATACGTAACTCATGTTTATCCGGGTACAATAGCTCCAACCGTTTTCTCAGATTGTCGATCCCAATGCCTTTCCCCTTTCTTTGTTCCAAGAAATCCGGATTGAAAGTATTGCTTACTCCAAAGCATACCTTTGAATCCTCTTTCCGCATAGATACTTGTATCCGATACGCTCCGCCTATATATTTAAACGCATTCTCCAATAATGGCTGGAAAAGCAACGGGTGTATTTTTTGTCCGGTCAATTCCGGGTCAAAGGACTCCTCGAACTGTAAGCGTTTCGTCATACGAAGTCGCTGGAATTGAATATATGTTCGCAAATAATCAATCTCCTCTTCGATCGTCACTTTCGTATTTATATCATATAATTGATAACGGAGTAAGTCCGAAAGTAACTCTACAGCCTCAATCGCTTCCTCATTTTCCTCATCGATCAAGAAATAGATCGTATTCAAGGCATTAAACAGGAAATGGGGATGGTATTGCATCTTCAGCAGCTTCAATTGCGTTTCCAGCTGATCTACTCTCAGTTTCTCCAATTGAACGATTTTCTCCGAATAGCGTTTGGCTAATATATTATTACGGATCAAGAAATAGTATAGGAGAAAGATCGGCACAGCTACCGCATTGATCATTAACGCCTCTCCCCACCGATAGGTCGTTCCATTTATAGAATAGATCACGATATATAAGCCGATATTGAGCACGACTAAATTAAACAAGACCACCCATAGATATTCCCGGAATACCGGGCGGGACCTCCGCTCTTTATTCCTATCTAAAAAAGTATTAGCCAAGTAATTAAAAAACAAATAAGATAAGCTAACGCCGATCAATATAATAGCAAGGGCCTTGATACGCCCGATCCACGCATCCACTCCCAGTTCCCACATGCGAACACCATAAGCGACATCCGTAACAATCCACAGGCAACAGATCGTCAATATCGCCATTAGCAACGGACTTAGAAAGTTATATTTTATCTTCATATCTGATTTCAAGCCATAAATTTATTCTTTTACTTTGATCTATGCTCATATCACAGGTACTTTTTTAATCAACGAAGTTATCGTTCCAGATAAAAACCAACAAGTAATCTTAACGAATTGCGGAATATGAAAGGTGAATATCCTGTTTGTTCGTCAGGATATGCGATAAAGGCAAAAAATACCTATATTTGCCCTCCTCAATAAGAGATGCTATAAAAATGAAGAATGACGGTTTCACATTTCGAAAGAGAGCCAGAAGCTTTAAATTCGCTTTCAACGGAATCAAGCTATTGATCACGAAGGAGCATAACGCTTGGATCCATTGTTTCGCGGCAGTTTGTGTACTTATAGCCGGGGTGGTATTCGGACTTTCCCGCATGGAATGGATCGCAGTAACGATCGTGATCGGAGCGGTATTAGCTGCCGAGGCGGTCAATTCATCCATCGAGGCCCTAGCAGATTTGGTCTCCCCTGAGTATAATGAGGCTATCAAGCGAACGAAAGACTTGGCGGCGGGAGCTGTATTATTGATGGCGATAGCGGCAGCGATCGTCGGGTTTATCATTTTTATACCTAAAATAGCAACTATATTTTAAATCTATGAGACATATCCTTTTCGCAATTACAATGCTCATGCTGTGCCTGTCCGTTAACGGACAAGAATTGAAGGTGACCGGTAGCCGGAAAGCCATACGGACCTCGGGAGACGTATTGGTGTTTATCACTCCGGTGGCGAGTCTAGCGACCGTATTGGCAACCCAAGATTGGCAAGGGCTGAAACAAGGCGTATTCACCGGGGTTACGACATTGGGCGTAACCTATGCGCTGAAATACCTAGTGAAGAAAGAGCGGCCCGACTTCAGCGATAATCATTCGTTCCCATCCATGCATACCTCCGTATCCTTCGCGGGAGCCGCTTTTATCCAAAGGCGTTATGGATGGAAATGGGGTATTCCGGCTTATGCAGTGTCGACCTACGTGGGTTGGAGCCGGGTCTATGGGAAGAAGCATGATTGGTGGGACGTGGCGGCGGGAGCCGTTATCGGTGCCGGTAGCGCCTATATCTTTACCCGCCCGTTCGCGAAGAAACATAACCTGTCTATCAGCCCGGTAGCGGGAGACGGGCATTATGGGATCTATGCCTCCATGACCTTTTAGCAGAAAACAATTTTATAGGAAATAAGCAACCCGGCCGTGTATCACTACAAGACCGGGCTTTCAATTGTGTGTATGTGTGAAATATGTAAGTTAACTCTTATTCATAATGCAACGCCTCCGCTGGCTCCAAGCGGGCTGTCGAGCGGGCAGGATACCATACGCCACAGATGATCATGAGGACGATCAAGACAAACGTAATCCCTCCGCAAATCGCGAGGCGCAGCCACGTGAACGGAAGCTGATAGGTATCTATCAAATCCATATGGGCGATGTTGAAGCTGATGACTAAGGACGGGATGAACGCCAAGACCAGCAGCAAAACACCCTCTCCCACCATGATCGAGTTCAACTGACGGCGGGTAGAGCCTAAGGCCATCCTTAGCCCCATCTCGCCTTTGCGATATTCCGTACGGAACCAGAAGGTGCCGATGATGCCGAGGAATATATTCGCCAATAGGAAGCAGGCTACCGCCACACGGGTTTTCACCTCGTTCTCTACGCCGATCGAACGGATATAACCGTCGCGAATATATGACAAGGGCTGTACGTCTAGCAGATAGAGGTTGCCTAGCCGAAGCTGTTCGGCCATATCCTTGCGGAAGCGTGCGGGGAAATCAGCATTATCGACATCCGGACGGACACGTACGCAGAGTCGCACGGCATCTATCATCCCCTCATAGTATCCTTCCTCCATCCGGCTTAGCCGCAGGGCCCTATAGACGTTGGGTTCCGCCTTGGTGTACTCATGACGGCGGATGGGGACGCTGATACCACGGATCGTCTCCTCGATCTCGTCGGTCACATTCCCCCGGTACGCCTTTTGCCCGAGTAGGGAAAGGCCGGGATTCATCGTCTCCACGTCGGCGGAGATTACGATGGAGTTGTTATCCTCGATGGCCCGTTTCAAGGAAGCCGTCTTGCCGTCCTTATCATAGATACGGAACACGTCGAAGAACTCCGGGGTGACGAAAGCATAGCGGCAGGGCACCTGCAATGTATCAATCCGCCAAACGAGGTTACGGCTTCCCATATAATAAGGCATCCCCCCATCCGTAAGGCAGGCCGATTCCACGCCGGGATAGGTGCGGATGCGATCCAACGCCGTCAGCAGATGAACACCATCCGGCCGCTCCCGCTTCTCCTTCGGGATATAATCCGGGCTTCTTTCCGAAAGGCTACTGATCACGATGCTGTACGTATGCCGGATATCGAAGCCCAGAGGAGCCGTATACGTGCGCCCCATCACATACAGGTAGTCCACAAGGAACCAAAGGAAGACCGAGACCAGCAATAACTCAGCCCACAACCAAGCGTTTTGCTTGCGCTGGTTCCAGATCAATTGTAATAAATGTTGTATCATATCTTTCTATTATTTTAGTATAGCTATCATCCAACGCAGGAGATTAATGAACATTCTCGTTGAGAGCCGAGATGATACGCATCCTTGAGGCTCGCCAAGCCGGGATGCCGGCGCTCAGCAGGTTCAACGCAAGACAAGCAAGGAACGCGTAAAGGAAGATCAATGGATTGAACATCATCTCCGCATTGACGAAGGTGCGACCGATACCCATCGATGCCGTGCCCGTATCTAGCAACCAATCGGACAAGAGCAATACGGAGGCGTATGAGAAAAACAGACCTAACACACCTCCCAGCAAGGTCTGCAACAGATTCTCGTAGAGTACCTGCGTCAGTAATTCCGAGCGTGTCGCCCCGAACGCCTTCCTCACCCCGATCTCCGCCATACGTTTACGCATCCGGCTTTGCGTGATACCGCTCATGTTGATGGCAGGGATCAGCAAAAGGACAAGAACGATGATAACATATTTCATGACCAGTTCCCGTACATTCGGCTCAGAGAAAGCATCCTCGCGAGCCAAATCGCCCAAATGGGTATCAGGTCCTCCTCCAATTTTCAGTAGGTGCGTGCTTTGTGATTCGTTAAGGCGAGCGATATTCGCCTCAGCCTCGGAGTGGATCGCATCAAAGTCGGCGGACGAACTTGCGAGGATATAACAACGGAAGCCCCCGACGAGACGGTCGGAACCATTATCATACAGGGAATTGTCGGTGGTATAAGGCAACCAGACATCGCCATAGGCAGACTCGGCCAGCAGGGAGACATCCCGCACGACGGCACGGATGGTATAGGGCACGTAGCTGATCTCGACGGTACGGCCTACGACCTCGGTCGTGCCATAGAGCCGACGTGCCACGGACTCGCTTACCACAGCATCCATGATGCCACTTTGTACTTCTTCCTCGCCATAAGGCTTACCAGAGAGGAAACGAAAGTTGAAGATATTCCAGAACGCCGCGTCCGTAAAGGTCACGTCGCACTTGAACTCCACCGTATGATCCGCCACTGCCGCCAAGCGTTGCACGCCATGATACGCCATGCCTACCTTCTCGGCAGAGCGCAAGGGATAGAAACAATCTTTCACCACCCGGGAAGCGAGAAGGTAGCAGTCGTTATAAGATTCGTTCTCTTTGTAGGAGGCACGGGTATCACTGACGTACATCATCCGGTCCCGATTGTCTTCCGGTGAGTAATTGGCGGTACGCATCTGCCATACGATCACGATCACCATGATCATGCAAATCGCCAAGGCCGTACCGAAGATAGAGACTCCGGAAAGGAGCTTGTTCTCTTTCAATAAGGCCCAGGCTTGTTTCAAATAGATCTTGTACATATTTATTCAATTTAATTATACTATCAGTCGGTGGGAGACGGGGCACGCCCCGTCTCTACAACCGGGTATTATCTGTTATCCGTCATACCGCAGCGCCTCGGCCGGCTCCATCTCGGCGGCCTTGCTGGCGGGGAGCCAGACGGCAAGCAGGATGACGATAGCCAGCAGTATCCATGTCAAGATATTCACCAGCAAGAAACGGAGCGGCAGGATCGCCGGCCAGTAATGCTCCGGCAAGGTCCCTTTGGGGATGTCCAAGAAGCCGACCATCACGAATTGAGCCTCTATCAACAAAGCGAGCGGGGTAGCCATGAGTAACAGGCATATGCCCTCACGAGCCATCTGGCTACGTATCTCTTCACGGGGCGAACCGATCGCCATGCGCAACCCGATCTCTCCCCGGCGCATCCGCACCCGGTACCAGAACGTACCCATCACGCAAAGCAGGATATTCAGTCCCAAGAAGGCCATCAACGCCATACGGACCCGGTAATCGTAGGTAATGCCAAAGGAATAATCGGTATCGGCCTTGATCCGTTCATAGGAGGTCAGGCGTTTCAGGTAGAAGTTCCCCACCCGAAGCTCACGGCTCATCTTCTCCCGGAACGTATCGGCGAAACGAGGGCCTGCCACGGCAGGATCGATCCGTATGAAATAATTCATCTCGGGGATCTCCTCCGCCGAGGGACGGATCGCCAAGAAGGCGGCACCTTGGGGTAGGCTATTGTCAAAACGCTTGATATCCTCTAATACGCCCTTTACGATATAAGTCGGGCCCTCCTCGTCGAAAGGGTCTTTCACCTCACGCCCAACGGCGGATGCCTCTCCAAATACCTTTCGCTCCACCATCCGGGTGGTTACTATAGCGCGGGGGTCTCCCCAATCAAAATCGGATGTAGATACCGGACGGCCGTCTTTGGCGTACGAATGGTTGAAGACCGACAGGAAATCCGTGGTAGGATCTATCTCATACCTCATGACCGCTTCCCGCTTACTCGTATCGGCCGCGTTCGCCAAACCGATACCGTAATAACAGCCCGTATAAGGCGTGGAGTAACAGCCCGAGGCCGCGCCCATCGCCTGCACTCCCGGATAATCACGCAAGCGGTCTTTTATCCGCTCATAATTTCCCAGCATGGCGATCGAGTCGCTCTCGGCGGCTCGATAGTCGGGGGAGGTTTCCGGCAAGAGGCCCATTTCTACCTGCCAGACATTCGCATAGCCACGTCCGGAGGGGAGGCTACGGTTATAGATCTCCACGAAGAAGTAATCCACCATGTACCACGCTAGGCAAAAGGCGAGCAGCAACTCCACACACACCCACACGTTGCTACGCCAGCGGTTCATCAATTGTATCCAAGTTATTTTCCACATATCTTTCTTCCCTCCATTTAAGCGTTCAACGAATCAACGATAGGTCGCCTTGACGCACGCCAAGCGGGCCACAACGCCGACATCAGGTTTAACAGGGAACATACGCACAAGGCGATCAAGAAGACCCACGGGTTGAACAGCATCCCCATGGAGAGCGATACGTCCACACCATCCGGGGCGGCATCCGAGAAGCCGTTGCCGATCTTGAAGACCCACGAACTGGCGAACGTCACCAACAGGAAGGAGAACAGGAGTCCCACCAAGCCGCCCAGCAGCGTATACAGGAAGTTCTCCATCAAGACCTGCCCGATCAACGCCCCCTTGGGAGCCCCGAAAGCACGCCGCACGCCCAGCTCGCCCAGACGCCGCTCCATACGGGAATCGGCCATGCCCGAGAGGCTGACGGCGGGGACGAGCAGCAGGAGCAGGAAAATCACCCCATAACGGCTCAAGTCTCCCACGATATCCGGCTCCACGTTCGACCAATACCGGAAGATACTCTCCCAATGGCGATCCGGCTGCCCAAGAAGGGAGAACTCACGTTTACCATCCACGTTCAACGATTGGTTGAAGCGACGCACGTTATCCGCCACCGCCTCCCGCACCTTGCCGATATCGGCCTTGTCCTTCACGAGCATATAGACCTTCAAGGGGCCTAGCCCGGGCATACGCACCTCCGAGTATCGGACCCGCTCCTCGAAGTCGGGCACTTGGGTATATGGGTACCAGACCTGCGAGAAAACCCGATCCATCAGGTAAGATACGTCATCCACCACGCCCACCACACGAAATGAGGTAAAGTCGAGGCTCAAGGTCTGCCCCACGGCACTACCTTCTCCATAAAGCCTCTTGGCCAGTGAGCGGGCGATTACCGCCACGGGCATCCCCGACCGGAAATCGGCCTCGGTGAAAGGCTTGCCCTCCAGGAAACGGAAGGAGAACACTTTCCAGAACCCATCGTTTACCCCCATCTTCATGACCGGTATCTGCACGGGACTGCCCACCGGCTGCACGAAAGCGGAGGCGGCGTCATCGCAACATAGCGCCAACGCCTCCAAGCCGGGCACCCCCGCAAGGCACTCTTCCACGAAGCGGGGCGATACCGGGCCACTGCTCGTGCCCCCTTTCTCATTCTTCAGCGCAGCGCTCTTCACGGTCAGCAACCGGTCCCGGTCCATCTCCGGATAAATAGAGGCCATTTTCACGTAAAACACGATGGACAGCACCATCACCAGCGAGATCGCCAATCCCGTCCCCACGATATAGACCGAGCTGAACAGCCGTTCTTGCCGGATCAGGGCCCATGCTTGTTTTAAGTAGATCTTATACATATTCATTCCATTTAAATATTCTATCAGTCGGTGAGAGACGGGGCACGCCCCGTCTCTACAACCGGGTGTTATCTGTTATCCGTCATAGCGCAGGGCATCGGCGGGTTCCAAGCTGGAGGCTTTGCGGGCCGGATACCAAGTGGCAAGGCTGATGATGAGCGCCAAGATCAGCCAAGTCAGCAGGGAGTTGATCAGGAAGCAGCCTACCTTGGATTCTACCAAGCCGGGCGGCATCAAGTCAATCCAGGCCAGATTCACGCAAATCAACAGGGCCGGGACGGTGGCGATCGTCAGCAACATCAAGCCCTCCCCCATCACCAAGCCCAAGATGGAGGCACGCGTGGAACCCATCGCCATACGCAAGCCCAGCTCCGCACGGCGGCGGCTCACGTGAAACCAGAACGTGCCGATCACCGCGAGGAACACGTTCGTGAGCAGGAACAGGCCCAGAGCGGAGACGATCCGCTGGGCGTTACTCTCGATCGAGTTCTCCAGATAAGAGGATCGCACGTCGGGGTAGGCTCGCACCTCCGACACCCAGAAGTTGCCCACCATCAATTGACGCTTCATCGCTTTCAGGAACCGATCGGCGTAACCGGCCGTAGCCACGGAAGGGCGAAGGCGGAAGGTTATCTGCACCTGTGTAAGATCGTTAAGCTCCCGCAGGTCGAGCAAGGAGAAGAGGATACATTGCTTCCGGCGGTCGAACTCGTCATTGCGGACCGGCCCTGTCACCGCCACCACGTGTCCGGGAAGGGTATCACCATGCAGGTAGATATCGGCCCCGATAGCGTCGGTCGTGCCATATAGCCGCCTCGCCAACTCCGCCGATATCACCCGATCCCTGCCTTCCCTTGTCCCGGACAGAGCCTCGCCCAGCCTCTCCGGGCTTTCGCCCGAGGCGGGACGGATGCCAAACACACGGAAGTAGTCCGGCGAGACGGTCATCAGCCGTACGCTTACGCTGACGGAATCCCTCGTCACCCGGCTTCCCGACCAAGAAAGGGTATAGGGCAAGGAAGAGACGGAGAGCGCCACGGCCTCCACGTCGGCATGCCCCCGGAGGCGTTCCACGATACGCTCCACGTCGCGCGCAGCCTCATCGCCGCCCTCCTCGTAGGTAACGAACGAGGGACTGTTGGAGGGACGGACGGCCAATACCGCATGGTAGACGCCCTCGAGGTCGTAGCCCACCGGCTCATACCACGACTTACCCATCATCAAGAAGTAGCTGGTCATGAACCAGATCACCACGAACACCACCAGCAACTCGGCCAGTATCCATCCGCTGCCCCCCATGCGGGACCTTATCAGTTTCAATATATGTATTATCATAACCGTATCTCCTATTTATCCATTCAACGCATCCGTTATATTCCCCCTCACGATCCTCCAAGCGGGCAGCATCGAGGAAAGCAGGTTCAATGCGACGCAAACCCCGAAGGCGTACGCGAAGACCGACATATTGAGCAGCATCCCCGGCGAGAGGAAGACATCCCCGCTCGTCCCCAGAAGATTGAACCCAGGCACGAGGAGGGCGTTACGGAAGATGAACACCAGCACGTAGGAGAAGAGCAGCCCCGCCACGCCCCCGGGCAGCATCAGCACCATATTCTCCACGAAGACCTGCCCCATCAGCGTAGCCTTCGTCGCCCCGAACGCCTTGCGGATACCCAGCTCGCCGACACGCTCTTGTATTCTCGACGCGTTCATCCCGGAAAGGTTCAGCGCCGGTACCAACAAGAAAAGGAGGAGCGCCATCCCAAGCACGATGTAGGTCTCGGGGCCGAACAATCCGGAAAGGAGATTGTCGGCATAGCTCAAGGGCTCCTCGCATACCACCTGCCCTTCGGACAGCCCGCTATTATAGCGCCTCACCTCCCGCCGCAGTTCCTCCGAGAGAGCCGGCAGGTCGGACGCGTCGGCAAGCAGGATATTTGCCTCCAGCAGGCCGACGGCCCCGTCACGCTCGCCCAAGGCATGGTCCATGGCGACGGAGAGGGAGGAATAAGTGACCCACGCCTCGGCGTAGACATCGGCGGTTATGCCGGAGACGTCGTCCACAACACCGCTCACGGTATACTCCAAGCCGTTCAGCAAGATCGTCTGCCCCGCCGCCGCCTCGTGCCCAAACAGCCGGCCGGCCAACGAGCGGCACAGCACCGCACGGGGCATGCCGGAGAGGAACTCGGCCTCGGTGAAGGGCCCCCCCTCCACGAAATCGAAGCGGTAGACACGCCAGAAGCCGTCGTCGCAGCCTTTCAACCTCACCTTGGGAGACTCGTCTCCACCGGGCAGTCGCATGAAAGCGTCACCATAAGAGAAAGGCATCATGAAGGAGTTGGTGGTCACCGCCACGTCCTCCGGGACGCGGAGATTACCGATCACCTCCTTGACGAGGCGAGGGCCGCAAGCCGCCTTGTAATTGCTCTTCGTGCCATTCAACTTGTATGTCACGTTCGAGAGGTAGCACATCCGGTCCCGATGCACCTCGGGGGCGATATTCGCCGTACGTATATGGTAGGCCACCGCCAGCGCCATTACCATAGAGATGGCCAGCCCCGTGCCTACGATGTAGACCGAGCTGAAGAAGCGCTCCTGCCGGATCAAGGCCCATGCTTGCTTTATGTAGATCTTGTACATACTCATTCGATTCACGTTATCTTTCTTATCTTTGCCACTTAATCATTCATTAAACCACGAGATCATGGATAAAGAAATACCTAAGTCGGAGCTGCCCAAGCCGTTTCGCAAGCTGAGCCTCCGTGTCAGCAAGAGCCACCTGCCCGGTAACGCGAGCTACAAGGGAAGCGTCGTATGGCAACGTACGCTCAGCATCGATGACATCGCCGCCCGTGTCGTAGACAAACGGAGCGAGTATCGCAAGGAGACGCTCATCACCACCTTCAATCTCCTCAAGCGGGAGATCTACGACGCCATCGAGGAGGGCTTCAACGTTGATTTCGGTTTCGGACGGACGGAGATCACCCTCAACGGCTCCTTCGAGAGCCTGTACGAGAAGTTCGATCCCGAACGCCATACACTCGCCCCCCGTCTTCGCCCCTCGCCGGAGCTGAAACAACGGGTGGCAAACCTGCGTGCCGTGAACGAGACCTATCAACTGGACTACAACTCCCAGCCCCGTCCCGCTTACGTCAGCCTCCGCATCCAGCCTCGCACGCCCGACAGCGACGAGCCTTACAACCAGCTTCCGGCAGGTGAGCACCACTTCATCTCCATCTATGGCGACCGGCTGAAACTGATGGGTGACGATCCCCGCGTGGGTCTCTACCTGCACCGCCCCGACGGCTCGGAAGAACACTTCTACCCGCCCTCCGAGGTGCTTATCAATACCGGCAAACGACTTTGCTTCACGCCCGGCTTCGCTTTCACCGACGGCGAGTGGGTGGCGGAGGTGGTGACGCAATACACACCCAACTCGCGTCCATACAAGCAACCCCGCTATGGAACACTCACCTTCCTAGTGAGATAGCTCCCGAGCCTTCTCTGCTCGTATCACACATGACAGCTTTCATGAGCGACACATGATAACTTTCATGAACGATTCATGATAGCTTTCATGAGTAACACATGATGGCTATCATGAGTGATGCGAGCAGTAGTGTCCTAGATCCGCCCCTTACTGCACCTGCCTTCCGTCGAAGAAGCGCACGGTGCGGCTGGTTTGCTTGGCTTGCGCCTCGTTGTGGGTTACCATTACGATGGTGCGGCCGTCCTCCTTGTTGAGTTGGTGGAGCAGGTCCATGACCTCGATACCCATCTTGGAGTCCAAGTTACCGGTCGGCTCATCGGCGAGGATGATGTCGGGGTTACCTACGATCGCACGGGCGATGGCCACACGCTGGCATTGACCGCCGGAGAGCTGCGTCGGAAAATGGCGCATACGGTGGCTCAGGCCGACCTTCTCTAGCACGGCCTCGGCCAGCTTGCGGCGCTCCGAGGAGGATACCTTGCGGTAGAGAAGTGGCAGCTCCACGTTGTCCAGCACGTTCAGGGAATTGATCAAGTGGAAGCTCTGGAAGACGAAACCCAACTGCTTGTTACGGAAAGCGGCCAACTCCTTGTCGCTCATGCCTACCGTGTTTACTCCGTTGATCTCGACCGTGCCGGAGGTAGGAAGGTCCAGCAGGCCCATGATGTTCAATAAGGTGGACTTCCCGCATCCGGAAGGCCCCATAATGCTGAGGAACTCGCCTTGCTGCACCTCTAGGTTCACGTTTTCCAACGCGACTGTCTCTATCTCTTTCGTACGGTAAATCTTCTGTAAATTCGTTAGTTTGATCATGACTGTAATATTTTAATTGTTATTGTTTGACTCTTGTTATTGTTAAACTCTTGCTATCGCTAGGCTTTGCCACCTAAAAGCAAATTACGTGCCAGAAACGTATCTCATTGATTCCATGGCATCTTCCTGAAAAAGCACTGTCCATTATCGAACAGTCGGTTCATTCCCGAACACAGATGTCCGTGTCTGATCATTCCTGCCGCAAGGCGTCCGCCGGATGCATCCGCATGGCCCGGTAAGACGGAAAACTGATTCCCACGACAATCATCGCGGCCATCACCGCATACGAGAAGACGAAGCCGAACAACAGGCGTGAGGCCATGTCGGGCGGTATCTCCGAGCCTTGCGTCACCTCCATATGCAGCAGGTTGGCGAAGATGACGGCAGAGGGGATGAAAGCGATGGTGAGTAGAGCCAAGCCCTCCTTCACCAATTGCCAGAATATGCCCTTGCGGGTGGCTCCCATCGCCATGCGGAGGCCGATCTCGGCGCTCCTTTGTTGCGTACGATACCAGAAGGTTCCCACCACGCCGAGCAGGACATTCAGCAGGAAGAAGGCGATGCCCGCCACGTAAAGGCGGACTTGATCCAACCAACGCTCAAGGAACTGGTCCCGGTAATGGGACATCGGGAAAACATCCTTTAGATAGATATTGCCCACGCGCAATTGCTGCTCCATCTCCTTCCGGAAGTTGGTGGCGAAAGCGGCGCCGGCCACACCGGGTTTCACCCGGATGAAGGTGTTCAGGCCCTCTCCGACCCAATCGCCCTCCTCGGCCACCTTGTTCTCGTCCACCAGCTTATAGTAGGCGTAATCATAACCGGTGAACTCGCAGTAACGTTGTTTCTCGCAGACACCACCGATACGGTAGGCCACGCTATCACGAGAGCCTTGGTCGGTGATATAGATCTCTTGGCGCACGGCCGCCGACGGATCGCCGAAGAAGTCATCGGCTACACGGCCCGTCACCACCACTTGGTTGTCGCGCAGGGCATCCACCAACTCCGAGGGGGAACCGCCTTCTGCCGTCTTCACGCCGAACACCTCGAAATAGGTGGGCGAGACGAAGCGCACGAAGCCATTACGGATCAACGAGTCCTTCCGGAACGTGGCGTATTGATTCGATCCCCGGTAATGAAAATGCACGCCGGTGGTGAAACAGATTGATTCCACGGAGGGGTTCCGGCGGATGCGGTCCATCAAGGTCAGGTAATCCCCGCCTCCCCGCTCGCTATGCACGGAGGTCGTGTCATAATCGGGGCTTTCCTCCGGGATCACGCCGAAACTCACATGATACGTATGCTCGATGTTAAAGCCCAAGGGCTGCGAGTAGAGTCTGTACATCACGAACAAGGCGTCCGCCGCGTACCACAGGAAGATAGAGACCACGAGCATTTCCAACCAGATAAACAAGTTCCCCTTGCGCTCGTTCCAGAGTTGTTTTAGAATCATCTTATACATAGCGTCAACCATTTATAGAGTCCGTAATATTCAATCTTGACATTCGCCAAGCCGGGAGGCCGGCGGAAAACAGGTTCAGCACGAGGCAGAACAGGAAGGCGGCGATAAAGACCGCCCCGTTAAACATCCCGGTGGAAAGCCCCGTCTTCCCCAGCGAGGTGACCAGCAACCAGTCCCTCAGCAACAACATGGCGCCGTACGACATCGCCAATCCCAGCAGTCCGCCGAGCAGGGTCAAGACCATGTTCTCGGACAGCACTTGCCAGAGGATGGTGCCTTGCGTGGCCCCGAAAGCCCGGCGTACGCCAAGCTCGGCCATCCGGCGGCGCATCCTCGACAGGGTGATGCCCGATAGGTTCAAGGCCGGAACCAGCAGGAGGATGAAAAGGATGATACCGTAACGAACGTAGAGGTAGAAGAGGTTCGCCCCGAACTCGCTACCGCCGCCGATCCATTCCTCGATCTGGGTGGAGGGCTGGTGAAGGATATCGGCCTTGACATCCCGGGTCTTGGCGTTGAACTCCTCGACCTTCCGCAGCGCCTCGGTCCTCAACTCCTCTCTCGTGACGCCCGGTCTCAGCAGGACGCAACAGCTATACGAGCCGTTGATGCCCTCTTGGTATCCCCCGTCGTCCCGCACCGTGTAAGGGATCCAGACCTCCGCCCACGCTTTCGAGGCGAACCGGGATACGTCCTTCACGACCCCGCAGATATTGTAGACGATGAAATCGAGCTTCATCTCCCGCCCCACGACTTGGTCCGTGCCGAAAAGGGCCAAGGCCACGCTCTCGCTGATCACGGCGTCGCGGATACCGCTCGTGAAAGCCGCCGGGCTGAAGGGGCCTCCTTGCTGGAAATCGAACTGGAAGATCTTCCAGAAGGCGGTATCCGTATAAGAGATGTAACTCGTCCGATTCTTAAGCCCGTCCATGGACGAGGCGGTCAACGGCCTATAGCGATCCATGTTGATGGCGGTAACGGCCTCCGCCCCTTTCAGCGGATAGCAGCATTCCTTCACCAAGGGCAGTCCCAACGACGAGTAGGAGATGCGCCGGTTATCATCCTTGCCATTGCTCATGACGGTCGTTATGTAGCAGGTGCGGCCACGGTTTACCTCCGGCTTGAAACTCGCCGTATTCACGACATACAGGATGACGATCACCATGATCATGCAAATGGCCAAGGCGGTACCGAGTATCGAGATCACGCTCAACAGCTTGTTCTCCCCGATCATCCTCAACGCTTGTTTAATGTATTGCTTTATCATAAACCTTTGTATTATAAATTATCTATTACCCGACTAAAACAGTGATTGTTTGTTATCATCCGACTTTGTGCCCCTACGGAGGCAAATAACGTGCCAAAAACGTAACCACTTGATTCCTAACATCACCCCGTAAAAAAAGCTGTCCGATAACGAACACTTGATTCGTTATCGGACAGCGATTATGGACAGTTTCAGATTTTATAATTCCCAACGTAAGGATCTCAGCAGTTCATCGATCTCGGCTGCCGAAATGGAGTCACGGTCGGCCTTATCGTAGATCGTGAGGAGAATAACCGTACCCTCATTATCTGCGCAGACAATGGCCTCCGTGTAAGTAATCACTCTCGCCCCATGGCTCTTTCCTTTTCCTTTGGAGGCGATGGCCATGCGTACCTTGCGAACGCCTTTGCCTAAGCTCGTCCCTTGATCAGGGTTCTCGCTCAAAGACTTACCCAAAGCCGATAAATCAGCCTTCAATGAGCTATACTTCTTACAGAGACGTTTGAACTCTTTATCGAAGTCTTGATGGGTTTTTATCCTATACCTCATTGAGTAACTCACTTAAGTCTCTAAACTTATGCCCCACATCCTTGCCCTCACGCAAATCCTTCACGTCTTGCAGGGCGTTCCTTAGCCCCGCCAAGATCTCCTCCTTGGTAGGCTCCACGTAATCGTCTGCCGACTTCTCTACCGGGGTGGCCTTACCGAAAGCAGCCATCTTCATACGGCGGACGCTGTTGAGGGCCTTCTTGATCAACTTCTCATCCTCCAAGGACATCACCTCTTGCAGTAACGACATTTTTAATTCTATAGCTGTCATACGCTTGCTCCTTTCTCATTAATGAATTGACAGACGCAAAGATAGACAATTTATTCGTAATGCAACGCCTCCGCCGGAGCCATCTTTACCGCCTTGCGGACAGGGAACCAGATTCCCATGCAGATCATGCCGGCCATCAGGAGGTAGGAGACGCTGAGGGTTACTAGAAAGCGGAGGATGGAGAGGGGCTCGCGGTAGGAATCCAGCTTATCCAAAAAGGCCATATTGAAGACGAAGACCAGTAGGATCGGCACAGTGATCGCCAAGAGGCCCAGACCTTCCAGATACATGTACTCGCCCAGCCTGCCCCGGCTGGAACCGATCGCCATGCGGAGACCGATCTCGCTACGCCGCCGCTCGGTACGCAACCAGAACGTGCCTACGATACCGAAGAATACGTTCACGAGCAGGAAGGCCATCATGGAGAGTTTCTTGCTGTTCTCGTTCTTGGTAAACCGGAGTTGGTCATCACGCTGGTCGGCAAGGAGGGTGACACCGTGGACGAAGGTGTTATTTACCGTCATCCGATCCGCTGTTTTCTCCAAGAAAGCGTACATCTCATCCTCGGTCATCGGGCATTTCGTACGTACCGATAGTTCAGCGCTCCTTACGCCGAAATTCTTCACGAACTCCTGCAATGACTCACCTTTCAATATCGTGAAAGCGCAGTTCTCCGGGCGGTCGAAGTCATTGCTACGGAAGGTAGGAAGGACAGCGGCGATCGTGAAAGGCTCGGAAAGGTCGTCATTCTCCGAGATCTGCCGGCCTATGGCGGACTGCCCCCCGAAGAAGAAATCCTCCGCCTCCGCCGTTATGACGAGCGGGCGGTAAGCGTTCTCCACCAGCGGGGTGATGGCACGGCCCTCCTTATCCTTCATACGGAATACATCGAAATAAGAAGGGGATACTTTCAGCTTGTGGTAGTTCTGTCCTACCGCCTTCGAGGTATCAGCGCCCAAGGGAAGAAGCGTCCCCCACGAACTTCCGTTTGAATAAGGCATGGACCAATACGTAACACATACCTCCTCGACCTCCTGCTCTTGGCGGATACGTTCCATAAGCTTCAACAAATCCTGTGTTGCGTTCGAGTCGTAAAGTGAGTCGGGCACATAACCCGGGGCGTTCGACGAGAGCGTGGAAAGCTTGAAACGCCACGTATTCGAGATATCATATCCCATCGGGGCGTTATAGCAGCGCACATCCACCCATAACTTATCCATCATAAACCAAAGGGCGCACATCACGATAACCAACTCGCCCAGTATCCAGCCGTTGCTCTTGCGCTGGGCCCATATTATTTTAAATATATGCTTAATCATAATTTGATAGTTGATAGTTGACAATTGACAACTCATTGTTCATCATTCATTGGATTCACTCGTTCCCCTTTAACGCTTCTACGATCGGTTGCCTTGTCGTACGCCATGCCGGTATCCCGGCGCTTAATATATTCAGCAAGAACGTAAAGATAAGGGCGGAGATAAATAAGCCCGGTTTAATAAGCATAGGCGCCGTAAGGCTCACGTTCTCGCTCAACATGAAAGGCTTCCCTACCACCAACAAGACCATCGAGAGGCCAATGCCGATCACGCCGCCGATCAAGGTCAGCACAAAGTTCTCCGATAAGATCTGCATCAAAAGATTCTGTCCCGTAGCCCCGAAAGCCTTACGCAAACCGATCTCTTCTTTCCGCTTCTGGACGGACGATTGGATCACGCCCGTTAAGTTCAGCGCCGGGACCAAGAGCAAGAAGAAAAGGAAAGTGCCCGATCCGGCCAAGAAGGTAGACCAGTCCACCTTTTGAAAAGCGCCGCTTCCCATGGCCGTATCCAACTGGGAAAGTAGCCCGGAAGGGAAACCTACGTTATAATCGGTCTTGCTGTCATTGTAGCGACGGACCTGTTGGTCTAGTTCCGAGCGTATGGCATCGAAGTCGGAAGAGGAACGAGCCAATAAGGCCACGCTGAAATAACCGGCCATATTCTCCCCATACTCCCCATTTACACGGGTCAGGGCCTCATTGCTGCTATAGGGTATCCATACCTGAGCGTAGGAGCTCATCAATGAAGAAGGTACGTCACGCACCACCCCGCAGACGGTGAAAGTGATAAAATCCATCACAACCTGCCGCCCGACGGCCTGTCCTGTTCCGAACAAATCGGTCGCCACCTGTTCCGACAGCACCATCTTCAGTATACCGGATTGAAAATCAGCCTCGCTAAAGGGGCCTCCTTCCACGAAAGGATGGTCGAATATTTTCCAATGGCCCGCGTCCGTATAACAAATCTCATACTCCTTGAAGAGCCGTCTATTGGGCAATGACAAGGAATGGCTATCACTACAATAGCCGGATACGGCCTCTGGTTTCCGCAAGGTATAGAAACATTCCTTCACGACCTCGCTGGACATGCCTCCACGATTACGATCCGATCCTCCGGGGGATTTCGAACCGACTTCCGTACCCCAGACATACATAAACCTAGACCGATTGGACTCAGGGGCATATCCCGTGGATTTAATCTGGAACACCAATACCATCACCAACACCATGGCGATCGCAAGGGCCGTTCCCGAAATAGAGATTATGCTTACGAGCGTATTTTCACGCAGCATTTGAACCGCTTGTTTGATGTACTGCTTATACATAATTCGAATCGTTATTTCAATTTCAGTTTATTCTTTTCCTTGAAACTTGTCATATCGGAAACGACCACCTCGTCACCCGGTTCCAAGCCACCTACTACTTCTACATACTCAAAGTTGCTGTCTCCCAGCTGTACCTTCCGCTTGATCAATTGGTCTCCGTTGACAACAAACAACTCATACTCTCCTTTCCCGACGTAGAACGAGGCGTTGGAAATACGCAGCACATCGTCCTTGATCGCATTCATCACGTATACATCGGTCTTCAAACCGGAGCGCAAGCGGCGATGGTTATCCTCCTCCAACTGTACCGTGAAGGAGATCACGCCGTTCTTCGATAAGGGGGTAACATCGCTAACCACCCCATCCAGTTTATCGTTGCCGATCTTTACGACGGCCTTGCTACCGGCGGCGATCCGGTCGCCATAGGTATCGGCGATCTCCCCCTCTATCTTGAAATGGGACAAGTCGGAGACGATAGCGACACGACTGCCTTGAGAGACTTGGGCACCTACCTCGTTGTTCACGTAGGTCAGGATCGCCTTGCGGGGAGAGCGTATCTGGGCGTCTTCCAAGGTACGCTTCGTCTCGGCTAGACTCTTTCGGAAGATGTTCAGGTCGAGTTCTTTCACTTTATAATCGGCATCCGTCAAGGATTTCTCGTTCTCATATTTTTGCTCATCCTCTTTCAGTTTCAAGACGCTAACGTTATAGTCCAGTTCCACTTGACGGACCTTATCGGTCGTTCCGGCGCCTAGGCTATCCAGATAACGCTCGTTGCGCAACTCCACTTCCTTTCGGTTCAGTTCCATGCGAGAGACTTTCAATTGCATCTCCATCTCGGAAAGCTTATTGCGGTTTTGGATACGGAGTTGATCCAATTGGAGGCGTTTCATTTGCTCCTCATCCAATTGTTTCTTATAATCCGTCTCGGCGCTTAGCAAGTCCAGTTTCAAGATCGGAGTACCTACATCCACGGAATCGCCTCCCTTTTTATAAATCTCGACGATACGGGAGTTGATCGGTGAGTTGATGATTTCCTCGAAAGCAGGTACCACCTTGCCGGATGCGCTAACGGAAACCTCGATCACTCCTTTATCTACCGTTGAAAAAACCAAGTCCTTCCGTTGCAGGCTGGTTTGCATAAAACCGATCACCCCGCCAATCAAGACAACGGCAATACCGATCCCCGCCCCCAGCTTTATAAACTGTTTACGCTGCTCCTTCTGCCGAACCTCTTTTGATATCTCTCTGTCCATATTTCGTTTGTTTTTATTTTCCACCCTCCAAAGAGCAAACCCCGTGCCAAAAACGTAAGTAATTGATTTATTGAAGAAATAAAACAAAAGAGATGTCCGATATCGAACACTGTGTCCGCTTTTGTACGAAAACAAAGACATCAGCAATGAGAATCTACAGATATTCAATCATAATTAACATATAAATACTTGATTATCTTTACAAAAAGGACTATTTTTGGGAAAATCCATAATCAAGGAATACCAATCTTATATTATTTACCCTAAATTCTAAAGAGAGATGAAAAAAACAGTAACTTTCGTTTGGAGCATTTTCCTCCTCGTGTTTATATCGATAGATATGAACGCACAATCAATAAAAAGTTGGGATTACCCCATAAAACCAGGAACGGAGGCTTGGCAAGCATTATCCACACATGAGGATATGCTGAAAGCCTGCCAAATTCCGGCAGAGATATTAAAAACGGTATCAACAGAAGAGCTTATAGAACTTTGCCTTGCTTACCCATTATTAGGCGACATATTCGCTTACAATGGAATACAGGAAGGCATTAGCAAGGTTTCCGCACGTTTTAACGGGTTACAAGAGTTATTCAAAAGGAAAGACAATGCTTCTTTGCTATTTGAGAAGATGAAAAAACAAGAATTACTGAAAGCAGGAGTGTTGACTTCCATAGAAATAGGTAATGAAATTAGTCGGCAAATGGTAATCGAGGCTCTTCTGTCTAATGAGACGATATTATCTAATACAAATAATCTTTTACAGCAAGAGATCTCCTCCGAAGCCGTAAAGAGACTCCTTTACAAACAAAACAACCCGGATATTTATGGACAATATGGTCTAAAAACCGTAGTCTATCTCCTAGGTCGAAGTCTAGAACGGATAGACAACAAGACCATTACGCCCAAATTTAAACAATTCACCATCGATGAAAAGCTAACGGGCAGTAATGTAATCGAAGAGTTATTAAAACAATACATTGTAACCTTTAATAAATTGAGATCATGAAAAAAGTATTATACTATTTAATAATCATGCTGGCATTCACGCTGAACGCATGTGACAATGAAATGGATAATATGCAAGGAGGTGATAAAGAAATCTTGACATCCAGTTCAGAAATTGTCATTAAAGACGGAAAGATAACATATCCTAAATGGTTGGTGAATGTAGTAGATTCTGTCGCTCACTCCCATGTCAAGGGAACAGACTATCCATACCCTTGGGTCTTTACTATTCAAGGAGATGGAAAAGAACACATTCTCGTTTTGGATGGGGTGAATTCTTGTGCTTCTTGCGGGCAATTACTATTCTTGCTTTCCGGAGAACGAATCGAAAAATTCCCCAATGAATGGATCACTATGGAGAATTTAAACATGATTTGGGAGCCGAATCTCAATGTTGAGACAAAAGCTCAAGGAGCAGCCGCTACTGTTTACACTCCTAACGGGACACTCGTTAATGACACTTACTACAGAAGTGAGGAATTATCAGCCTCACAAAAAGCGAGCCATGACCAATATTGTACAACAACCTATTCACAAGCAACTCTAATAAGTAGTTCAACAACCACTTACAATTGTCATGCCTATGCTTGGTATATGACTGAAGGCGGATCAGCAGTTTGGATGGGATGGACTATTAATCCCACAAACGTATATTGGTTAGATGGTAGTTATATATCAACAACAGGTGCCGCAACCAAAGTATCCTATCTTAGTGATAATCACTCTGCCGTAACGACATCTACGCCCAATATATTCATCTCCAAATGGGGGGAATACGCTCTTATGAGGCATCCCAAAGCTCATTGTCCCTTTGATGCATCAAGCTTAAAATATATGAAAAAAAATGATATGCCGACTGTTTATATAGGGAAGAGTCAAGAGGATTATAGTAGCGGCAGTTCCTCTATCAATGCGCCAGGGGGTAATGCCACGACGACTTTATATGCTTACACAAAGACAGGAACTCCGACCTCGTATAGCTGGAACGCTGAATTCTATGGAGAATGCGATAGATGGTACACTTATCCTTCCGGTAATCGATTAGATGTTAGTGTCTATCTAAACTCCCAACATTACGGTGGATCTCTTCGCATCACCTGCGCAATGTATAATGGAAGTTCTTTAATAGGCACAGCAACCTATTATTTGAACGTAAATCCGTAGCAATTATACAAGAACAAGGATCTCGTCGAAACAATATCCTTGTTCTTGATTCAATATACTTAAATCGATTTCGCTCAAAACTTTTCCGATAGACCTGTTGTTCTATGCCCAAAACTTATAAACGCAAAATGTATGAACACAAGACTAATTCTATTCACCTGTATAGCCGGTCTGACTCTCTTTTTCTCTGGCTGTAGCAAAAATGATGATGATCATCAAGGTATTATCCCTCTTCCACCGGTAGAGAACGCTTTTCAAGAGAAATATCCCGATGCCAAGAACCCTGTTTTTGAGATCGAAGGTAACTATTATGTGGTAGATTTCAATAATGAAGGTTCCGAGACAACCGCTTGGTTCACGGATCAAGGCGTATGGATGATGGAGAAGATAGACATCTCTTTCGCCCAATTACCGGCAGCGGTATCCACCGCCTTTAAACAAGGCTTTTACTCAAATTGGACCGTGGATGATACGTATGCCATCAATCGCCTGAATATGGGAATCGTTTACAAAATCGAGGCGGAGCAGTCCAATAGCGAAGTAGACCTGTATTATTCACAGTATGGAAACCTGATCAAAGTCGTGGACGATGAGATCAATAATGACGCACCGATCGTTATCCCGAAAGAGGTCAGCAACCTGATGGAGATCACTTTCGCCAACGCCGAGTTGCTGGATATCCAACAGAACAGCCTAGGTTACGAGCTGGATATGATCGATAACCAGATTTATAAAGTGGCGCAATTGAATAAGGATTACAGGTGGCAAAGTACCACATGGGCCATGTCCGAGCAAGAGGTTCCGCAGATCGTGATGCAAGGCTTCGAATCCTCCGCTTACGCTAGCGACAAGGTACAGTCCATATATACGTTATTGAATGCCAATGGCACCTTCTACCTATTCAAGGTTTCACATAACGGGCAGGACGAGACGATTACCTTTGATGTATTCGGGAATATCGTGAAGCCTAAATAAAGAGCGGAAACAACATCCAACTGATAACAAACCGCACGATTCAAGTCCGGAGACGGCTGTGAATCGCGCGGTTTGCGTTATATGATAATCAAGCTTATTTACTGATCAATTCCAAGGTCGCCCCTTTTACTCCCGGTGCGGAAGCCTCAAAATAGATCGTCCCCGGTTCCTCGGCCGTCTGCACGATAGCGGTAAGTTGCCCGCTAAACAGTTTCATTTCCGGAAGATGGAAGAGTTCCAGACTGGCGCTATTTCCATTTGCCGCCGCACGGTAGGCTCCGGCACCACGTACCTTAAACTGGATCTGGCGGGTATCATCCGGACAAAGGTTACCGTTCTTGTCTACGACTCTAACATTGATGAAAGAAAGGTCTTTTCCGTCAGCCGTCAATTGGTTACGATCGGCGGATAACTCAATATGATGCGGCTTCCCTGCGGTATGAACCTCCTCCTCGGCCACAGCGTTACCCTCCTTATCATAAGCGACCACTTTCAAAGTTCCCGGCTCGTATTTGGTATCCATCCACATCAAACGATATCGTTTCTGGCGCTCGAAACTCTTTTGAGCCGCTTCGGTATAACTACTATCGATACCGATGCTTAGATCTTTCGTACGTTTCCCTTGGCTCTTTCCGTTGATAAACAATTCGGCGGAAGGATAATTGGTATAAACGAATACGGGTGTCACCTCGCCCTCACGTCCCGGCCATGTCCAATGCGGCAGGATATGCAAGGTCTTGGCGCTTTTGTTCCAATGACTACGGTATAGATAGTAACGATCCTTGGGGATACCCGCCAAATCGATAATACCGAACAAGGAGCTATGGCTTGGCCAATTCGTATAATAAGGAGTAGGCTCGCCCAGATAATCAAATCCTGTCCATACGAATTCCCCGATACAATACGGAAGGTCCTCATGCTGGATAAAATCGTCTTCCGGCAGATTAGACCAGTTGCAATGCTCCACGTCGTACGAGGAACTTTGGTGATCCTCATAGACAGCCATCGCCTTACGCTCTACCGGGAATTTATAAACCCCTCGTGAGCTAACCGTGGAGGCCGTCTCGCTTCCCAAGATTATTTGCTGAGGCAGTTTCTTATAATTCACTTGATAACGGAACGGACGATAATTGAATCCCGCCACATCCATCACCGCCGCCATATTATTATTCACGACGGCATCCGGGGCATCCATACCTTGCGTCACCGGACGAGTCGGGTCTTCCCGATGGCAGATATCCTGCAAGAACTTGGAGATCTTACAACCGCTCTCATCCCATTGGTTAGGCACCTCGTTACCGACGCACCACATCACGACGCTCGGGTTATTCCGGTAATGATGTACCAGATTCACGAGGTCTTTCTCCACCCATTCGTCGAAAATCAAATTATAGCCGTTCGCGCATTTCGCCTTGTTCCACTCGTCGAAGCTCTCAACCATCAACATCATACCCATCTCATCGCAAGCCCTTACCAACTCGGGAGCCGGCATATTATGGGAAGTACGGATAGCGTTGCATCCCATGTCCTTCAAGATCCGGATCTGACGACGGATAGCGGCATCATTGACGGCAGCCCCTAACGGGCCTAAGTCATGGTGATTACAAACGCCTTTGAATACCGTCTTCTCACCATTCAAGAAAAAGCCTTTATTCGGAATGATCTCGATTGAACGGATACCGAACGGGGTCGTATATATATCTTTCAGTTGATCGCCCTCATATAAACGAGTCTCCGCAGAATACAGGGCGGGCATATCCGGCGACCATAAAGTCGGGGTCTGGATGATAAACTCTTGAGAGAGGCTATTATCATTGTACTTAATCTGTGAGAGAGGTATAGTCTGCTCCGTCAGCTTCTGCCCGTTCGGGTTCCATACACTGGTTTTCACGCTATACTTGCTGGCATCGGCACCTTCCGGCAGTACGATTTTCGTCTGTACATTGACTTTCGCAAATTCCTTCGTGGCGGTCGGGGTCGTAATATAAGTTCCCCAGACCGGGATATAGGCGTTTTCCGTCACGATTACATGTACATTCCTATATAATCCCGCTCCCGGATACCAACGGGAGGATTCCGGCAAGTTCTCGAGGCGAACCGCCAAGGTGTTCTTTTTCCCCGGCATGAGTTGTTTCGTGATATCGAAATAGAAAGAATTATAGCCATACGGCCAATATCCAACCTCTTGTCCGTTCACGTAGACCTTAGCATGGCTCATCGCACCGTCGAACAGGATCGTGGCACGCTTCCCATCCGTAAATTGAGGAACCTCAAACTCGGTCCGGTACCAGCCGACTCCCACGAAAGGCAAACCTCCGGTTCGGCCGGCATGTTCCATGGCCTCCGTTTGTCCGTCTTGGGCGATAGCGACCTCTTGCTTATCATTCTGAGAGCTGAAAGGGCCGTAAATCGCCCAATCATGCGGAACGGTCACGGATTGCCATTTGCTATCGTTAAAAGTAGGATTGATAAACTCCGGGCTGTCTTCCCGGGTGAACTTCCAATTCTTTTCCAACAGGAACTCACTGCGTACTTGAGAAAAAAGCGCAGGGAAAAGGCAAAACAAACCGATCAAAATAGCGAAACTTGTTCTTTTCATTCGTTTTTTGTGTTTTTGTTATTCATAGCGGAGCAAAAATAAGTATTTTTGTCTCCAATACAAACTAAATCAAAAGAATTGCACAGCATGTTGTTACAATTAGCTTTCGTTTTAATAGCCATTATTATAGGTGCCCGTATCGGTGGTATCGGATTAGGCGTGTTAGGAGGTCTCGGACTCGGTATACTCACCTTTGGATTCGGGCTCCAGCCCACTTCCCCTCCTATCGATGTCATGCTTATGATCGTTGCCGTAATAGCGGCGGCTAGTTGTATGCAAGCCGCTGGCGGACTTGATCTTATGGTTAAGTGGGCGGAAAAATTGCTTCGCAAGAATCCTCAACGAATCACGATATTAAGCCCGCTCGTCACCTATTTGTTTACCTTCATAGCCGGAACGGGGCATGTGGCTTATTCGGTCCTTCCGGTAATCGCCGAGGTTGCTACGGAAACGAAGATCCGTCCCGAACGTCCGATGGCGATCGCCGTGATCGCTTCTCAGCAAGCTATTACCGCTAGTCCGATATCGGCGGCTACGGTAGCTTTATTAAGTATGTTGTCCGGATACAATATCTCCTTGATGAATATCTTGATGATCTCTGTTCCTTGTACCTTATTAGGTGTGTTAGTGGGAGCGATCTACTCTTTAAAGGTCGGTAAAGAGCTAGATCAAGATCCGGAATACTTAAAGCGGGTGGCGAACCATGAGTTTAGCACGGAACATTATGAGGCGAAAGGCGTTGAAAACCAAATGAAAGCGGCCTTATCGGTCTCTATATTTGTTCTCGCTACGATAGCGATCGTTATTTTTGGTTCTATGGAGTCCCTACGTCCGGTCTTTACCGTCGGCACGGAAAAGGTCTCGATGCAGATGTCACATATTATTGAGGTATTAATGTTGACAGCCTCCGCTTTCATCTTATTATTTACAAAAACAGATGGTATCAAGGCCGCACAGGGTTCCGTTTTTTCCGCAGGTATGCAAGCGGTGGTAGCGATCTTCGGTATCGCTTGGATGGGAGATACATTTATCGCCGGCAATATGACTGAATTAAAGGGATCTATCGAGCATATAGTTACACAGATGCCTTGGTTATTCGGGTTGGCCCTTTTCGTAATGTCCATTTTATTATTTAGCCAAGCGGCTACCATTCGTGCGTTATTGCCGCTAGGGATCGCATTGGGAATCTCACCCTATATGTTGATCGCTTTATTCCCCGCCGTAAACGGTTATTTCTTCATCCCAAACTACCCGACAGTCGTAGCCGCCATCAACTTCGATCGCACGGGCACAACCCGCATCGGTAAATACATCTTGAACCATTCTTTCATGATGCCGGGATTGATAGCGACCGGAGTTTCTGTAGGATTGGGGTTACTATTCATTCAATTCATATAATAAGAAAGCAAAAAATAGAGACGTAGCATATACGCTACGTCTCTACACCCCACACCATATATCATATTATATTACTTCAACAATTTTTCCTGAATCAACTGCTTTAACTCCAGTTTTCCCATCGTGCCGATCATCATCTCACGGGGGCCGTCTAGCGGGCAAAACATCAAAGTGGGAATCGTTCGGATATTAAAGGCTGTCTCGAGTGCCTCCTCTTGATCTACATCCACCTTATAAATATAAATCTTCCCATCAAATTCTTTGGCAAACTCATCCAATATAGAGCTTAAGCGTTTGCAATAACCGCACCAAGGAGCGTGAAAATCTATGAGGCAAGGACGACTTCCTATATATTTCCAATCTTTGGGATTCGCCTCAAAATCACCGACATTGGCGATAAAACCATCTTTCGTTAAATCGATCACTACCATACTTCTCTATATTTTGATTTATAATATAACAAAGATAAGTATGAATAGGTTGCGGTATTTTTTATACTTTCGCGACATCGTTTTAACATACAGACAGAATGCTCACACTCGATAAAATTTATCAGGCATCATATGCCTTGAAGACAGTCATCAGACGCACTGATTTAATCAGCGCTCCCAATATCAATCCGGAATCCCATATTTTTCTAAAACCAGAGAACTTACAAGTAACCGGATCGTTTAAAGTGCGCGGCGCTTGTTTCAAGATCGCCCAGCTTACGGAAGAAGAGAAATCGCATGGCGTAGTGGCTTGCTCGGCGGGAAACCATGCCCAAGGTGTGGCATTAGCGGCTACCGCTCATGGTATCAAGTCCTTAATCTGCTTGCCCGATAACGCTCCTATCTCTAAAGTCGAGGCTACTAAATCTTATGGGGCAGATGTATGCCTTGTCGAAGGTGTTTACGATGACGCCTATAACAAGGCTTTACAATTGAAGGATGAGAAAGGATACACATTTATCCATCCGTTTGATGATGAGGATGTGATCGCCGGACAAGGGACCATCGGTTTGGAGTTATTGGAACAACTCCCGAAAGTAGAGGCTGTAATCATTCCGATCGGAGGGGGTGGACTGATCTCGGGAGTCGCCTATGCCATCAAGAACTTGAACCCGAATATCAGAGTTTACGGAGTGCAAGCCAAAGGAGCGCCCAGCATGTTAAACTCTATCGAGCATGGGAAAATCGAACGCCTCGAAGGTGTCCGTACCATAGCCGACGGTATCGCCGTAAAAGAACCGGGAATACATACTTTCGATCTTTGCCAGCAATATGTGGACGAGATCGTATCCGTGACAGACGATGAGATTTCCACCGCTATCCTCGCGTTGATCGAGCAACATAAATTAATCGCCGAAGGGGCGGGTGCCGTAGCCGTGGCCGCCGCCATGTTTAATAAAGTACCCATCAAAGGGAAAAAAGTAATCTGTTTGATTTCCGGCGGAAATATCGACGTGAATATCCTTTCCCGGGTAATCGGACGTGGTTTGCAGAAATCCGGCCGCTCTTGTTCCATGACGATCGAATTGGTAGACAAACCCGGACAACTACAGCACGTATCTGAAATCATTGCCTCTACCGGCGCTAATGTAGTATCCGTATATCACGAGCGTGTCAGCCATACGGCTGATATCAATGGCTGTTATCTGCGGTTGGAGATGGAAACAAGAAATCAACAGCAAATTAATGAGATCCGGCAATTACTCACCGTTTCGGGATATAAGATAGTGGAAGGATAAACAATTCGCCCCAAAGCATACAACTGATTGACAAACCATTACTGTGCCACTACTTTCCATAGGCGTGGCACAGCCGTGCCATCCTAGTGGCACACTTGTGCCATCACGGTGGCACAAGCTAAATATTAATATATTGTCTTAATGTATTCACATACTCCTCCATCGCCAAGCGTCCTTTGTCTGTGATCCGGCAAACCGTTCGGGGCTTCTTCCCGGCAAACCCCTTCTCGATCTCGATATAACCAGCTTCATTAAGTTTGTCCAATTGGACGCTGAGATTTCCCGCCGTAGCGTTCGTCTTCTCCTTGATATAGACAAACTCCGCCTCCTCCACCGATAGTAAAATGGACATCACCGCTAGCCGGAGTTGGGAATGCAATAAAGGATCTAATTCTTTAAACATTGTTTTTTAGCTTTATTATTAAGAATATGCCCGGGAATAATCATCATTACCACAAATGAAAGGCCAAAATACAAATACCACAAGACCGTGACAGGACCATGATTTATCAAACTCATCAGCATGTAGATAACTAAGACGAAAGCAACTACCGGAGAGTAAATCATCCATTTCTCCCGCAAGATAATGCCATTTATCGACACCCCCAACCCACAATATAATAACGATAAAGGAAGCATTAATATAAAATTGACGGATTGTTCATAAAGCACGCAAAACGCCGCGATCAAGACGAACGTAAGTCCAAACATACAGCCAAACACTTGCCATACACTGGAGATCGTCTTATCCGTATAAGTCACCACGGCCGGCTCGCAACCTCTTTGCTTATATGAAATAACCGGTCCGACAGCAAACATGAGCATCCATCCCCAAGACCAAATATAATTTTGCGTATACACTATCAAAGAGGATATCACGACCGATAAGAGCACGGTAAAATACCCCCAATAAAGCAACACATTGCCACTCCCTACTTTCATATTTCGCTTGCTGGAGTTGATCATCTGAGTGATAATATCCAGACTTTCTTTTTCTGATAATTTTCTATCTTCCATAACTGTATTTATTTTATCTTGTTCTTCATTCAATGTGAAAATGTAAATACGTATCCAAAGATAAGGCCATTGGTATTTCTGAGCAACCTTTCGGTTATTATTTTTCATTCAGGCGACTCCGTTCGGAACCGATCTCAATCTTACTCTTCCTTACTTTCTTTCCGCTATTGAAATTCCATGTCAACGCAACCTTAAAGACCCTTCCTGTAAATCCGTTTTCATAACGGGATGATGTTCGATAAACATCCAACGTACTGGCGTACTCATTGGCTTGGTTAAAGATATTATCGACTGAAACTGCCAACAATAGCTTATCATTCAATAGTTTCTTTCTCGCCATTACTCCAACCGTATGCCGGGGGGCGACCTCGCTATTACCGGAATATAGCCGGCTCGTTCCACTATACCGGGCCTCCACCGTAAAACCTGCCGGCAGCGTAAAGGTAGCGATCGCATTGGCAAACCCTAAATAATGAGACGAGAAAGAAGACAATTCCGTCATCCGGATATCCTGCCGTACGCCTATGAAATTCCCTGTCAAGTTACACCAAGTAAAGGGTTGATACGGCAAGCTGACCGCTACAAACCAATGGTTTTCCCGATCGTGATTTTCATACGTGATATAGGATACATCGGGATTCGCCACATCTTGTTTACAGAACTCCCGGATCAAGTCGTGGTGCAAGTTTCCTCCTACAGTCACCGTATAACGATAATTATAAACCAACGTTACACTGAAACGATTGATATAAGTAGGACGCAGATAAGGATTCCCGATCTGGTAGCTATAGTCCGAACTCTGTATACGATTCGGATTCAAGGTATAGAACGGAGGACGTTCGATATTACGAGCATATTGCCCGACCAGCATCCACCTCTTGATGGGATCGAACGCATAGGTCACGTTCAAGTTCGGAAAAAGATCCAGATAATCCCGACTAAAATCCTCACTTCTATCCGACGTCTTGGAATATTCCGCACGTACCCCCGCAACGAACGACCAGTTCTTGATCTCCGCAGAGAAAGAGGCGTAAGCTCCTACAATGTTTTCATTATATCTCAAGGTATATCCATATTCCTCATTAGGAATCCAACTCCCACTAGAGTTTAAACCCTCGTACAAGGAATGATCATCCATCAACGTATAGGTATATTTAGCCCCGATTTTCAAAGACATTTTTTCACGCAAATTCTTTTGGAAAGAAATATCGGTTGTCGCCATATCATAATCCGCCGCCGCATGACTCCGGTAAACCGTATCACGGCTCCAATTAGATTGTTCATAACGGATCGTATGGAGATTATCCCCGGTTGATCGCTTATTTACGAAATCGGCTATGACCTTAAATATCGAGCCTCGTTCATCCATTTTACGTAAGTAATTGACCGTAGCGGAAAACGTGTTATAATCATCCTTCTGTCGATAATTCCCCGTACTCTTCATAGGATAAGAGTTCTTTACTAAATCCGTTTGACTCCAAGATGTTCCGTCCGAAGCTTGATTGATATATTCGATCTCAGCTCCGACACTATTCAGCAAATCGATCTCGAAAATAGCCCCGACACGTCCATTCCCATATTTGGAATCCGTATCATACAAAGATTGAGACACAAACTTATTCCCCACCGTTCCGTATTCCCTGTTGGAGTTCATCTCTCCTTTATCCCGGGGAGTAAAAGTACCCGATACCGCTCCATTCAAGCTCCATTTCCCGACACGTGCATTTACGGACGCCGATGGAATATACCCTTGTAAAGATGGAGACAATGACGTACCTAAAGATACATATCCTTGCATACCGTTATCCGGATGTCGCCGCAATGAGATCTTGATCACTCCACCCTTAGTTGAGGCCTCATACTCAACTCCCGCGATCGGTATTACCTCAATCCTTTTTATATCCTCCGATTTCAAAGACTGCAAATAAGCCAGTAGCTCCTCTCCCGTTAAACGAATCTCACGGTCATCCACAAACACCTTCGCCCCTTGCGCCCCATTAATCGAGATCGTTCCATCCGAGAGCCACACACCCGGTGCCTGCGATAATAATTCCGTACCATCCTTTCCGGCAGATGGCATGACCGACATGATAAAGCGGTCTGCCTTCCGCTCAATATTCTTCGCTCGAACAACGACTTCCCTCAGAACATGGTTCGATAGATCTAGAATCAAGGAATCCCGCCGTTTTATCGGTAAGATCAGCTCTTTCCGTAAAGGCTCGTATCCGAGACATTGAACAACAAGCCTATACTTCCCAGCCTCCGCCTCCATGCTAAAATCGCCATCACTATTGGCCACGGCACCCCCTACCTGTTTTTCTCCCGATAAAAGCACAGCGGTCGCATATTCCACGGCATTTCCCTCCGCATCGGAAACATGGGCTTTATAAACCGTTTGTCCCGAGATCTTTTGAGCACTACCCCCGCCTATCGCCAAAATCCAAAGCGATAGCAGTAAAAACCGTACCATGGCTCTATTGATTTACCGGATAATACAGTTTTAATTTGAAAGTCGCTTCCTCATCCTTCACCTCGCAACTTTTCAACGCATATCCTTCCGCAGGCCCTTTTCCTTCCAGCATATCCATTTGCCAATTCTCGTTCTCGTCATGGAATACGGACAGATCAAACTTTTCCCAATCCACGTTTTCTAGTCGGATCGTAACCTTTCCTTTCTCAGACTTCGCCATGCCATAAACAGGCTTGGTATCTTTCCCTGACTGAGCCATAACTAGGATATTCCCATGGTTACCACGTATATTTCCAATCTCTACAATAATAGTACGTGCCTCTATGTAACCACATACCAACATGAATAAAGATAATATGAATAAAACTCGTCTCATTTTAGTATCCTCCTCTTAATCATTATTACTGTTACCACAAACAAGTTTATTTTATAAACCATCCATGGATAAAAAAATGCAAAGGAGCTGCGCATCACTCTTTGCACATCACAAATATAGACAAGTTTATTTTATAAACCAAATAAAATTATAAAATATTCCAATAAAAATTTGACTCTGCAAAATACAGCCAAAATCCCCCACTAACCCTCCTAGAAAACACGTACATGCTTTCAAAACAACTATCTTAAGTTTGAAACAAAGCAACTTTTTCGCTATATTGCGCACATTTAGAATATATATGAACAGGACCAACATACAAATAACTAAAGATATGAACGAACGAATAATTGCTATACAAGCAGATATTACGACATTGGATGTAGACGCCATCGTAAATGCCGCAAACAATAGCTTATTGGGAGGTGGCGGCGTAGACGGTGCCATCCATTGGGCCGCCGGTCCGGAACTCCTTGACGAATGCCGGACTTTACAAGGATGCCCGACCGGAGAGGCGAAGATAACGAAAGGTTATCGATTGAAAGCCCGTCATGTCATACACACCGTCGGTCCTATCTACCGGAACGGACAACACGGAGAGCCGGAGCTACTGGAAAATTGTTATCGAAACTCCTTGCGATTGGCGAAAGAGAACAGACTGAGAACAATCGCTTTCCCATCAATAAGCACCGGCGTATATGGCTATCCTATCGAGGAGGCGGCACGGATAGCGATCCGCACGATCGATACCTTCCTAAAAGAGAATCCGGAAATCCAGCAAGTCACGATGTGCTGTTTTTCCGGATACGACAAATCGGTTTATACAAAAGCGCTGGAACAAATCACAACTCACGAGCCGTAATGTGGAAACACCCTTGCTTGCGTTCGTGCTTGATATAGCAACGATCCGCCCTGCGCAAATCACGAAGCACGGAGGCAAGCACCATTTTCAAGCGGTCCTTATCAATATTTAAGGTATCTTTCTCATCTATCTTAGTATAGCGTACCCATGATACATCGAACGTAGTTCCGTATTGGTGGGCAGAGTTGAGAGAAGAGTTCGTATTCCTTTTTCTCAATTTCTTGACATCGGCAACCGTACGGGTTACACTGGTTACCTTTATTTTATAGATGGAAGCATTCAAGTTTTTCAATGAGTCTTGGAAGTTTTTCCCGATATCCTCCAGCAGATTAGCGGCTTCCGGCACCAAATACGGAATAGAGTGCGTCAACTCCTCTACCTCGTAATAGTCATTCGTCTTGATCTCCACCATATCCCGGGAGGCGTGCTCCGCTCCTTCCCTCGAAGAGACAGGCTCTATGCCGATCTTCTTCGCAACGGACAAATGAACGTCATTCAAATCATTAAAATCGCGATTATAGCTTCCATTGTACCAAATCTTCTTCAATTCACCTCTTTTCTCCTTACAAGAAGAAAAAGCCGTCGCCGACACGATCACGACCAGCAACAACATCACATTAAACACTGTCTTCATCTTCATTACCTTCGTTTTACCTAACAAACATACGGAAAAATCCGAAATTACCCCTTAACTCCAATTAGTTTTTCTCTAAATGATAGACGGACGGCTGAAAGATGTGTTCCCGTGAAATAAAACTTCTCCCTTTGCATCAATGGATAAAGAATATTACTAATTTTGTAACTTGATTCGAATAATAAAAAATAGCACATCTTTTTGAAGCGTAATTTAATAAAAGGAATAGCGGATGATTGAAAGAATTTATATTCTTGAAAGCGTAGACCCGGTAATTTTCTACGGTGTGAATAACTCTAATATGCAATTGATCAAGACATTGTTTCCGAAATTGCGTATCGTTGCCCGTGGAAATGTGATGAAAGTGATTGGAGATGAGGATGAGTCCGAGCTTTTTCTCAAGAAAATCCGTGAGGTGGAAAAATACTGTGAGGAGTTTAACTCGCTCTCCGAAGACGTGATTCTGGATATTATAAAAGGGAAAGGCCCCACGGTCGTGAAGCAGGAGAACCTGATCATCCACGGCATGAATGGCAAGCCGATTACCGCACGTACCGAGAATCAACAGTTATTGGTAAAGGCTTTCGAGAACAACGATCTGGTTTTCGCCACGGGACCCGCCGGTTCGGGCAAAACATTCGTCGCTATCGCCCTAGCCGTAAAAGCATTAAAGAATAAGGAAGTACGGAAGATCATCTTAAGCCGCCCCGCCGTAGAAGCCGGAGAAAAACTGGGTTTCTTGCCGGGCGAGATGAAGGATAAGCTAGATCCCTATCTGCAACCGCTTTACGATGCCTTGCAGGATATGATTCCGGCGGCTAAGCTGAAGGAATATATGGAGAATAACGTGATACAGATCGCCCCGCTAGCGTTTATGCGCGGTCGTACCTTGAACGACGCCGTCATTATATTGGACGAGGCGCAAAACACGACGACGCATCAAATCAAGATGTTCTTGACCCGCTTGGGTATGAACGCCAAGATGATCGTCACCGGAGATGTCACACAGATAGACCTTCCGCCTTCTACCACGTCCGGATTGATACAGGCCATGCAAATATTGAAGGGCGTAAACGGGATCGGTAAGATCGAGTTCACCAAGAAAGATATTGTCCGGCATAAACTTGTCCAACGAATCGTAGAGGCTTATGATAAGTTCGATGATAAACGGAAGAAAGAGATCAAAGAGGCAAAAGAGAAGAAAACGAATATAGACAACAACTAAAAGTAAGAGTCATGAAGAAGGCATTAGTTAAGACAGACTTCAATTTCCCGCGACAAAAGAGCGTATACCATGGGAAAGTACGCGACGTGTACAACATCAATGACGAGGTATTGGTAATGGTCGCTACAGACCGTATTTCCGCTTTCGATGTTATCTTGCCGGAAGGTATTCCTTACAAGGGACAAATGTTAAACCAGATCGCCGCCAAGTTCCTTGACGCTACGACTGATATTTGCCCGAACTGGAAACTGGCTACTCCAGACCCGATGGTAACGGTTGGCGTTCAATGCCAAGGTTTCCCGGTTGAGATGATCGTACGCGGTTATCTGTGCGGAAGCGCATGGCGTGCTTATAAGAGCGGTGTACGTGAGATCTGCGGCGTGAAACTACCGGAGGGTATGCGTGAAAACCAACGTTTCCCCGAACCCATCATCACCCCGACCACAAAGGCTGAGATCGGAGAGCATGATCAAGATATCTCTAAAGAGGAGATTCTCGCTAAAGGTTTGGTCTCTAAAGAGGACTACGAGGTTCTTGAGAAATATACGATGGCCTTGTTTAAACGCGGTACCGAGATCGCTAAGGAACGTGGCTTGATCTTGGTTGACACGAAATATGAGTTCGGCCATCGTGACGGCAAGATCTATTTGATCGACGAGATCCATACTCCGGATTCCTCCCGTTATTTCTACTCAGAAGGATACGAGGATCGTTTCGCCAAAGGGGAACCGCAGAAGCAACTTTCCAAGGAGTTCGTCCGCGAATGGTTGATGGAAAATGGCTTCCAAGGTAAATCCGGACAGAAAGTTCCTGAAATGACACCGGAGATCGTAGAAGGAATCAGCAACCGATATATCGAATTGTTCGAGCATATCACAGGGGAGACTTTCGTAAAAGGCGAGACTGATAACTTGCTGAACCGCATCGAGAAAAACGTTACTGAATATTTACAGAATAAATAAGATACCGCACATGACACAGTATGGTTCAGAGACAATACTTCCTTATAACAAAGAGGAACAAAAGGGCACGCAAGTCAAACGTATGTTCGACTCGATAGCCGAAACGTATGATCAACTCAACCATACTCTCTCATTTGGTATCGACAAGATATGGCGCAGGAAAGGGATCGCTTTCCTGCGTCCTTTCTCTCCTAAAACGATACTGGATATCGCTACCGGTACCGGAGACTTGGCTATCTCCATGTACAAAAAGCTGCGACCCGACCATATCGTCGGTGCCGACATCTCGTTAGGCATGATGGAAGTGGGACGGAAAAAAGTAGCTGCCGCCGGTTATTCGGAGCATATATCCTTCGAGCAACAGGACTGTACGGCCTTGACCTACGAGGAAAACTCGTTCGATGCCGTAACCGCCGCTTTCGGGGTTCGTAATTTTGAGAACATAGAGCAAGGTATCTCAGAGATGTACCGGGTGCTGAAACCCGGTGGGCATATCATGATCTTGGAACTTTCCACACCGGAACATTTTCCCATGAGACAACTCTACCAGATCTATTCAAAGACCGTTATCCCCTTTATCGGACGTCTACTCTCTAAAGAAAAAGTCGCGTATAATTATTTGCCGGCTTCCATCAAGGTAGTTCCTCAGGGAAAGGTCATGACGGATTTACTCACCCGCCAAGGCTTCAAGCAGGCCCGTGTACGGACCTTTACCTTCGGGATCTGTTCATTATATACAGGATCTAAAGAATAAACAATAAAAAGGTTATGCAGAAATATGGCTTACTGGGATATCCCCTCGGACATTCGTTTTCTAAAACGTATTTCAACCAGAAGTTTGAGGCAGAGAAGATCGACGCTGAGTACTTGAATTTCGAGATTCCCTCTATCAAGGAGATTAAGAACGTAATCAAAGAAAACCCTGAACTTAACGGTTTAAACGTGACCATTCCTTATAAGGAACAAGTAATCCCATATTTAGACGATTTGGATGACGATGCCCGTCAGATCGGAGCGGTAAATGTCATCAAGTTCACAAAAGGTCTTTTCGGCAAACTTAAACTGAAAGGATATAACTCGGATATTATCGGATTCAAGCAATCGATTGATCCTTTATTGAAAGAAACGCACCGGAAAGCGTTGATCCTTGGTACGGGAGGGGCGTCGAAGGCAGTCTTCCACGGACTGAAACAGCTAGGCGTTGGTGCCACGCTGGTTTCTCGCAAACCGAAAGAATTTTGTATCACGTACGATGAGATTACTCCGAAAACCATGGAGCAATATACGGTGATCGTAAACACGACTCCCTTAGGTATGTTCCCGAATATAGACTCATGTCCGGATATCCCGTACGATTTACTTACGCCGAATCATCTATTGTATGATTTACTTTACAATCCGGATGAGACCCTTTTCATGAAGAAAGGAAAAGAAAAAGGCGCCGTCGTGAAAAATGGTCTGGAAATGCTTCTATTACAGGCTTTCGCCGCTTGGGAGATCTGGCAGAAATAGATCGAACGATATCTTTCCAACCACATGATTTGATGAAGCTAGCTTCGTGAGCCAATGAAGTTAGCTTCGTTAGTCAATGAAGTTAACTTCACAAGCGTATGAAGTTAACTTACTTCAACCAAGTCAATACATAGTCCGGTGTAACTTGATATGCCAACTCATATTCCCGACATGCCTCGGTCCGGGTTTCTCGTCCCTTAAACGTCCCACTCGATAAATAAGGAAAAGGATTCACGTGAAGATGCTTTTGAAAGTCCACTCCTTCCTGCCCGATTATCTTGAACAAGGTTTCTTTGGCGCACCAATGGATTAATAGATGCTCGACCTCATGCTCCAGATCGATACCCGCCTCTTCCTCCGGATTCATAAAGCGACTTCGTATTTTCAAGATCCGGTCCGAACGATACTCGATATCGATCCCTGTCGGACGCTTATCCAAGATTACCGCCACATAATCTTTCGTATGAGATATACTTATATATAAAGGTACGCATGCGAGGAACGGGGCACCCGTAGAATGATAGTCAACCCTTGCCTCCTCTCCTAAAAGCTCTTTTAAAAGCATCCGGCTGGCGAAACGTTCCTGCCTCCGCTTCTCTGCCGATACCCGCTCCAAAAAAGAAGAATAGTCCGCTTTATGCTCAAGCATCCCCAAAAGCTCATCAGAGCTTTCTTCCATTTTCCAGACTCCATGCAGCGGCGAGAGTTGTTTATATAGCAAGGCCATATTATTCTTTCCAACTAAAAGTTTGTATAAGTTCTATGATATCTTCCCGGATATATTGGATAGCGGGAGCTAATGAATCCGCATTGGGTTTACAGTCAAAATACAAGGCCCCCCGGAAGAAATTCGATACACTATCTGTCAACAGGAATTGTATGGGAGAAGCCGATTCTCCATCCAGAAGAAACAGCGAGCCATAAACGTTTGCGGCAGGGTTGGAATACGCTTTCTCCGATATCCGATTCTCCGACTTTATCAGGCGGGCGACGAAAGAGCGGCTTTCCGTCTCCACCGTCACCAAGGACACAGGAGTAATTGGCAAATAGCTGCAATAAAGCTTAGCCTCTAACTCCGGATACGAGATATTCAAGCCCGTAACACCCTTCTTTTGATCCGGCACCTCTATGACCGCAGTCTGAGAGACATCAAAATTAAAAGGCAGGTAACTGAGATCAAGCGGTTTATATTGTGCCTTCGAAGGTTCGATACGAACATAGCCCCGTGGCTTCGGCGTATATTCCACACACGAAATACAGCATATCCCTAAAAACAGAGAACCTCCTATGACAGCAGCTATCCATTTCATAAACATTTACTTCGTATCTTTCCCATTCTCATCATTCCCTGTACCTTCAGGGATACGGTTAAATTTAACCTTTAATATCCTCCTGTTATCCACTTCCAGCACTTGGAAACGATATTCCTTAAAATCTATAATCTCCCTACGGCGTGGAAAATCCCCTTTTATCTCCAACAAAAGACCGGCCAAAGTTTCCACTTCTTCCGTCAATTTACCAAAATCTGAGGGATCGGCATCGATAACCCGGAAGAAATCCGTCAATAATATCTTTGCCTCAAAGATCAAGCTACCGTCTGCTAAACGGATGAATTGTTGCTCATCCTCATCATACTCATCGGAGATCTCTCCAACAATTTCCTCTAGGATATCTTCCATCGTCACAATACCGGAGGTACCGCCAAACTCATCGACCACGATCGCCATATGAATTTTATTGGTACGGAACTCTTCCAGCAAATCATCGATCTTCTTGGTTTCCGGCACGAAATAGGCCGGTCGGATCAAGCTCTGCCAACGGAATGTATCGGGCTTGTCAATATAGGGCAATAAGTCCTTGATATATAAGATACCTTTTATATTATCCTCAGTCTCGGAATATACCGGAATACGCGAATAGCCGGATTTGATAATAAAATCAACCACCTCACGGAAACTGATCTTGATCTCGATATCTTCCATATCCAGACGAGGAGTCATGATCTCATCAGCGGTCTTATTATAAAACTTGATAATCTCCGCCAGCATCTCCTTCTCCTCCGGGATCTCGGTAGAGGTTAGCTCTAACGCTTTAGAAAGCTCATCTACAGAGATATCATATTTCTTTTTCGCTAACGCTTTATTGATGACCGATGTGGAATTAACCAAGATTTTCGAGAATGGGCGGCAGAAGCGTTCCAAACCACTTAATACGGAGGCTGAAAAACGAACAAAACGCAAAGAATTCTTCTGTGCGTAAATCTTAGGCATGATCTCCCCAAAAAGTAAAAGCAAGAAAGTCAAGAGAATCGTCTCAAGCACAAAGCCTAGAAGAGGAGCGGCCGAGAAATTAATCCAAGCGTTAATCGCATAGGTACACAGCATAACGACCGCCACATTTACAAAATTATTAGCGATCAATATAGATGCCAATAGATACTCCGAACGTTCAAGGAGACGTTTGATAACAGGATCTGCCGGGCGATTCTCTTCCCCGATCTCATTTAGGTCACCCGGGGTTAGAGAAAAGAATGCCACTTCAGAGGCCGACACGAAGCCGGAAACAAACAGCAGTAAAAAAGCGAAGCTTAATGCGATCACAGGACCCGCTGTCAGCGCCTGCACCGTTACGTTTTCAAATAAGCCCCATAAATAATAGTCCGAGTCCAAGGGAAACAGTATTAGTTAAACAATATCAGAACGGGAGATCATCCGCGTCACTGGATTCTGAGAATGCGCTAGGCTGCGAAGCGGCTGGCTGTTGATAAGCGGTATTTGGCGCCGTGGTCGGTTGAGCCGGTTGTCCTTGTCCCACATTGGGCTGCATACTACCGCCTTGTGCAGTCGTATTTCCACCATCGACCGGACGGGAACCCGTGCTGTAAAACTCGATACGATCCGCATGGATCTCCGTAACATATCGTTTCACGCCGCTTTGGTCATCATAATTACGAGTACGAATCTTACCTTCCACATATACACCGGAACCTTTACGTACCCATTTTTCCACGAAAGGAACCAAATCCCGACGAACTACGATATTATGCCACTCCGTACGCTCCGGAACCACCGTTCCATTTGCCAACGTATACCCACGTTCCGAGGTTGCCAGCGGGAAATTAGCGACAGCGGCACCACTGTCAAAATAGCGAACGTCAGGATCTTTGCCTACGTTGCCGATCAATATAACCTTATTCAATGACATAATTCAAATTCTTAATAACCATACAAAGAAACACAAATTCAATCATTCTCACAAGTTTCCGTTTAATTTCTCTAAATAAATATGTATCAGCCGGGGAACGGCATACTTCTCAATATCCCGACAAGGCAGAGAGAGGTAATTCCCCAAGGATTCCGGAACCTGCTCTATCTCTATTTGATAGAAAGAAGCGTATAAAATTTGATGGGAGAGCGTATGCTTTACATTCGATAACCCTTGGGTGATACTCAATTTTCCAGCATCTCCCAATAGGTTACGGAAGGCTTGCGTCTCACACAAACCGGAAAAATCCATCGCATGATCCGTCTCGATCAATGGAAATTCATACAAACCAGTCCAGATATCCTTCCCCGTCCGTCTGTTCATCCAAGTTTGTTCTTTATATATAATGTATAGATAGTGGAAATAACGATCCCTTGTCTTCGTCTTATTTTGTTTCACCGGATAAGCTTGCACATTGCCGGAAGCGAACGCCACGCATTTATCTTTTAGCGGGCACACCCCGCAGTCCGGGTTTTGAGGAACACATTGCAAAGCACCCAATTCCATGATCGCCTGATTATGCGTCCCTGCGTTCTTAGGGTCCAAGATCATTCCGGCCAGTTCCGCAAATTGCTTTTTACCCTTCGTGGTGTCGATCGGCGTATCTACGGCAAACAAACGGGAAAGTACCCGGTACACATTTCCATCCACGACCGGACACGGTTGGTTCCAAGCAAAGGAGACGATCGCCGCCGCCGTATACTCCCCGATACCTTTCAAGGATAATACCTCTTTATAATTCTCCGGGAAAACCCCGTTAAACCGCTCCATGATAGATTTAGCCGCCGCATGTAAGTTACGAGCCCGGCTATAATACCCCAAGCCCTGCCAATATTTCAGCACCTCATCCTCTTCCGCCACCGCTAGAGATGCCACATCCGGGAAACGTTCGGTAAAACGCAAAAAATACTCCAATCCCTGTACAACCCGGGTTTGTTGCAATATAATCTCCGATATCCAGATGATATAAGGGTCTCTCGTTTCCCTCCAAGGAAGCTCTCTTTTATAGGTTTCATACCACTCAACCAATATCCGGCTGATTTCTAACTCACTTTCATACTGTAACATAACTGCTCCCTTTCTCTCTTTTCAACATCATAACTATTTGATTACCGCAAACATACATATATATTACGAATCGAGAAGAATCTTTTTATTTAAAAATTGAAGCTCAATTCTTTTTCCACTTAAATAAAAAGCTATATATTTGCATTCCAAAAAATTAATAGGTCAAAATCAATTAATTAATTTATAGACATGACTAAAGCAGATATTGTTAGCGAGATTTCAAAAAGCACTGGTATCGACAAACAGACAGTGCTAGCAAGCGTTGAGTCCTTCATGGATATCGTAAAAAGTTCTTTAGCCCAAGGCGAAAACGTTTACTTGAGAGGTTTCGGAAGTTTCGTTATTAAGAAGAGAGCTCAAAAGACAGCTCGTAATATTTCAAAAAATACTACGATCATCATCCCGGAACACAACATTCCGTCATTCAAGCCGGCTAAGACTTTTATTGGTGAAGTTAAGTAATTAATTATTATACGTTTAATTTAAAATTTTAAAGCGATGCCTAGCGGAAAGAAAAGAAAAAGACATAAAATGTCTACGCACAAGCGCAAAAAGAGACTGAAGAAGAATAGACATAAGAAGAAATAAGTCTATCTAACGAACTCTAAAGAACAAACTTAATAAGTGACCTTTTAAGTTTGTTCTTTGCGTATTTTATAAGGTCTGATCTTAAAAACACATCTTAAGTGATTAGTGAATTAGTAGTTGATGTACAGCCCAAAGAGGTATCTATCGCCGTCTTGGAGGACAAGAGCCTTGTGGAGCTCCAAAAGGAGGCCCGCAACGTCTCGTTCGCTGTTGGTGATATCTATCTAGGTAAGGTTAAGAAACTGATGCCGGGCTTAAACGCTGCGTTCATTGATGTCGGTTACAAAAAGGATGCGTTTCTTCACTATTTGGACTTAGGTCCTAACTTCAACACCCAACAGAAATATTTAAAGCAATTGCTGAGCGATCCCAAAAAGGCGCCGGTACTGTCGAAAACTCAGATTCTACCGGAGATCGAAAAGAACGGGAGTATTAGCGACGTGCTGAAAGTAGGACAAGAGGTGTTGGTTCAAATTGCTAAAGAGCCTATCTCGACGAAAGGTCCCCGATTGACTTCCGAGCTTTCTTTTGCCGGAAGATATATCGTGCTGATACCGTTCGCCGATAAAGTATCTGTCTCCACCAAAATTAAATCAAGCGAGGAACGAGCCCGTTTGCGCCAGTTAATCCAAAGTATCAAACCGAAGAATTTCAGTGTTATCGTACGGACATCCTCGGAGGGCAAGCGTGTCGCAGAGCTTGATCATGAATTGAAGACATTGATGAAACGATGGGAAGATAATATCGTGAAGGTGCCTAAACTCAAAGCTCCGGCTATTATTTATGAGGAAACGGCACGTACCGTAGCTTTGCTTCGGGATATATTCAACCCCTCTTTCCAAAATATTTATGTAAATGACAAGGAGGTCTATAATAATGTCCGCGACTATGTAAGCTTGATCGCACCGGGACGGGAAGAAATCGTACAGTTATATACGGGAGAGCTTCCTATCTTCGACAACTTTGCGGTCACCAAGCAAATCAAGTCGCTATTCGGACGAACTGTCACTTACAAGAGTGGAGCTTACTTGATTATCGAGCACACGGAAGCTATGCACGTTATCGACGTGAACAGCGGGAACCGTTCCAAAGGCAGCGATGCCCAAGAGAAGACAGCTATCGACGTAAATATAGCCGCCGCCGATGAGATCGCCCGTCAGCTCCGCTTACGAGACATGGGAGGTATCATCGTCATAGACTTTATCGATATGGCAGAGGCTGCCAACCGGCAAAAGCTATTTGAACACATGACAAAGGCAATGGCAAATGACCGGGCTAAACACAATATCCTTCCTCTTAGTAAGTTTGGCTTGATGCAGATTACCCGTCAGCGGGTACGTCCGGCAATGGACGTGGATACGTCAGAAGACTGCCCATCCTGTTTCGGAACAGGAACGGTTAAGCCTTCCATCCTGTTTACCGACAGCCTGGAAGAAAAAATAGATTGCTTAGTAAACAAACATCACGTGAAGAAATTCACCCTGCATGTACATCCGTATGTCGCAGCGTATGTGAACAAGGGGTTGTTCCCCTTGAGCATGAAGTGGAAAATGAAGTACACACATGGTTTAAAAGTTATTCCCAATCAAAGTCTCGCCTTTCTTGAATACAAATTCTTTGATGCCGACAAGAATGAGCTTGACATGAAAGAAGAAAAGGAAATAATCAACAAATAACAAGAGAAGCCCCGGGCCTATTAAAACGGTTCCGGGGCTTTCTGTATTCTGCCAAACCGCCAAAATGTCACGATTCATGACACGTATTATTTATTTTCAAACCCAAACTTCTTTGGCACGGCATTTGTTGAATACTATGTGAATCCTTTAAACAAGGAGGATGACAGACGATGAATAATAACAATTAAAATATTTACAATCATGGGAAAGATTATTGGAATCGACTTAGGAACAACCAACTCTTGTGTTGCCGTATTGGAAGGTAACGAACCGGTTGTTATCGCGAACAGCGAAGGTAAAAGAACAACACCTTCAATCGTAGCTTTCGTAGAAGGCGGCGAGCGTAAGGTAGGTGATCCCGCAAAACGTCAGGCTATCACCAATCCTGAAAAGACTATATTCTCTATCAAACGTTTCATGGGTGAAACTTATGACCAAGTACAAAAGGAAATCAATCGCGTTCCTTATAAAGTAGTGCGTGGTGATAACAACACTCCTCGTGTAGATATCGAAGGACGTTTGTATACTCCGCAGGAAATCTCAGCGATGATCCTGCAGAAAATGAAAAAGACAGCTGAGGATTATTTGGGACAGGAAGTAACGGAAGCCGTTATCACAGTACCTGCTTACTTTAGTGACGCTCAACGTCAGGCTACGAAAGAGGCTGGTGAGATCGCAGGTTTAACCGTACGCCGTATCGTAAACGAACCGACTGCCGCTTCTTTGGCTTATGGTTTGGATAAGACGAACAAAGACATGAAGATCGCCGTATTCGACTTAGGTGGTGGTACATTCGATATCTCCATCCTTGAGTTAGGTGACGGCGTATTCGAGGTAAAATCAACAAACGGTGATACTCACCTAGGTGGTGATGACTTCGACCACGTAATCATCGACTGGTTAGCTGAAGAATTCGAACGTGAGGAAGGCGTAGATTTACGTAAAGACCCGATGGCTTTACAACGTTTAAAAGAAGCTGCCGAGAAAGCGAAGATCGAGTTGTCAAGTACGACTAGCACGGAGATCAACTTGCCGTATATCATGCCGGTAAACGGTATTCCAAAGCACTTGGTTAAGACTTTGACTCGTGCTAAATTCGAGCAATTGGCTGACGGTCTGATCCAAGCATGTATCGAACCGTGCCGTCAATCCTTGAAAGACGCAGGTTTATCAACTTCTGATATCGACGAAGTGATCTTGGTAGGTGGTTCTACTCGTATCCCGGCCGTACAGGCTGTCGTTGAGAAATTCTTCGGTAAAGCTCCATCTAAGGGCGTTAACCCGGATGAAGTAGTAGCCGTAGGTGCAGCGATCCAAGGTGGTGTATTGACAGGTGAGGTTAAGGACGTATTGTTGTTGGATGTTACTCCGCTGTCTTTAGGTATTGAGACAATGGGTGGTGTAATGACTAAATTGATCGAGTCTAACACGACCATCCCGACCAAGAAGTCCGAGACATTTACGACTGCTGTAGACAACCAGCCTTCTGTTGAGATCCACATCTTGCAAGGAGAGCGTTCTTTGGCTAAAGACAACAAGTCTATCGGCCGTTTCCACCTAGATGGAATACCTGCCGCACAACGTGGTGTCCCTCAGATCGAGGTTACATTCGATATCGACGCCAACGGTATCTTGAACGTATCCGCCAAGGATAAAGGAACCGGTAAAGTACAAAGTATCCGTATCGAGGCTTCCAGCGGTTTGAGCGATGATGAGGTTAAGCGTATGAAAGAAGAGGCTGCCGCAAACGCAGAGGCCGATAAGAAAGAGAAAGAGCGTATCGATAAATTGAATCAAGCGGATAGCATGATCTTCCAGACCGAGAAACAATTGAAAGATCTTGGCGACAAGCTTCCGGCAGACAAGAAAGCTCCGATCGAAGGTGCCTTGAACAAATTGAAAGAAGCTCATAAGGCTCAGGATATCGCAGGTATCGATGCTGCTATGGCAGAATTGAACAGCGTATTCCAAGCAGCTAGCCAAGAAATGTACAACGCTCAAGGTGGCGGCGCTCAAGGCGGTCCGCAAGCAGATCCTAACTTCGGTGGTCAACAAGCTGGCGGTAATGCAGGTAGCAGCAACAACAGCAAAGACGGTAACGTTACGGACGTTGACTTTGAGGAAGTGAAGTAAGTATCGGTAAACAACGATAATCAACAATAGAAAAGTAGGGTGTAGCTCAATGAGTTACACTCTACTTTGTTTTTAACACTTTCTGATTGATTTGCTTGTTTCTCGAATTTTTATTGTATATTTGTACCATATTTGTTCCGACACTTAAAAGTAGATAATGTGAAACTTATATAGTTGTCGGTGGTGATAGTGAATAACTTATGTTTCAAAGACAGATATGCCAGCAGCAAAGTTCGAGATAGTACGTAAATGCAAGATCTGCGGAGAACCGTTCAAAGCGAAGACCATTGAATCTTGGTATTGCTCTCCAAGATGTTCTAAAATTGCTTGGAAAAGAAACAAGGACGAGGAGCTAAGGATGCAGAAGTTGGATGAGGTTGTGAAGAAGATACCGAAGTCCAAAGACTATATCACCGTTCCTGAAGCCTATGCCTTGTTCGGGATTAGCAAAGAAACCCTATATCGCTTGATTCGTAAAGGTGTCATTTCAAGTGTAAACGTAGGCGAACGACAAACAAGAGTCAGCAAAGAAGAACTGCTGAAACTCTATCCTCTGCGGAAGAAAGCTCTGACAAAACCAAAGCCCGTTGCCAAACTATATAGCTTGGAACCGAAGGACTGTTATACCATCGGCGAAATATCCAAGAAATTCCATTTGGACGACAGCACGGTCTATCAGCATATCCGCAAATACTCTATCCCTACCCGGCAGATAGGTAACTTCGTTTATGTACCAAAGAAAGAAATTCTATATAAAGGAGCGAAGCAATGAAAAAAGCACTGGCCAATACGCGAGTTTCAGTAAAACTTCGCAAATCAGAATACCGTGAAGAATGGTATTTGTATGTAGAGGCTTATCCGGTTTTTCAAGCCGATAAGCCTACACCTCAGCGAGTGCGTGAATATTTAAACCGTACTATCACCACTCCCATTTGGGATAAGTCGCGGAACGCCCGAACTGACAAGGACGGCAAAACCACTTATAAGCCTAAACGTGACTTGAACGGTATTATTCAATGCAAGTCACAGTTAGACCAAGAATCGTGTATCTATGCCGACAAAGTGAGAAGTCTGCGGCAGAAGGAATATGATAATGCTTCTTTATATTCTGAAACAGATGCAGAACAAGCAGAACAGCTGGAACGTTCACGCTACAACTCTATTGAATACTTTGACCATGTGCAGCGCACCCGTCATGCGCACAGTTCTGATTCTATCATCGCCAACTGGAACCGTGTATATGAGCTGCTGAAGATTTTTTCAAAAGGCAATACCATTCCTTTTTTGCAGATAGATCTAAAGTTTGTAGAATCGTTCCGGCAATTTATATTGAACGCCCCACAAGGAGGCACAAAGAATGGTACTCTTTCTCAAAACACGGCATCCACTTATTTCTCCATATTCAAGGCAGCATTGAAGCAAGCTTTTATTGACGGCTATCTTACCGTTGATATTTCGGCAAAGGTCAAAGGCATTCAGGGGAGAGAGAGCCGCAGGGAATATCTGACGGTTGAGGAACTGAACCGTTTGGCTCAAACTCCATGTGACCCATTATTAAAACGAGCCTCGCTGTTTTCTGCATTGACAGGACTTCGTCATTGCGACATACAAAAATTGAAGTGGTCAGAGATTGAAGAATTTAATGGCGGTTACCGCTTGAACTTTACCCAACAAAAGACCAAAGGTGTTGAGTATATGCCCATATCCGAACAGGCATACCAACTTTGCGGCGAAAGGAAAGACGGTGAGAAACTTGTTTTTGCAGGACTTCCCGACCCGTCATGGATTAACCGTCCAATTAAGAAATGGGTTGCTGAAGCAGGAATAACGAAACACATCACCTACCATTGCTTTAGGCACTCGTATGCAACCCTGCAACTCGCCGGAGGAACAGACATTTATACGGTCAGCAAAATGCTTGGTCATACGAATGTCCGTACAACTCAAATTTATGCCAAGGTCGTTGATGCCAAAAAGGAAGAGGCGACAAAGACAATCAAGCTTGATTTGCCGAGCCAACAATAAATGCCATTCCATACCTATTTATTACATAAGCCATCTGCATTTATATGTGGATGGCTTTTTATATCTGTCTATTTTTATATTCACGACTGTATGACACGATGATGATTTCCTTATGGAAAGAGGCATAAACGAAAAAATCTAATAATGGAATTTACCATTATAGGTGTTGATAATCAGCGCATATAGCTTATGGTTCTTATGAAGCTATGATGTTTCTTTATGTGATATTAGTCACCCATAAATCGGTATTGGGATTTGCCGTTACTTTGCGGCAAAATCAACTGATAATGATATGGAAGACAAGAACATTACATTTGAAGATTTGCCAAAGGCAATGTCATGGATGATGGACAAGTTGGACAAACTTGATTCCAAGATTGATGGTTTGAATTATGCTCCACAAGTACAACCTGCCGACCTGTGGATGAACTTGAAAGAGCTGTGCGAATACCTACCCAGCCATCCGGCGGAACAAACCGTTTACGGATGGACGAGTTGCCACCAGATTCCGTTTCATAAGAGAGGTAAACGTATCATGTTCCTTAAATCTGAGATTGACGCATGGCTTCATGACGGCAAGCGGAAATCACAGAAGGAATTGGCGGAAGAAGCCGTTCAGTTCGTCAACTCCAAACGAAACAGGACATTCTAATGGATTCACTTGACTTGTGCAACAGCATCAGAATGGAGTTCGAGGGTGTTATTGAGAACAAGATACCTTTGGATGTGTTTCCTGCCAAGCTGCAGGACATGGTTCTGGTATTGGCACGGCAAGAAAACTATTCCATTGAGTACACAATGACATCCCTTATTGCGGCAGCGTCAACAGCCATCGGCAATGCTGTCAACATCCGCATCCGTGGTGGCTGGGTTAGTAGTCCTATCCTTTATCTGATACTGGTTGGACGGCCAGGCATGGGTAAGACACCTCCGCTTGATTTCGCTTTCCGCCCCATCCGCAAGCGTGATGCCAAAGTCATTAAGCAATTCAAGATAGATATGGAAAACTACAATTCCATACTGGAAAGTCAGAAAGGCAGGAAAGACGAAAGGCCGCCATTGCCACCTAAACCGATATTGAAGCGGACAATCATTTCTGACTTCACTCCTGAAGCTCTTATTCGTGCGCTTAATGACAATCCAAGAGGAGTGACCGTGTATGTGGATGAAATAATGGGAATGTTCAACGCCGTGAACCAATACAGCAAGGGGCAACTGATAGAACAACTTTTGACAGCTTTTAGCGGCAAGCCTCTTGATGTGTCAAGGTGCAGTATGCCGATACCTATCCATATTGAGCGGCCTTTTATAAATATAGTTGGCACGATGCAGACAACTCGTGTGCATGAACTGGTCGATAAAGGGTACAAGGACAATGGACTATTGGATAGGATAATCTTCGTTTATCCCTCATCACAGGAAATATCAGACTGGCAGACTGACGAAGATTCCACATCCTCATCGTTTGAGAAATATTCTATCTTGTGGGAGGATATAATCAACCGTATTTGCGAGATTTGTTTCATAACGGAAGAAAACAACGAATATGCTTTACAAAGCGTACTGAATTTTTCTACGGAGGCTGGTGCCTATTTCACCGACTGGCGCAATGACTTAATCCACAAGGTAAACCAAATCAAAGACGATAGTATGGTTGATAGCCGGGTAATGAAAACACCCATAATTGCAGCACGGTTGGCTTTAGTATTCCAAATACTTCGATGGGCTTGTGGCGAAGTCCATAAAGATTTTGTGGATATTGATTCCACAAAATCGGCCATCAGACTAAGTGCATATTTCGAGGATTGCTATTCCAATGTTCAGAAATTTATGTTGATGGAAAGCATAGACTCACAGAAGAAAGAAATGCTTGATATTGTACCTCATTTGTTTTCTACAGCCGAAGCCGTCCAAGCCGGTAAAGAAGTCGGAATGTCGGAAAGAACTGTGATGTATGTGTTGAACAAACTTGCCGCGAACAAAGTGATCAGGAAAATTAAGAGGGGAGAATATGAAAAACTGCAATAATCCACACTGTTTGCAGTTTGCAGTATTTGCAGTTTGCAGTTCAGAGGGCATTGGTAATCTGCAAAACTGCAACAACTGCAAACTGCACGAACTGCATTTATAAAAAGGAGGAACTATGATTGAATACCGATTTATGCTCCAAAAATACAAGCGAGGTTCTAAGCTGACCTGTCCTAAATGTGGTAGGAAGCAATGTTTCGTCAAGTATGTTGATACGGAAGGGCAAATTGCGTTTCCTGATTATGTGGGCAGGTGTGACCATGAACATTCGTGCCAATACCATTACAAGCCATCGGACTATTTCAAAGATAATCCCATTGCATTGGAAGAACGGAAGCCGTGGAGGTCGCAGACTACGGCCGTACAGCCAAAGCCGATAGACTACATTGATCGTAATATTATGTACCGCTCGCTTGCCAACTACGAACTGAATCCGTTATTCATCTATCTGTCTGGAGTATTCGGTGAAAAGGAAACATCCCGGCTGTTCCAATTATACTGTGTCGGGACATCCAAGAAATGGAAAGGCTCCACGGTATTTTGGCAGATTGACCGACAAGGAAGAGTGCGAGGCGGAAAAATTATGTTGTATCATTCAGTGACAGGACATCGGGTAAAAGAGCCGAGAAACTATGTGAGTTGGGTGCATACGGAATTGGGGCTGGAGCACTTCAACATGAAGCAATGCTTGTTTGGTGAACATCTGTTGGCCGACTATCCGACAAAAGCTGTAGCCATTGTAGAGAGCGAGAAATCTGCTTTAGTGGCCAGCCACTTCATGCCTGATTTTGTATGGCTGGCGACTGGAGGAATACACGGCTGTTTCAAGGCTGACACCATTGCCGTGTTGAAGAACCGTGCCATCATCCTTTGTCCTGACTTGGGAGCGAAGGAGGTTTGGCAAGAGAAAGCACAGTCGCTTTCTGCTATTTGCCCGAAGGTTGTTTTCAGTGATAAGCTAGAGCAATGCGCTACGGATGAACAAAGGGAAAAAGGATTAGACATAGCCGACTTTCTGCTGATGGCAGATACTCCCATGATGACACTTCAAAAGATGATAAAGCGTTGTCCGAGTTTGCAAATGCTCGTTGACCAATTTCAGTTAGAGTTAGTTGAACCATAAATAGATTTGAAGATGAAAAAAGACATTTATTATTGTATAGTGCTTTCCGACAGGCAGCTTGATTTTCTGGCAGGAAGCAAATATGGCATTGACCGCATGAAGGTATTGAAAAGCCTCATTGACGCTGCGGTAATCAAAAAAACAAAATACGAGAAGAAAGGCTTTGCCGTTACGCTACATATCGGACAAATCGCTCTTTCGGAAGTGGAATTGGCCACCCGTTTAGGTTATGACAAGAAAACCGTTTCGAGGTTGCTTGACAAAATGGCCGAGTTGGGGATTATCACATCCGAACAGACTAACCGCACAAGCATACACACCGTGCATTGTGTGTCGGCATGGTATGCGGACAATCAAAAAATACTCAATCCGTATTATGTGAGCGTGAAAGAGCGGCGCAATCATGTCTATGAGATTGGTGAAGATGGTAGTGGTGAGAACTGTATTACCACCGATGTACCAAATGGCGAAAATACAAAGTCGGACACCGCCACTTGTTGTGACAACGGGCAACCATCTTTATCCCTTATTTCGGACGGGAATGTTCATGGTGGAAACGGAGTGTAAATCATAGTGAAATCGAGACGGACAAGAAATGCCGTATATTGGCTTTCAAAAGATGGTTTTTTGCAATGCGAGACATGGCTTTTTACGCTTCAATTCGTGGCGTTTTGGAAAAGCGTTGGTTTATGGCGGAACTTGGGTTTAACTTATAACACTATCGGAAGCGGTCTTTTGAGGAAAGAATGCGGCGGAGTAAGTTTGTTTTAGGCGTTTATAAAGACTTCGGATAAACCGTCCACTCTACGAGTTGTGCTATGTCCGATGTTCGTGTCAGGACTGTTACAAGAATTGCCTATGTCGCACAAAACCGCTCCGCGCTTCCATGCCACATAAGCTATAACTGCCGCTCGCAAGCTCGCACCGGGCTGACCAGTTTTATTTTATAGTATCACCTTATAATTCATCAGATATGACAACAACGGAAGAGAACAAGGATGGAAAGAAAAAGGCTATAAGGCGCACAAAGCGGCTGGAGGCTAGAGTGACCGAAAAGGAATACGCAAAAGTCGTGGAACTTGCCGAGACTTGTGGTTTGACATTGAGCGACTACATCCGTAAATGTGCTTTTGGGCAATGTCCAAGGCGGCGACTTACCGACAAGGAGGTGGAAGCCTTATGCAGCCTATCCGATGCACGGGGCGATCTCATGCGCATAGCTGCTGCCGTCAAATCTATACAGGACAGCAAACGAGCGCAATATTTTGCAGACACCCGTTTCGTGGAGCAGTGGATGCGTGCCGCCGTTCCCCTTATAGCCCGTTGGAATGAGATACAGGAATACATTACCCGATAAATACCCAGCCAAATGATAGCAAAAGCGGCCACCATCAGTCACGGCGGAAATGCCGTCCGCTATTCGGTCAACAAAGATAAGGCCGAGATAGTGAAAGTGAACTTCCTGCCCGATGACATTTCGGCGGAAGCCATGTACCAGCGCATGGTACTTAAACAAAAAGAGTTTGCCAGTACAATCAACAAAGGCAGACCGCTCAAACGTAACGTGATAAGGATGGAAATATCCCCAACTAAAGAAGAATCCGCAGGCTGGACGTTGGACGATTGGGTAAGGTTGGCAAACGAGTACATCCAAATTTTCGATTCCATCGACTTGTCGAAAAAGGCGAAACGTGCCAGTGCAAAATGTACCAATGTAAGGAATAGCCAGTATATAGTCGCTCTCCACCATGATGCAAAGAGTGGCATACCTCATCTGCACATTGACGTGAACCGTGTGGACATGAACGGCAAGGTCAACGACGACCATCTGATAGCGGAACGGGCGATGTCGGTTGCGTATATAATCAACGAACGGCGAGGATGGGTACAGCCGGAGGATATTTACGAAATACGTAGGCAGGAGATAGCCGACATTTGCATGGACGTACTCCGCTCTCTACCAAAGTTCAGTTGGGCAGGCTATGCAGCCGGATTGAAAGAACATGGCTACGGTATATACATACAAGAGGATGACAAGGGGAATGTACGAGGCTATTCTGTTCTGTTGGGCAACTCCAGTTATAAATCCTCTATTCTTGGCAAAGGCCGATATCTCATGCCATCAAAGATAGAAGCGACATGGGCAAGGCTACGTGGGGAGCAGAAATCTTCGGCAAATCTAAGTACCGAACAGAAAATACGGCCATCTACCGTATCGGCTGAAATGCCACAGGTCAACCGCCAGGCTCCCGTTATTAGACACTACGACATTTCCACGGACGAATATCACCATTACCATGTAGCCATACCGGAGGACGCGGACGAAATCATCCGCAAGGAGTGTTCCACGCCGGACGACAATCCTTTTGCGACCATAGAAGCTGTGCAGAAAACCGCATTACTTCTTTTCGCCGAATATCTTGATGGTGCAACGAGCATGACGGCATCCAGTGGCGGTGGAGGTTCTGATATGAGCGGTTGGGGAAAAGACAAGGATGAGGACGAACGCGAATGGGCAAAGCGTTGCGCTCAAAAAGCCAACCTCCTTTGCAAACGTAGACGAGGGTTGCACAGATAATTGTTTCATTCAAAATCAAATAAAGTATGGGAATAGGAAAAGGCAAATCTGACAAGATAGACATTGACGGCCTTATTTGTAGCGTTAATAACGAAAACAAGGCTACGCAGGAGACAAGCAGTCTTGCAGAAAAAGTTGCGGAATTGGAACAAACGACCAAGGCTCTCAATACGGTTATCGACCGTGCAGACTGCATTATCACTGGGTTCAACAATACAGTTAATGAATTACAGTCAAGGAAAATCGGTGCGCAAGTACATCCGCAAACCTTAAAGTCTTTAAACGACATTTGCACAAACTTTGTCGTGGAAGTAGGCAAGCAACTAATGGCTCATCGTGATAAACAACTCGAACTGCAAAAGGAACACGAGGAGCGCATTGCTTGTATGCTTAAAAGCAATGAAGGTATTTGGCTTTCCAACCGTTGGGGCATATTTACTGTGATTGTGCTTGGAATCTTTTGCTTGGCAGTTATTTTATGGGCTGTCTGTAAATAATGCGGCAATTTACAATGTTCTTCCGATACGCCCCATTATGGGAATGTGCCGTTTGAAGTGCCTGATAATTGGGTGTGGACGGATATAGAACATATTTGTTCAAAAATAGGTTCTGGAAGTACCCCGCGAGGCAGTAACTATTCCTCTAAGGGCATTCCATTTTTCCGGTCTCAAAATATTTATAACGGTGGATTAGTTTACGAAGATATCAAATTTATATCAGAAGAGGTACATCAAACTATGATTGGTACTGAAGTTTTGCCTAATGATTTACTCTTAAACATAACAGGTGGGTCTTTGGGACGTTGTGCAATTGTTCCTGAAAACTTTCAACGGGGAAATGTAAGTCAACATGTTTGCATTATGCGTCCAATATTTGTTGTATCTGAATATTTCCATGCGTTTGTTCTATCCTCCATATTCTCTAAATCAATGAAGATAACAGGTAGTGGTCGTGAGGGATTACCTAAATATAATTTGGAACGAATGTTTTTCCCTCTTCCCCCTCTTTCAGAACAGCACCGAATAGTATCAGAGATAGAGAATTGGTTTGCTTTAATTGACCAAATTGAGCAAGGCAAATTGGATTTACAGAAAGTTATCAAAAAAGCTAAGAACAAAATCCTTGACCTTGCCATTCATGGTAAGCTCGTTCCGCAAGACCCGAATGACGAGCCAGCATCGGAACTGCTAAAACGCATCAACCCGAAAGCCGAAATCACTTGTGATAACGGGCATTATCCGCAGTTACCTGACGGGTGGGTAGTAGTTCCAATGCAAATGCTGTGTTCTTTGACGGATGGAGAGAAACTTGACGGTAAAGAAATGCCAAACCTTGACGTAAAATATCTAAGAGGAGAACGTGACTTTAAGACACAAACAAATGGGCGATATGTAGCAGCCAATAGCCTATTGATTTTGGTTGATGGAGAAAATTCCGGTGAAGTGTTCAGAACGCCGATTGAAGGTTATCAAGGTAGCACATTCAAGCAACTACATATCAATGAAAATATGCTTGCAGAGTACATCTTACATGTTATAAACCTGCATCGTAAAGCATTGCGTGAAAACAAAGTAGGTTCGGCAATACCTCATCTGGATAAGAAGCTGTTTAAGGCAATAGAAGTACCCGTACCACCTTATGATGAACAAGTAAGAATTGTTACTGCGATAAATTCAATGCATAGTAAATTGGATGCAATAATGGAGAATTTATAAGTCCTCCATTATTGCGTCAAGTTTTTCAAACATCACTTTAACAACATTGATTATACGCTTCTGTTCTTTTCTTGGCGGTATCGGTATGCAAAGTTTAGAGTATTCTGAAATCCAATAACGTTTATGGGTATCGCCAATAAGTCGTGTGATGCTCATAAACATAGCAACATATTCAATTTCAATATCGTCTGTCACTTTTAGGATTTTCATGGCAGATGATTTTACCTTAAAAGGGAAATCAACAAGTTTGGAATCTGTGGTAAAGTCATCAAAAATGATACAAGGCGTATTCTGATAAATACCTTTTGTTTCATTGGTATATCCTATAATAAAAGATTTCCCAGCAGTTAAAACAGGAGTCAAATAGCTGTCATCATAATCAGTTGAATTTACAATATAGGCTTGAGGTTGTTCGTATTCAACTATGTCTTCTAATCGACATTTGCACCACCCGTCAGGTAACTGCGGATAATGCCCGTTAGGTTGCGCTTTATATTGTTATCGTATTCATCAAAAATTAATGTATATGATAACAAGATTCAAAGATTATCTTGCCAAAACGAATTTGGCAAAGAACACCGTAGCATCGTATGTGTGGACGGTGAACTACTTTCTCAGTCACTATGGAGAAGTGAACAAGAAAAATCTGTTGGCCTATAAGGGCTATCTGGTGGAAAACTTCAAACCGCAGACTGTAAATCTCCGTTTGCAGGGTATCAACAAGTATTTGGAGTTTACCAAGCACGACAGACTGAAAGTGAAGTTTGTCAAAGTGCAGCAAAAGAACTTCTTGGAGAATGTCATCAGCGATGCCGACTACAAGTTTCTGAAAGCGCAGTTAAAGGCTGACGGTTACGAAGATTGGTATTTTGTAGTATGGTTTATGGCGGCGACAGGCGCACGGGTAAGTGAGTTGCTTCACATAAAGGTTGAACACGTGAAAGTGGGTTATCTCGACCTTTACAGCAAAGGCGGTAAAGTGCGCCGTTTATACATACCCAAAAGCTTGCGGAGCGAGGCTTCATTGTGGCTGAAAAGGAAAGGCGTCACGAGCGGTTATCTCTTTCTCAACCGTTTCGGGCAGCGCATTACGACACGCGGTATTGCCCAACAGCTAAAGCATTTTGCCGATAAATATGGATTGAACCGTGATGTTGTTTATCCTCATTCTTTTCGTCACCGTTTCGCCAAGAATTTCCTTGACCGTTTCAACGACCTTGCTTTATTGGCCGACCTTATGGGACATGAAAGCATAGAAACCACTCGCATCTACCTGCGCCGCACCGCCAGCGAACAGCAGAAAATTGTCGATAAGGTAGTAAATTGGTAATAACGTAGCCTTAGAAGCGCATTTTATCACGCTTCTAAGGCATTTTGAATATTATTGAGAACGGAAAACAGTTCTTCGATTTTTGCGCCAATGCGTTGTTGTTCGGGAAGAGGAGGTAGTGGGAAATACATATCATTAAAATCTGTACTATTGAATCCTGCTTGAGCCGTCCTCGAAATTTCTTTTAGCTTGCCTTGATATAGGTTAGATAGATAATAATAGTATGCAAACTCTTTGTATATAAGATTATCAAATTTGAAGATAACTTTTGCCATTGCAACATTATAAGCTCCTTGTTCAGCATGAAATACTTTCCCTAAAGATCCACCATAACGTGCTAATAATATATCTCCTTTCTCAGTTTGCTTTGAAGCAAGACTTGTTGGAATATAGATAGGCACAGGAGATTCCCCATAATCTCTAATTTGATAAAGCCTGATATAATTGGGTCTGGGTATTGTTTCAAAGTAACTCTTTGCTGGTTGTGCACCGCCTGATATGTCTAAGATTGAATTATGCCTACACCATACCCATGTATCAGGTATCTCAAAAGGAGACTTCTCATCATGCCCGTTATCACAAGTGATTTCGGTTTTCGGGTTGATGCGTTTTAACAGCTCTGCAGCCGGTTCGTCATTCGGGTCTTGTGGTACGAGTTTGCCGTGAATGGCGAGGTCAAGGATTTTACTTTTAGTTTGTTTTATAGCTGCTTGTAAATCCTCTTTGTCATTCTTTATAGAAGTAATTAAAGAAGCCCACTTAGCCATCTCCACTACAATTCTTTCTTGTTCCTTTAATGGAGGAATAGGTACCATTAATTTTGAGAGCTTTTGTGCATTGATATTAGACTGATTAACAGCATCCGTTTTTACATTATAGCACCAATTACGGTAGTAGCTACTATTCATTACAATATTAAGGTAGTCAGAAGAAATCAATATTGGTCTAACTCGGATGAGGTAGCCTGCATATATTGCTGGTTGTTCTCCTTTATAAATTGCCGTTTTCCCTACCCATTCGCTACTGTTTGTACGATTAAAAAGTAAATCGCCTTTTTTTAATGAGTATTGTTTAATATCTTCATCATTTGAAGAATATACCAGATTAGAATAGTCAATTGTGCCAATATCAGTAATATTACCCATTCGCAAGACAGTTATCTTACCCACGCTTGAAGACTTTTCAGAAGTTCCGTATTTCAATTCGCATACAATATCCTCTAACTTACACCATTCCCACCCTTTCGGCAATAAGTAGGGATAATGGGGCGTATCGGAAGACTTTGCGGACTTTTTTGTTCGTTTAATCTTCCCTTCTTTTATAAGCCGTTCTTTTTCTGCCTTTATCCTTTCGAGCAGGCCGGATGCAGGTTCATCGTTTGGGTCTTGCGGCACGAGTTTACCGTGTATGGCAAGATCAAGTATTTTTTGACGTAATTTCTTCGTATCCACTATTCCTTTGATTTATGCGGTTCGTTAAATATAAAATTGCAGATTCGTTCAGCAGCTTTTTGATTTGCCGCATCAATATCTTCTTTTCCCCAAGTGTCAGATGGATATAAGGATAATGCCGTAGCTATGCCGAAGTCACTTCCCATATATCCTTTTTTATTTTGCACAAGAGTTCCTTTCTTGGTTTTGAACCAATCTCTTCCGACACATTTGTTGATATCTTCTTCTAATAAGATTTTATTTCCTAGCAGGTTGACCATATCTTCAAATTCCTCTTTTGACATTCCAGCATCTGTACGAATGGCATCTATATTGTGACCACTAGCAGGCATAATGTGCTCCACGTTTACTTTGTCGGGGATAAAGTTAAAATGCCTTCCATGTTCTTTGGCATAAATGTACTCATTGAGATATACCAAGATATTTTTATCATACTCTTTAAGATCCGCGATGACCTCTTCTCTTTTCCATGTAGAATGAATATGTGCATCAAAATCCTTGATGATAGATCCCATCGGGTATTCAGGATTGACTAATTTAAAATTCTCATTAAATAGGAATGTCTTGAAATAGCGTGAGGAGAAGCCAAAGTCCCCGACTTCGAGAAGCGCGAACAACCGAAGCAAGCATTCCATAATTGGTGTAACACTCTGCTCTGATATTTCTTCTTTTGACACTCTGAAAAGATAGGATATTAGGAACAGCTTAAAGTTTTCATTAAATTTCAACAACAGTTTTGTAATTGGGTATTCTTGGATCTCGTCCCATATCCATAGGATTCTTTTGAAGTTCTCACATATATCAATCGGGGTTTTTAAGAGTTCTGGATAGAGAACGGTATAATATTTTCTTACTCCAGGTGTTGTTAGTTGCCCTTCCTCATATTGACGCTCTTTTGCGCGGTTTATATACATAAACTGCTGAAGAACGCTATCAATATTGACAATCTTCTTTTGGCTCAATTCATCGGCTTGGCGTATTATTGGTTCCCAAATCTCTTTAAAATCCTCTTGATTAGGCGCATGAGAGAAAAGGTGTGCTGATATGATATCCGCATCAGAGAGAGGCATTCCGGTCGAGTTTAAAGAATTAAACATCGTTATAGCCTGTTCGATTTGCCAACTTTTAATTTCTATAATCTGGCACTTATTCAAGAACCCGTTGGCCAACACATCTAGATTTGATTCTTGATAAGCTTGCAGTCGTGCATAGAAAGACTTGAAATTACGAAAAAAATTGGTATATTTATTTTCCTTTTGCTTTCGTGGAAACTTATAAACCATTTTTTCTGCATCCGCAAAAGTTCTAGCTTCAATTATATTTTTAAAATCATCTTTGTGGAGTTCATTGATGGATTCATTTTCCAGTATTTCTATCCTTTTGGCTTTGTTCCAATCTTTTTCTATTTCTATTTGCTTTCTTATATCCGCACGATATAGAATCAAATAGATGGAATCTAGGCTTTGCTGCAAACTTCTTCTAAGTCCCGCAGCTTCTTCTGTTTCAGCCATGCCTCGGAGGATTTCTGTTATCCGCAAGTGCATCGCCTTGAGAAGAAGCAAGAAAGTTGTTGTTCGCTGTTGTCCATCTATTAAGTTTAGATAACCTTCCTTTGAACAATCGATGATGATTGTGCCAAAGAAATATGGATCCTCGGCATCCTGGTCTATATACGATTCAATATCTTGCCATAACTTATCGCAATTTGATGTATCCCAAGAATATGCCCTTTGATATTCAGGAATACGGAAGATGTCTGACTTTTTAAGGTAAGCTCCAATGGTTTGAAGTTTGGGCTCTATTTCTTTTGCCATGATATTTTTAAAATATAAAGGATTAATCTTTAACGTTGATTTTCGATTAATTTATAATTATCTGTCTTTATTCAGAAAATGTCGCCTTGGCGGAGTTTCTTTGTGTCCATAATTATTCGTTGTTAGAGTTTTCCAACATCTTATCCTCATTGAAGGCCTTAATCTCGCTTTCTATCACCTGTTTAAGTTCTTCTTTGGGAACGATGAGTTGATAATCGGCCACACCGATTGGTTTACCCATGTCTTCAAGAGCCATTTCCACCTCTACGTGGTCTTTTTCCGCACAGAGGATGATACCTATTGAGCGGTTTTCACCATTGAACCGTTCCAAACGGTCGAGCAAAGAGAGGTAATAGTTCATCTTACCGGCATATTCTGGCTTAAACTCACCAATCTTTAAGTCAATGGCAACAAGGGAACGCAAACCTCTGTGGAACAATAACAAATCCACACGACTTGTCTTACCGTTGTATTCCAATTCATATTGATTGCCTATAAACGTAAATCCCTTACCAAGTTCAAGCAAAAAGAGCTTTACCTTATCAACCAACCTGCGTTCAAGTTCCAACTCCAATATCGGGGAAGTGACACCAAGAAAGCCCAAATTATAGCTGCTGCGGAACACTTCATTTGCATACAGAGCCTGCGGTGCTGGCAGCGTATTGCTGAAATTATTGTCACTTTCAGTCCTTAATTCCTTGTGCTCATGCAATTTCATCTTCAGGGCACTTGTAAGCAAGTCGCGATTCCAACCTTTTCTTACAGTTTCCTCCGCATAAAAGAGTGTGTCAGCATCATTCAGTTTTTTGTTAAGTAGCAGCAGGTTGTGTCCCCACGGTAAAACTGCTACAACCTGTAGCAGTTTTGAGTCGCTATCCGAATAACGCAGATAAAACTTCTTCATATTCCACATTTGGCGTGTGGAAAGTCCCATACTTGGGTATTGCGCTTTCAAGTCCATAGACAGACGCTTGACAACACCGCTGCCGTGATTACTTTCTATTTTCTTTTCATACAGCAGTTTGCCTATCTTCCAATAGGCGGATGTAATATTGCCGTTTACCTGTTTGGCAACCCTTTGCCGTGTGTCATTGATTACTGCAACAGCTTGTTGCAGTAATTCCTGATATTCATTTTCAGAGAACACTTGTTTTGTGATTTCTTCCATGTCAATCCTCCTTAATATCTGCCAACAACTTCTTTAATTCAGCCACAGCATTACTGATATTTTGGCTTTTCTCCTCAATGGTTGCCATGAGTTCGGCAAGGGTACGGTTGTCGTCCTCATCACCTTGCTTAATCCATGTAATGTCAAGACTGGTTTTGTCGCGAGCAATGATTTCATCTATCGTGTATCTGCGCCAACGACCTGATGGATTGGTTTCGGCATTGTAAGTTTCATGCCGTTCAGTGATATTGCTTGGATTATAGCAAGAAACAAAGTCGTCAAGATGATGGCGTTCCAATTTATTGGTCGCCAAAGTATGTTTCACGCCTGTACGATAATCGTAGTACCAAATTTCTTTTGTAGGTTGTCCTTTTACGAAGAACAAGACATTTGCCTTTACGCCCTGGGCATAGAAGATACCTGTCGGCAAGCGTAAAATGGTATGCAGATTAAAATCAGAAAGTAACCGTTTACGGATTGTTTCGCCAGCATTTCCCTCAAACAGCACATTGTCGGGCAGCACGACAGCTGCACGCCCACCAGTCTTCAGCATCAACATGATGTGCTGCAGGAAGTTGAGCTGGTTGTTCTTTGTTTCAACATAAAAATCAGGACGGTTAATCTCCACCGACCCGGCAGGGCGTGTACCAAACGGAGGATTGGCCAGCACTACATCAACCAAAGTGGACGGCTCTTTTTCCAAAGAATCTTCACACACAATAGGACTGCAATCCGTACCGATGCCATGCAAATAAAGGTTCATAGATGCAAGGGTCACCACCAACGGAGTGTTGTCAACACCATGCAGTGCCTTGTTGTTCAGGAAGTCCAGTTTCTCCAGATCAGGTGACTGGTCTTTCATATAATCGTATGCCGTCAGCAAGAAACCGCCAGTGCCACAAGCGGGGTCGCAAACCGTTTCGCCTATCTGCGGACGGATGCAATCCACCATTGCCCTGATAAGCGGACGAGGCGTGAAATATTGTCCGGCACCGCTTTTCTTGTCTTGTCCGTTCTTCTCAAGTATGCTTTCATAGATTGCGCCTTTCACGTCACCATCCATTACGAGCCAATTCTCTTCATCAATCATGGTGATGACTTTCTTGAGATAGACGGGTTTGTCTATTTTGTTTTGAGCCTTTGTGTAAATGGTGCCGATAAGATTGTCTTGCTCGCTAAGCACTTTTAGCGTTTGCTCGTATTGGTTCACAAGGTCATAGCCATCGAGACCGATCAAGTCTTCCCATCGGCAACCTTGCGGAATAGCCGACTCTTCTCCAAAAAGCTCGACATTCTCTGCGTCCATTTTCAGAAAAAGCAGGTAAGTGAGTTGGGTGATATAGTCTGTAAACCCTATGCCAGCTCCCGACAAGGTGGTTGCCAAATTCCAGACTTTTTTTGTCAAAGCCTGTTCTGTAAGTTTATTGTCATTATCCATATATGATTATGCTGTTTTTCTTAATACTACAAAATTAAATAAAGAAAGCAGTGAAGCGTCAGCTTGCTGCATATTTCCGAAAGCACTTATAAGTTGAGCCGCACCTGTGCGGTCGGTCTTGCGCAGATCTCTTACTGTGCAAGACCCGTTAGAAGCGATATAGTCAACGACACGGCTCATCACCTCACGTTGCTTGTCGGTTATGCCTCCCTGCTTTTGTCCGCACCAAAGGTTGAAGTACTGACGGGCTGTAGGGTAAACACTTTCCAACCGCTCGGTCTGATGATAAGCAAAACGCACAAGCTGGATGATGTTCGTCAGAGCTTCAGCCTCCTGCTTTTTAGTGGTACGTTTCACCTTGTCAGGGCAAACTATGGCATAAGAGTTCCACAAGCGATTAGGAGAAAAGCGGTTGTTCTCCATCTTCAGTTTATTCTCCAAGTCTTTGAGCATGGAGTATGTTATCGGTTCTCCCTGATTGTTATAAATGATGCGCAAAGCCTCGATGTCATCACTATGGTCAGTGCAATATTGCTCAAAAGCGTCAGTAATGCCTTGGGCTTCTTCAACCGAAAAACCTTTGAATATCAGTTCATCTTCGCCGGGCATTAAGGTATTGACAAACCCTGCTGCAAGAATAAGAATGTATTTTCGGGCATCGGCATGATTTGTGATTGGCGAAACCAAGCCTTTGCGCTCATTATTAGGTTCGTTGACATTATTGAACGGCGGCAACGTTTGGTTTTCCAACGCATCGTATATCCTTGTAGCCAACTCTTTCATGTCATCGTGCGCCAACTTAGCAAATTGTTCACGTTGCGAATTATTTGCCTTGTTGTATAAGCGTGATAAAGTGGAAGCAAGCCTTTTGAGATAGTTATCAGGCAGATTGCCATAAGTCATACGTTCCAATAACTCTTTCAAGGTGATTATTTCTGTGTCCGGCCCTTCGTATGAAGTCGGAATTATATGTTCATGTTCTGTTACACCCACCGCGTCAACCAAAAAGAAACAATCCTTGCTTATTGCATTAGGCGTAACGTTACGCAACTGTTCATCACCGATAGTCCTTACACCACGTCCTTTCATTTGGGTGTAAAGCGGCAATGAGGCAACATCACGCATGAAAATCAACACCTCGAGTGGTTTTACATCCGTGCCAGTTGCAACCAATGTGCAGGTAACGGCAATACGGAAGTCTTTATCGTTGCGGAATTGCCGTATCAGTTCATTACTGTCTCCTGCTGAATATGTAATTTTTTGAACAAAACGGTCATCATCACGGCCGAATACTTCTTTGGCTATATTGACGATGTTAGTGGCATGATTTTCATTCAAGGCAAAAATGAGCGTCTTAGGCAAGCAGTCCATATTCGGCTCACGTGGTGGGTCATTGAACATTTCAGTGTAAACTGCATCACGATAGGTGGAAAGTATCAGCTTAATTTGGGCAGGATTGATGATACTACGATTCAATTCCTCTTTTGTATAAGTTTTTGTTTCCTTGTTGCTGATAGTTTTCACCTCACCCGTGTATCGGGTCTCCACTTTTGTACGTTGCCCTTCCAATATAGCCCCACCTTCTTCTGTTTCTCTTGTCTTGATACGATAAATGCGGCAATCCACATTTACTCCATCCACAATAGATTGCTCTAATGTGTAATTGACCACACGGTTATTGTTGAAAAAGGCCATTGTTTCAGGTATAGGAGTTGCGGTAAGCCCAATTAAGCGTGCCGTGTCAAAATACTCCAATACTTTACGCCAGTTGCCGTAAATGGAACGATGGCACTCATCTATTATAATAAGGTCGAAGAAATCATGTGGCAAATTAGGATTAGGGGGTAAGACAACTTCTTTATCCGGCTCGTTCTCATCATCTTCGTCATTGTCTGCGATTGGTTCCCCTTTCAATAATGAAAATAGTCGTTGGATGGTTGAGATAACCACATTACTATCTGATGGAATCGCGGAGCTTCTCAATCTGTTTACCGAGAATATGGTATTAAAGGCATCGCCTGTTTCTGTCAAACGAAACGTGCCAAACTCTGTTTCTGCCTGTTTGCCGAGATTATTTCGATCAACGAGGAATAAAACACGGCGCATCGGCGTATATGACAACATTCTGTAAGCGGTCAAACAAGCCGTATAAGTTTTTCCTGCTCCAGTCGCCAATACCATCAAAGCCCTTTTCTGGCCCGACTTAAAACTTTTCTCTAATTCAGTTACAGCTTCATATTGACAATCCCTCAACCCTTTTTTCGGCAATGTCGGAAGTCCGGCAAATGGATCATCTATACCGAATTTCTTAACCAAATCATTCGGAGTATGTATTTTGCTTAGTGTTTCCCAGTTAGCATCAGGATTACGCATATCCTTGAACAGGAGTTCTTTCCCGTTGGACTTATATAAGAAAGGTAATGGACGTTTCCATGCTTGATAATAACTGGGTACACTTTTGGCGTATGTTTCAACCTGTTCACTGACAACATGACTTGAAACGTCAACCTCTTCACGTTTTGCTTCAAGCACACCGATGGCTTTTCCGTTGATAAACAGAAAATAATCAGCCTCAAGATTGCCTTCAAGCAACCCCTCACGAATAGCAACCGCTGAAATGTTGGCTTCGTATTCATCACGATTTACTACTTGCCAACCCGAATCATTAAACCATCTATCTATCGTAATCCTCGCCTTTTCTTCTGGTGTCATACTTGTTCCTATATTTTTGCATTATCGGAAGTTACTCCATAAAAGCAACACTCAATATACGTTCACTAAATATCATTGCCGTTCATCTTTGTCGGTTATTAAATCCTTCAAATCCACTTGAAGAATTTCAGCTATTTGCTGCAATGTTTCCAAATTGGGCTGAATTCTGTTACAAGCATAAGCATTGACCATACTGAAACTCTTATCAAGTTTTTTAGCCAGCCATGTTTGAGAAATGCCTTTTTCCGACAAGACAGCCTTTATTCTATTTAGTTTCATTTTTAGATGCGATTTTATTGCGCAAATATAGTGAATTATATTCGATAATAGGAATTATTCTTGCGGTTTTTATAGATAAATCATAATGCATCATTAGAAGTATGTCATATACACTCACAAGCGTATCGTTCGCATTATTTTTTTGTTTTGCAAATAATCAAATGCCGTTTATAAGGACACATTAATACAAGTGTTTTTCTTTGTTCATAGCAAGTTTGGTATATTAAAGATTTACCAACGCCTCATTCTCATGAAGGCTTTTATAGTCAATGTCTTGGGTGTTGCCATAAAGTTTAATAGCTTATCTTGTCATTATAATACATCAAGATACAATTTGATGTTGAAGAATCCGTTAACGGAGCGTTTGTCATTTAGGAATGAACACTTTGCTAAATGAATGCTTTGGTTGCGTGATGCGCTCAATAGATCCATATTAGTGCTTTTGCTCTTAATGATTTTATTGATGAATGTGGCAATTGATAGAGTTTCTCCTTTCTTCATCTCTCCAAATGATTATATTACACTATAGTAAGGAATAAATGGCGCGTCTTTGCTAGCTTTCCACAATTAAAGTATTTCATACCAAGAGTGCTGAAACATTGGAATATTTATGAGCATTAATATAGCTTTATTAGTTTTTTATATCTTGATGGCATGATGATGATGTTACTTATGAATGTCGCGTATGCAATATCATTTTGCAATGAAAATCAAAAAACTTTCAGAAATCATCTGCCATACAAAATAATTTTGTAACTTTGTCGTTGGTGGGCATAGCGATTATTGTTTGTAGTCCTTTGTAATTCAACACTATAAAGATACAACAATTTTAGCTAATCACCAACTTTTATGGTTGACTTAAATTCATCGACCTCACGTTAGGTTATTAGTAAATGTAAATAAATACTATGCCGTATACAGTAAATGCATGTTTTGACAAATTTATTCAGGACACAGTGAATCTCGTTCCTGAAAGAACAAACAGAGCCAGAAGTAGTAGAGATTGGCTTGTTTCACAAATTGTAAATCTTGCTAATCAAGGTAAGATACCACCATTGTATGGGTTGAATCATATTTACTATGGTTCGTTTGCTCGAAATACTAAGATTAGGCCTTTGAATGATATTGATATGATGATCATTTTTAATGCACAAGGTTGTACTACAACAGACGTATCTAAAGGATTATTGAGGGAATATCCTCTTTCCCTCAATAATCCTAATGCTATATGTTTGCCTAATTATTGTGATGGTACATTACTCAATTCAAGAAAAATGATTGAGGGCATCAAAAAAGAGTTAGCTGCCATACCTACATATTCTAATGCTGACATTCATCGAAACCAAGAAGCGGTTACTTTAAAGCTGAGTTCTTATGAATGGAATTTTGATATTATTCCTGCGTTTCATACTACAACTGACTTTTTTGTAATTCCTGACGGACAAGGTTCATGGAAAGGTACAGACCCTAGAATTGACCAAGATAGAACAACTTCAGCAAACAAATACTGGGATAGTAAACTATTACCTATCATTCGTTTGATGAAGTATTGGAAAGAGATATACTGGGGTAATAAGGTAAGTTCATATTTATTTGAGAATCTCATTATAGATTGGGCAAATAATAATAAATACTTACGGCCAACTACATGTCCTCAAATAGTAAAGAGCGTTCTTGAGCATTTGCAAAACAATATTATGTTTGATTATAATGACCCCAAAGGTTTCCAAGGTAATATTAATGATACTACTATTCAGGATAGATACAATTTACAATCTATTGTAACTAATTGTCTTTCTAAAGTTAATGAAGCTATCTGGTTTGAACAGTATTATAGTAATGAGAGTGCAATAAACAAATGGATTGAAATATTTAAAGATAAATTTCCTGGTTATGGCAAATAATATAGTCGAGTTACAGAACAGGCCTGGGAATATAAAAATGCTCAAGGCTATGCGTCATTTATATTCTAAGGTAGGTAAATTAACAAAGTATTATTTTATTTTCTGTGTATTGGTTCCAATTGTAATATCATTTACAAAGCCTTTCATTAGTTCTGAGACTTATCAAGTTTTGTTTCATTCTATGATTGCATATAATTTGTTATCACTAATAGCTGGTTTATGCTTAGAGTGTATAATAAAAAAAGAAAGAGTTCTTGCAGCAAAGATTCAACAAAAATTTGATTGTGATGTTTTTGAACTGCAATGGAATAAGTATGCTTTTGGCACTCAGCCTACAGTGGAAGAAATTGATTACAATGCAAAATCTTCTAATGATGAAGATTTTATTAATTGGTATGATAGAGAAGTTTATACAGTTGATAGAAAGCTTGCAGTTATAATATGTCAGAGAATAAATCTGACGTATGATGTAGCTTTAAGAAAAAAGTTTTTATGTTATCTTACGATCATAAGTATAATTATATTAATTATTATTCTTGGTATTGCTTTTTATGAAGATGAAGGACTTAGAAGTACGATTGTATTTGTAGCTGTACCTTTAATTCCTGTCATTAGGTGGTTTTTTTCTACCAGAAAGGCAAATAGTGATAATATGGAGAAATGCGAAAGGATAAAAAAGATAATTGATGATTACCTTGAAAAATACAGGCATAATGGGATAGTCTTTAACGATATTGATTTATGTGAGATACAGAACTGTATTTATGAGCATCGTAAAACTGCTTTTAAAATTCCTGATTTTATTTATAATAAGATGCGTTCCAAACAGGAAAAGACGGTTCGTACTACAGTTACAGAACTTATTGTGAGATACATTAATTAGATGCATATAGAATTTGTGCAAATAAATAACGTTCTGAATACTATTATAGTTATATTATATTGGGATTTGTTTAAGTGCAAATTGATTTATTAACGTGAATTCGGTATAAGAAAACCTTTGAAGAAGTTGTGGAAATGGAATATTTTGGCATATTTGCAGTTGACAATCAATAAGTTATATAAAACATCCATTCCCATGACTGATGCAAATTCAATAGAAATTTTCAGTATTCTTGATGAGTTTTGCAAATATTTTGCACCTGAACTGGGAAAACACACGCTGGACACCTCCGGCAAACGTCGCCGCAACCGCCTGTGCCTCATGTCCGACAGCGAGGCGATGACCATCCTCGTACTCTTCCATATTATGCGCCACTGCGACCTTAAGTCGTTCTATCTCGCTTATGTATGCAACCATATGCGCAAGGAGTTTCCACACCGCTTGTCATACAACCGCCTCGTCGAACGCCAGGCCAAGGTAGGACTCCAGCTTTTGCGGTTCCTGCAGATATGTGCATTAGATATCCATTATCGGCCCCACTCCATTGAAGTCATGCAATATAAAGCGTGCACACAACCACAGGACGATGAAGGGATGGGGGGCCAAGGTCAAGTGTACGATGGGGTGGTTCTACGGATTCAAGCTGTATATAGTGATAAATGACCGTGGCGAGATAATACAATGGACGCTCACGCCGGGAAACGTGGACGACCGTGAACCATTGAAGGAAAAGGACTTTACGCAAAGGCTCTTCGGAAAGACTTTGCCAACAAGGGATACATAAGCTAGGAGCTTTTCGCAAGGCTTTTCATTGACGACATACACCTTGTGCCCAAAATCAGGAAGAACATGAAGAACTTACTCATAAACATGCATGACAAAATCCTGCTAAGGAAAAGGGCTATCATAGAAACCGTCAACGACGAACTCAAGAATGTATGCGAAATTGAACATACGAGGTACCGCAGCATTGACGGTTTTGCTTCCAACCTGATTGCAGGGCTTATCGCATACAACCTGCTTCCTAAGAAACCACCACTCAATATTGACATCATTGATAAAAGTAGGCTTATTGCATAAGGTGATTATACCGAACTCACGTTTTATTATGATTCATATAATTGTTAGTTAGCATATTCTTTTGCTTATCTGCGATAAGAAGAAAGTCTTTGTTCGAATACTTACCGATAGATTCGGTTTCGGAGATACGATGATTCTCATTGTCATAGGTACTACTTTAGAATCTGTCAGAAAATGAGTTATATAGCAATTATAATCTCTAATTTGTAGGACATCTAAATGATGTGCTCATCTATCCTAATTTTATGATTCCCCGTTGTTGTGCGCAAATTCTTCCTGATGGTGTCAATCGTGGAATTGGCAAACCATTCATGGAATGTTTGCATGACAAATTGAGCCGTGACATCACGGCTGATGTTATATTGGAAAGCTATGTTCCAAGCAAAGTTCTTAAGTGAGATCTGGGTAACGGCTGCACGTCTTTTGATATGGATGTTTGTATTTGTGTGTAGATACTAATTGAAAAGTGCGCCAATATTCCAGTTGAAAATTGCGCCACCATAGGATAAGTATAATGACCTTTGTATAATCCAAATGCAAAGGTAAAATGAAGACTATGGTAGAAAGACAATCAATAATACACATGTATAGAGTATGCGGTTATAGCAAACGGCGTATCTCTCGTGAACTTCATGTCAGCCGTCATACCGTTGACAATATTCTTTCAAAGTACGAATCAGCCATCCGCACGGACAATCCAGAAGAGGCTTTGAGTGATTTGCTTACCATCCAGCCCAGGTATGACAGTTCCAGACGCCGTCCTCGCCGGCTCACACAAGAGATTAAGGATAAGATAGGATTTTGCCTGAAGAAGAATGCCGTTAAGATAGCTACCGGACTTCGCAAACAGCGCATGTTGAAAAAGGATATCCACCAGTTTCTGTTATCTCAAGGATACACCATCAGTTACGCCACAGTATGCAGTTATATAAAAAATATAGAGTCATACAAAGAGAAGAAAAAGAGCGAAGCCTTTATCCGGTTGTTCTATGAGCCTGGATGCATTGCCGAGTTTGACTGGGGTGAAGTTCTTCTTTTTATTGACGGCGTCAAAACCAAGTTTTATCTGGCCGTATTCACTTTCGGGCATAGCAATGGCAGATACGCCTATCTTTTCAGGCATCAGAATACGCTTGCCTTCATGGAATCCCACCGTAACTTTTTCAGGGATATACATGGTGTCCCCGCCATGATGGTCTATGACAATATGCGTGTAGCCGTCAAGAGCTTTGTCGGTGGTGATAAGAAACCTACAGAAGCTTTGATGAAGATGTCCGGTTTCTATTGTTTTGAGTACCGTTTCTGTAATGTACGGGCCGGATGGGAGAAAGGACATGTGGAGCGCAGCGTGGAATATGTCAGAAGGAAAGCTTTCTGCCTGACAGACCATTTTGGTGATATACATTCTGCCCAGGAGCATTTAAACCGGGTATGTATGCAGGTCAACAACGAGCAAGGCAGTCTTTCAACAGCGGAGAAAACATCACGTCTGGAAGCTGACCTGTCATCGCTGAAGCCTTTTCCCGGTAATCTGGGCTGTTTTGAGATCTATGAGTACATTGTGGATAAATGGTCAACTATCAGCATGAAAAATGTTCATTATTCCGTACCTGATTCTCTTGTGGGAGAAAAAGTACATGTCAAGGTTTATAGTGAAAAAATCGTCATCCTGTACGGGAAGGAGAAAGTGGCCTCTCATCAACGCAGTTATTGCGGTGGAGACTGGTGCATCAAGCTGGAGCACTATTTGCGTACACTTTCCCGTAAACCGGGGGCATTGCCCCACTCTGTGGTTTGGCAAAGAGCACCGGAAGAACTGAGAAGGCTGTATGACATCCATTTCAAGGAGGACAACAGGACGTTTGTTCTGTTGCTGGACTATGCCCGAAAAAACGGATTTTCCGGAACGGACATTGTCACGGCATGCAAGGAGCTGACCGGACGTGGTGTCAGAAAGATATCTCCGGACCAGGTAAAGGCCATGCTGCATGGTAGCGTACAGGGAGAGACAGAAGAAACCATGGAACCGCCTGTTCTCCCGGCACAACAGGAGAATATAGAAAGAGAAGCTGTGGATATGCTTGAAGGCATCACGGCGCTCATGACAGGATACAATGAAGTGCATGATATAATACCAACCATTTAAGTTTATAATATATGAAATCAGAAAAAGAAACCATTTATGACTATGCTGCAGAACTGAAGCTTCTGGCCTTTAAAGAGGAACTGGAATGCACCCTTTCATTGGCAGCTGAAGAAAACTGGAACCATCTGCAGTTCTTGACGGAATTGCTTGGAAAGGAAAGCGCCAGGAGAAGGGAGTGTAGAAGAAGATCAAGGATAAGATCTGCGGGATTTCCACAAATGAAGTATCTGCATGAGCTTGTTATGGAAGACATGCCCAAAGAGGCACAGGTAATATTACCTGAATTGGAGACACTGGACTTCATCAGACAGGGAAGAAACCTGGTCCTGTATGGAAATCCGGGAACGGGAAAGACGCATATTGCTACGGCTTTAGGAATAAAGGCCTGCCAACAGGACTTTACCGTATTGTTTACTTCAGTGCCGGTCCTGCTTACCCAGATAAGGGAGGCTAAATCAGCAAAGACACTGAGGACGCTACAATTAAGGTTTGAAAAATACGATCTGGTCATCTGTGATGAGTTCGGATATGTCAGTTGTGACAAGAAAGGAGGAGAACTGCTTTTTAACCACCTGTCGTTAAGAGCCGGAAAAAAGGCTACAATCATTACTACTAATTTGGCTTTTAACAGATGGAATGAAATCATAAAGGACAAGGTGCTTGTGGCGGCAATGGTTGACAGGCTTACACATAAAGCTTATCTGGTTAATATGACCGGACTGTCTTATAGGCTTAAGGAAACACAAAAAATGAGACAAGATAAATGAATATTTTAAACTTATAGTAATTTTGTAACAAGTTATGGATGGAGCTCTTTTCAATTAGAATACAGCGCACTTTTCAATTAGTATCTACAGTATTTGTGAGAGCTTGCCGATTTGTGACAAAGTATCGGACACATTCACAGATTTGGAAGATTTCTTCTTCGCTAAAATCAAATTGCCTGAATGTGTTTCGGGTGTATTGCAATACGGCTTGTAGTTTTTCGTCTTCTTCCCTTTCTTTTTGCTGAAGATATTGTCGTTCCTCATGCAGGTACTCATAATGGAATAACTCTATCCGTTTCATTTGAATATCGTCATTGCCAACCATAGATATAGCAGTTGCCAAAGTGCTATCATCTTTAGTTTGTCGGTTAGATTTCGTAGGCTTATGGCAGAATAAAGAAGCAAGAGATATTATATGTGCCGACAGAAAGAGGCACAAATGGTAAATGAGTTTTAGAGCAACATAACAAGCTACATGATAAAAGGGAGAATGCTTAACTGCATCCCCAAAGCATCACTCACAGGGAATGATATTGTGGACGCCAGAAGTACCGTTACTATTTCTATCGCCCAGGATTGGAATATATGTTGCCTTTGCTTCATAATTATTTTTGTCTATGATTACTTTGCAAAAGTATAACGTATTTCCATAAAAAACGAAAGTCAAAAATAAGCGAAAAAGATGCAATGTATTCGTTTTATGCGTTTTGTGAAAAGAAGAGCAAAACAAGTGCAAATATCCGACATCAAATGAAAACATCTGCAAATACAAAATACATAGTTAAATAATCATAAATCTTTCTTTTGCCGTGGAAATATCTCTTTTTACTCTTGCTTTTCAATATATAGCTACTAAAATAATTCATATTTGTACCATAAAATAGTAAATTGCAGATACTCAATATATATTATGTTTGAGGAAGTAAAATAAAAAGAAGCGGTTTTAATCGCTCCTTTACTCCACATAAGATAGAAAAACGGCTATCGGGTCCTTCGGGATCTGATAGCCGTTTTTTATTTTAGCCCTATATATTCAATAAAAAAGCCATTGATATCCAATAATTATTAATAAGTTTGCACTCGCATAAAAACACTCATTTTAAATTACGATTAAGGGCAACGTACTAATTTTCGACTTATGCTAGCGAGATCTATACAGAAATATTACATATTTGTTCTACTTTTTCTGCTAGCCATTCTACAGTCCTCTTGTCGACAGTCGGGAAATAAATATCGTATATTAGTAGTGCATTCCTATGAAAGCGATTATGTAGCTTATAAAGACTGCGATCGGTTGATCCGGGAATCCCTCGAGAAAAAGGGGATTAATCCGTCGATCCAAACATTCTATTTGAACTGCGAGCAATATGCGGCACCCGCCGAAGAAAAACGGATGTACCTGTATCTAGATTCGATCTCTACTTGGAAACCCGATCTGATTTTGGTCTACGAGGATCAAGCGACTTACACGTTAATGCAATGCCATCATCCGCTAATCTCTACAGTCCCCATTGTATTTGGCGGCGTAAATTTCCCCAATAAGGCACTATTAGCGCAATATTCGAATGTTTCCGGATTCTGGGACGAGCCCGACTACGTCACGAACATCCGCTTGATAGAACATCTGTTGGGCAAGTCGACGATTTATATGTTGCACGATAGTACGTATATAGATAGGCACATTAAGGCTACGTTACATGAGCAATGTGCTCAAGCAGACATTCGGGTCGATAATAATCGCATCATGTATATACCGGTAGAGATCGCTACTTTGGACAGGGTCAATCAAAGCTTAAAACGACCGGATAGTACGACCGTCAACGTCGTGCCCGTGCAAGGAGACAAGCTATCAGCTGTTTCTTGGTACATGAGTAAACACGTCCCTTACATCTACTATCTACAGGCCAAACGGGATTACCGGGTATTGAACACCAGCCGTTTTTCCAGTAAACCCTCTTTTACGGCGATCAACGAGGATCTAGGATATACGAATAAACTTGTAGGTGGCTATATCACCTCCTTGGAAACCCAAATAGAAGAATCTACCGATAGAGCCGCAGAAATATTAAAAGGCTCCCCTAGCGAATCATTCCCACAGATAACAAAGAGCAAGAAGAATTATGTATTTGATTTCAATGAAGTCAAATATTGGAATATTGATAAAAGGCTTCTTCCGAAGGATGCTATACTTTTGAACTTTCCTTTTAAGGACCAATATCCAAGATTATTCTGGAGCTTGATAATCGTAGTCAGCACGATGTGCTGCTTTGTCTTCGGTAGCTTCATCATCATGTATACCCAAGAATCCAAGGCAAAACGACAAGCGCAAAAAGCCCTATTACATGAAAAAGAATCATTAGCGGAAGCCTTGGAGAAAGCCAATGAGTCCGACCGGATGAAATCCGTATTCTTGGCTAACATGAGTCATGAGATACGTACCCCGCTAAATGCGATCATCGGCTTTTCAAGCCTAATCGCCGAACTGGATCTGACGGCGGAAGAGAAGGAGCAATACGCTAATATCATCACGACCAATAACGAGTTATTACTAAAGTTAGTCAATGACATATTGGATTTGGCAAGGATTGAATCCGGAGGTATCGTCTTTCATAAAGAATCCTGCAATTTAACGGATTTAGTGAAAACCCTTTATAAACAACATCTTTCCGATGTCCCCGAAGGTATCGAATTCAAGGAGAAATGCCCCGATACGCCGATCTGCTTATATTCGGATAAGGAGCGACTTTACCAAGCGCTCGAGAATATACTGAAAAATGCCATAAAATTTACTTCCGCAGGCTTTATAGAGATCGGTTACGAGTATTCCGCTGAGGCACAAGACGTCCGACTTTATGTGCAGGATACAGGCATCGGGATCTCTCCCGAGGACCAAGAAGCGATATTCGAGCGTTTCAAGAAGCTGGATGATTTCGTGCAAGGAACAGGTCTTGGATTATCGATCTGCCAAGCTATCGTAAAACAATTAAACGGGCGTATCTTGCTCAAGTCCGAAAAGAATAAGGGGTGCCGCATCTCCTTGGTTTTCGAATTATAAACCAACCTCAGAAGCCAAGAAAAATAGACATTTGTCTCTTTGATATCCAATTACTTTTTATACATTTGTACCTATTATATTGAAGCTATACACATGACGAACACTTCTTATCGTTATCTTTTTTTATTGTTGCTTCCATTGTTTTTATTGGTCGCAAATTCTTGCGAACGCTCAACCACGGAAAAGCGTATCTTGATAGTACAATCTTATGAGCCGGACTTTCAAGCCTATAAAGATGTAGAAGAGACTTTTAAAAATGGATTCCAAAAGGAAGGCATTCATGCCAGTATCTTCACGTTCTATCTTAATTGCGAAGCTTATCAATCGCCAGAAGAGAAACAAAGAATATATACGGAACTCAATACGTTATCTTTATGGAAGCCTGATATCATAATCGTAAACGATGATCAAGCGACCTATTCCTTATTGGCTTGCGAACATCCTTTATTAGATAGCGTACCTATCGTTTTTACCGGAGTCAACTACCCTAACATACCCTTAATTCAAAAGTATCCTAACGTATCCGGATTTTGGGATAAGCCGGACTATCGGAAAAACGTCGAACTTATTGAGCGAATCATGGGAAAATGCGTGATTGTACGTGTCTCTGATAGTACAGCTCTTGACAAAAAGATCCTGAAAGATATGGATGAGCAAATAAAAGGGCTATGCTCCAAGGCTAGACCCGATTACCTTAAATATCCCCAGTATTCATCCCCATCCGATAAAAAGAGATCCTCTTCTTTAGTGCGGTTCCCAAAAGTACCGTTCGATTCCCTCTATATACAAACCATTCAACCCCGCACCAGTTCCAACTTGATCTGGGGGTTAGGTACAAGTACTTACAACAAGGCCTACCTTGCTACCAAAAGAGATTATACCTCGATAGCCTTAGGTAGGTTCTGCTCATTTCCCAGCTTCTCGGCGATCAACGAATCCGTAGGATATGACGGAGACTTCATCGGAGGATATATGACCCCGGTAGAGAGCCAAACCCAAGAAGCCTTACGACGAGCTGCCAGCATACTCAAGGGCACACCGGCCAATAGCTTCCCACAAATAACGGAAAGCGCCAAAAACTATCTGTTCGATTACCCGACTTTAAATAAATGGGGTATCGATTGGAAAGAACTGCCTCAAAACAGCATCTTCTTGAATATGCCCTTTGTGGTTCGTTATCAAACATATATTATTCTATGCGGGATTCTTCTAACCCTATTTATCCTATGGACACTTTTCTATCAAAGAGTACAATACCGTCGCGAAGCCTCTCACAAGAAACAGGCTCAAGAAAGTTTACGGAAAGAGAAAGAATTCCTCTCGTTGGCTTTAGAGAGCGGTGATATTTTCGCATTCCGATACAGCAACGGCGTATTCGAGTTCGACCATGATTTCTATAAGTCGTTGGATATGCCGATAAAGCCGATCACCTCCACGCAATTCCAAGAGTCTATCCACCCTGAAGACCGGGAAGATTTCATCCAACATAAGCACCTGCTTGATACAGGATTCCCTTCCCGTAAGATCACCCGCCGCCGATATAATTTCAACGGCAAAGGGCATATATGGTGGGAATTCAGATATGCGCAAGCGAAGAATGGACAAGACTCCACCCGCAATAATGTCGGAGTAAACGGGCTCTGCTTAAATATCCAACAAAGTAAGGAAGTAGAGGAAGATCTTATCAAAGCCCGTATAAGGGCCGAGGAAGCGGACCAAATGAAATCAGCGTTCCTCGCCAATATGAGCCATGAGATACGTACCCCGCTTAACGCCATCGTTGGATTTTCGGAACTGCTAACAAGCGATATGGAAATAAGCCCGAACGAGAGGGATGAGTTCATGCAAGTTATCAGTAAGAACAGCGACCTCTTATTGAAATTGATCAATGACATTCTCGATCTATCCCGCATCGAGTCCGGTAAGATGTCGTTTACCCTCACGAATTGTGACTTAAACGAATTACTATCCCATATCTACCGCACCCATCAATTGTTGATGCCCCAAGGCGTAGCGCTTAAAATACAACTGCCGGTCCTCCCGGCCATTATCCAAGCGGACCTACATCGATTAACCCAAGTGATTACCAACCTCATAAACAACGCCGCAAAATTCACGACGCAAGGATACATCTTGATTAAATACGATTATACGCAAGATAAACGTTGGATCCAGATCTCCGTGACCGATACGGGCAAAGGCATTCCCGCAGATAAGCAAGCCCAAGTATTCGAACGGTTCAACAAACTGGACGAGTTTGCGCAAGGGACAGGCCTCGGACTGGCGATCTGCCAAATTATCATCGAGCACTTCGGAGGATATATCACCCTAGAATCCAAAGAAGGGGAAGGTAGCACATTCATCGTGACCCTTCCCTACACTCCCGGATTATCGGTATAAGATTATTTTTTCTTGAAACGCAAGAACGGCAATACAATAAATAAAGGTATGCAACAGATCATTACCCAGATAAAGAAATGTTGGTAACCGATCTGCTCCTGTATCCATCCCGATGCCATTCCCGGTAGCATCATACCTAACGCCATGAAACCGGTACTGATCGCATAATGCGAAGTCTTATATTCCCCCTCGGCGAAAAGCATCAGATACATCGTATAAGCCGTAAAGCCAAACCCGTAGCCGAATTGCTCGACAGCGACACAAGCGTTTACGACAACAATACTCTCCGGCATCGTATAGGCCATATACAAATAGACCAGATTCGGCAAGGAGATAGCCAATGCCATAGGCCATAACCAAGTCTTCAAGCCACTCCGGGATATAGCCAGGCCTCCTAAAACCCCTCCGAGCAATAAGGAGATCACTCCCACCGTACCATAAGCGAACCCGACCTCACCGGTACTGAGCGCCAGCCCGCCAACCTCCCGCCCATCCAGCAGGAAAGGAGAAGCCAACTTTACCAATTGGGATTCCCCCAGACGATACGTCAGCATAAAAAGCAAAGCCGGGATAATCCCTTTCTTGCTGAAAAAGCTCACGAAAGTATTGCCGAACTCCACCAAGATGGTATGAGGGGTGATATTCGTACGTTGCGCGTCACTCGCCGGACGGGGTAAGATATACTTATGCCACAAAGCCAAGGCGATAAAGGTACCGGCTAATACAAAAAACACCAGACTCCAAGCAAAAGAAATCCGCCCGGTACTCTCCTCCAAAAGCCCCGCCAGCATAACCAGCAGACCTTGTCCGGTTAGCATCGCCACCCTGTAGAACGTATTTCGGATACCGATGAAGAACGCCTGTTGCTCCTCCGTCAAGCCCAGCATATAGAACCCATCTGCGGCGATATCGTGCGTAGCGGAACTAAACGCCATCAACCAAAAGAAAGCCAAGGTAAACCGCAGAAAGAAATCCCCGGGAAGGACGAACGCCACACCTGCCATTCCCCCGCCAATCAATAGCTGCATGCTATAAATCCACCAACGCTTCGTTTTAATCAAGTCTACGAACGGGCTCCAGATGGGCTTGATCACCCAAGGAAAATAAAGCCAACTGGTAAATAAGGCGATATCCGTATTTGAGACGCCCAGACGTTTATACATGATCACAGAAAGCGTCATGACTACCACATAGGGCAAGCCTTCGGCAAAATAAAGAGACGGGATCCAAGCCCAAGGACTACGTTTTTCCATAATCAGCAGGAATCAGATGATTAGAAGTCAATACTAAATCCATCCGCATCCTTCCACGCCGGGAACTTAGCCCGGAATTCATCCAGCTCGCTCTTCTTCAAGGTACATGTCCGGGTGATTTCCTCTCGTTTTCCGGCATCCGCCAATTTCTTTCCCTTAGCGTTATAAATCATGGAATCCCCTCTGAAAAGAAAACCTTTCCCATCTACCCCCACACGGTTCACGCCACAGACATAAGCCATGTTCTCGATGGCACGTGCATGCAGCAATGCCTTCCACGCCTTCTTCCGGGCCTCGGGCCAATTGGCTACATAAATCAAAAGATCATATTCATTATTCACGTTGCGGCTCCAAACCGGGAAACGCAGGTCATAACAAACCTGCAAACAGATATTCCAGCCTTTATAGGGCACGATCAGCCGTTTGTCGCCCGCCGAGAAATGCTTGTCCTCTTCCGCCATACGGAACAAATGACGCTTATCGTAATAATACTCCTCTCCTTCCGGAGTGATGAAAAAAGCCCGGTTGTAGAACTTTCCGTTATCTTTCGCGATAAAACTTCCAGCCACGGCCAGTTTATATTTCTTAGCCCATTCCTTTATAGTCGGTACAGTCCGTCCATCCATCGTATCGGCTTGTTTCTCTACGTCCATGGAAAATCCCGTAGTAAACGTCTCCGGCAATACCGCTAAATCGGTTCTTCCACTAACACGGCGCAACAGTTCGCCATAATAACCCAAGTTCTCTTCACGGTCTTCCCAAATGATATGGGATTGTATCATACTGATACGTAAGTCTTCAGTCATAGAATAAAGATATTAAGGTAATAAAAAGACATATTGTGACAAGGAAACAGTTTCATGGTGAAGAAACAGTAGTTTCTTCATAGCAAAACTTTTGTTTCTCCTAGGGAAAACTTTTGTTTTCCTATAGCAAAACTCTTATTTCTTCACCATGAAACCTATACCTGTACGAAATTCTCAGGATGGCAGGCGGTAACTCCCCGATACATCTCTCGTATCGTATGGATATCTTTATCCACATCACCTGTCGGATAAAAAACACCTTTCGTGCCAACCTCTTTCTTTCCATAATCAAAATAAGCCACCACGATCGGCACGTTCGCTTTCAAAGCGATAAAATAGAATCCTTTTTTCCAGTCCTTGGCCCGCTTCCGGGTACCTTCCGGTGTGACGGCCAATTGAAACCGCTCACTGGTCTTGAAACGTTCCACCATCTGATCGGTCACCGACGTACGTTTACCACGATCCACCGGAACACCACCCAGCCAGTTAAACAGCAAATTAAAAGGAAAAAAAAACCACTCTTTCTTAATCAGGAAACCGGCGTTACACCCGATCGAGGTATAAAAAAGTTTCCCTACGATAAAATCCCAGTTACTGGTATGCGGAGCCACACATACGATACATTTCGGCAAATCCACGCCATCCACCGGGCCCAGCTTCCACCCCGCCATACGGAGTATCGCCTTACTAATTGCCTTCTTCATGCCTATTTGTCCTTGCTCAACTCTCCTATCTCGTCGGCGATAGCGTTAACCTCGTTTTGCAAGTCCTCTCTTAATTTGCGATAATAATTCCGTACGAGAGCCTTGTTATCCTTGCCGTCGGGGTGTCCGGCACGAACGATATAACAATCTTGCATATCTAGGATACGAGCCATCAAAGCATCCGCTTTCTCTTGATTTACTCCGGGTATATACAATTTGCAAACCAGCGCTTCCGTGAACAATTCACCAGCCACGTAGCTGATCTCTTTCTTTAAAATTCTTCTTTTAGCCATAATTATTTCATATTTAATTATCCACAAATATAGAACATATGTTATTAAATACCGAGGAAAGGCCAAGAAAAAACATAAAATGAATTATCTTTGCAGCGGTGAAATCATTGATTATAAACAAATCAAATATGAACGAAATGATAAAGACGCCAGAGTTTCTCTTTGAAAGCAGCTGGGAAGTCTGTAATAAAGTGGGAGGTATTTATACCGTACTATCGACTAAAGCTCATACGCTTCAACAAATTTTTAACGACAAAGTAATATTCATCGGTCCGGATGTGTGGGCAAACACAACCGCTCCCGATTTTACGGAAGACGCATCTTTGTTTGAGGATTGGAGAAAGCACGCCGAGGCAGTGGATCACTTGAAAGTTAAGGTTGGTCGCTGGAACGTACCGGGTACCCCCCCTGTTATACTGGTAGATTTCAAGTCCTACTTCAGTGAACGAGACGCCTTTTTCTATTCTATGTGGGAAAATTTCCGAGTTGACTCCATCCACGCCTACGGCGATTACGATGAGTCTTGTATCTTTGCGTATGCGGTCGGTAAGGTAATAGAGAGTTTCTATCACTTCTACAAACTGGAAAACAAGAAAGTCGCCGCCCTATTCAACGAATGGATGTTGGCGATGGGAGCGCTTTACATTCAAAAGCAAATCCCTGCCATAGCGACACTTTTCACGACGCATGCCACATCGATCGGACGCTCTATCGCCGGTAACAACAAAGCGTTATACGCTTATATGGACGGTTACAACGGCGATCAGATGGCTAAGGAGCTAAACATGGAGGCCAAGCATTCTGTAGAGAAGCAGGCCGCCCATTACGTGGATTGCTTCACGACCGTAAGCGATATCACGGCCCGTGAATGTAAACAGTTATTAGATAAGGCACCGGATATCGTTACCCCGAACGGCTTTGAGCCCAACTTCGTACCCGAGGGTAAGGAATACGCTAAAAAGCGGAAGGAGGCACGTCGTACATTAATTAATGTTGCGGAGAAATTATTGGGCTGCTCCATCGACCCGAACGCTTTGCTGGTTTCCACCAGTGGCCGCTATGAATACAGAAATAAAGGTATCGATGTCTTCATCGAGGCGATGAACCGTGTACGTACGTCCGGACGCCTGCAGCGTGAGGTCGTCGCCTTTATCATGGTACCGGCTTGGGTACGTGCTGCCCGTGCGGATTTAAAAGAGGCGATCGAGCAGGACATAAAGACGACCTCTCCGCTTCAAATCCCTTTCATTACGCACTGGTTGCATAATATGCCAGAAGATAAGGTCTTGAATTATATCAACCACGCCGGCTTCACGAACGCGGCATCCGAAAAACTAAAGATCATATTCGTTCCTTGTTATTTGGACGGTAAAGGAGGTATTTTCAATAAGACCTATTATGATATGCTGATAGGGATGGACGCTACCGTATATCCTTCCTACTACGAGCCGTGGGGATATACCCCGCTGGAAAGTATCGCTTTCGGTATACCGACGATCACGACCAATCTGGCCGGTTTCGGTATGTGGGCGAAGAAAACGGTATCCGGAGATAACCTTAGCGAAGGCGTAGAGGTTATTAATCGTACGGATTTCAATTATTTTGAGGTAGCGGACGCTATCATGAACTCCATCCTGGCTCTCAGCCAAAAGGATGCTACGGACATCGAGGAAATCAAACAGCGTTGTTTCGATCTCGCTCGAAAAGCTGAATGGAGCAAGTTTATCGACTATTATCTGACCGCATTCGATATCGCCATGAGGCATGCCGAGGAAAGAAATAGTTAAATATTGCTCATAATTAATAAGATAATGCTATCTTTGCACTCGTTTTAGACAAACACTTTAAACTTCACGATAATGAAAATTAAGGCGAATAACGCAAACAGTCCTATTTGGAAGGACGTCTACTCACATTCCAAGCTTCCACAACAGTTGGAACCACTTAATGAGATCGCTACGAATCTTTGGTGGGTATGGAATCATGAAGGCGCTAAACTATTTGGCAAGATCGACAAACAACTTTGGAAATCCACAGAAGGTAACCCTGTACAGCTATTGCAAAGCCTTTCACACAAACGTATGGAAGAGATCTTAGCAGATAAGGAGTTAATGGCTGAAATCCAAAAGGTATACGCTGATTTCAAAGCTTATATCAATGTAAAACCCGACAAGACACAACCGTCTGTAGCCTACTTCAGCATGGAGTACGGTTTGACCAATGTATTAAAGATTTACTCAGGTGGTCTGGGAGTATTAGCCGGTGACTACTTGAAAGAGGCCAGCGATAGTAATATCGATTTATGTGCCGTAGGTTTCTTGTATCGTTACGGATATTTCACACAGACTTTGTCCATGGACGGTCAGCAGATCGCCAATTACGAGCCGCAAAATTTCAACGCCCTGCCGTTGACTCAGGTATTGCAGTCGAACGGAGAGCCGATGGTATTGGAAGTTCCTTATCCGGGCAGAACCGTTTACGCTCATATCTGGAAAGTTAGCGTAGGTCGTGTACCTTTATACTTAATGGATACGGATATTCCTCAGAACAGCGAATGGGATCGTTCCATCACGCACCAATTATATGGTGGCGACTGGGAGAACCGTATGAAACAAGAGTATTTGTTGGGTATCGGTGGTATCATGATGCTGAACAAGTTAGGTATCAAGAAACAGATTTATCACTGCAACGAGGGACACGCCGCTTTGATCAACGCTCAGCGTTTGGTAGACTATATCCAGAACGACGGCCTTTCATTCAACCAAGCGTTGGAGGTAGTTCGTGCTTCCGCCCTCTATACGGTACACACTCCGGTTCCGGCAGGTCACGATTACTTTGATGAGGGTTTGTTCGGACGTTACATGGGTGAGTTCCCCGGCAAGTTAGGTATTAGCTGGCAAGACTTCATCGATATGGGACGTGAGAACCCGGGCTCTAACGAGAAATTCTCCATGAGCGTATTCGCCTTGAACACTTGCCAAGAGGCTAACGGCGTAAGCTGGTTGCACGGTAAGGTTTCTCAGCGTATGTTCGCCCCAGTTTGGAAAGGTTACTTCCCGGATGAACTGCACGTTGGTTATGTAACGAACGGTGTGCACATGCCGACTTGGGCCGCTACGGAGATGAAGAAATTCTATGCGGATAAATTAGGCACGAAGCTTTTCGAGGATCAATCAAATCGCAAATGTTGGGAAGGAATCCAGAATGTATCCGACGAGGAAATCTGGAATCTCCGTATGACCTTGAAGAATAAATTGATTGATTACATCCGTGTTCAATATAAAGATAGCTGGTTGAAGAACCAAGGTGATCCTTCCAAGGTGGTTTCTATCCTAGAGAAGATCAACCCGAATGCCTTGCTGATCGGTTTCGGTCGTCGTTTCGCTACTTACAAGCGTGCGCACTTGTTGTTCACGGACTTAGACCGTTTGGCTAAGATCGTTAACAATGAGAAATTCCCGATTCAGTTCGTATTCACCGGTAAGGCTCACCCAGCTGATGGTGGTGGTCAAGGTTTGATCAAACACATCGTAGAGATCTCTCGCCGTCCGGAGTTCTTAGGAAAGATCATCTTCTTGGAGAACTACGATATGCGTTTGGCCCGTCGTTTGATTTCTGGTGTAGACGTATGGTTGAACACGCCGACTCGTCCGTTAGAGGCTTCCGGTACTTCCGGTGAGAAAGCCGAGATGAACGGTGTATTGAACTTCTCCGTTCTTGACGGTTGGTGGTATGAGGGTTACGTAGAAGGCGCAGGTTGGGCATTGACCGACAAGCGTACTTATGAGAACCAGCAATACCAAGACCAATTGGATGCGGCTACGATCTACCATTGCTTGGAAACTGAGATCATCCCGACTTACTACGCTAAGAACAGCAAGGGTTACTCTCCGGACTGGATCCAATATATCAAGAACTCTATCGCCAAGATCGCTCCGGATTATACGATGAAACGTATGTTGGACGATTATGAGGATCGTTTCTATCACAAATTGGCTACTCGTTCCGCTCATATTTCCGCTAACAACTACGAGATCGCTAAGCAATTAGCTGCTTGGAAAGAGGAAGTTGCGCAACATTGGGATAGCTTCCAAGTGGAATCTTTCACTTGCGACCAAGATTTGACGGTGAATGGCCCGGTTGTAGGAAAAGAATACAACTTCAATTTGGTAATCGACCGTCATGAACTACAAGGTATGTTAGGTGCTGAAATGGTTGTCATGAAGGAAGATCCGGAGAAACACACGCTGTCACCAATCAATACCGCTCAGTTCGAGTTGATGAAGGAAGAAGGCTCCAAGTTATTCTTCAAGTTAACGACCACTCCTTCCGAGGCTGGTAACCATAAGATAGGCTTCCGTGTATATCCTGTAAACAAGGAGTTGCCTCACCGTATGGACTTCGCTTATGTACGTTGGATTCAGTTATAATCGGCAACAAGTAAAACAAATAATCAAGAAAGAGGATGCGTCATGCACCCTCTTTTTTTATGCCATACCCAGCTATGCTTTACAGCGACTAAAACCTATGGTTACGAGCCGTAATGCATAGGGTTTCATATAGTCCGTTGAATACCCATGAATTAAAAAAAGGAAGCCACACGACAGGCAGCTTCCTTTTTCAATAGGATACGAATATTTTCAAGCTTAGAAAGCGTAGTCCAAACTTAATCCGAACACCTTGTTGGTGCGGCTATACACATTCTGCCCAGGAAGTCCCGTGCCGCAGTAGTTGTCCATCTTCTTGGTATAATCGTGGTAAGTTGTCCACATATATCCCACGTTCAAAGCCATTTTTTCGCTCAACATCACTTTAGCACCAAAGCCCAGCGAATAAGAATCGCAGGAGAAACTAACATCACTTTGGAAATTATCAGACAAACCATAATCTGTAATTTGAGCGCCACCGCTAATGGTCAATCTCTTGACAACATCCCACTCTATACCAAACAGATACTCATTCGTACCTCTTTCCAGTTCCTTCTGCTTTCCACCGGCCATTCCCGCCTTCTTATCATCGAAGAAGTGATACTCAACAGAAGCCTTCAACATGGGCAAAAACCGATAAGAAGCTGCCACCGAAAGCATGGAAGGAATATCGTTCGGCGTATTTACACCATGCTTATAAGGGCCAACCAAACCTTCCGCACTGTCGGGATAATCCAACTTCTTGGTATTGTTTTCGATGTTCAAGTTCGTCTTAAACTCATATTTAGCTCCGAAATTGAATTTACCATATTTGACATCGACACCCAAAACCGGAGTCAACCCCCAACCTGTCTGGTCGCAATCCAAAGCCAGGTTCATTAAATCTGCTCCACCAAAATTCTGTTTTAATTTTGCATCCAGATACCCGTCATAGTTTCCTGAGAAATAGTTCATCCGGCCTCCGGCAAAGGCAGAAAGCCAATCCGTGATCTTGTATGACAGGCCAAGTTGTAGGGAATAAATATACTGTTTTCCGTCCATCGCACTGTTAATAGTATACATATCCGGCGTGACGATGGGACTTTGACCGCCAGTCTTTATATATTTCGCTACACTTTCCTGGAAGATACCGGCCATAGCAGCCGATTCGAACATTGGCAGACCATCGTCAAACGAAGCCTTACCACCTCCACCCGTAATGGCAAAGAAACCGGAGATCGTCCAATCACCTTTTTTGTAAGCCGCAAAAACACTCGGAATCACGGGAGCGGCAGCCTTTCCTTTGTAATACTTTTTATAGGGAACGTCGCTCACTGTCGGCACCTTATTCACTGGGTCGAAACCATTGTATGTACTGAAAGAGGCATCAATATCCCGGGTCTGGAAAGCACTTTGGATACTCACACCAACGCGGAAACCGTCTGTCGGCAAAAAAGAAAGACCCGCCGGGTTTGACAAAGCACCGTCTATATCAATTGCAGCACCTCGCGAAAGTGACCTTAAAAAGGCTGCATGCTGATTCGTATTCGTCAAATATCCTCCAGCGAAAGAAACCAAAGGCATCATCATCAATGCCGCACCTAATACTACTTTTTTCTTCATGTTTTACTTTTCTTGATTACAAAACGGTCGCAAAGATAAATACTTTTTTCAAACACTGCACACTTTTAATAAAAATGTGCCGCACAAAACAACAAATACTGTGCAAACACATAAGACTAATTAACAATAGAAGAGCCGCAAAGGTAGTAACGTGAAATCATGTATTAGTTATAATCAGCAAGAATCATCCTAACCAGAAAAGAATATATACAGCAAGTACTAAAGAAGATATACTTACTTTACCCAAAAAGATATACTACAAGTGCCAAGTAAGTATAACTTCTATTTTTCCGAAATAAATCGTATATTTGTCTCTATAACTTAATTCTTTAAACCGTATAGATAAGATGAAAAGACTAGCATTACTCGCGGCTCTCTTACTGCCGCTATCCATGGCTTTCGCCCAACAGAACGTAGGATTCAAGACCGATAAGGTAGAACCTCTCGTGATCAACCCAGACAATAGCGTCACTTTCTATGTAGAAGCCCCAAAAGCGAAGTCCGTCTCCGTAAAAGGAGACTGGGAAGCCAGCGAGGGCAATGGCCAGATGACGAAAGGGAAAAACGGTACATGGAGCTATACGACTCCCCCACTGCCATCCGAAATGTACACCTATCGTTTAAATATAGATGGTATTTATAACATCGCCCCAAACAACCCATTCTCTTGCCGTGACGTAGGCACCTTGTTCAGCCTGTTCTATATCAACGGGGGAAATGGCGATTATTATCAAGTACGTGACGTACCTCATGGCAATGTTACAACCACTTGGTATCACTCGGACATCCTCGGGAGCGAACGAAGACTTAGCGTTTATACGCCTCCTTTTTACGATAAGAACATCCAGTCTTATCCCGTTCTGTACCTGTTACATGGCAGTGGCGGTGACGAGAACGCTTGGCTGGAGCTTGGCCGTACCGCCCGTATCATGGATAACTTGATTGCCGAAGGCAAGATACAGCCAATGCTTGTCGTTATGCCAAACGGTAATCCCAGCAAACAGGCCGCTCCCGGCGAAACGCCCGATAACCTGAATTACAAGCCGGCCATGAGCAACAGCTTCCCCGGTTATAAGGATGGCTCGTACGAGAAGAGTTTCACCGAGATCATTCATTTCATCGATAACCGTTACCGTACGATCCCGGATAAGCGACACCGGGCCATAGCCGGACTTTCGATGGGTGGTTTCCATACATTATATATATCATTGAATTATCCGGACTATTTTAACTATATAGGACTTTTCTCCGCCGGACTCAGCGCCAATGGTGTAGACCCCAATAGCCCGATGTACACGAATCTCGACGAGAAGTTAGGAAACCTCAAGAGATCCGGTTATCAATTGTTCTGGATCGGTATCGGAAAGGACGATTTCCTGTACGACGCAAACCAGCAATTCCGCCAGCGAATGGATAGCCTAGGTATGAAATACCAGTACGTAGAATCCACCCGAGGGCATATCTGGGCCAATTGGCGGGCTTATCTCCTCCAATTCGCTCCTATGCTTTTCAAATAAAAAACATGAGCAGATGAATCATAATATACCGCAATACGACTTCTATAAACACAAATACGGCGATGAGCTACTTATCGACGTCGTTCCCTTGAACACGATCAAGAAGTATCTCAAGGAACAACCCGTACATATATTGACGTATTACGATATAACATTGATCACTAGCGGGGAGGGAGAATTCCTTATCGATCATCAAGCGAACCGGGTAAAGCCTCAAGATATCATCTTTACCCGGCCCGGCGAAATACGTAAATGGGACGATAAAACGATACAAGACGGATTCGCTCTTATCTTTGAGGAAGAGTTCCTGCTCTCTTTTTTCAATGATCCGGCATTTCTCCGGAACCTCTCTTATTTCCATACGGAAAGACGGTCTTCCAAGCTCAGTCTCGACAAGAAAGCCTATGGCCGCATCTCCGAGTTGATCTCGGAGATCGATAAAGAGATCAAGGACTATCAGTCGAAAGACAAACACTTGCTCCGGGCCTTGTTGTACGAGACATTAATGTTGCTCAACAGGCTATACGCTAGCTCGAACGCTTTACCTCCAGACACAAACGCCCGATCTAAAAGCATCTATGTAGACCGATTTATCGAGTTAGTAAACCATTCCTTCAAGCAAGATCATTCCATCCGGAGCTATGCCGATCGGCTTTGCATCACCCCGAACTATCTGAATGAGATCGTGAAAAACGCTACGGGTATCAGCGCAAAACAATATATCTTAAATAAAATACTGATCGAGAGTAAACGGCTATTGACTTATACAGACTTGCCTATATCCGCCATAACGGAAGCTCTAGGTTACGAGGATCCATCCTATTTCATCCGTCTATTTCGTTCCCAAACAAACATGACCCCGCTAAACTATCGCAGGAATACAAAACCGTAAAAAGTACTATTTCCTCCTTTATACGTATTATACGAACTCCATTCGGTATGTCTAATTTTGCCTCTATCAATAAATAAAGCATCATGAGACAATACAAATCATGGATAGCGGCTCCCATATTAGGAAGCACGTTATCCACTAACGCACAACAAAAGAATATGGAGAACAAAACATTAAACGAGAACATCCCGGAGATGATCATCTCCCTTGAAAAAGAGGCCCTAGCCTCGACCGACCCGATGGCATTCGTAGAGCTTTCAGACACCGACGTGATTTACTTCGATCCTTCCCTAGAGACGAAAATAGAGGGATTGGAACAACTGCGCACTTATTATAAAGGTATGCAACTTCCTCCGGCGGATCATTTCGACATGATCCGCCCGATCGTACAAGTCACGCAAAACATAGCGGTTCTCACGTTCAACCTTGATTGCTACTTATCCGACAAGGTAATAAAATGGAACTGCACCGAGGTTTACAGACGCAACCCCGACAACCAATGGAAGATCATACAAACCCACTGGTCTTACGTGAAACCGATAGATTAAGGTTAAAACATTTGCCGCTTTCTGAACCAAAACGGTTCGCAAAATGTATTATATAGACTATTCACTAAACACAAATTATATGATACGGAATTTACTGAAAGCGGCAAATGCGCTTACATTTAGCACGATGTTCCTGTTACTCCTCGCCGGATGCAACAAGAACACGATTATTTTTGAGGATGGAACAACCCCAAACGGCTCTTCGGGAAACGAGGACCCGGGAAACAGTACGTTGGTGACTTTCAACGCCTCCGTGGAGGGCCGGAACCTATTACGTTCCATGTCTCCCATGAATAAAGGGATACAAAGCAGGGTTTATGTCTTCGACAGCAACGCCGGAACCAAGGGAAGCCCCGAGGCGTCAGGTCTTTACATAACCTCATCTCCCGGGGTGTTAACAGGAAGTGACGGATATAAAATGTTTCTCTCCAATGGCACTTATAATTTCTACGCCGTATCCGACAATTTCTCCACGATTCCCCCGACATTCACGAGTGGCGTATCCGAACCCCTCTTCAACGGTATCGATTATCTTTGGTGGAGCGCCATACAACAGGATGTAAATAGCTCCCAAATCAATATACCGATTGTTTATGGGCATGTGGCTACCCAAGTCGTAGTAGAATTAACCGGCGGTGAAGGCATCACGATCAACCAACTGGTCTCCGCCATGATCACTCCTCCTGTGGTTGGGGCTACCATGGATCTGGGCACAGGTGTCATCACTCCTGCTACCGCCTTCGGAAAAGCGGATAAGATGGGGATAAACGGATTAACCGCCCAATATATCATGTTGCCGATAAGACATACGGCTCCCATGACTCTCACGTTGGAAATATCCGCCGACAATGAAAACAGCACCCGTACCTACACCACCCAAGTGCCCCTTCCGGATGGCGAGTTGAAAGCGGGAAACTCTTATTTATTTAAAGCGGTAATCAACGGTAATTCGGTCACTTTGGCCAGTGTCAACGTAAAAGACTGGACAGATGTGGACGAGACAGGAAAGCCCCTTTATCCGACCCAGAATTAAAGTCCGGTTCCTATTTTCCGTATCAATGAATATTGGTACGGAAAATATGCCTATATTTACCCCGTCACCTCTAAAAACAATACGAATATGATTGAGATTCCCGAATCCGCCACCATTGGCAAACAGGCTAGCGAAACGCTAAAGGGTAAACGGATAGCGCATGTTATCGAGTCGAACAGTCCTCACCGTTTCACGTTCTATAATGGCGATCCGGCGGAATACTCCAATAGGCTGGTAGGACGAACGGTCCTAGGCGCCCAAGGCTATGGCGCATTCGTGGACATCCTTATGGACGCAGATACCCACCTCTTGATCGGAGACGGAACCAATATGCGTTATTATACCTCCGCGGAAAAGGCCCCGAAGAAATATCAGCTTATGATCGTATTCGAGGACGACTCGTTCCTAGCTTTCACGGTTTCGATGTATGGTTCCATCTACGCTTTCAAAGGCGAGTTTGACAATCCCTATTACCAAGGTAGCATCCATAAGCTATGTCCGTTGGACGAGAGATTCGATAAAGCCTATTTTATCAGTCTCATCCGGAATTTCAAGAAAGATATATCCGCGAAGGCGTTACTCGCCACCGAGCAACGTATTCCGGGCCTGGGCAACGGAGTCTGCCAAGATATCTTGTTCAATGCCCGGATCTCCCCGAAACGAAAAATATCGACTTTATCAGAAGAGGATATAGACAGCCTCTTCAACACCGTGAAATCCACGCTGGAAGAGATGACTTGCCGAGGAGGCCGGGATACGGAGAAGGATCTATACGGCGCCTTAGGCAATTACCGCACGATCCTATCGAAGAACACCTACCATGACCCTTGCCCCGTCTGTGGCGAACGGATACAGAAAGAGGCTTACCTCGGAGGCAGCATTTACTATTGCCCGCATTGCCAGCCTAGTGCGGTAAATTAATAATAGATCCGCATAAGCAGGGATCGGAATACGTCCTATCGCAATGATACATAATATATTTATCTCCACCAGATAAAATATTACTCTATCAAACAAGCATCACCCAAATTAAATTCATACTTTTGTCTGATTGAATATTATATACTAATTAAGCAATGCAAACGACAGCGAAGAAATGTAACCATGGGGCTAATATACGCCGGTGGAGAGAATGGCGTAATGTAAATCAAGACGTTCTTGCGGAAGAAATAGGAGTATCGCAGGCGACCCTCTCTGGCTATGAGAAAAAAGAGACGCTGGAACAGGAGATCTTGGATAAGATCGCCGTAGCCTTGAACATTCCGGTGGAAGCCATTACGGAACTTGATAACGCTGCGTCTATTAATATTGTCTCTAGCACCTTATATGATAAAGCAGGTTCAATATTTAATAATCCGACATTCAATCCGATCGATAAAGTTATCGAACTATACAACGAGAAAAACGCCTTATATGAGCGAATGCTAAAAGAGAAAGACAGCGTAATCGAATTACTGAAGGAAATAGTAAAGGACAAGATGTAAGATTTGTCCCAGCAAATCGCAGCTAATATATATAATTTGTCGCCTTGTTGTAGAGACGTAGCGTGCTGCGTCTCATCCCCTCGAAATGGAAACTTTAAGATTCTATCAGGATAGTGGGATATATAGCATATGTCTCTACAACGGTAGGGACTCAAAAGATAAGTAATACGCTCAAATTGACAATATGACAATATGTAATCTGAAGCCCCGGAGAATCGTTTTTTCCGGGCAAAGGTACATGCTGTTACCAAATACGAGAAAAAATATCAGCAATCAATTGTATTATAGCACTTTGCTTAAATATACCCTTTCATTCTAGCGAGATTAATTCATCCTATCTCCTATTTATGCAGGAGAAAGGTGCTTTTCATACGGATGCATCGTCCATTCCTATAGGTTGCGTACCCAATTCCTACCGTATGTATCGCCAAACACATACGGTAGCGTTGCCTAACACTGGCTTTCGCGTTACCTAATCCCATTACTTTCGTCTCCCAACAGAGATATTCATGCAAAAAAACAGGGTAAAATGGATAATTTGAACATAAAGCACTCCCTATTTCTTCTATTCGCAAAAAGGCCCTGTCATCATAATCCCGGATTTTCAAACAAAACGTCAAGGTTATCGCATTTTCGCTTACAACATCATTGAAGCCAACCGCAAAACAGATTGCCGCCCCCTGCTTTTGCGAGTGTTTTACAAACATAGAGTTTTGCAGGTGAGCCGTCATTCTTGATAAGTGAGGAAAAAGAAAAAGCCCTGTAATCTTTAAATTACAGAGCTTTACTTTATTTTACTTTCTTTGAAAGCGGTCCGGACGGGACTAACGGATTTTAAAATCACTTTTTATATTCAATAAGTTATAAAATATTCTCAAAAAAAGCACCCAATTTCGCACCTATATAGCTTCTATGTTTTTCCAATAGGAATTTAGCTTGTTCCAACAATACAAAGATAGGTGTTTTGAATAATACAACCATAAACCATGTAAAATATTTAACAATATATCTCAGAGAACATTCTGGATTTATTATTTAATTCTAATTTTATTAAAAATTGTATCATTTAAGTATATCATGACTCGGAAAGTTTTCCCATCTATCATTTATATCTCCATCATCCATTGTATGCGTCCTTCCATCTGTGTGGCAGCATTTGTAACAGCTCCTCATAAGTTACCTTCTGCATATATGACATTCTTACTACGTCATTCAGGTGTCTACATAAGGTTACTTTATGCGCTTATGCACGTAGTCAATAACGAACAGATGCACTCATGTTAACCGTCGCCTAATAATAACTGTAGAGCAGGTAGTACTTTCTGCCCAATGTGAGGGGGATGACATTTTCTGCTAGATTATTATCAATACGTATGTCCATCCTGTAGGTACCTCATCATGTTCTCTCAGCGGGTATAAGCATAGAACTACCGCCTTTCCTGTCAGATAGTTCGGACTGACAATAATGTTATAACACCAATATCAACGTTTTATTATCCTCTGATAGTATTAGATGCTCTTTATCGAAGATATCCGAAATAAGTTGTTGCATAATATCTTTCTTCTCTAAAGGCTCTCCATCTGTCTTTGTTATCACAATTTTTGTTTGTTCTTCTGTTGTCACCATTAATTTCAGCAAGTAGTTTACATTATTCCCGCCTATTACGTCTATTTCAACCTGTCTGGTAAAGTTGAAATTTCGAGAAACGGTATCTTGTCCGTCCCTAAAGATGTTAATGTATGTTTTAGATTGACGTTTGAAACGATCTAACACTTGCTTGACAGATTCGCTATTTACCTGATATTTATCTTTAAACTTGCATTCAAAAGATTTTCCATCTAATGCACATTCAATACTTTCGAAAGTGTATGTATTACTAGGCTTTGTATATAGTTCTGTTATACTTTTTCTACCCCATTCTTGCGCATCATCACATAGAATAAGCAAGAAAGAGAATCGTAACATATCATTCTGATATATGTCATGACATGTATGCGATGCTATAGCTCGCAAAATTTCTCTTCTTATGTAATATTGTCTGGAATCTTCGTGATCAAACATATAATCCTCGTTAAGACTGTAATCAGATTCCAGAAAATACAGAAGGTGTTTATAAATGATCAGTGAACTCAATATTCCATGTTGGCTATGTTCTAATGATTTCTGAAGCTTAAAGTAATATTTTGGTTGTAATCGTGCTACATATCTTTTCCTTTTTAGATAGTTATCTCTATCCTCGCCAACCAAACCACTTAATCGTTCTTGTTCTTCCCTAAAAAGATCCTTTGTGTATTCAATCGTTTTTCTTGATTCAGGATCTATTTCCCACATTCTTGAACCGATAAAACGGAGGACAAAATCGTTCATGGAACTTTGTACACCACTGAAGGATAAGTCCATTGTTACCATAGGGTTGCTGACGAAAGAATACATCATGCTTTTTGTCCTTTCAATGACCTCCATTGCTTTTTGCAAAGGATATCCTAGGTCATGCGTAAGAGATATTAGTGTCCAAATCGACAGTTTCTCGTAAGCATTAACATCATATCCAGATTCAACTGCAATTTTTTTCAAGTATTTGCATCCATCCTTTAATAGAAGGTTTACTCCAATGAGCCAAACTCGGAATACATGCATCACATGATCCCGATAATATTTGGAACTGCCGTACAATGTAGTTTCAAATTCAGAATATTTCTCAAAGTAATTTTGAAGGTCAGAAACACCACATGCATGGGGATGCTTGTTTGCCTTTTCCTGAAAAGGTTCACGAGAATCGAAATAGCGTAGACATTTTAAGGATTTCTTTATCAAGATTCCCCATAACTCTTTTATATCTTTGGAATATTCAAATATCTTGTATTCCTCATCCGTCTCTGCAATGCGTATTTTTTCAAGAAATTCTCTAATATCTTTATCTAAAGGATATTCAATTGTTGCACCTGTTTGGGTACTAATAGTATTTACACACGCATCTAAATTGCCATACGTTCCCCGTAAAGCATTCAGATGCCTAAAATCAGTATTTGCCATATTTTCTTAGATATTGATTAAAACATTTTTCTTTATTACAAACAGAATGATACTCTTCAAGACTTTTTCTTACTTCTACCAAAAAAGCACTATTTTGGTATATATCTATTAATCTATTATTATATACATTTTGCGGTGTGTGAGTAAAACTCTCATTATTCGCATCATCTTTGAATGCTTCACATGGATATACATTACCGTCATACCGCACGTTAAGTTTGGTAGTGCCGGCTAAGCAGTTTACACTCCCTGAGCAGTCAGAAAGGGGGATTCCAATCCTGATATGATTGGGTAATTGTTCACGCATTTTGTATATTATCGCTTTCGCTTCATTCTGCTGTTCTTCAGAGAGCAAGGTCAATCTTTCATTATCCTTTGCCCTTCCTTGAAAGACCAAACGCAAGAAGCTAACCTTTTTTATTCCCAAAGCAGAACATTGCATTATAATATCAGGTATCTGCCTATAATTAATGGGCATCGGCACTGTATGTGCTTCAATTTCCAGTCCCATTCTGACGCAATGGAGTATCGTTTCATGCAGTAGCCTCCAGCCTTCAACTTTGGTACCCATAATAGTATCGTATGTTTCGGGAGTACTGGCTTCGTAGTTTACGATTATTTTACATGAATATGGCAGCAACTCCATCAAATGCTTTATGGGTATTGCGGAATATCCTTTGCTATCATTATATATTCCGCTTGTATAAACAGCTACCCTCATCCCTTTTCTATATGCATAAGCTACCATTTTTACAAGGTCTTTGTGTAGGAATGGTTCTCCTCCAGAAAAGCTAATCTGTTCGCATCCTAAAATATCTACATCATCGATTAGCTCTTTGACTTTTTCCAATGGCATCATATGATTTTTAGAGAGCGATGACATCGACGAACAGTGTATACAATAATTTGGGCACTGTTGTGTAATCTCAATTGTTATTTCTTTTAACTTCATAAGTCAAACAAAGTTGGAACCACGATCGGTTTATATTTATACATCTCTACAATATTCCATTTTGGAGGAAAAAAGAATTGTATTGGATCTGTATGAGGCATATACTTTTGCTTAATTCGCACATTACCAATCCTTAATTCCGGCATTTTTGCTCTAAGATACTTGTCTGTTTCACAAAAACAATTCTGCAAATCAATAAGTGTAGGCTCATGTCCTAGCAAGGGATGGAATGAAGTATATCCATACCTTTTCTGCAAATCATTAAAATGTTCTTTCACATACCATATGGCATCCTCACATTTGTTTCCATAGCATAAAAAACATTTCTTTATTCCCCTAATTGCACCTATTCCTGCTTTTACAAAATCATTCTCAGAGAAATTGATGTATGGACTATAGTTCATATCAATAGTATATTGATAGGCAAGAAAACTACCCAAAAATGAACAGCCTTGTAGAAGTCGAAAAACATCCTCCATGGTTTTAGCATTAAGAATATCTACTATTAGCCCACTATCTATAATCTCTTGTTTTATCATTGTAAGCCACTTTTCATGTTTCGTTGGCAAATAGTTATAAAGATGATGAGAACCTGTCATCATGTATGCATTATTAAATATTGGATACTTACGCTGCCTCTTAGTTAGCCATCCGCTAATAATCTTTGGATTGAAATTATTAACACATATTGGCTCACTTAACTGATTCTCAAGAAACTCCCAGGTTTCAATTTTGTTGAATATCTTAAAAACCAATATCCTTAATAATACATCTTCTGGTGTATATTGTTCAATATCCTTATATATTACATTTTTGATGAGATATTGACTGACCCTGTCTGTAGCTCTATACACATTTGTAAACTTGTACATCCTAAGTATAGGGTCTTCCGTATAAATGAATTTACCTTCCACCTTTCGCCAGAACATATTCATACGTTCTTGAACGAAATAGAAATAATAGCGTAGGGTTTCATCGTTAGGTGTTACTTCTTTGCTACTCTTCATATATGTCCATCTTAGGCAAATTGTATTCTTTCCAGTTACATGGGTCACCATGAATACCGTACTTGTAATTGGAAGCTAACCAATCTACAAACTTTTGTATCTTCTGAGACTCACCGTACAAATCCCAGAATTTCAGATTCCGGGAATCATTCAGTATATAGCTAAACTCTTCCGGAATAAGTGGAGCATGGTCACCAAAATAATAGAAAGTTTTTGACAGCAAAACATATTGGCCTTCTACATCTCTCTTATAATGCCCTTCATCCACTATACCGTTATCCTTGCTGTGGGCACAATTCTCTTGAATCACCTTACCCGTAGATTCATCCGTATGATACACATTATCACCATATATCTCAATCAGCGAACCGTTAAGATTCGGCTTCTTACACAAGAAGCGTGCATCATTCCAATACTGATCAAATGTAAGCTTCTCCTCAACTTTCATAGCGAATACTATATGATGTAGATTTCCCATAGACTTACTACCTAGTCCTACAATCCAGTCTCCCAATTGTAGATTTTTGTTTTTCCGAATGTCACCCTTACAGGTAGCCAAAGAAAGAGTCCCATGAAATGGATTTGGGGCAAATCCAAAGTCATGTTCAATTTTATATCTGAAACAGTTCATATTAATTGCATTTAATTCTGATAATATTTTGGATTGGACCACTCGCACTTCCATTAGGATTCTCTGAAACAACTATTCTTCCCTCAATAACATCTATAAGTTTATCAACAGAATTCCAACCAAGTGTAGTTGTTCCATACCGCTTGAACGCTTCTGGTAGTTCAACATCATCTTTACATCCATGCTCATATATTCCTATTATTACTTTTCCCTGCCTTGCTGCATTACGTATTTCGTAATTCACCCAAGGGCGTTTATGCGTATGTTCACCTATCATTACAATAAATGTTTTAGCCCATCTGATACAAATCCTAAGATATCGGGCTATTGTGGCATTAGTCACTTTATATGGACGATATTTCTTTTTTTCAACCGAACTGTTGCGTATATCACAACCATGATCTCTTAGCCTTTGCTTCAATGAGTCCAATTGTCTTTCGTCCTCACCGTAGTGACTGATAAAAATATTATGTTTCTTTTCTGCCATATATAATTCGTGCCGTTAATGGATATTTAACAGTTTCAATATCGAGTCAAAGTTGATAATAACAGTCAACACAATAATAATCATTATAGTTCCTCCATACAGTGGGATTATAGAAGATGTGTACCATCTGTTGTTAGTTATCACAAACCCCTGAATCTCCTGTTCATGAGATATACTATTCATGCTAAGTGGTTTAAAGTTGTATAAAGCCTTATTGTATGCTTCAATATCATCTTTTCCCTTTGCTTTTATAATGAAGTCAAGTTCCCGATTTCGCATTTTTCGTTCCATCTCCAAATAATAAGAATCCAGATACCAAAAGATTATCACAGGAATTATAGCAATCCATATCCACCCATTCAAATCATTAATACTACATCCCAATGCCAAAAAGCCCGACATCAACATCACCATCCACGACTTGCAATTGGTACTATTGATGGCCATACGTGTAATGTTGTCTTGCATCATTTGTAGATATAGCCTGTCATCATCTGAAAAAGTGTGTTTTTCCATATCATTTTATTATGTTTTAATTTTAACAGCGAAGGTACTAATAAAAAATGAAACACAGAAAATATAGTAAAGGAATTGATGGATAGGTATTTTGAAAAAAATGACTTAAAAAAACGAGAGAAAAGCAACATCAAGGCAGAGTTAGGACTTCGCAACGTTATCCATCTGTAACCATGCCGAAAACGGGTTATACAGTGGTCCTTATGCAAATTGCAGATAATTCGCATAAGGAAATACTATTCCGATGAAGAACATGGCATCTTTCTCGGTTTTTCATATTAACGAAGGATTTTCACTTACTAATTTTTTCTGAGAACAGCTATATTTTACCTATTTACCAGCGCCCCTTAATTCTTCTATTTTCTATAGAAATCCCTAACCAACATTTTCCTTTCTTACCTATAATACAGCTCCTTAGCTCCTGATTAACAAAGCGATTCCTCCGTAGTATGTACCAGAGGGCAACGAACTATTCAGCAAGTAAGAAAACAAAATACTGACGCCACGAAACCGGTCACATCTAATTAAAAGAGGAATAAAAATATGAATAAATTAAAATGTTTGCCGATTCATGAAGGACAAGTAACGAACCAGTAAGTCATTTCATTAACCAAAGAGAATATACACCGGGCTAAGGTCATCCACAAGATAGGGGAAAAAACATCTTCTATTTCCGGAAGAAGCACAACGGAAGACTCTGTTATACCTATTTTTATGAGATAAATGGTGATCAAACAGAACTGTATCTATATACCACGAATGGGAAATCATAGAATTTACTCATCTCGATTATATAGAAGGTTTGTGCAAACCAAGCCTAGCTTGCAATCAAGAAAGGCGTCGAGAGTAATTCGGATAGAACTGAATGGTTTATTAGCAAAATCAGAAATATGCACATGGCTTATTCAAAGGTTTTCCAAAGATAATCATCAAATAATATCTGATTATCAGCATTATACTATAAATATATATGTCACAAACAGGAATTGAACTATAATATAGCTACATAATTAGTAGATGATTGACTGTCAGATATTTAAATAAATGATTTAAAAATGAGTTCCCGGTTCGATTCCTGGTGGCACCACCAAAAAAACTTTCACTTTTAGAAAACCCTTGAATTAGAGATAGTTCAAGGGTTCTTTTTTTACCCTCGTTACGCATTTCATTACATATTTGTGAAGTTGGATTTTGCCAATTCAGTGGCTTTTTTTAAGGCTTTGAAAAAAGCCATAAACACGCACCATATTTCATTGTTTTTCAACCATTTGTCAACATCAATCTCCAGTGTAAAAAAGTAATTTTGCACACATGGCCGAATGAGCTTGAAATTGTGAAAGAAGTTTAAAACTACGGAATGTCCCATCAGAATGAAAAAAAGGAATCGAACCCGGGATACCAAAGGCAATTCGAACCTGGGAAAATGGGATTTTTATGGCTTTTCTATGGCTTTTCCACAAGCCGCTCAAAAAAGCCACCGAATTTAACACTTCGTCTCACCTCCTCATGCCATCCGGTTTTGACGAAACAATTGGATGTAACACTTCTAAAAAACAAAAGTGATGAAACAAGGAACAATGAACATTCTTTTTTTCGTGCTCAAAACGAAATTGTTGAAAAACGGTGAGGCGCCCGTACTGATGCGGATAACCATCAACGGAGACTATGACGACGCACGTATCCAAAGAAGCGTGCCTCTGAACTTATGGAACGCGGCCAAAGGATGCAGCAAAGGCAGGGACAGGGCATCCGTCGCATTGAACACCTATATTGCGGAATTACATGCCCGTGCCCTTGAGAAACACAAGGAACTGGTATTGGAACAGGCCCTGATTACCCCGAAACTAATCCTGAAACGAGTTTTCGGAAAAGATACCGGAATGCGTACGCTGCTCGGCACCATGCAGGAAGGCATCGAGGAAATGGAAAGCCTGGTGAATATAGACTATTCCCCTGTCACCATTAACCGATATAAGAATGTGGTGAAGAAATTGCGGCAGCTTATCCCCTCCTATTATGGCAAGGAGGACATCACCTTCCACGAATTGACACCGGAGTTCATCCGTGCGTTCGACATCTACCTGAAAACGGAAGGAGGCTTGTGCCGGAACACGATAGTCCGCTACATGAAATGCTTCAAGAAATTCACCAATATGGCATTGGCAAAGGAATGGATGCGTAAGAATCCCTTTTACGGTTATAAGATGGAGCAGGACGAGACCGATCCGGTATTCCTGACCTACGACGAGCTACAGGCCGTCATAAAGAAAAAATTCGCGGTTCCCCGGCTTGAACTGGTCAGGGATATCTTTGTCTTTGCCTGCTTCACCGGCCTGGCGTTCTCCGATGTAGCCGGCCTGAACAATGAGAATCTGGTGCAGGACAATCTCGGGGACTGGTGGATAAGGAAGGGAAGGGTCAAGCTGGAGCGCCGCAGAAAAGCGTCTTCCATCAGCAACATCCCGCTGCTGCCCGTTCCCCTGGCCATATTGGAAAAATACAGGGAACACCCGGTCTGCATAAAGAAAGGATGCTGCCTGCCTGTCTTATGCAACCAGAAAATGAACAGCTACCTCAAGGAAATCGCCGATTTCTGCGGCATAAAGAAAAATCTGACCACGCATGTGGCCCGCCATACTTTCGGAACCACCGTCACGCTCGCCAACAACGTTCCCTTGCAGGATGTGTCCGTCATGCTCGGGCATGCCTCCACACGCATGACCCAACATTACGCACGGGTCATGAACAGCAGCCTGAAAGAAGCCATGAACAATGTAAAGGAACGTATGGCACAATAGACGTACAACACACCATTAAAGCCGTCCCCGCAAGGATGGCTTTTTTTGTATCCGAAAATCCATAAACACCTGCCATTCTTTCATTTTCTTACCCGCAAAGATAGCCCTTTGCCTCTCTGATTGCGCAAGGCGGCCCCTTTCAGGGGCTGATTGGCTAAAAGAAAATCATCCTCGCTTCGCTCCGGTATTTTCTTTTGCCAAGCCTTGCACAATCAAGGCAAAGGGCTGCCCGGCAAGTAAGAAATCGAAACACTGGCTCCACGGAGCCGGTCATGTCTAACTTTAAAACAGTAGAAGTATGAACAAGATGACAGTAACCAAAGTACGAACAGGACAGGAAAATACGAATCCTGCAATCACCACGCTGGTCTATCGGGAAAAGAGTTATCCGGCACGGGAAGTACAAGGCAAAGACGGAAACTATACAGTTTCCGTAGAAAGGCTGGAACAGGAACTGCTGGATGGCATCAAAAGCCTCGACCCGGCAGCTTTCGAGCTGGACGAGAGCATAGCCTACTATTGCACGGAAGAGGAAATCCGCACACTGCCGGACGAAGAACTGGACGAAATGATTTACAGCTGACATCAAAAAAGCAATGGTTATGACTGAAACGACAGCAACAAAGGTCCGGGAAGAACAAGTAACGGACCTTACCGTAAAGAACGCACACCGGGTCACGATGGTCCGGGAAAAGGGTACGGACCATCCTCCCGTACCGTTCCATTTCAGAAAGGAGCATCACGGAATGCACCACTTTGTACATCTGTACGGAAATCCGGAAGACCGGAACGAATTGCATTCCAGTAACTTCAAAGACTGGGAAGCCATAGCATTCAAACATCCGGGCTATCTGGAGGATATGTGGAAACAGGCCTGCGACGCATACGCCTGGAGTTCCTTCGATCCGGAGATTCGCGGAGAAACGGACATCATGGTTTACGGGGAGGAGCTGCACAACGACCTGCAACTCATGCCGGAAGGGGAACGGGAAACCTATATCACCGCCTACCGGCAAAAGCTGTCCGCCCAGCTCTCGGCCCTCTCGCGCTGCGCCAACCCGATGGTGACGGGACGGGGCGGATTTGATTACCGCAGGCAGGAAAAAATGAACAAAAGCTACCGGAACCGCTACGAGGAATTCCGCGATTGGCGGCAAAAGGTCCTTGTATCCGTCAAACGGAAACAGGAAACCGCCAGACCGGAGGAAGAGAAGCGGGAAAAGGCATGGCAGACGCTCAAACGCGACATCAGGAGCAGCGCCGACACCATCCACGGGATCGATACCGGACAATGCCGGGGCTACAGCCGTGCCCTGTTCGTCAGCAGCATCCTGAACAAGGTCTCCACCCTTGCCAATCACGGGGAAGTGGAAATCGTCCGCAGAGCGGTGGACTTCATTTCCGAATATAACGCAAGGGTGAAGAAACCCGTCATCACCCAAAGAAACAAATTCTTCCAATTGCCGGAACTTGCGGAACGGATGCGCGAAAAGCTGAAAGCGGTGCAAAGTCAGGAAAGCAAGGAAGTGCCGTTCGAGGGCGGAACACTTGTATGGAACTATGGGGAAGACCGCCTTCAAATCCTGTTTGACAGAATTCCCGAAGACAGCAGACGCAAGGAACTGAAATCCGCCGGATTCCGCTGGTCACCCAAAAACAAGGCATGGCAACGGCAACTTACCTCCAATGCACTCAGTGCCGCCAAGAGAGTGTTGAACCTTCAAAACATCTGAGCCATGAAAAATGCAAGACCCGGATTCGTCATCGACCCGTACCGTTTCGACGGGAGCTTCCTTACCTCCATGTCGGACGGCATACACTGCGATTATACCCACAAGACGCTGGAAGAGCTGAGAGCCGGAGAGGACAATCCCCGGCTTGTCACCGTCTCAAGGAACACGGCAGACAAGATGTTCCGTATCCACTTGAAATCCAAGTGCCTTCCGTTCAAGGAAATAACAGAAAGCCAATACTATGAGAACATGGATATGCTGCCGCCCGTCCGACATACCAGAAATTTCTTTTTCATCGGCGAGCCCTGCTTCAGAGACCTGTACACATTCTGTTTTCATGTGGAAGGACGTTATTTCACCGGACTGCGCTCCGTCACCACACCCAGAAAAGAACTGGAAAGGCAGATGGAGGGACATTACCGGAGCCTCACTTTCAGAGGCGGTGTCACCAAAGGGCCGGCCTGTGCCATTACCGGCAAAACAAACAGGCAGTATCTTCTCACACCCTATTTCTTCACTGATACGGACGGAGAGAAAAAATTCATCTGCAACCTGGTCACCGGCCCGGATGAGGAGCCGGATATTCGAAACGCAAGAAAAAACATGGCGGAAATCCTGCTCAGCCTGCGCCGCCATCATTTCCTCTATTTCTCCGCACACAAGAGGCGGGATGATATGGAAATCTTTCTGGAAGAGGCAAAAAAACGAAGGCACACCCTGCTGGCAAACGGAAAACTTCTCCAGTTCCCCATGAACCGAGAGTCCGTATCATTTACCGGAACGGTCAAGGAAACGCAAGAGCCGTTCTTCTTCCGGATTTATGACAGGGACTTGTTCCTGTACCTGCTATACGCCTTACGCAATATCAGAAGAGAAAAGGCGGAAATGTAAATTGAATAATCAACCCGGTATGGCGACAGCCCGATAACGGCAGTCGTCATATCTCAAAAAAATGATGGAATCATGAAAACAATGACCGAAGAATCGTTGCAACGCAAACTTGCACGTCTGGAGTCCGCCCTGGACACCGAAAGGGCACGCCTGAGAAAGGCGTGTGACAAAATCCCCTGGGGAGCCGGGATGCGGCGTACAAAATGTACCCCGTCATTCCGAAGAGAGAATGAACTGATTGAAAAAATAAAGGTGGTGAAACTGCAACTTTCCCAAATGCGTACAGTCAACACCCTTGCCGGACAATAATTCGAATAGACAAATGAACACAACAATTTTGACAGAAAACCATCCACAATCATCAGGTGGTCACCGGACGGAAAGCAGTCTGAATATGCCCCCGAAATCCTGGAAAGACTATGTCCCCCGATATGTCAGCCTCTACTATGTGGACTACAATGAGAATCTGGACAACCATGAGGACTTGCAGGAACGGTGCATCCGACGGAACAGCCTCCATCCATTGGAAGAACAGGTCTGGGAATGGTATGCCGAACAGGAGCACGACAACCTGCAAGAGTATCTTGCAGATATAAGGAAAGCCATGGAAGCGGACGGAAAAGCCGACGAATATGCCCGAAATGAAGAAGGCATAAAAGACCTGCTTTACGAACGGAACAGCATCGATCCGACAGATGAGCTGATAGACAACTCCGCCGTCACCAACATGTTCTATTCCCTGGGAGTGGAGATAGAAGGATACGTGTACGGAAGTAACGCACGCAAAGAGTCCGAAGCCATCTCCCTCCGTAAAATCAGGCGGGTGTTCAAGCTGAAGAAAGGGCAGTTTGCCGATGAGCTTCATGAGCTTCTGACCAATGCCCCATACGGAGGCGAGCTCCGCATCTATTTCAATGCCATATTCTCCAGACTGTTCACGGGAGATACCGGAAATGATTTCAAGCGCATCCGGTTCTACGGAGATGTCATCGTTGCCATTGCGGACAGCCGCAACGGTGCAGGATACCATGTCAGGCTGCCAACGGACATCACCCTCCCGTTTTGCAGGGACAACCTCTTTACGGACTCCCAAGTGCATTATTCCTATGCCAATGAAATCTGCGGGATGCTGAACAGCTGGTGTGATTCCACCCGGTGGAAAACCGGAATGAAGCCGTTGAAGTCCACCATGCGGAAAAGCCGCATGAGCGAGCATCAGAAACAGGAAGCCCTTTATGAAAAAAGATTCCGGGAAGGCGGATGCACCTTGGGAGACATGAACCATAAGCGCCACAGGAACACCTATTATATAAACAGTTTCCCATGTGGAACCAAATGTCCGCATTGCGGCACATTCTGGATTGACTGAAAACAACTACACAAGAACGAATCAGATACCAATTCAAAAAATAAGATTATGGACAATCAAAAAGCAAAAATGTTGGGCGAGAATCTTGCCCACTACAAGAGAATGCAGGAAAACGGTACTGTGGACATAATCGAGTTCCACACAACCGACGGTCAGAAATTCGGAATCGGCAATGTCGCCGCCATCCAACTACTACTTTCAGTAACCGTAACCGAGCTGGAACGCCAGTTGCATACAGCCCGTTTCGGCGACATTCCGGAACGACTGGAGGAAAGCCGTGAATACAAGACGGCCAGGAAACTGGAACAGGCGTTGAATGACATGGGGTTCAATCCGGAACGTTTCGCCGAAACCCTTCCCTATTTTCACAAGACATTGGAACAGGCTTTCTTCAGAGTGATGAAAGCATGCATCATCGGTATGGCAAAACGTGAGCCGAGCCATATTGACGGGCGCAACAGGGCGGCTTACGAGATGTGCCGGATGCTGGCCCCCATGTTGGAAGACACCGCCTTGCCTTTCATTTGAAAGCATGAAATCCCAAAATGACCGGAGAACGGACTTCAAAGCGGAAAAGCCGAGGTCCGCTTCTTCATTGTTTAACGACAGATAAAACGCAAAAGTCATGAAAATCCTGAATGAAGAACATTTCGAGAATGTAAAGCGCTATGCTGAATCCATCGGCGACACCTCGCTCCAAAAATGTCTGGACCGGTTGAAGAGTTGGGAGGAAAATCCCGACCGGCCCAGCGAGATTTCACTCTGTTATGACCATGCCCCATACTCGTTCGGCTTCACACAACGCTATCCCGACGGAAAAACTGGTATCGTGGGAGGTCTGCTCTATCACGGAATTCCTGACAGATCGTTCGCCATAACATTGCAGCCGTTCCACGGATGGCAGATACATACCTGAAAAGCATGAAATTCCAAAATGACCGGAAAGCGGACTTCAGAACTGAAAAGCTGAGGTCCGCTTTTTCATTTCTTGCTGTAAAGATAGCCGTTTGCCGGGATGATTGCGCAAGGCGGCCCCTTGCAGGGGCTGGGTTGGCTGAAAGAAAATCATCCTCGCTCCGCTCCGGTATTTTCTTTCGCCAAGCCTTGCACAATCCCCGGCAAACAGGCAGGAAAGACATCAAGAAATAAAAATGCCTACCCGTGTAGGCAGATGTCTCACTAAAAAAGAACAGATATGGAAACACTGGATTACAACCAAATGCTGCTTGTCTCCCTGTGGCAATACAACCATCACGGGGATGAGGAACTGACTCCCGCGCTTTTTGAAGAAACGTTCGGGAAGGTCGACGGAAGCCACTACTACGAGAAATGGACCGGCTATTTCAACCGGAACCTCTGGGACATAATCGCCTATTTCAGAAGCGAGAAGGAGAACGGACAGAAATTCTGTGACATGGTTGCCCGCCAGGTCGGATTGTACCAACAAAACCGGTCATGACATGGAATACAGTAACTTTTATGACCTGAAAAGCCTGGTCCGGCTCAATGAGCGTGAAGGATGCGCATGTTCCATAGAGGAGCGCGATGTGGAGAAAGTGAACCGGCTGATCTCCAGGATGCGGAAAGAGCGGGAAGAGAACCCGGCACCCGTAGCCGGAGACACCGTCACTTATACCACCCGTGGCGGCGACTACTATCCGCAGGCGCACATTGAAAGAAGCGATGGCCGGGAAGCCCAGCTCTGCCTTCTTCCCCGGATGCCGTTCTGCCATGAGAAAGAAGGACAGACCTGTTATAACACGGAAGGAGGACCTTGGGTTACGACAGACCCGGGATTATTACTTCCGGACGGCATACGCGGCAAACAGTTCCGGACATGGGGGCATACCGGAAGACACGAGAACGGCGCGGTCCTGTTCCGCACATCCGTCAGGGCATGGAAATATACGGAACCTGAACCCTTGTACGGAGAGTACACCACAAAAGAATGGACAAAATACCTCATCGAACGCCGGCAGGACATTGAGCCGGCAGGCGCGTTCATTTACCGGAACGAATCATTCACTGTCTACTCCAAGGAAGAACTGGACCGGATGGTCGGGATCCTGCACGGAAGACTTTTCGACGGATTCCGCCAAGGCCTGTTCATACTATGGGGATACCGGATGGAATGGAAGGAACTCCCCGCATGGGAATGGAACATGCTGAAAGCGGAAACCCACCTCTCTTTCCTTGGTGTTTCCCCCGTCAGGATACGGACAGACCATGACGGGCATACAGTAACCATCTATAAAAAATCAGAATAATATGGCACAGTACAACACTCCGCAAGCGTTACGTCCGCTTGAGAAGCTTATCTGCGATTTCGCATATTCGAACGGATACGAGCCGATGTCCGTCTTCAACGATTTCCTGCGTTACGTCACCCACGGGTTCTCACCCGGTGCGCCGCCCGTCAAGGACTGGAAATACAAACGGCAGCAGAACCGTTTCTTCATGGAACTGCTTGCCGGATGGATACAGCTCATGCAGCGGGAATTGCAGACCCGTGAGTGGTTCGACGCGTTCGGTGACCTGTTCATGGCCCTCTCTTCCCGGAGCGGGCAGCAGGCGCACGGACAGTTCTTCACCCCCGTGCACATCTGTGACCTGATGGTACAATGTACCGGTACGGATGAGAAAACGACCGGCAAACGGATGAATGACCCGACTTGCGGAAGCGGAAGGCTGCTACTGGCGTACCACGTACGCAATTTGGGCAATTACCTGGTTGCGGAGGACATCAGCCGTACCTGCTGCCTGATGACCGTCTGCAACATGCTCATACACGGATGCGTGGGTGAGGTCATCCAGCATGACAGCCTGCTCCCCGAGGACTTCAAGGACGGATGGTTCGTGAATCCTGTCCTGACGACGACCGGCATTCCCACCATCCGGAAAATGAGCGAGGACGAATACCGGACAAGCCGGAACATCCCCCTTTCCGGCCTGAAACAGCGTATGGCACAATTCCAAAAGCGGAAGGATGCCCCGGTATCCCGTCCCACATGTTTAACTTCTAAAAAAACAATATCATGAAACTTTATGCAAGCAACGAACTGAAATCCCGTCTGACGCATGCGGCGGCAAACGGAAGTGTAATCGCGGCGGACATCCTGTCCGAGTTGAAGAAAAACCGCCCGGCGCAGGAGATTATCCGGGGATCATATAATTTCCTGTCCACCAAACGGAAGTGGACGGACTGCGGTTCCTTCCGGAAAATCCGGATTGTGTTCACCGCCTTCAACAAGGACCCGGAACATCCCAATTTCCCGGACAGGAACAACCCTCAGGCACCCTGGTTCCCTGAAAACCGGACAGACCTGGAACCATCCACCTTCATCGAACAGTTCAAGAACCTGCGGGAATACACATCCTGCGAGATCAGTTATTTCCGCAGCGCCATCACGCTCGACAGCAAAGTTTCCGTCAGGTTGCATACGGGAATGAATGATTTCCTGGACGCCTATCAGGAATCCAACTACAGTTCCATTACGGACGGAGACACGTCCACCCTGCACAATTCATGTATGCGGTACGAAGACAAGGCGCGCAATGCGGCGGATTTCTACGCCAACTTCGCGGGTGCCGGCATCCTGGTAGCGAGGGACGAAGGGAACAACGTGATCGGAAGGGCCGTCGTATGGAGGAAAGCCGTGTGGAACACAACCGGAATGCCGGCCATACAGGTTTCCGTACTGGACCGTATCTATACGTCACATGCCTTTGTCATGGATTTGATCAGGAAGCAGGCGGGAAGCCTCGGCATCAACCTACGGAAGAAATACAACGACTATACGCATCCGGAAGATTTCATCAGCATGAGCCAGATACCCGGAATGGCAGAGGAACCCGGCACGGAAGTGCATGTCCGGCTGTCGGTGAAGGTGCCGGCATTCCGGTGGCACAAGAAAGGGGTTCCCTATCTGGATACGTTCCATTACATCCACCTAAACGGTAGCAGGCTGGAACTGACCAATCACAACGGCTGTACGGCGATCGCCTCCTGCCAGCACACACAGGGGTGTGCAACAGCCTTGAGGTATGTATGCCCACAATGCGGAGGCATACATGAGGACAGCAACAGACTGTACTGCAACGTGTGTTACCCCCTCTATTATACACAAACGGCCTTCGGCACGATCATGAAAGGGACTCCGGTGGAATACAAGGGAAAAATCTATCCCTCCACGCTGTTCAAAAAGGGACGGCCCATACCCGGATTCAAAAGCTACCTGCAAATTCAGAAATTATTCATCTCTTAAATATCAGAATATGGAAAGATTAATGGCCCTTTACAACATCTCTTCTCCCTCAGGCGGGGAGAAGCGGATGGCCCGGTTTATCACGGACGAGCTCAGACGCATGGGAATCGCTTACCGGAAAGACAGGCATGGCAACATCTACGCGGTCAAAGGCAACCGGAAAAGCTACCCCTGTGTCGTGGCACACATGGACGAAGTGCACCGCCGCAAGACAGGCACGTATGCAGCCCACCTTGTCGCGGAATCGATGATTGTCGGATACGACCATAAACACAGACGGATGACCGGAATCGGTGCCGATGACAAGAACGGCATCTGGGTCTGTTTGAAGTGCCTGGAAAGTTTCAAGGCGATGAAATGTGCTTTCTTCGTACAGGAAGAAAACGGATGCATAGGCAGCCGGAAAGCCGACATGGATTTCTTTGCGGACTGCCGCTTCGTCATCGGATGTGACCGCAAGGGCAACGGTGACATCATTACAAGAGTCCACGGGATGGAACTCTGCTCGGAGGAATTCCTGGAGACCGTCAGTCCCGGGAGATACGGGTATCACCCGGCAAGCGGGTTGAGCACGGACGTGCATACCCTGAAGGCAAGGGGGCTGTCCGTATCCTGCATAAACCTCTCCTGCGGCTATTACGAACCTCATACGGACAGGGAATACACCATCTGGGAGGACTTGTGCAAGTGCTACCGCTTTGTCCGGCACATTGTCTGCTGCCACAAGAGGGCCAGTCCCCACAAGGCAAGAACGGAAAAGACCTTCATACACGGTTATTACGAACTGTTCGGAATGACCGGATACAGTGAGAAGGAATATATCCGCTTCATGAAAAAATACGGGATGGAACCTCCCGTCCAAAACAAGACAGGCCATGGGAACAAATTATGATTTTATCGAACTCTACAACATGGCGGGCAACCGCTTCTTCGGCGGGTTTTCCTGCCTGGAGGCGGCAAAGCCGCATTTGGACAAACTGAGGGAGAAAGGTGAGCTGCCCGCAATAAACCATGCATTGCTCATGTACGAATACAGGCATGACAAGAATCAGGGGTATGTGCGGACCGGAATCAGGACCATTCATTACAGGAACGGATGGAGAATAAAGAAATAAACCTATCATTAAAAAACAAGAATATGGAAGTAACAGTAATGCCGAATCCTGCATCGGTAGAAAAACAGCAGGGATTGAACCAGGTGGTCATAAACAAGGTACAACGGATGGTGGAAGGCAAACGGCAGGGAGTCATGGAGACCATCGCACGGCTGCTTGACGAAGGAAAAATAGCGCAGGACTTCATCGCCCCCATCGGGGTGAACCTGCGCGGCAAGGAGAAACAGCCTGTCATTTCATTCCGCGCGGCGGACCGGGTGCAAATGACCATGCCGGAGGGAAATTTCAGTCTGCACGGCAATGCCATCAGCCAGATTTCGGAGAAGATGGGGGTGCCGGCCAAGTACCTGCGCGAACTGTCCGGTGGCGATGTATGGCAGAAACAGCTTTGCGCCACCATCCTTAATGAGCATTCGGGCTGGACCGCGCGCACACGGGTACTTATCCGGGCGGTAGGCATGGAAGTGCGGGGCGTACTGTCCGACTCGTACCGGCGGCTCAATTCGGTGGATATCCTGACCGCATTCATCCGGGAGGCGGCCAATCAGGGGGCGGTCGTATCGGACGCCTACATGAATGACACCAAGGTCTGGTGCGAGACCATCCTGCCCACACCCATTGAGATTCCCACCAGAAAGAACGGGACGGTCATCATCTTTGCCGGAGCACGCTTTTCCACTTCCGACTATGGCAACGGATCCGTGGACATGCGTTCGTTCCTGCTCAACGGGGCATGCCTGAACGGGATGGTACGTGAATCCGTCATGCGGCAGGTGCATCTGGGGGCACGACTGCCCGATTCACTGGCACTGTCACAGAAGACCTACGAACTGGACACGCAGACGACCGTATCGGCGGTATCGGATCTGACCAAAGGACTGTACAACAAGGATACCCTTATGCAGAAAGCCATCGAAATACAAAGTGCTTCGGAAATAGATGTGGACTTCGACAAGGAGCTCAAACAACTGGTGCAGAAAGGCGGCCTGCTGAAGAGCGAAGGGCGTGAAGTGGAAAAATTACTGATGAACAACAATCCGGAGGACGGAGTGACCGGAGGGGCCACCCTGTGGAAGCTGACGCAGGGCATCACCGCTTTCGCACGGGAACAGGAGCCGGAACGGTGCCGGGAACTGCATGAGATATCGGGACAACTTATGAACCGGGTAAAAACCAACTAATAAATAACATTTACTCATTACATAACCTAAAAAACAACCGGATCATGAACACTTCATTGGAAATCATCCGTTCGGCAGGAACGGATCACCTGTGCTACCGGATGGAAGACGATACATTCGTGGCAGTCCATAACCCGATGCTTTCTTTCACGGAAAAGGAAGACGAGTTTGAAATCGTCCCGTCCGACAACTCCTATCGGAAGAAACTATACATCTATCAGGGGCAGGCTGTACGGCTGGTTCCGCAGATCTATCACAACGGCTGGCTCGCCCTCTGTCTGGAACTGGCCGATACGGAAGAGCCTTACACGATCCTGACGGTCAATCTGGAAGAGTTGGATGCCATCGGACTGCCCGACAGGGCTTTCATCGACATCAACAACAATCCCGACGCGATGGAGTTTCTGGAGTTGAATCACCTCGCCACTGATACCGGTTACCGGAGAGGCAACGGCTGGGTGGAGTACCCGATGGTGCATATCAACCTGCCGCTTGTCTTCCAGCATTGTCCGGAATCGTTCAATCATATCAATATCTACACGTAATGTTTCCGATAAATAAACCGGATGTCTAATCGTGGGAGTCCGCCGGCGGCTCCCGCATTCATTTCTATGCCTTATGAAAACAGATTTCAGCGAACAAGTGGAAAAACTCCGCAAGGAGATTACAGCCGCCATAAAAGCGGTATTGGAAGAATATGGGAAAACGGAAATGGAGTTTCCCGATACGGTGGATGCCGTGTACGTGATATGGTTCGACCATGACGGCGATCCCTATGAGTGCCTGGTGCGCAGGATACAATTCTTCGGGGAGGACCTCCATCTCGTTGTGGAAGACAAACATTCCCGTGACTTGTACGAAATTGACGGTCTTTTTGAACTCGGGGCACGTTGCATCAACTGGCTGGACGAGATACTCAGGACAACCGTACAGCTTTTATCCGGTTCCAATACAAAAACTAAATAAAAATAATGATGGAAACAATAATCATTGACAGGATATGCACCTCTTGCGGGTGTGACAAAGAGACGGCACGGGAATACCTTGATGCCGAAGTAAGAAACCTGCGTGAATTACGCAACGCGAACGATTTGCGGGAAGGTGATTTGGAATCGGCAATGGCAAACCAAACGGTTATCGACCAATTAAACTTATGAATATGGAACCGAAGAGTTTGAACGAATGGTGGGACAAACAACCCGATGAACTGAAACAGGCATTCACATTCTTACCGGATGAACGCTGGGAAGAGGCAGACCTGTATCTGAGAATCAATATCCGCAACTATTGTTGCCTGAAAAAAGACAAATTACTCCCCGAAGACAAGGAACGCTCAATGCTTATCGAAATAGTCTGTGAACTGACCGATACTGAATTATGTCGGACAAACAATAAGACACTCGATGAAATGTGCGATGCGGACGGGGCTTTTCTGGAAGAATATCAGGACCAATTCAACCGGATATACGACAGGCTGGAAGGGAGCATATTGGATTATATGAACGAACAATAATAACAGATATAATTATGAAAGCAAAAGTATTCAAATACAAGTTTGACGGGAATACTGTCGTCGCTCCTTATATGGAGTTGGAGCCGTATGCGGAGAATGTTTATCTCTCGTTATCTACAAAAAACGAATATGGAAACGAAAGCGAGGACATATTCCATGTTGTCTGCAAGATAGAAAATGTATTTTTCTCTTGCGGACAGCATTCACGCCGATTCCTTGACAAGGAGGAACGCAAAGAAACAACTGCCGCTTATTGTAAAAATTGGATTACAAATACACTTCAAGATTTAGAAAGGGGAATTCATATCTCTCTTCTTTCTATCCGTGTGTTTGAAGCTCTTGGGCTTGATACCGCACCTTTGTGGCAAGCCCGTGAAGCGTATTTAAAAAGACAGGAACAAAAACGGCTGGAACTGAAGGCTAAGGAAGAAAAGGAACAGCGATTAAAGGAAAAGGAATGGCAACGGCAAATTGACGATTGCAAACAGAGTTTTCTAAATGGAGAACGAATTGAGGCAAATGTTTTTCTTGAAATAGCCAAACGGGACGGTTTTGAAATCCATATCCGTACCAAAGGTACATTCAACAAATCCGTAAACGGTCTTACAAAATCGGGAACGATCTATTTTAGAAAGTATAAAGGTAAACGGACACCTGATTTCACCGGCTGTCAGCGTGCCATTGCGGACTATCTCAATTTTCTTGCATCAAGGCAATCCTGAAATTATGGCACAAGAAAGAATTGATGACTGGTGGGAATATGCCAAAGAACTTGCAAAAGCCGAGAGAGAATTACAGTTCGAACGCTGGGTTTATATCTCCATCGAGTATAAGGATGAAGCCGGAGAGTGTCAAAACTCAATTTTTGAAAAGATAAACTTTTAATTTGAAATTAGAACATCCTAAAAAGACTAAAGAAAGGGTCGTATCATTACTCAAACGGAGTTTGATACGACCCTTTTAGATGTTATATAACGACACACCCTTCTGAAAAAGAATCTGATACCGTCATTTTTATTTGAGTTATTCAATACTTCCTTTTTATTATCTGTTAGCAAAATTAAATTAGTACATGATTGAATCCGTATCGTTCTCCTACTTGTACTCTGTATATATCATAAAATTATCTACAAGGATATCTTACTAATAATTTGATGAATACAAGCAACCATAAATACAATATAAAAAATGTATCACAAAATATTGATCTTATACCATTGATATAATGGTTAATACCATTTGACTTGTATTTCAATAAGTACATACTATCATTTTTATATCTAATGATTAGATAGATTATTTATATTTAAAATGTTTCCGTCACTTGAAAAAGAATAGATTCTATTTTGTTGAAACATATAAATTATCCCATTTTGCTGATATGGTATTATTGTTTTCTTTAAAACAGTTGTTGGTGCTATATCAAATTGAGTATCTATTGTTTGACAATTACTCTTGTAACATACATCATCATAGATACATGGAATAACCTCCCTGCCTTTTTCGTCTATCATTCCCCACTTACCTGATTTTTGGACAAATGTTATCTTTTCCCGAAACGGATAAATTAAATCATACTGACATTTCACCACTTCCGTACCTTTATCATTTATGCATCCCCATTTGCCGTCTGATACCGCAAATGACTTCCCTACAGATTGAAGTTGCAATCCGTTATTAACAATAGATAATTTCTTTTCAATCGGAAATATTATACAGTATACAGGAGTTATAGTATCCCCTTTTTGATTAATAAGCACTGTCGAACAAGGCGTTAAAATAGGCATTCTATCTTGGTCAGTGCCTATTTTCGCCATTGCCAAGGATTTATGAAATCCATATTCTCCAAAACAACTTACCCAATCATACATCATAGGAATTATAACATTCCCGTTTCTATCCATAAATCCCCATTTCTCATTTTTCTTAACGGCAGCCAATTTATTGCAATATTGCCTGCCATCTTGAAATTTTTGCATGAAAACCAATTGATCGTATTTATCTGCATAATATACAGGAAAAGAATCACAGTGTATACAACTACGATTCATAAAAGGATATTCTCTTGTAACAGTACAGGAAACTTGCAATATAAAGAAAGTTACCAACCAAAACGATGGTAACTTTCTTAAAGATATAATAGTCATAACACTCACCAACCAATTATACTTTCAAATGTAGAAGCATCAGCCCAATTGATAGCAATCCAGCAATTTTGACTATGATTTACATCATTAGTCGTATAGTAATAACGCATTCCTACCGGGTTGGCTCTTTCCACATCATTCTCTTCATAAATAGGTTCTCCATGCAAAACCATACCATTTCTCAATGAATAAAATTCCTTGCTCGTTACTGGAGTTCCATAAACCCCATATTTTCCGTTCTTTCCTATTACCCCAACTTGAATAGAACGCACATGTATCGTTTTTCCATTTCTGGTAACGGTGAAACTTCCTGTGGAAATAGACGTTGTCGGATCGAAGCCAATGACATCCTCAAAATAAAAAAAGGATGGTGCATCCAAGAATTTATTCATCAATGCAATCGCCTGATTTTCTGATATATTTCCTGTAAACCTAGGCTCAATAGAACGGGTTTGCAAATTTTGCTTCCCTACCATTTCATCTAATTCATTAGTACATGACACAATAGATATGCCCACTAATAGCACTAGTAAAAACCTTATTTTTTTCATCTTTACTTAATTTAATTTAACATAAGTGGTTTTAATTTCACACTAATTCAATCGCAATACTTTTATTGCTCTAATTGTTTCAATCAAATATATTCCATAATACCATCTAATATATGCCATGAACCTACTCTGTCAGCTTTTCGGTATTCGCTCCTTTGGACAGTAAGGTCTGCATTGATTATCGTCGACTTATAATCATAGTTCAATACTTTTTAGTAAGAACGGTCTTGTATTCCTGTGGCAAATATGCTTGCAAGACTATCTGTTTTTGGGATTTTTCTATTAATGTCCAAATCCCGACCAAAGCACTATTCTCAAAGACAATTTTTCGTTTGTCAACTTGATAATAGAATTTGTTTACAGCAGGAGGATCGCCACTACCTTCTCCATTAATATATAGTCCTTCCGTATCTGTAAGAAATTCTATGATGCAAGATTCTTTATGTTCAACTTCACCATTCTCATTATATTTATAGAGTTCGGCATCCCAAGTTGTTTGGATAAGTTCTTGAGATGTTAGCAAAATTTCAGATTCTTCATTATCGTCCTTGTCACATCCGGCAAGGATAAAACAAATACCCATTACAAAAAATAATAATATCTTATTCATAATCACAAATTTACAATCCTATAATCCTATACGAGTTTGCCAAAGTGGCCATTGAAATCGATTTTGTTGGCAATGCCTCAATCCAGTCACGTATTCCATAATCATCCAAAATCCAATCTCCGTCTAAATCATCCGTATAATGTGAAAAAGCTATTTTATTCACTGTATCATAGATATATTGAATACCTGTCCGTGGGTTCGTATAGGTATACATTGTGCTTTCATCCACTTTAGGAAGATTTATACACAAAGGCTTTCCAAGGTTTGGATTAAGACGCGTAACAGAGTTGGAACTGATACGCAATCCATAAAAAGCTTGTTTTTGTTCTTTTATCTCTACAGCTTTTTGATTAAAGACTGTTACATTCTCATTACGTCTTAATTCAGTGTCAGTTACAGTATTTCCTGAACGAAGTATTATTCTATCCCCTTGCCTAGTGAAAAGTACGGGCACCACATCATACAATGCTTCATTTGAAGAACCATATCTTTCAAAAACACGCATTATTTCAATATGAGGTTCAACAAAACTCGGATATTTTTCAAGGATGCCAGCAGACGTATCATCCATTCTTTTCTTGAAATTCTCTTCTATGATAAAAGCAGACAGAGGATATAGACCATTTTCTGTAATATCAATAATAGTATGTTTTTTACTGTCAGAAAGTGATGCAACCCAAGGAGATAAATCAAAATTAATACTTGTGAGATCTTGGGCGCTATTCATATTAAGCCCAGCAGGATCACCTCCATAGACCCACATTTTTGTAAACAACTGCTCCATATTATACTCAGAAGAGGTATAATTAAAATTGCCTTTCCCAAATTGGAAATCACCACTTGCTGAATTGTTTTTCCATGAAAAAGAAGCATCAATACTTTTTTCCATTCCGGTTTCTTTCGAAGTACTGTTACTTCCACTACGGCTTAGTCCTGTATAAAGCGCACAAGCTTTTCCACCTGTTACATAGCCTGTAAGCACAAAACCGCCATATGTATCCATAATATTGCCAATGGTAGATGAATATAGATTTCTAAGAAAAACAGTAGACAGACATTCACGGGAATAAAATTTTCGTGAACCATCTGAAGCCTGAAGATTGAAAGAGGAATTCTTAAGCAACAAATTCAACTCACCATATACGACTTTTTGAGATGAGGTAAGTTCTGACTTAAAAGTCTCCTCTGTCTTTTTCTTTCGCCCTAGTTTAAAAAGCCCCAGATTAAGCTGGAATCCGGAAGACACTTTTTTAGTTTGTGATAACTTAGATGCATAACTATCATAATCTGAATAAGAAAAACGGTCCGACATGAAATTTTGCAAGGAACGTGCGGTAATATAATCACTTCCATATTCTTTCACTTTCGCCAAATTTACAACTGGAGATATCACATTCTCATAATCTCCCAAGATAGAGTTTCCTATGGAATAGGAATAGCCCAAAAGTGCATCTGAATTACCAATGATTCCTCCATTTTCATTCGTAGCTCTTGTTATTTCTTTTTTTTCTAAAACTACCGGATGGGTCTGGATTGTTTTTGGCAAATCCGAATTTCTTTCTTGCAATACAATAATGCCATTGCCATTTGTTCCAACAAGTTTGTCAAAGGATTCATCATTAGTGCATCCTGTTACCATAAGGCCCAATATCAGTGTAATAAATAAATATGATTTTTTCATGTCATCTAACTATAAAAGTGTTACGTAAAGCATCAAGCGACAGTGAGTAATTCAATTCTTCTCCCGTTTCCAGATCATAAAAATGCGGTTCATTAATCGGGGTATTATATTCAGGATTAGCTACAGCATATCCTCTCCAAGTCCCTTTAACTTTCACCTCACGATCTCCATATATTGCCGTAGCAATATAAGGGACATTAAGAATAAATGTTTTAAATTTTGTCGTTAGCTGTAATAGACTCCGAGGTTTCATGTCAATACTCGTTTGATATTCTACTTTTGCAGAAAACTTTTGAGTAGAACTTGAATAAATGGCATCCTTGACCGTATTATCCATAAGTACAGCTTTTCCTGCAATAGGTATAGGACGGGGAAATTTAGTTGTACTTGAAGAGGATATATTCAATTTTAAAGTACCTGCCGTTTCATAAAAATTAGATGTTTCCTCAACACTTGCAGCTACAGTAATCGGCATATTTTTGACATATTCATATGGATTTGTCAAAGAAGTGACCTTAGAAACAGCAGTACTGTTAGTTACTACCGCATTATCCAAGTCAAAAGTCACATTTTGCAGAGTAAATGTAGTGGTTGGATTGATTAGAAATTCCTGTTGTGCTTTGTAATTCACTCTTTGGCCATAACCCAATTTGTTGTCTGCTTTTGCCTCAAGCACATAATAGAATATAGACCAACTATTATTAGGATCCGATTGCCCCAAATATGATTCACTTTGAATTGAAAAATACCCTTTATAAGACGATGGTATAAGATTCCAACCAGAACCATACAATGAACCTGAATTGTCTTTTGCAGACATGAGTATTTTATTGTTAGGATTATTAGTATAATGACCTACCGTCAAAGGGGTTTTTGACACATTTGAATATATCAAATATGGAATTCCTGATGATGCAGGGAGAATCTTGAGATAGAATTTGCTGCCTGCCACTGTGGAAGAATTGCCAAGTGTAACCTCTTTTTCTGCCCCGTCACAGAAAAGATATGCATTCGCCGCAGTTGATCCACTTGCCACAGAACGGACTTTGATTGTTATGGGGAGCTCTCTGATTGCATATACATTAGATGAAAAAAAATCATCTAATGCCGTAGAAAGAACTTGCACTTTATGATTTCCAGAATGATTTTCCTCATAACGTCTTTTCAAATTCAGAAGCTCTTCTGTCTCTTCAAGGCAAACAAGTTCTCCCCAATCAATCGTGTCATTTGAACACGAACGCGTCAATGGAAGATTTTCAGAAACATTTTCAGAAGAATCCTTGACTAATTCATCCATCTCATTTGTACATGACACCATAAATAAGGTAGTCAGTAACAACGATATTAAATTTTTACTTTTCATATTACTTTATTTATTTGAGAGTTATTATTGCCATTTTGCTAACCTTCAAGACAAATCCACAGTTTCAAATCCTATATATAAGTTTATTTTTTCCTTCCTATTTTTACATTCATCATCTAAACTACCAGAATACATTCCAATCAAACAGAAAAGAGCAATTAACTGCACCCACCTTAATTTAAAATCCATTTTCATATCCTTATTTTTATTGTTTACAGCACAAATATACAATCTATATTGTATATAAAATAACATTTTTAGATGTTTTTTGCCATTATATGTTGATAAACATAAATAATATCTATATTTGTACTATACAATCTAAATTATATTAATATGGAAAATGTTTATTACTCATTAAAAGACTTTGAACTTTCTTTAAAGAAGAACGCTATCGAGAGAGCTGACGACTTCCAGCAGTACATCAATCAATTAAATGAATTTGGTTGCAAAAGCTATTGGATAACTTCCCAGACAGGAGTCGGGTCAACAATGACCATTGAAGACTTTGACCGACCTGTCACTGCATTTATCTCCAATGACTATTTGGGAATGTCACAACGAGAGGAAACCAAACAGGCTGGAATAGATGCTATTATCAAGTATGGAACAGGTGCTTGTGCCGCACAGGTTATAGGTGGCTATCTCGATATACATCAACAACTGGAACAAGAAATCGCATCTTTTGTAGGGCAGGAGGACGCAATGCTGTTTTCTTCCGGTTTCGGGGCAAATGCAGGGATATTAAGAGCCTTATTAGGTCAAAATGACATTGCGTTAGTGGATCCTTACATCCATACAAGCGCAATGGCAGGATTAAAAGGGACAAATGTAAAGCGAATAGGACACAATGATTTGGAATATTTAGAGAAAACGCTGAAAGAAACCAAAGATCAATATCAGACCAGACTTGTAATAACAGACGGGGTATATTCACAAGATGGGGATTTGTCCTTGCTCCCGGAAATAATTTCTCTTTGCAAAACCCATGAAGCTATGTTGATGCTGGATGATGCACACGGAATAGGTGTAATGGGAGCCAACGGTAGAGGAACAGCAGAACATTTCAATTGTTTGGGGCAAGTGGATATCATCACCGGAACATTCAGCAAATCATTTGGTTGTGTGGGAGGATTTGCCGCCGCCTCAAAAAAGATAATACAATACCTGAAATTTTATGCTGACAGCAATGTCTTCTCGGCAGCCCCTACACCACAAGTAACCGCATCCATTTTGAAAGCTTTGGAAATAATAAAGAAAGAACCGGCAATAAGAGCCAGACTTTGGGAAAATACCGATTACCTCAGGAGCCGGCTGACAACCGAAGGGTTTGACATAGGCAAATCCGTGTCACCCATTTTCCCCATTATGATAAGAGATAATAAAAAAGTTTATGAAATAGCTAAAATGTTACAGGAAAAAGGTATCTTTACAATTGGAATTGTATATCCGGCAGTAAGAACCAAAGAGGCCAGATTAAGGGTCAGTGTTCTTGCCACGCATGAACATGAACAGTTGGATGCTTTAATCAACGCTCTTAATGATATAAATAAAGATATAAAAATAAAAAAGGAACAATGAAAGAAAGGAGAAAGCGAAGAAGTGCAAAGGACATAGAAGAAAGTATACTTGATGCGGCAAATCAATTGATTGAAAATGATGGATTTTCAAAATTGACAGTTACCGGTATCATACATCTGGCAGAAATCGAACCTGTCCAATTCTACCATAGATATGAGGATTTGAACAAGTTTATTGATGAGTATGTCAAAAAGTACGATTACTGGTTCAATGATATCATAAAGTCCCAGAAACAATCAAGCAATGATAAAGAATTGTACACGAACATTCTGACAGGATTGTTCCATTCTTTATCGGAGAACAAAGCAATGCAAGAGCTTCTGAAATGGGAACTGGCTAATAATAATGAAACCAGTCAGCGTACCGCCCGGTTACGAGAATTACATACATTGCCTCTATGCCAAAAATATTCAAAACTGTTCTCAGATACGGATATTGACATTGTAACTATATCCGCACTGATAATAGGCGGAATATACTATCTCATTTTGCATGATGAACTTTCTACTTTCAGTGGTATAAATTTAAAAATGGAATCAGACAGGCAAAGAGTTATTAAAGCCATAAATAAACTGTCAGATATTCTGTTCACCCCTATACCATCTTCTCTTACCAGAGAAACCATTGATATAATAATAAAAATGAAGGAAGATAATATACCAGTGGGAAAAATAGCATATTATACGGGAATACCACAAGACATTATCATTTCAATCTAAAGCACAAATTGGAATAACCTGTTGTATATACTGATTTGAAAGTGAGTAAAAATAGCAGTTAAAAAGCCGTGTACATCGATTTCCCCATCGTCGTTCACGGCTTTTTTATAATCAAGGTATATAGAAAAGCGCAAACTCGGCTTTTCTTCTTCTCTCTATGCTTGGAATCACTTTCCCCTTATAGCACCTAAAGGAAACATACTCCTCATAGATGTCACGCTCCCCTTTTTCCAGCTTCCGTATCAACCGGCTTTTCGGTATCCTGCCATGGCCCTTCAATCTGAAAATGCCCACATTATAGCTCAAAACGCCCAAAAGCAATGCATCATTCTCAAACTCCCGGAACGCATCACAACACTTTCTAAGGTCACTCCTCAGCAGCGAATCGGCCTGTGCCTTGCTCAGGTTCTCGGTCAATGTCTCCCCCGGAAGCAAGCGGTGCCCGTAACCGATGTAAGGCATCTGTCCCCGATGCCAGCCTTCCGCCCGTTTGATGAACTCCACGGCCTTGTCAAACAGCGAATCCGGCACTTCCCCCTTTCCTTGGGCAAAAGCGGAGGAAACTACAAACGCCATAAACACTCCGGCCGTCAGCTTGAGCCATGCCCTACTCATTGCCCGGGACGTTGTTTTCCGCATCATTCACATTGAAACCGTAGGTCAGCTGCCGCATATTCCCCCAGTTGTCCTCAAAATAGAGGTCGATGGTCTGCGAACCATCCGCGCTTTGCGAAGTGTAATACAACCGGAATCTCCGTTCATTCAGCAGGTAGCGGTCATTGGGCTTCAGCACCGTTCCGTCCTCCATCTTCAGGCTGCCCTTGCCGTCCGGCTGGAAGTACCTCAGCGTATAGACCGTTCCGGCAAAGTTACCTTCCGGTCTGATTTCCAGACGGATTTCCACCGTCTCACTGTTTGCTATCCCGTCCGCCACCGGCATGGCTTCCACCGTGAACGGGTATTCCTGCCGGACATCCAGCCCGCCGTCACAAGAGACAAGACAAAAAAGGGAGGTAGCCAGGCAGCAGGCCGCCATCATGCAATCAAGGATTTTTCTTTTCATGGGTATATATCTGTTTTAGGGTTAGAAAATGTATTTGACTCCGATTCCATACTGGCAGTGGCAACGGCCCGAGGCGCCGCCCCACACAAACCGCTCACGCAGCCGAAGCAGCAGGACAACCCTGTCCGACAGGTAGCCTTCCGCCTCCAGTGTCGCCGCACCGCCGTAAATGAAGGATTCACACCTGTGCAGGGCGGCACCGTCATCCAGCAGTTTCTTGCCGCCGTTTACCGTCTCATACCCCAGCAGGGCCGAGACACCGAGGTTCAGGAACAGCACCTTGCCCAGCGAGGAAAAGAACGTATGGTAATAGCCGCCCTCGCCCGTGTATTGCGCCGTCGGGATATGCGTGTTCCTGTATGGGATGTTGCGCCGGAGCGTCTCCCCGCCGAACACCCACTGGTTTCCTTTTTTCGTATAGGTGGAAACGGCCAGCGAGAAGGCGTAACCGGCATCGTGCCGGTTCGCTCCGCAGTAAAAGCCGTCCGCCATTTCCGCCATGAAACGGACACCCTTCATTCCCGGCAGACAGCGTTGCGCATGGGCCTGCCCCGCCATAAGGGCAAGCAGCGCAAGGGTGATATACACATACCTTTTCATCGCACTTTCAGTTCATTGATGGTCTCGGCACGCACCAGGTCTTCATTCTCTATCTCAAAGGTTTGGTGGCGTCCCCCTTGTTTCTCATACATCTCCACCACCAGTTTCTTGTCATCGGGGAGGGTGAACTTGGGTAGGGCAAACACCGTTCTCCCGCTCTTTTTCCCGTCCACACGGGTCAGGTAATTGAAAGCACGCAACGGACAGATGACCTGTTCCTGCATGGCGGTACGTTTCACTATCTTCTTGTCCACGATCTTGAAGGTCACGAAGTCCACATCGAAAGGCACGTGGGTGGAATTTCTTACCTCGGTATGGAAATAGAGCAGGTCACCGTGCGCATAGAGCCCTTTGAGCAGGTACTGCACGCCGAACCGTTTGCAGCCGATGTGCTTCACTCTCCGTTTGTCCTGTCCGTACACGGACTTCATGACCAGACGCACCAGCCTGGGCGACTCGTTGCCCAGTTCCTGCAAATAAATCTCCATCGCGTTGTTGGGACGGTTCACCGCCTCCCCGTCGTGGATGAAGTCGCACATCTCCACATTCAGCAGCAGCGGCTCGTCGGCATACTTGACATTGAACGTGTAAAAATTCCCGTCCTCGGTAATCACGCTCATGTTCGTCTCGTTACGGAAATGCTTCCTCGTGGCCTTCACCCGGATCACGTTCTCCGCGCCGTCCGCCTTGCCGGCTATCAGGTTGGGGGAACCGAGGTCCACGTACTTGACGGATGAGGGGAAAATCACATGCACCGTCTTGTCGTAGGTGATTTCCAGACCATGCGGAGGTATCATCCGGCTGAAGCCTATCTTGCGGCTCAGCCCTTCAAAATAATCTCCGCTACTCTGCTGCGCATGGGCAGCTAAAAAGCCCGTCAGAAGGGCAAACATCATCAGAATCTTCTTCATGTCCGATTGTTGTTGGTTGGTTGTTGAATAATTGTGTTTTCTCTTTTTCCACCCGGACCGGTTCTTACCGCTCCGGGGTATGGAGCAGCAGCCTGTGCCCGGCCTTCAGCGTGATTTTCACCGTCCGCATCCTCTTGGTGACGTACTGTGACACGCCCTGTATCACGCCTTTCCCCACATCCGAGGCTATCTGAGCACCGGCGTCCGTCGAGATGTTGATGCTGCTCCCCATCGAGGTTCCCATGTTGGCGGCTATCTCACGCACGGCATCGTATTCCAGCGAGTTCGGAACAAGTATTCCCTGCCCGCCGTCGGCGTCATACACTTCCAGCTCCACCGGGATGACCGCCCCTTTGTATTCCACCGTCTCGACGAGCACGTCCAGCCGTTCCCCCTGGATACGTGCGCTTCCGGTCAGCAGGGTGCCTTTGGGTATGAGGCGGTCGTCCACCGCCATGGGTTCCAGCAGCCGGAGACGCAAGGCCTGCCCGTCCGATACGGTCTGCGTCCCGTGCACGCAGGCGGCGATGGTGTTCCTGTCCGGGGAGAGCGTCTTGCCGATGGGGGTATGGAATCCCGTATTCCGCTCTCCGGAAATCCCCTCTTCGTCATTCATCGGCCGAGACAGGGAGGATACCACCTGCTGCCGCACCTGCTTCACCGGTCGGGCGGCGGTCCGTTCTTTCCGGTCGGCTGCCGGAGCGGCGGTCGTCTGCTTCCCGTTGTAACGGGCCGCCAGTTCGTATGACTTCTCCATCAGTGCCATCTTCTCTTCCAGTGACTGCCCGCCGCCGTCAGGGTGCTCCCCGGACTGCCTCTTTTCCAGATTCTCGATGCGCCGCAGCAGCTCCTTGTCCTGCGGATGGTCGCGCGGCTCATGGATGGTATGGAGCGAGCGGTTCATGTTGCGGTAGGCCTCCGTGGACGAACGCACCGGACTGCGGGGTGTCATGGCTTCCGGTTCCGGAGGAAGCTCCACGTTCACTCCGCCCTGCGCAACACGCAGGGTGTCGTTCCGCTTCCTGTTGAACAGCTCCGACATTTCCTGAAAGGTGTCCTTGCGCTTTCTCTCCTTTTTTGCCAGGGCATCCCGTTCGTAGGCGCTGACTTTGTTGCCCTCCATGCGGGCCTCCTCGGGCGAGGGGATTTCCGTATTGAAGCCCAGGCCTTTTCCAGCTTCCTCCCTTTCCTTCTGTGTCGGGGCGTATATCAGCAGAATGGCCCCTGCGAACATCAGGAAAAAAAGCGGGTAGATGACAAACTTCGCACGCCGGCGTTTCTCTTCGGGTGTCAGCGGCTCGTCACCCGACAGTCCCAGCAGTTTCTTTATCTTCTGTATATCCGTTTTCATCGTAGCAGTTGTTTGGATGGATGGGTATTGTCTTCCGGCCGCAAGTCGAGCCGCCGGATATGTTCTATTCTCATCGTCCCGTCGCTCTTTCCCGGACCGGAGAGCGCGGAGACAATCGTGTACAGGCAGGCGGCCAGGAACAGAAGGAAGGCGGTGATTGCCACCAGGCTCCGTTGCCTTCTTGTCAGGCGGCGGCAGAACAGCCGTATCCGGCCGTCCGCCCGTCTCAGGCAGGCATATCCTCTTTTCATCGTTCCGCGCTCCTTATGTCCTTGTTCTCCAGGATGGTGAACTGCTCGATGATGAACCCGTTCGGATTGTCGTCCGAGCGCCCCGTGTTCTGGAGCGAGCAGGAGGTGACAAGGCTGCGCTCGGTCACGTTGCTCTCCCTGATAATCATCTGCCGGGCATACGTCGTCGCCTTGTAAGGATAAACGGCGAAATCGCACACCACGCTGTCCACATGCACCACCTGGTTGATGTTGCCCGAAATCAGCCGGTTGTAATAGCCCTTCTCGGCAAAGTCCACATAATAGTGGTAGGCGCTCTTGTCCGCCAGTTGCAGGGCGCGGTTGATGTTGTGCCCGATGGCGTCCTTCTGGGGCGAGAGCGAGAAGAACAGTTCGTGAAAGCGCCTCACGTGCTCCCTCGCCTCGGCGGGACGGTTCTGTGAGAGGTCCTGCGAGAGGGCCATCATCAGCGACTTGCCGCCGTCCAGCACGTAGATTTTCTCACGCTGCCTTTCGGCGAAGCGGTACGAGCTCCACAGCGCATAGCCGGTGACGAGCGCACAGCAGCCGGTGAAGACCGCCAGCATCAGCCGGATGCGGCGGAAGCTGCTTTCAATGTTGGTCAATGACTTGAATTCCATGTATGAATCGTTTCTTTGGATTGATTGTTTTTTCTTTCTCCCGGCGGGATACGTATGGCACCCCCGGCGACATACGTTAGTGACGGCTCGCTACATACGTTAGTAGCAGGTTGCTACATACGTTAGTCGTGCATGGTTACTAACGTTAGTCGTATCGGGCTGCATACGTTAGTAGCCGTATGCAGCATACGCATCCCGCAAACCGGTCTCTGTTATTTTCCTCTCAGCCGTCCTCCGATATTCCCCAGTACGGAACCGCCCACCCCGGCAGCAAAACCGCCCGCTTTCGTGGCGGTCCGGTTCAGGTTGCGGCTGAAGTTTCCTCCACCGCCCGCCTGTACTATCCAGCCCGCCACCGTCGGGACGGTGAAGTACCCGATAATCCCTATCAGCATAAAGATTATGTACACGCTGTTGGAGTTGTCTATCGAGTAGTCGGGATTGCCCTGCAACTCCTGGATGTCGTTCCGGAGCATCAGCACCTGGAGCTTGGCGAGCAGGGTGCTGAACAGGTCGCTCACCGGAAGCCACAGATAGACGGAGATATAGCGCGTGAACCACTGCCCGAGCGTGGACTGGAAGCCGTCCCACACGCTGAAGGCGAACGCCACAGGCCCCAGTATGGAGAGCACGACCAGGAAAAAGGTCCGTACGGTGTCTATCAGCAGCGATGCCGCCGCGAATATCAGCTCCAGCAGGCTGCGGAACGCGTCACGGATACTCTTTTCCAGCTTGTACATCCCCACTTCCACGTACATGCCCAGCCGCGAGGCGGCGTCCGTGGGCGACCAGCCCAGCTCGTCCAGCTGCCGGTCGAACTCCTCGTCGCTCACCAGATGGGCGGTCTCGGGATTGCGCAGCATGGCTTCCCGTTCCAGCTCCTCCTTCTGGGCACGGTACTGTTCCATGTCCAGCGTCTGCCCCTCAAGCATCTTGTGCGTGCCCTGCACGATGGGGCTGAGCACACTGTTCAGCGTGCCGAGCACCAGTGTGGGAAAGAGCAGGATGCAGATGCCGATGGCGAAGGGACGGAGCAGCGGATACACGTCCACCGGCTCGGCGCGCGCCATCGACTGCCACACACGGACGGCGACATAGAAGAGCGCCCCCAGCCCGGCAAGCCCCTTGCCCACGTCCATCATGTCCTTGCAAAGGGGCATCATTTCTCCATACAGGGTCTCCAGTATGGTATGCAGGTTGGCGAAATCTATCGACAAAAGTACCATAGGCTACCAATATTTGGAGGTTTCATCCCCGTAAAGCCGCATCACGCGCTCCAGGTCGTTCTTCTTCCTGGCCCTGAGATAGCTCACGGCGATGTTCTTGTTCGTATAGTAGCTCACCAGGTTGCGGTAGCGGCGCATCTCGTAGTAACAGCGGTCCACCACGTCCATACGGTCCTTGTCGGTCATGGAGAGCGTGCTCACGTTGATGACCTGCCTGAGGTCCTGCAACACGCCGTTGCTCTCCTCCAGCAGCCGGGCGTAACCGAAGGCGATGGCGTCCAGCTCGCGGGGCGAGAAATTCCCGTCGTTCATCATCTTCCCGAAGTTGGTCACGTAGATGTCCGACACGTCGCCCACCATCAGGATGATGTCGCGCACCTTGCGGGCGTCCTGTATCAGGTTGTTCACCGCCTTGAGCTGGTCGTAATACCTCTTCGCCTGCTCGTAGATTTTCACCGTCTCGGCAAAGCTCTCGGCCGTATTCACGGCGGTCTTGGAGGTGTGGGCGATGTTGTCCGACATGTTGATGATGCTTTGGGCAAGGTTGCCGGGGTCGGTCACCACCCATTGGGCGTCCGCAGCGGTACCGCACAAGGCGAGCACGGTTCCTATCAGGAGTGACTTCGCTCTCATGGGCGTTCCTCCTTGCGTACATAGTCCCCGTTGGGGGAGAAAGTCAGTACGTCCGTCGCCTCGTTGTAGGACACATCGATGCGGTAGCCCGTGTTGATAAACAGGTTGCCGTTCTCTTCCACCAGCAGGTAGGTCTTCGGTTTCAGTACACGCATCCTGCCGCTACGGGCGAACACGGTCACCTTGTAGGCTTCTCCTTCCTTATATACCAGCACGTCCGGCTTGCCTTCCACGCTGGTCCACGAGCCGCAGAGCTTGTCACGGTCAATGCCGCTCTCCGAGCAGCTCTGCAATATCAGGGCGGCCATGCTTATCAGGCACACCGCCAGTTTCAAGGGTCTGTTTCTCATAATCGTTCTTGTTTGAAGGTTGATGTTCGTCTCTGTTCTTCCCGTCTCTTCTCCGCCATCCGTCTGACGGCCGCCTCCAGGTCTCCTCCGGATTCTTCCGCCAGCCGCTGCACTTCCAGCTTTTCGGACTCTTCCGTTGAGAACGTGAAATACTCTTCCTCGCTCACTTCCGTGGCATACACCGCCGAATGGGTGCCGCCCAGCCCTATCCACACCTCCCGGTAGGAACGTCCGGGATGGTTCGCCTGGTTGATGGAGAGAATCTGTCCCTTCTCCTTGTCGGTCAGGCCAAGCAGCCGCTGGATGTGCTCGAACTTGTTCATGTATTTCCGCTGGTCCAGCAGTATCTTGCAGTCGGAGTTGTTGATGATGGCCTCCTTCACGATCGGGGACGAGATGATGTCGTCCACCTCCTGCGTCACCACCACCGCCTCGCCGAAATATTTCCGGACGGTCTTGAAAAGGTACTTGATATACTCGCTCATGTTGGCGGACATCAGCGCCTTCCAGCACTCCTCTATCAGTATCATCTTGCGGACGCCTTTCAGCCTGCGCATCTTGGCGATGAAGGTTTCCATGATAATCAGCGTCACCACCGGAAGCAGCACCTTGTTACTGCCGATGTTGTCCAGCTCGAACACGATGAACCGCTTGTTTGTCAGGTCCAGCTCCTTGTCGGAGTTCAACAGGAAGTCGTAGTCGCCTCCCCGGTAAAAAGGCTCCAGCACGTTCAGGAAACCGTCAATGTCGAAATCCTTCTCACGCACCCTCTTCCCCTCAATCATCCGGCGGTAGTCAACCGACACGAACTCGTAGAATCCGTTGAAGTCCGGCCTGACGCTGCGGTCCCCCGATATTTTCCGGATATAGGCGTTCACCGCGCCCGACAGCGCCACCTCCTCCGCACGTGTGGGCGCCTCGTCTTCCCGTTTCCACAAGGTCAGTATCAGTGTCTTGATGCTCTCGCGTTTCTCCACGTCGAACTGCCCGGAATCGGTGTAGAACGGGTTGAAGGCAATCGGGTTGTCTTCCTCGTATGTGATGTAGATCCCGTCCTCCCCACGGGTACGGTCGTGAATCATACGGCACAGCCCCTGGTAGCTGTTTCCCGTATCCACCAGCAGGATATGTGCACCCTGCTCATAATATTGCCGGACCAGATGGTTGGTAAAGAATGACTTGCCGCTGCCAGAAGGCCCGAGAATGAACTTGTTCCTGTTCGTAATGACGCCGCGCTTCATGGGCAGGTCTGAAATGTCCACGTGTACCGGAATGCCGTTCTGGCGGTCCGCCATGCGGATACCGAACGGGCTGGGCGAGTTCCGGTAATTGGTTTCTCCTGCAAAGAGGCAGACGGCCTGTTCCAGAAACGTGTAGAACGACTCCTCGGCAGGAAAGTCGCCCGCATTGCCGGGGATGCCCGCCCAGTAGAGCACCGGGGTATCGACGGTGTTGTACCTCGGCGTGCATTCCATCATGGCGAGCTGGCTGCCCGTATCGTTCCTGATACGGCGGAACTCGTCCGCATCCTCGGCCCAGGCGATGACGTTGCAGTGGCACCTGACGGGCAACAGCCCTTTGGCGTGCGCCTCATCCAGGTACATTTCCGTCCACTCCTGGTTCACCGCGTTGCTCCGGCTGTATTTCGACAGCGAGAGCATGTTGCGCGAGTTCTTCTCCATCATTTGCAGGATCTCCTGCGCGCTGTCGATGAACACATATTGCGAATAGATATGGTTGCACGACAGCAGCAGCCCCACGGGGGCGGCAAAGGACAGCCGGCAGTCGCTCCGGTCCGTGGACATACGCTCGTAGCGCATATCGGTAGAGAGCTTGCCCGGCAGGTCCTCCGTGTCCGAGAGGGTATACAGGCAGAGCCGCTTGTCGCCGATACGCATCCGTCCGGGTTTGAGGCAGATGTCCTGGAGCACGGCGGTCCCGTCCTCTAGCGAGAGGGAGAAATACTTCTCCACCAGCCCGGGACGTTCCTTCGTGCCGGTCACCTCGTCCGTTTCCAGGCGGCGCAGCCTTACGTGCCCGGAATCGTTCATGATGCGCTCGAACTGTTCCACCGCCTCAAGGAAACGCTCCGCCGTCTCCTTGTCGGTTATCTCCCTGGGCAGCAGGAAGCCGCGGCAGAGGGTGTTGAAGTCGCTCTGCCGGCGGTTGCGCTCACGGGTGGTCTTCGTCAGGTACAGGTAGCATCTGTGGTTCAGGAAGGGCCTTTCGTTGAAGTGCCGCTCGTAGCTGCGCGCAAGGAAGCTCTGTTCCTCCCCGCCGGTTTTCGAGCGGTAGGTCTCCTTGACGAACCAGTCCTGCTTGCACACGACGCTGTGTTCGGGCAGTACCTTTATGGCCTTTATCCAGGAGGCGTGCATGGCCTCGTACTCGTCCGCAGTCACCGTGTACAGTTCGGGCAGCTCCACCTCGAAGGCCACGGTCAGGTCGGCATCCTTGCTCACGATGCAGCCGTTCTCCACCGACAGCAGGGGGAACTTGCGTTCCAGCGTTTCCGCTTTCAATACATTTCTCATGGTTGTTTCTTCTTTCTTTTCGTGAATAATCTGAAAACTCTTTTGCGGTGAATCAGGTAGCGCGGGTGCCGTTTCCCGGCCAGCAGCTTCATCAGTCCGTGTTCACCGTAACGGGCGTTCAGCCGGAACGTCACCCATACCAGCAGACCGCCGGATACGATTCCGAAAGGAATGCATATCCACTGGTCCACGCCTGCCAGATAGAGGATGACCACCGCAAGGAGCACCACCGTCAGCCCGCCCGCGAAGACGAACAGGTATTGCGACTTGAGCCCCTTGAACTCGACGGAATTGCCCGCGCCTTTGTTTACCGGATACTCCATGCCTTTAGAGGAAGAAGGAACGCAGGATGGTGGCGGCCACGATCAGGAAGATACACGCGAAGAACCAGCTGGCGGCGGTCTTCGAGGTGTCGGGGTCACCGCTGGAGAACTTGCCGTAGGTCTTGATGCCGCCCACCAGTCCCAGCACGGCGCCGATGGCGTAGCACAACTTGGTGGCGGGGTCGAAATACGAGGTCATGAGGCTGGTTGCCTCGTTGATACCGGCAAGGCCCTGGCCCTGCGCGAAAGCGTGGGCGGCAATCACCGCGCACACCATGGAAAAAAGGATTCTTCTCTTCATTGTCGAATCGTTTGGGTAAGACATAAATTTGAATTCGACGGCGAAGATAAATGGTGTTAACAGGCTATGGTTCAGCGGTTTCATCAGATGTCACTACATGTCATCAGATGTCATAGCAATAACATATTTGCCTAATTCATACTACATTTTGTATGATACAAGATTTATCTGCGTGATTGCTCACTTTTCTTTGAAAATTAAGAAGACTAATGTTTTTACTTTTGCAAATAAAATCAGAATATTACCAAGACAAGGTGGCAATCATGATTTTTTGTTGTATTTTTGCCCGGACAGGTATATATAGGCTAATTGATAATTAGGATTATAATGAGAATGGAGTATGTTTTCCCGCAATTGTTCAGCCCTGATGACGTAGACATCAGGTTGCAATACATATCCGTCAGTCAACTGGAAAAGATGGTTGAAACGGGTAAACTATGTATACCTGGAACGGAGGAACTGCAAAGAATGTCAAATGTCTGGAATGACAAAGAAAGAAGTTCGTTTATAGAATCCATTATGGCAAATTTACCCATCCAGTTAATATACCTGGATGGAAGCAAAACCCCATGGACAGTAATCGACGGGGTACAGCGGATCAGTTCACTCCATAAGTTCCTCCAAAATGAATTCGTGTTGGACGGATTGGAATATTTCAGCAAAGAATGCGAGGGAATGTCTTTTTCCTCCATCCCCTTTTACTTACGAAGCCGGATTGAATCTACAAACATAGTAGCTTATGTTATCAACCCCGGCACTCCTGATGCTGTAAAGTTCAATATTTTCAAGAGAATAAACAAGATAGGGAAACAACGCAACAGGGAGGAGCTAAGAAATGCTTTCTTTCAAGGTTCCGTGTCAAAGTGCATTGCCGAATTGGCGGAATCTCACGAATTTCTGCAAGCCACCCATAAAATGATGAGCCAAAAAGGGATGTCCGACCGGGAACTTGTATGCAGATATTTCGCCTTCAGACTTCTTCGGCCATTCTTTGATACCACAGAAACCATGGACGATTTCCTGGATAAAGGGATGGATGCTCTTTCCGCATTGCCTGAAAATGATTTTGAGAGGGAGACAGCCCGGTTTAAAACTGTTATGCAACGCTGCTACGATGTACTGGGGGACATTACATTCATCAATATCAAAGCCACACGGAAACGGATAAACAAGAATTTATTTGACGCCTTTTCTTATTCAATATCCCGGTTGAATGATAATGAATATCAGAGTTTGCTTCGGCAGTCGGACCGGTTTGAAGAGGAATACAAACGGCTTTTTGAGGAAAAAGGATTTTTATGCGGAAAGGAACTGCGGAAGACTTCAACAGAAGCCGTCCGCAAACGGTTTGATACAATGGATAGATTTATCAGGAAATTTACTTAGTTTAGTATGATAAAGGAAATAAGACTTAAGAACTTTAAGGTTTTTGAAGAGGAATCTTTCAACATAAAACCTCTGACTTTGATAACAGGTGTCAATGGCATGGGGAAATCTACCCTTATACAGTCATTGCTGTTCCTCAAACAGAACTATGAATTGGGGTATTTATCCAACCCGAAGAAAAAATTACGTTTGAAGCATGACTTTGTCAACCTGGAATCTGCCGGAGATATATGTTACACATTCGCTGAAGAAAAAAGTGTATGCATATCCATCAAAGAAGACAACGGGAACGAATATCAATGGGTACTGGACACCAGTGAAGCCGGAAGCGAGGAAGTCGGCTATACATATACCGGCAGCGATATTCACGGGCTTTCTTTATTTGATGACAGATTCATATTTCTGGAAGCGGAGCGGTGGGGACCCAAAGCTCAATATAACAAATCGGAGGCCAGGGCATACAATACCTCATTAGGCATACAGGGGGAACTTACGCCGGCTTACCTGAACAACGCCTTGTCGGTTAATGAGGAGATCGGCATAAAAGAAATGCGACATCCCAACCTGAAAGAAGAGCAGATACAACTGACGGAAAATGTGAATGCATGGATGGCCCAAATCATGCAAGTTCCTTCGTTGAAAGCAAATACGACTGAAATAGACAAAGATAAAATCAGGCTTGAATATGGCATGGCGGGAACCAAAGGCAAGAAGTACTCGGCTTTACAAGTCGGTTTTGGCTTCACCTATTGCTTGCCTGTCATTGTAGCCCTGCTCAGGGCAAAGGCAGACGACCTGCTTGTTTTTGAGAATCCGGAAGCACACCTGCATCCGGCCGCACAAGTGGAACTGGGCAAACTGATGGCACTGGCTGCCGGCAAGGGAGTGCAGATCATAATAGAATCACACAGTGACCATATATTGAACAGTTTAAGGCTGGCAAGGAAAGAAAAAGTCATTTCACAGGAGGATTTGAATGTAATCTTTGTCCAAAGAGACTTTGGAGCAGGCGATGATATTGAGGTTACCTATATTGATGAAATTCAAATCACGGATGAGGGGAAATTGAACGAACGTCCTAAAAATTTCTTTGACAGTTGGGATGATGTACTGACCCGGCTAATTGACTGAAAACATGGAAGCATATCTTAATGAATTGAGTGTAAAAGCATTCTCAAACAGCAAGGACGCCCAAGACGCTTTCTCGTTATTGGGCAGGTGCTTGTCTAAAATGTCGGAATTAGGCGTTTCAAACGTGCGTATGACAAATGAAGCAATGGGAAAAGGAATGCTTCCCGGACAGACATGGAACAGGATCCTGAATAATGAAACTGTGATTGACAAGGATTTAAAATCCGTATTGATTGCCAAATTGTGCACTTTAGAACCTGTCGACAGCCTTGAATATGTTGTAAAATTGAACATTTATGGGATATTTGGGATTATTTTTCGGTGTAAGTATAATACACAAATTGCTTGCTATAAACTTTCCATTTACATAATGGCTTCTCCCTAACAAGATATTAACTCTTCCCCTTTAGAGTGTGCTCTTAAAGGTTACAAGCATATTTTTGACTTATTGTTTTGAAATTATTGATTAACAATTATTTATAGATACTTTCTCTTAATTCAGATGAGCTTTTGGACTAAAACTTGACCATCCTTAAAGGCAAAAAGAAGAGTCGTATCATTCTCACAACAGAGTTTGATACGGCTCTTTTAGGTCTTGTAGTCACAATCTGTAACTTTTCGGAGAGGTCATTTTAGTTTTGACACATTCATATTGGATAGAGATTAAGTCGGACAGGAAAAAATGTTCATCTTTCAAGGAATGGAACTTACTTATCTTTTGTTTAGTTCTATGAAGTTTTTCGATATTAGAACCGGGCTACCTCATAGAATTTAAAGAAATAGTAGAACGCAACCTTGTGCCATTTAGTCAATTCCTTATCGCCGGCAAACAAGAAGGACAGCGTTCACTTGTCAATACCTGTGTAATTGCTCAGGTGCTTGCTACGCAACCCCAAGCGTTCCATTTTGGACTTGATACTTTTAATGGTTAAATTATCAATGTCCTTTCTGTCAAAATTGACAGCGGAAATAGTCAGTTTCCAGTCATCAGGAATCTCACCCTTGAACATTTCACGGGCACGTTCCATCAGCTCCTTTTTGGTAAGAAGGATGTTGCCCACCATGTCTTTTTGCTCTATACGAACAATCAGACGTTTATCACTATATGATACAATCTCAACAACAATATGCGCCATACAGCGGTTCAGATAATCGGTTATACCGGAATTATTGGTGACTTATAATTATTACAAATATTTCTAACATTGTCAGGAACAGAGGTTTCCGGCAGTGCTCTCTTTGTTTCCTTCTGTAAAACTTCTGGTTATCCTTCGTTCAACCTTTTCCTGTTCCCTGAATTTTGTCTTGGATATGGAATTGTAAATTGTCACTTCATTTATATTCGCATATGTTTCTGTTGTGCGAGCAGTGGAATTATCAATCTTTTTTATTCTAGAAAACTTTTATAATCTCCTTAGACATAGGAGGTTTGAAAAAAAGACAAAAATTGAAGTAATAACTTGGTAACCGCGTCTATTTTTACATTCTGCTGTTAGTTGCTTAAGCGCTATTCTTCCTACAAATCGTGACACATCCGGCAAATACCAGCCTGAAGTCCATGATTGTCAAATGGATGAAACGGTCTTTGATAAAATAAAGTGAATTACCAGGTTGGGTTTTAACTAATATTTTATAAATTTGCAAACGTTTTTGAATATGTAAAATAATATGAAAGCTTATTTGAGCATTAAACGAATTTTTCTTTTTACTGTCCTTCTCCTCGGCAGTTCTGTAGGCAGGTGCCAAATTTATAAATACATAGGACTGGAAGACGGTCTGAGCAATCAGAAAATATATCATATCCAAAAAGACCGAAGGGGGTATATGTGGTTTCTAACCCAGGAAGGGATAGACCGTTATGACGGAAAGCGCATCAAGCATTACAATTTCTCAGATGACAGCATGAAGCTGGACTCACGGATTGCCTTGAACTGGCTTTATATGGACAGCAAGGACGTGCTGTGGGTAATCGGTCAGAAAGGCCGTGTTTTCCAGTATGATTCACAACATGATAAATTCGAACTGGCTTATGTACATCCGGAGCTGGTCAGAAACAAGTCACAGGCATTTCTGAATTACGGTTATCTGGACAAGAATGACCGTATTTGGTTATGCTATAAAGACAGCATCGCATGGTATGACATCCGTACCGGAAATACTCTACATATGCCGACACCAATCAATAGTGAAATAGCCGCCATAGAACAGACGGATGACAACCATTTCTTTATCGGTACAGTAAACGGCCTGTTCTATGCTGAGGTAGAAAAGGGGAGGCTAAACAGAATGTCTGACAAAGCTGTGGAAAGTATCCGCACATCAGTACATGAACTCTATTACCATGCTGTTTCAAAACAACTGTTTGTGGGAAACTATAAGGAGGGAATACTTGTATATGACGTGGGAAAGACAGGAAAAATCATCCCTTGCCAATTACCCAATAATGTAGAGATAAACCGGATTGTCGCCCTGAACGATCATGAACTTCTGGTAGCTACGGGTGGCAAAGGTGTATATAAACTGGATGTGAACACATGTCTGAGCGAGCCCTATATAACAGCTGATTATAATAGTTATAATGGAATGAACGGAAACAATATCAATGATATTTATGTGGACGAGGAGGAACGCATCTGGCTTGCCAATTATCCTACCGGCATCACCATCCGAAACAACCGTTATGGAAGTTATGATTTGATAAGACACTCCATCGGCAACAGTCTTTCACTGGTGAACGATCAGGTCCATGATGTACTGGAGGACAGTGACGGTGACCTTTGGTTTGCAACCAGCAATGGTATCAGCCTTTATCAGACCGATACCAAAGAATGGCAATCATTCCTCAGTTCCTTTGAATCGGTACCGGACAATGAGAACCATATCTTTTTGACGCTGTGTGAGGTTTCTCCCGGTGTGATATGGGCCGGCGGTTTTATGTCAGGCATTTGCAAGATAGAAAAAAGGAAAGGATTTAAGATTGGTCATATTGCCCCTGCCACTATTGCGGGAGTGCGTCCCGACCAATATATATTTGACATCAAGAAAGATTCGGACGGTGATGTCTGGTCCGGCGGATATTATCATTTGAAGCGTATCAATCTTGAAACAGGAAGTGTGCGTCTGTATCCGGGAGTAAGCTCCATCACTACCATTCTGGAAAAAAATGTCCGACAGATGTGGATCGGCACAAGAATGGGGCTCTACCGGCTTGACAAGAAATCGGGAGACTATCAGTATGTTAACCTGCCTGTTGAGTCCCCCTATATATGCTCTTTGTACCAGAGAGACGGCAACGTCCTGTATATCGGTACTCGCGGAGCCGGATTGCTTGTATATGACATCGGCAAAAAGAAGTTCATCCACCAGTACCGTACAGACAACTGTGCGTTGATTTCCGACAATATCTATACAATTCTTCCGCGTCAGGACGGGAGTCTCCTCATGGGCACGGAAAACGGAATAACCATTTATTCTCCCTCAAAACATACCTTCCGCAACTGGACACGGGAACAAGGGTTGATGAGTGTTAATTTTAATGTCGGCTCTGCCACAACCTACAGTAAAAACACACTTGTTTTTGGTGGGAATAACGGGGCTGTCAGATTCCCGATAGACATACAGATACCGGAGCCGCATTACTCACGTCTGTTACTGCGCGATTTCATGATAGCCTATCATCCCGTTTATCCGGGCGACGAGGGTTCTCCGCTGGAAAAGGACATTGACGAAACTGACCGGCTGGAACTGACCTACGGACAAAACTCTTTTTCCCTTGATGTAGCTTCCATTAATTATGACTATCCTTCCAACATCCTTTATTCATGGAAGATTGACGGTTTTCATAAAGAATGGAGTCGCCCGAGCCTGGACAACCGGATTGTTGTAAGAAACCTGCCTCCGGGCAGTTACACATTGCAGATTCGTGCCATATCCAATGAGGAGAAGTACAAGACCTATGAGACACGGAACATTCAGATTGTCATAACGCCTCCGGCATGGGCCAGTGTATGGGCTATGGTCGGCTATGCAATTCTGTTGGTGCTGGTTATGGCTGTCATATTCCGTATCATTACACTGCACAAACAGAAGAAGGTTTCGGATGAAAAGACCCGTTTTTTCATTAATACGGCCCATGATATACGTACTCCGCTCACATTAATAAAGGCTCCGCTGGAGGAAGCCATAGAAAACCGTATGGTGAATGAACAGGCATTGCCGCATATGAACACGGCCCTTAAGAATGTGAATGCATTACTTCAGCTAACGACCAACCTGATAAATTTCGAACGGGTGGACGTCTACTCCTCCACCCTTTATATATCTGAATATGAGCTGAATTCCTATATGGATAATATTTGTGCCACTTTCCGCAAATATGCCGAGCTGAAACATGTTGATTTTATTTACGAAAGTAACTTTGACTATCTGAATGTGTGGTTTGACAGTGACAAGATGGGATCCATACTGAAGAATGTCCTGTCAAATGCATTGAAGTATACACCTGAAGGCGGAAGTATCCGCATTTATGCCCGCGAGGAAGGAAACTCTTGGAGCATCGAAGTGAAAGATACCGGAATCGGCATTCCCTCATGTGAACAGAAAAAATTGTTCAGGAATTGTTTTCGGGGTAGTAATGTCATCAACCTGAAAGTGACAGGTAGCGGAATCGGTCTAATGTTAGTATACAAACTGGTCAGGCTGCATAAAGGCAGAATTCAGATTCAAAGCACAGAACATCAAGGAACATGTGTGCTGGTTGTTTTTCCGAAAGGGAACAGCCATCTGCACAAAGTAAAGTTTATCTCTCCCAGGACACCTTATGAATGTCCTGAGGCTATCATGCCTGGTGGCGCGTCAGGGTTACCATCCGTGGAAATATCTCAAGAGAGGTCTTTACAACGTGTCCTGATAGTAGAGGACAATGATGACTTGCGCAATTATCTTATTGACATGTTCAAAACGGATTATTATACCCAGTCCTGTCCGAATGGAAAAGAGGCGCTTGCCATAATACGGGAATTCAACCCGGTTCTTGTCATATCCGACATAATGATGCCCGAACTGGGCGGGGACAAACTCTGTTCGACCATAAAAGGCGATCTTGAAACATCCCATATTCCGGTCATTTTGTTGACTGCATTGGGAGATGAGAAAAATATGCTTGAAGGACTGGCAATCGGAGCGGACGCTTATATTACCAAACCTTTCAGTGTGGGGATACTCAAGGCAACGGTCAAAAACATACTTACAAATCGTGCTTTGCTCCGCCAGTTTTATAATTGTATTGAAGATAAAGAACAAAATCTTCCAGTTAATTGCACCGGTACGCTGGATTGGAAATTCATAGCTTCCGTCAAGGAATGCATAGAGGATAACATGGGAAGTCCGGACTTCAATGTAGACTTGCTCAGCAGCCGGCATCACATGAGCCGTACCAGTTTTTTTAACAAATTGAAGGCACTGACCGGTTATGCTCCGGCCGATTATATCCGGATGATACGTCTGCAACATGCCGCACAGTTGCTGAAACAGGGCGAACATACGGTAACGGAAATTGCTGACATGGTTGGGTTCTCGGATGCAAAATACTTCCGTGAAGTGTTTAAGAAATATTATAATGTAAGCCCGAGCAAATTTAATAAAAAGTCAGAAAATTGACGGTTGACAAGCCACTGGTATGAAGCCCCTGTGTCTCAAATATGCTATTCTTCCTCAGGTCTAATCTTCCCGGCGGAAATGATGCGCAAGACACATAGGGCCAATTCCAATAGGGTTACGGGGGTATTTTGTCTAATTCATTCCAATTATCAGATATCTACCCTTTCCTGTGTTTTTCTACTGCCATAAGCACCGGCAGCACAGCACAATACAGCACCAAACAATATAGCGAAGAATGAAATCAGGGCAGACCGCGCAGCTGCATCCGTTGCCTTATCGGCAGCTACCAAAGCCTTATGTTTGATCTCCTTCCATTCCTGTGCCGCCTTTTGTAGACTAGCTTCCAAATTGTCTATCTGTTTTGCGGCTTCCAAACGTGCATTGTCTATCAGATTCATATACTGCTCAACCATTTTATCTGCTTCCGGCTTAGACAGATTGGTATTGTTGGCTATCGCTTTGGCCAGATCATTCCGATCTATATTCTGGTTAAGTTTTTCCGTACGTTGTTTCAAACGTTTCAAAAAGTCATTCACTGTTTCATCCGCTTCTTGAGGAGAAGCAACAATTGTCTTTATGGACTTGCTCAGATCCTCTTTTACCTCCTCCAATTGTTTTTTCAGATAGTCCGGATGCAATTCTTTCACATCACTTTTGGCAAGTGCGGTACGAATATTTTGCGGCATGTCCCCTTCTTTCAGGACTGTGTTGAAATCAATCTTGCCAAATAATTCCTTTGCCTCCTCAGATAATGCGGAAACTCCACTTCCAACAGCATCGCCCGCTCCGGATAAGACACTACCTGTGACGGATGAAACGGCTCCCAGTGCATTCGCTGTCATTTTCGCTGTGCCTACCGCCAAAAAAATACCTAGTATTACAGCAACAATCAACGTGGTAGCCCAAACTAGAAATCCGTGTATTATCCCATCCATACCAGCAAGCTTTCCAGCTACAAAGCCACCGGCAGTCATGCCGGCAACCAGAATGACTGCAGAACCAATCCCTACCGCAGTACCTATGCCCGAAGCGGGATGTTCGGATAACGGATTAAGCATAAATAATCCGATACTTGAGTTTAATATGGACAGCAGTACGGATATCGCCAATACGGTCATGACACCTCCCAACACACTACCCCAGGACACTCTGCCCTTCAGCTCTGCAAAACTTAATTTTTTCATAATTGTCAGGTTTTTAATTAATACTATAATTGATTCCTCATAAAAAAACAACGATAAAAGAAAATTTGTTTGATTTATATTTGTCATTACAATAAATATTTGTGTTAAAAAGCACATGAATATATAAAGTTATATTTGAAAGACTTATATATAAATTAAAGAGCCATATACCTTAATATACAAAACCTCATTTTATAGCTAACATGGAGTTTTTACGCTTTTGATGCTTCTAAACAGATATTAAATTTCCTCCGATTTTTCGAACTATCCTTTTTTACAAACTGTTTTCTAACAAAGTACAATGACAAAGCAATTTATTATCTTGTATACAATCATAACTATACAACTGATAATATACCGTGTGTGACATTTTATTGTATTACCATTAATTTATTTTTAATTATGAAAAGATCTGTCTTTGCTTTAGCATTAAGCATGGGTATCTTTACCATGCATGCACAAAATGATCGTACCGCTCTTGAAGGCACACGTCCGGGTGACAACTGGTCTATTGAACTGAAAACCGGTGCCGTGACTCCTCTTACCCACAGTGCGTTCTTCAAAAATGTCCGTCCGGCTTTCGGAGTCGGGATCGGAAAACAACTTACTCCCATTTTCGGTTTGGGCATTCAAGGCATGGGGTATGTAAATACCACGGCCAGCAAGACCGCATTTGACGCTTCCGAAGTGAGCGTGTTCGGCAAAGTCAATCTGATGAACTTTTTCGGAAGCTATACAGGCGAACCGCGCATCTTTGAAATCGAAGCCTTGACAGGTATCGGATGGCTGCATTACTATCAGAACGGCCCCGGCGATACAAACTCCTGGTCAACACGCCTGGGCCTGAATCTGAATTTTAACCTGGGTGAAGAGAAAGCATGGACGTTCGGCATCAAACCGGCAGTTGTATACGATATGCAGGGAGATTTTAATCGAAAAAAAAGTCGTTTCAACGCCAATAATGCGGCTTTTGAACTGACTGCCGGATTAACCTATCATTTCATGTGTAGCAACGGTACGCACCATTTCACAACCATGAAATCGTATGACCCGGTAGAAATCGGAGAACTGAATGACGCGGTGAACAACCTGCGGTCACAATTGAACGACAAGGACATGCAGCTGAACAATGCCATGCAGCAGGCAAATAATCTGCAAAGAGAATTGGCTGACTGCAGAACTCAGGCTGCCAACATAGAAACTGTGGTGAAGACCAACCGCATTCCTGAGTCAATCATTACCTTCAGACAAGGGAAATCGGTAGTTGATGCCTCCCAACTCCCCAATGTGGAGCGTGTGGCCACTTACATGAAAAAGCATCCTGAAGCCAGGGTTATCATCAAAGGATATGCTTCTCCCGAAGGCAACCTCGCTTTCAATGAGAAACTGGCAAACGCACGTGCTGAGTCCGTAAAGACCATCCTTGTAAAAAGATACAAGATCAGTGATACCCGCATCACTGCTGAAGGACAGGGAATCGGTGACATGTTCTCGGAGCCGGACTGGAACCGCGTCAGCATTTGTACCATCGAAGAAGGTAAATAACCTTCAAATACGAGTGGAAAATAAATTCTAATAAGATAACTTTTCTATTTTCATCCCCCTCATTTTCCCGTTTTTCAGCAGGAAGTGAGGGGATAATAACAAAATATTATGGACTTACACTCAGGATTACCCTATTGGATCATCAGAAATTCCCTATGGGACTATTTCCATCCTTTGGAAAAGGATCTGTCGACAGATGTCGTCATTGTAGGTTCCGGCATAACGGGAGCCTTAATGGCACACGAATTGTGCCATGCCGGAATAAAATGCTGCATAGTTGACAAACGCAGCATTGCAACCGGAAGTTCCGCAGCAAGCACCGCACTGCTGCAATATGAAATTGACGTTCCTCTTTGTCGGATGGCAAAAATCATCGGCGAGGAAAATGCTGCGACGGCTTACCATGCCTGCCTGCAATCCATTTCTGATATAAAAAGAGTACTGGAAGAAACGGGAGTCAATGCCGGTTTCGAACAACTGCCCAGCCTCTTTTATGCCAGTAGTGCGGCGGATAACAAACTTTTGGAACAAGAACATGAAATACGGCAAAAACATAAGTTGCCGGTCAATCTGCTCGAGAAGAAGAAAATTAAAGAGGAATATAAGGTAAAGACACCCGGCAATGCCCTGATAAATGAAGCATCCGCACAAATGGATGCTTATAGGGCGGCAACCGGACTGTTAGCTTACCATATAAAGGAAAGTGGACTGAAAGTTTTTACCCATACCTCAATAAAAGAGTGTATAGAAACATCTGACGGCTGTATCATGACAACAGACAGAGGACATAAAATTAAATGCGGATATGTAATCATAGCCACGGGATTTGAGGCCGGACAATTCCTTCCTCAGAAAATCATGGATCTGACCTCTACCTATGCACTCGTATCGCATCCGGTAGCTTCCGAACACCTGTGGCCGACACATTGCCTGATTTGGGAAACAGCCGATCCGTATCTATACATCCGCACAACCGATAAAAACCGGATCATCGTAGGTGGTGAGGACGAAAAGTTCAGTGACCCGCAGCGCCGGGATTCATTACTCAGAAAGAAAACCCGTATCTTGGAAAGGAAGGTCAGAAAACTATTCCCCGACCTCCCTTTCGAAACAGAAATGGTATGGTGTGGCACATTTAGTACCACCAAGGACGGACTACCCTTCATCGGCAACTGGCCTGACAAGGAACGAATGTTTTTCGATTTGGGATATGGGGGAAACGGAATTACTTTCAGCATGATCGGAGCACAAATAATCTGCCGTCAGCTACAAGGTATGAAAGATGAACGCAGCGGTATTTTCGGCTACGAAAGAATCGAAAAATATTGGTAAAGGCAAGAAATGCACCGATCACTGTCAATGACCGGTGCGTTTCTTTGTATCGGGATATCACTGTACAATTAATATAAACAGTTATGCAACCATCAATACCTTTCGATACCTGTTCCCAACCACTGTGCCATACGGGGCTTACCATAAAAATAATAAAACAGCAATCCTACCCAACTGGTGAAAACCACCAATACGATGGCTATCAGTTTCCTCTCTGCCGGTGCATGAATGCGCCATATTTCCAAAGCGGCCCTGATAGTCAGCACCAGTCCAACAATCCATATTACGAATCCAACCATAATTTATTCACATGTAAGGTTTACTACTGGCAAAATAATAAATTACAAAAATCAGCCAAGTTTTTTACTTGCTTCCTTTTTAATTTCATTATATCCTTTCTTTATTTCCTTTTGAGCCTTCTCAGCCCCTTGCTTGACATCTTTCTTTGTATCTTTCCATGCATCCTTTACTGCATCAGCGCTGTCTTCTGCCTTATCGGAAATTTTGTCTGCGGCATCATTGATGTCTTTTTTCACTTTTTCCACCTGGTACTTTGCCCGGTCCTGTTCTCTTTTGTCACGACAGGACGTGAAGGACACCACAAACGTCAATACAAAAACTATTAATAATATTTTTTTCATATTCATACTGTTTTAATGATTAAAAGACTGTCCGGAAACCGGATTCCCGGACAGTTCATACAAATTTCAAGGTTCTAAGTTCTTACTTCTTCTCTGCTTTCTTGCATGAGGCAGAAGACTTACATTCTTGGGCATGGGCACTCTTTTTTGTGCTCTTTGCCTCTTCCTGTTTCTTTTCTGTTTTCTTGGTCATAATTAAAATGGTTTATGGTTAATAATTACAACGGATTTAAACCGATGTTCTTTTCAAATCACTGATACTTGCACCAAGACATCTCCTTCTTGGGAGTAGACGCCAGCACCTGCCCGCTACGCTCCTTGGACAATTGTGCTTCTTTTCTGGCAATCTCTTTTTCCGACCGGTCGGTACCTTCCGGTTTTCGATCCAGCAATCCATCCGTGCTTCTCACTTCTTCAAGTGGTTGTTCTATATATTGCCACTGTTCCTTTAGCTGCGTGCTCTCCCCTTCATTCCAAGGTCCACGAACGTCATCGCCTTTCGACAGATCAAAATATAAATTGCTGTATTTGGGAGATGTTTGAAATACTCCAGGCGGGAAATTGGGCTGAATTGTTTCCAAAGCAGCCTCAAACTGCTGGTAATGTGTCACTTCACGAGTCATGAGAAAACCAAGCGTTTCCTTTACCAAAGGATCGTCCGTCAACTGGAGAAGATTTTCATAGCCTATTTTGGCGCGTGCCTCTCCTGCCATGTTGGAACGAAGATCCACCGTCAATTCTGCCGTAGCAGACACATAGGTGGCACACCAAGGATTTCCGTTACTGTCTGTCAAAGCCGGACTGCCGGGGGCTCCTACCAAAAATTGTGGATTGGTGAATGCCTGATGGATCAGGTCCTCTTTAGCAGACTTACCGCTCATCATCGTGCGGAGCGGCGTATCTTCAAGCGCATTCTTCATTTCTCCATTCACCGGTCCCAAAAGCATCTGAATCGTGGCCCCTACAATCTCCAGATGTCCGAACTCTTCTGTGGCAATATCCATCAACATATCATATTTATCAGGGAATGGATTGTGACAACTGAAAGCCTGCACAAAATATTGCAAGGCGGATTTCAATTCTCCATTCGCACCGCCGAATGCTTCAAGCATCACACGTGCAAAACGCGGATCGGGTTGTGAAACCCGGGCGTTGAACTGCAAATCTTTTACATGATAAAACATAATCTTTTCAATTTAAAGTCAATAATTCAGGTTTATTCAGGTGAGTCTTCCATACACCCGCCCAGTTTATACAACTCAAATTCATACTTCCTTATGTAGGAACAGTCCGCATCACATATCTTTTTTTGATCCGCCCTGCTGCCGGCAGACGGCATGCACCTGTTTCCAAACAATCTGCCACAACGAAGCCTGTATGCCTCGAGAGCTTTCTTTTTCTCCTCGTTACAGCCTTCAGCGTATGCCAACAGGCACATCCGGTACAGTTGTTCATAATTTTCCCATCTGCCATTGGACGGCAATTGACGTTTCAAATGTTCCTTCCATTTCATAAGCGTATGAGTTATTAGCAAGTTATCTGTTCCGATTTATTTCTTAGCTTCGGAAGCCATTGCATGCATTTTGTTCTTAAAATCGTCTGTTTTCTCAGCAAGGCCGAATGCCTTGTCAGCCACCTTGTCTGCTACGTTTTTTCCGGCATCCATGGTTTTTTCTTTGGCCTCGTCCAACACATCTTCCACCTGGCCGGTTATTTTATGAAAAGTGTCACATACTTTTTCCTTCAGTTTCTTGGCTTTTGAAGTACGTGAAAAGCGGTAAGCTAAAGCACCGATGACCGAACCTATTCCCAGACCGATCCATAAGTTAGAATTTCTATTTTCCATAATTAAGTTGTTTTTAAAAGGTTAAAATAATTAAAGTTCAATTCTCTTTTTGTTATTAAACAATGAAACAATCCATAACAAAACGACAGCTCCCACAATCGAAGTTATCAGACTGCCCAATAAACCTGTCGTTGTGATTCCAAGCAGACCGAACACCCATCCACCCAAAACACCGCCAACAACACCTACCAGCAGATTAGTAAACAGGCCAAAGCCGCCACCCCGCATGAATTTGCTGGCAACGAATCCAGCAAGAATTCCAATAATAATGTACCATAGAAAATACATAGGCTGATTTTTTTTAAGTTATACACTTGGTTTAAATTTACATGTAAATTATATAGATTGATATATCATCACTTTATCCGTCTGGGGGGGACTTGAAAATAAACAAGCTATTGCCCTGATAACAGAACTGACTATCAGTCTGGCCCGCAAATCAAAACTTAGATTTTTCATGGCTATAAATTTTAACAATAAAACAATTCTGATATTTTACTATCTCAAAACAATGTGATTTCAATCAGTTACAACAATCCGAACACCATATAACCCATTTTCATAAACTGGAAATTCAGCATACAACCAATTTAACCCCCTGTCATATACTGAAAAACAAAGCATTAAAAAAAATAGTTCAGGATATAAAAACGGAATTAACATCATTTTCTACTTTATGAAAAAATAAAAAAAGAGCACTCATATTAGTACAAACATTCCATACGTATGTAACTATATATAGCAAACAAATGTAGCCAAACATTTGTTGTTTGCTTCAAGGGGGGGGGGACCCTTCTTTTAAAAAAAAACATTTTATTAACTAAATGCTTTAATTATGAAAAATTTAATTTTACTGGCCATGATTACACTGGCATCAGTGGGCATGAATGCCCAAACAGTAAAAGGAGAAGGCTCCTTAATGGGAAATGTCGGTTATCAGACCAACTATGAAAGATTCGGTCTGGGAGTACAGGGACGCTATGCGATAGCAAATAATCTTCGGATTGCTCCGGATGTAACTTTCTACTTTCCTAAAGACAAAATTACCGGTCTGGATGTAAATGTGAATTTCCATTATGTATTCAACTTTAAAGAAGACGGACAGGGATTTTCTGTCTATCCTCTTGCAGGCATCGGTATGCAAAACAATTTCTATGGAAAAAAGAGTGTGGAAACAAACGGACAAGAAGTGGAAATAGACCGGAGTAACTCTACCAAATTCGCCTTCAACTTGGGAGGAGGTATCACATTGCCTATTTCCGAACGCAGTTATCTGAATGCTGAAGCGAAGTTTATGTTTGCCAAAGATGACAATGCATCAATTATGCTGGGATATGGGTATCGTTTCTAAAAAAGGCAGGATATCCTAGTCTATTTTTTTATTCTTTCAGGCATGGATTAAATGGATTCCCACGTTTCTACAATTTTATGTTACGTTTGGCCATATGGCTCCATGCCTGAAGACGCTTGAAGAATATATCCAAAAGCCCTTTTAATCTTGTCAGTTACTTCTCCACGATATCCGGCATCTGCCAAGACTACTTTGATATTACAACAGAGTTCCCTAAGACATCTTACCAGCAGATAAGCCGCCTTGCTATCATGCACACAAGCAATCGTCACCATGACAGCAACTAGAAAACCATTTTTATCTACCACTACATGACTTTTGACTCCTTTTACTTTCTTGTTGCCGTCAATGCCGTTAAGAGAACGGTTATCACCCCAAAGTACACTTTGACTGTCCATAATACCCAGGCTTGCTTCTGCTTTTTGTCCCATTTTTACACGTACTTTTTCTCATAAGTTATTCAATAACAAATCAAATTCGCCTAAAGAAGACCATTTGCGATAGTAGTAGTGAACCAACTCCCAAGGAGCAAAACTAGAAGGGAGCATACGCCACTGACAATCTGTTTTCACTATATAGAAAATAACATTCCATATTTCACGCAAATCATATTTTCGTTTCCTTTCTTGCAGGTTCAAGATTTTCTTGATAACTTACCACTGTGTTTCTTCTAAATCCGTCGAATACATAATTATTTGAAGCTTGGTAACTAAAAATAATCATTTTCCCGGAAAGCAGAAACACTCTTTTTATTTCAAACTAGAAAATTTAAACAGACTCTCAATGTTAAAAATAACTCCAGAGAGACCCCTTTGTTCAGCCAAAACTGAGCGATATGCAATAGTACATGGTAATGGCAAATATATAGCCGTCGATAAGCGTGGATATATGAACACTTCATCAGATGGTAGAACATGGTCAAACCCCGATATTATAGGTTGTCCGGCTGACTGGCATTTATTGCATTTGCCTGCGGTAAATATGTAGTGGCTGGCAACGGATATATTGCAACCTCTCCAGAAGATAGTAGATAGAAAGATTGGAAATAATGATTTGAAATCTGTCACTTATGGCAACGGCACATATGTTGTGACGGAAAAAAGCGGCCACGTTAATTATTCTACAGACCTTTCCGGTTGGAACAGGGTGAGGATTACAGTAACCAATTTGTGTTCTTCAGCATTCGGAAACAACAAGTTCATTGTAAACTCTTATGGATGCATTCTTTCAGTGACGGGAAGAACTGGGAGGAAGTTCCTTTTGGAAATAATTCCTGGAAAGAGATCATATTTGATGGCAGTGTTTTCTGGCCTCTTGAGAACAATGGTTATTTAGGAAAAAGCTGATGATGTCATCTGGAAATCTGTAGGAATAAAGGATAACAATGGTCTTAAACCAAGTTTTTTGAACGGTTTCTGCTCTCATGGATAAAAGCAATTATGGCGCATATCGTTAAAAGGCAGGGGGATGTTATAATATCCCCCAGTTATTTTTACTCCCAATGAGATGTGAATTGGAAAGTTATCCTATATCCGATACCTGTTATCTCCTTGCCATCAAATTCGCCGAAATCAAGAGACTGCTTGCCTGACGGAGATTTGATGTTTGATAGTACCATAACATTGTCTATTATAATGTCGAAAGACTGCGGAGTGACACTTTTTTCCCGTGTATCCCCATCCTGGGTAACTGTTTCCCATTCTAAATATGCATACATAACCTTTTGGTTTTGCTCTATCCGCACAGGATAGCCTACTTCATCCATATTGTCCATGTCGTTTTTGGTCTGTCCATATATCTTGCATATTATACCGGAACAATCTGTGGATGACACGGTTAAATATTCATAACTTCTACCACCATTGATACTTGAAGTTGAGCTGTAAAATCTATCCAAATTAATCGTGATACTCCTTATGGGTTGCTTGAAATTGGCTGTAATAGTACTGTTGGAACCATGCAGGGTTGTAGATACTAATTGAA